>Ga0075471_10003524_pt1 | contig 10145 bp, 9 predicted proteins | sample DEB19_08_DNA_2_FD_74787 | JGI IMG/M metagenome (GOLD analysis project Ga0075471, IMG submission 74787) | Aqueous microbial communities from the Delaware River and Bay under freshwater to marine salinity gradient to study organic matter... | ecosystem: Environmental > Aquatic > Marine > Coastal ... | reverse complement strand
ATCCGCAAAGCGCACGCACCAATCCGACCAACGTGCGTGACATGCAGCAACAGCTGGTCGACGCCAAGCGCGTGTTCACGCTGTTTTTCGATCGCTCTCACGTGCAGATCGAGGGCTCGTACCACGCCCGCAAACCCATCATTGAAACGCTGGACCGGATCATCGGCCCGGATGATCTGATCGGAGTGATGACGCCGGAGATGTCGCCCGGTTCGGTGACCTACAGCAGCAGGACCGGCAGCATCGAGCGCGCCGTGACCGACAGCTGGGCCTGGGGGCGGCGCTTCGCCTTGCAGTCGTCGCCGCGGGAGGAAGCCATCCGCGGCTGCTATCCGGACGCCCGGGACGCGGATCTCCAGGCGAAGATGATTGCAAAGCTGCGCGAGGAAGAGACGCTCGACGCGCTGAGGTCGCTGGTTATCCACCTCGAGGGGCTGAGGCCGGAACGAAAGTTCGTGATGGTGTTCACCGAGGGGTGGACGTTGTTTCGTGCCGACTCGACGCTGGCGAGAACCACCGCCGACGGGCGAGTGCCGACCAGCGAGCCGCCGCGCGTTAACCCGATCACCGGCGGCCTGGCCAAGCCAGGCGATGTCGACACGCGCAGCGGCAACATGGTGGGCGTTGAAGCGTGCGACCGGATGCGCACCCGTCTGGCCTATTCGGATCACGAGATGGAGTTTCGCGAGCTGTTGCAGCGCGCCAATCGTGCCAACGTCAGCTTTTATCCAATCGATGCGCGCGGCCTGGTGGTGTTCGACACCCCGATTGAGCTCGGTGTGCCGATCGGCGCCGATCGCGAGTGGCTGACGCAGCGCTACAACGGCTTGCGGGACATGGCCTCACAAACCGACGGTCACGCCGTCCTCGATACCAACGACGTGGCGGGCGCCATGAGGAAGGTGTTCGCGGATGTGGGGTCGTACTACCTGCTGGGCTACTACTCGACGAATGCCCGGCTCGATGGCAGGTTCCGCCGCCTTCGCGTCGAGGTCAGGCGTCCCAACGTCCAGGTGCGCGCCCGGCCCGGGTATCTCGCGCCGACCGAGTCGGAGGCGAGAGCGGCCGGAGCGGCGATCGAGCGAGCCGGCGCCAAGCCGTCCCTGCCTCCAACCGTGACCAGGGCCCTGGATTCGATCGCTCCGGCTCGCGGCAACCTGCCGGCCCGTATCCAGGCCATTGGCGCGCGCAACACCATTCGGGCCATCGTCGAGCTCGATCCCGCGACGGCGAAGCAGCCGGAGTGGATTGCCGGCGGCACGATGAAGTTGACGTTCGAGCCCGAGCGGCCGGCTTCGGGCGCAACCGCCACGGTGCCGGCGGCCCAGACCATGACCGTCCCGGTCGACGCCGGTCAGCGCAGCATTGTGGTTGACGGCACCGAACAGCCCCTTGCGGCCGGCCGCTATTCGGTGCGCGCCGAGTTGTTGCCGCGCAACAGCCGCGTGCCGATCCAGGTCACGACATTTGCAACCGTGCCCGGTGATTCAGCAGAGGTCGCATCGGGCGGTCTGGCATCACGGCGCGGCCCGAGTACGGGTTTGGCCTACATCGCGACGGCCGATCCGAGATTTCGCCGCACCGAAAGAATTCGTTTCGAAGTCCCTCTGGCGGGCGACGGGTTTACGGGCGCCGGCCGGCTGCTGACGCGCGAAGGTCAGCCCATGCCGCTGATCGTCAACTTCTCGGTCCGCGCCGACGAGGCGACGCAGCAGCGCTTTGGCGTGGCTGACGTGACGCTGGCCCCGCTGGCGGCAGGCGACTACGTCCTGGAGTTGTCGCTCACGAAGAACGGCAAGCCAGAGGTCGTGAGCTACGGCTTCAGGATCGTCCCGTGAGCGTTCGGGACGTCAAGAGCCTCCGACCGTGAACGTCAGCGTGAAGGGCGCCATCGGCCCGCCGTCGGTGCCCTTCACGCCTTCCGCAACGTCGAGCCGCACGCCCCTGAAGCGCTCGAGTGGCGCTACCGGACGAATCTCGAGCGCGCGATTCTCCCTGACATAGTTCGTCGTGAACTCGATCTCTGTGGCGCCGCCCGTGTCGCCCTGGGCGCTGACGTAGGTGAGCTTGACCCGGCCCTTCAGCGTCTCCGGATTCAGATCCCTCGACAACTGCATACGGATCCGCTCTGTCGAACGCACATCCGTCTCGCCAGCGGAGGGGGCCGTAAAGAGAATCTCCACCGGTGGCGGTGGTGGCAGATCGATCACCACTTCGGTGGTGTCTTCCGGCGTCGGCGCCAGCTCGATGCTCGTGCCATCGAGCCAGGTCACGCCTTTGGCGCTGTGCACGGTGCCTTGCACGTGTACCCATCGGCCGCTGTCGAGGCGCCGCGCCGGATCGAAGTTGAAGCCCTTGCCCTTGGGCTCAAGGCCCATCACCCAGATGGCGGCGTCGCCGGATCGCAGCACAAACTGGTAGCGGTTCTGCGAGGGCGCCTCTGGGGAATCGCCAAACAGATTGCGGCCGCGGAACTGGCCGGTGATCGTCACGCGCTGGCCCTCGAAGCGCAGCGGGTCCATCGCGACGGCGCGTAGCGGCGGCGTGGTGGCGTTTGCGGCTGCGGGGGGAGGAACCGTGCCGGACAGCAGCAACACGATTTCTTCGCCCGGCTTCGGCCAACGCTCCTGATAGGTCGTGCGCACGCGATCGAGCAGGTTGAACGGAATCAGACGTGGATCGTCCGGCGACATGCGGCCGACGTCAAGCAACTGGCCCCGGGCCTCGACGCGGCCCTCGCGCGGCGCGTCACGCGCGATCAACCCGATGGCACCCTCGTCGGTGCCGATCGTGATGCGATCGCCAGTGCCCTTGATCTCGCCGAGCACCATCACGGTCTGCTGATGGTAGTAGCCGGAGTAGGCGCGGATCGCCGTGATGGTGGTGGCGCGGCGCGTGGCGGGCTGCCCGGTCACGGTTGAAACCGCCAGCCCGACCAGCAGCAGGGCGCCAAGGAACGTCCGGGCACGCATGTTCGTCAATGCTAGCAAATGAGGGGCGCCCTGATCCTCGTGGCTGTCGTCGCAGGTCTGTGGGGACTGCATCGCTTTCTCTGTTACGCCGAGGAACGTGGCTGGATTTACTGCCGCAAGAAGCGCGGCTCGTACGGCGGTCTCGGAGTCACGTCGGACTTCCTGAACATGTACGACCCCTCACGCAGACACCTGCAGCAGGCCGTTCGCGAGAGCGAATGGAAAAGGGATGAGGACGACGACGGAGATGGAAAGAAGAATTAAGGGATTGAAGATTCCTTGATTGGCAATTGGCGGCCAATCGGTCAATTTGCGATTGCCCACCAGTCGTCAATCAAGGAATCCGTCACATTTCAATTCTGCTCACATCTTCTTCTGCGCGAACCGCACGAGGATCACCGCGAGCGCGAAGAACATCCCCGCGCCGGCCAGTTGGCCGACGTTGCCATCGCGCAGGAACGGCATGGCGTCGCCGACCGACTGCAGTGCCGGCAGGATGTTGATGTTGCGCTGCTGCAGGCCAACGAGGACTGCGAACAGGATGCCGGCGAGCGAACCGCCGGCAATCAGGCCGGAGCTGAACAGCGTGCCCGAGCTGAGGTCTGACTCGCTTGATTCGCCGGTCTTGCGTTCAACCCACCAGCGCACCACGCCGCCAATGAAGATCGGTGCCGTCGTTGCCACCGGCAGATAGGCGCCGACGGCAAACGACAGCGAGTGGATGCCGCAGAGTTCGAGCGTCACTGCGATGAAGACGCCGACCAGGACCAGGCCCCACGGCAGGTTCTGCGACAGCAGCCCCTTGATCAGCGTGGCCATCAACGTGGCCTGTGGCGCCGCGACTTCCTCGGAGCCGATGCCGAAGACCTGGTGCATGTAGAGCACCGTCATGCCGATGATGAACGCCGAGGTGACCGTGCCGATGGCCAGGCCCATCTGCTGGTAGATCGGCGTGGCGCCGACGATGTAGCCGGTCTTCAGGTCCTGCGAGGTATTGCCGGAGCTGGCGGCGCAAATGCAGACGATCGCGCCGACCGAGAGTGCGACCGGTCCATAGGCATCCCCGGTCCAGCCGAGCGCCACGAAAATCACACAGGTGATGATCAGCGTCGCAATCGTCATGCCCGAAATCGGGTTGGATGACGACCCGATCAACCCGGTGATCCGCGACGAGACGGTTGCGAAGAAAAACCCGAACAGCACGATCAGGATCGACACCAGGATGTTGCCCTGCGTCGGCAGGCCCGGCATCACGGCCAGGAAGATTGCCAGTGCCAGTGATCCGCCAAGCACGATGGTCATCGGCATGTCACGCTCGGTGCGCAACATGCCGCCGCCTGCCGCGGTGCCAAACCCCTTCAGGCCCTCACGCGCGGACGAGATGATCGTCGGCATCGTGCGTCCCAGCGTGATCAGGCCCGCGGCCAGCACCGCGCCGGCGCCGATATAGCGGATGTATGCGCTCCAGATCTGGCCGGGGCCCATCTCGGAAATCAGGAACGGCAATCCAGTGGCCGGGTTGTTCGCCATGCCGGGATGGATCGGCGGAAACGGCGTCGGGATGGCCGCGCCGAGCAACGACAGCAGAGGCAGGAGCACCAGCCACGACAACACGCCGCCGGCAACCATGGTGCCCGCGATGCGGGGACCGATCACGTAGCCGACGCCCATGTACTCCGGCGACAGGTCCACATTCATCGTCGCATTCGGGAACTGGCTGGTGCGCGGTGTGGAGTAGCCGACCTCGGCGAGGAAGATATTGAAGATGTTGGTGAACGACTTGAACAGCGCGCCGATGCCGAGGCCGCTGAACACCAGACCGGCGAGCTTGCCGCCGCGCTCACCCGCGACCAGAACTTCGGCGCAGGCCGTGCCTTCCGGATAGGGCAGGACGCCGTGTTCCTTGACGATCAGGGCGCGTCGCAGCGGCACCATCATCAGCACGCCGAGGATGCCGCCGGCAAACGCCAGCATCGTGATCTGCGTGTAGTTGAAATACTTCGGACCTTCCGGCATCAGGAAGATCAGGGCCGGGATCGTGAACACCACACCACCGGCCACCGACTCACCGGCCGAGCCAATGGTCTGGACGATGTTGTTCTCGAGAATGGTGGAGCCGCCCAGTTTCTTGAGGACAGAGATCGCCAGCACGGCAATCGGAATCGACGCGCTGACGGTCAAGCCGGCGCGCAGTCCGAGATACACCGTTGACGCGCCAAACAACAGGCCGAACAGCACGCCGAGAACGATTGCCTTGGCGGTGAATTCCGCCATGGATTGTGATGCCGGAACGTAGGGCTGGAAGCCCTTCGAGGTATCTGCCATGCGCGGGATGATACTTCGGCGTGAATTTGCGGTATTCTGAAATCTGCTTGTGAATTCACAGAACAAGCGGAAGACGGCCACGGAGCCGGTCTCCGAACTCACGACCAACCGATTGTCGGTGTACCTGCGGAGCCTGAATCAGCTCGAGGCGGCGGGGGTCGAGACCATTTCATCACAGGCGCTGGCCGAGCAGTTCCATCTCAATGCGGCGCAGATTCGCAAGGACCTCGCCTACTTTGGTGAGTTCGGCGTGCGTGGCGTGGGCTACTTCGTCAAAGATCTCAAGCGACATCTGCGACAGATTCTTGGCCTCGACCGCAAGCTCCGCGTCGCGGTCATGGGAGCCGGCAATCTTGGCCTCGCACTGGCGGATTACCCGGGCTTCAAGCGTGAAGGCTTCGAAATCGTGTCGATGTTCGACGTTGCCGACACGAAGATCGGCGGTGACTCGAAGAGCGGCGTGCCGATCCACGATCTGAAGGACCTGAAGAAGATCGTGCGCAAGGAGCACATCGATATCGCCGTGATCGCCGTTCCGGCCGAGTCCGCGCAGCACGTCCTCGACCAGGTGGTTGCCGCCGGCATCAAGGCGGTCTTGAATTTTTCACCCGGAGCGCTCAAAGTGCCGGCAGACGTGAAGATGAAGGGCGTCGACCTTACCGTGTCGCTGGAGAGCCTGTCGTTCTATCTCGCGCAGGGCATCGATGATGGGAGCTAAGGGCGCGAAGAATGCAAAGGCGGCTCTGACGCACGTTGATTCGCAGGGCCGCATCCGCATGGTGGACGTGGGCGACAAGCCCGTCACCGATCGCGAAGCCGTGGCGCGCGGCTCGATCGCGATGTCGAAGGCGGCGCGGACGCTGATCCAGTCAGGCACCAACAAGAAGGGCGACCCCATCCAGGCCGCCCGTCTGGCCGGCATCATGGCCGCAAAGAAGACCAGCGATCTCATTCCGCTGTGCCATTCGCTGAACCTCTCGCACGTATCGGTTGACCTGACGCCAACCAGGCAGGGCTACGACATCGAGGCGCGGGTGCGGATCGCCGGGCAGACCGGCGTCGAGATGGAAGCGCTGACCGCCGTGTCGGTGGCGGCGCTGACGCTCTACGACATGGTCAAGGCCGTCGACAAGACCATGGTGATCGGCGACATCGAGCTGGTCGAGAAAAAGGGCGGCCGCTCCGGCCACTTCAAGAAGCGCTGACCCCCGCCAGCTGGAGCCCAGAACCGTGCGCGTCCTGATTTCGATTCAGCAGCCGGTGGCACAGTGGCAGATCCCCTCTGCCGGCGTTGAGACCCTTCGCCGTCGATTCCCGGACATCGAGTTCCTGCACGCGACGACCCCCGAGCAACGCGCGCAGGGGTTGCAGGAGTGCGACGTGGCCTACACGTGGATCCTCAAGGCGCCGGAGATCGTCGACGCGCCGCGGCTCCAGTGGGTGCACACGTCCGCCGTGGCCGTGGAAACCATCTGCCTGCCGGAGTTGTTCGCGCGCGGTATCGCCGTCAGCAACAGCCGTGGCGTGCAGGCCGTGCCGATTGCCGAGCACGTGATGGCGGTGACGCTGGCGTTTGCGAAGCAGCTGCCATTTGCGCTCGACCATCAACGGACGGCGACGTGGGCGCAGAACCAGTTCATGGGCGATCGTCTGCCGTGGCTGCTAAAAGGGAAAACACTTGGTCTGATCGGCGTCGGCACGATCGGCAGCGAGATTGCCGCTCGCGCCAACGCGTTCGGCATGCGTGTGATCGCGATGCGTCGGCGTGCGACGACCGGCGCGCCCGGCATCGAGCGCATGTTCGGATCCGAGCAACTCTACCCGTTCCTGTCGCAGTGCGACGTGTTGGTGATTGCCGCGCCGCTGACGCCTCAGACGCACTCGCTCATTGGCGAAGGTGCCCTCGCGCAGTTGCCGAAGGGCGCGATCGTCATCAACGTCGGGCGCGCGAAGATCCTGGATACCGACGCGCTGATGGCCGCGCTTGAATCAGGTCATCTTGGCGGCGCCTCGCTCGATGTCTTTCCGGCCGAGCCACTGCCGCCCGAGCATCGCCTGTGGAAGATGCCCAACGTCATCCTCACGCCGCATACATCCGGCTTTCGGCAGGGACACTGGGATGAGGTCGTCGAACTGTTTGCGGAGAACCTCGAGCGATTCAGGCGAGGCGAGCCGTTGAAGTTTCGCGTGGAGCCTGAGCTTGGATACTGATTCAGTCATCAGTCGACAGTCGGCGGTTAAGAGTTTTCAGTCAGGAGTCATCAGTCCAGTCATCAGTCTCTCAGTCTGCTGACGACTGCCGACTGAGTTGCTGACTAGTGACTGAAAACTCTTAACTGCCGATTGTCGACTGATGACTATCCTTCGGCGGCGGCTCGATGTGAATGATTGCGTCCTTGATCTGCGGGTATTGCGCCATCAGCTTGTCTTTGACGACGTGCGACAGGTGATGTGCATGATCGAGGCTCATGTCGGCACGCATCCAGATATGCAGATCGAGGAACACGAAATCGGCTGAGCCACGGGTGCGGATGTGATGGCAGCCGATCACCTCGGGCACGCTGGTCACGACCGCGCGGATATCGTCCTCGGCAATGACGATTTGATCGGCCAGGATGCCGGTGGTGGACCGGAAGATCTCCCAGCAGGCGTAGCCGATGAAGCAGGCGATGACGATTGCGGCCAGCGGATCGAGCCACAGGTAGCCGAGTTTCACGCCGATCAGCGCCGCGATGACCGTGGCCGACGTCAGCAGGTCGCTCAGCGTGTGCTGAGCGTCGGCGAGCAACACCTCGCTCTGCAGCCGGCGCCCGGCGCTGCGTTCGTAGAACACGACCCCGAGATTGACCAGGAACGTCCCGCCCATCACCACGAAGGTCATGGCCGAAATGGTCGGCTCGCCGCCTTCCTGGTAGCGCTCCCACGCTGCCGATAACACCTCGCGCAGCACCAGCAACAGGAAGATCAGGATGCCGACCGACGCCATGGTCTCGAATTTGCGATGACCGTACGGGTGGTCTTCGTCGGGAGGCGCGCCGGCAATCCGCACGCCGATGATGCCGACGACGTTCGAGGCGGTATCGGTCAGGGAGTGGTAGCCGTCCGAGAGGACCGAGACGGCACCGGTGGCCATGCCAAGGGCGATCTTGGCGGCGGCCACAACGAGATTGAGAAACAGGACGCGGTAGAGAACCGCCGAAACTTGAGACGCTCGACTCAGAAGACTCTCGCGTGCGGCACAGGCCACCAGCGCACCTGGACCTTGCCGATGATGTACTTCTTCGGCACGAATCCCCAGTGACGGCTGTCTGAGCTGTTATTGCGGTGATCGCCCATCACAAAGTAGTAGCCCTCGGGAATGACCTGCGGGCCCCAATCGTCGTGACTGCGGTACTCGGCCGGCACGAAGTCATCGCGCATCGGCACGTCGTTGACGTACACGCGGCCGTCCACCACGCGAACCGTGTCGCCTTCCTCGGCGATGACACGCTTCACGAACGACTTGTCGGGATTGAGCGGGTAGTAGAGCATCACGATGTCGCCGCGCTGCGGCGACGTCAGGCGATAGCGCAGCTTGTTGACGATCAGGCGATCCTGGTCGGCCAGCGTCGGCGCCATGCTCTGGCCTTCGACGCGCGCGACCTGGAACCCGAACGTGACGATCAGCGTGGCGTAGACCGCCGCCGACGCGAGCGTTCGAACCCACGCGAAGAACTCGTCGCGCCACACTTCCAGGCGGCGCACCATCTGCTGTGAATCCGTGTCGATCTGCATCGGCAGCGGCGTCGTCGCCGGCCGCGCGAATGGATCGGTCGTGGTCTGGAAGCTGGTGTTCTCGAACGGATTCTCGTCGCCAGGGTCGGCGAAGACTACAGCTTCAGGTACTCCCGCAGGCGTCGGGTCTGCGAGCGGCTGACCGGTATTTCCGTCGCCTTCTGGTCGGTCATCCTGAGGATGTAATTCCGGCTGAACCAAGGAACGATCTCCTTCACCTTGTTGATATTCACCAGGTGCGACCGGTGAACCCGCCAGAACACCTCGGGATCGAGCCGCGCGTGCAGCTCTTCGAGGGTCCGGTCGTTCGACGTTCCCGACACCTGACTAGTCACAATATTAATCGAATCCTCGATGAGGGAGGCATGGATGATCTCATCCGCCCGCACGAGCACGAACCGGTCATTCACTTTGACGGCCACCTGGTCCCGGCGGTCTTTCGGGGTTTCCATCATCCGGACGAGCCGGTCGAGTTGCCCCTGCAGCGGTTCGGCCTGTTTCTGCCGCGTTCGTGCCCGTGAAACCGCCGTTTCGAGCCGCGCTGAATCGACCGGCTTCAGGACGTAGTCAACCGCGTTGACTTCGAAGGCCTCAATGGCGCGCTGGTCATAAGCTGTGACGAAAATCACACTCGGTCCGGTTCCCGATTCCATCAAGCGGCGCGCGACCTCGAACCCGGTGAGTCCAGGCATTTGCACGTCGAGGAAGGCGACATCCGGACCGTGCCGCGCAATTTCATCGAGCGCCTCCATGCCGTTGGCCGCTTCGGCGACAACGTCCACACCGTCGATCTGGCCGAGCAGGAAGCACAGCTCGTCCCGCGCGAGCTCTTCATCGTCTGCCACCAGTGCCGTGAGGGCGCGCTCGCTCATGCGGTGATCCGGTGTTCGACGGCGATGGCGTAGGGGATCTCGATGCGGGCAACGGCGCCTTTGCCCGGCGAGCCGACGAGCGTGAAGCGGCCGGCGGTGCCGTACAACACCCGCAACCGTTCGTGCACGTTGTTGAGCCCGATGCCACCTGACAAATCTTGCGGCTTGCGTTCGTGTGCGATGCCGACGCCGTCGTCGGCGA
>Ga0075471_10003523_pt1 | contig 10147 bp, 9 predicted proteins | sample DEB19_08_DNA_2_FD_74787 | JGI IMG/M metagenome (GOLD analysis project Ga0075471, IMG submission 74787) | Aqueous microbial communities from the Delaware River and Bay under freshwater to marine salinity gradient to study organic matter... | ecosystem: Environmental > Aquatic > Marine > Coastal ... | reverse complement strand
TCTCGAAGTCCGCCCGGGCACCCTTCACGAGCGTGGCAGGACCGGTGAGGCGCACGAAGACGCTGCCATCCTGACCCTCGACGATTCCGCAGCAGCGCGAAACCGGCTTTAGGCGTGGGCGGCTGCCCCGGCATGCCGCTCTTGTAGGTGCCTTCGGCGGAGACATAGGTCACGACGGCCTTCCCAAACTTCTTCTCCTCGGTCTTGGCGTTGATCTTGTCGCGGCCTTCCTCGAACTGGCCCAGCCAGCGGTCCACGTTCGCCTTGGTGCCGCCGCTCTGCGGACCGAAGAAGAAGAAAACCACTTCCCCCGGCTCCTTGGCGTCCTTGGCCGTGACCTTGAGCTGGGCCTTGCGCATGGGCGAGGCCACTTCCACCCAGTCCCACGTAGCCGGGCGTTTGAAGGTGAACTCACTGACCTTGAAGGTTTCTGGAGCGGCCGCCTGCACGGAAGCGGCAAACCAGAGACTGACGAGACCGAGCACAACGGGACGAAGCATTTTCATGGGCGCTCTGGTAACGAAGGCGTCGGGGGAACGCAAGCCCCAAGCTCGGCAATTCTGGTCCGGTTGCGCGCAGGAAGCGCCGTTCAAGACAGGATCGAAGTTTCTCGCGGCACGCGCGTCCGAGGATTGAACTGAAATCCTGATGCCCGCTATTCTCTTCCGCACATGACAAAGCAACTTGCCCTCCTTGCCTCGCTGGCCGCGCTTTCCTCCGCCTTGGCCGCTGACAACTGGCCCCAGTTCCGCGGTCCCACGGGGGACGGGCGTTCCGATGCCAAAGGGCTGCCGGTCAAGTGGAGCGAGACCGAGAACGTGAAGTGGAAGACGCCCATCCACGACAAGGGCTGGTCGCAGCCCGTCATCTGGGGCGACCAAATCTGGCTGACCACCGCGACGAGCAACGGCACCGCGCTTTTCGTCCTCACCTTGGACAAGAACTCCGGCAAGATCGTCCGCGACGTGAAGCTGTTCGACGCGCAGCAGCCGGAGCTGTGGATGCGCTACAACAGCTACGCCTCACCAACGCCGGTCATTGAGGAAGGCCGTGTGTATGTGAGCTTTGGCGAGGCGGGCACGGCGTGCCTCGACACCAAGACGGGCGCGAAGCTTTGGGAGCGGCGCGACTTGAAGTGCAACCACTATCGCGGGGCCGGCTCTTCGCCCATCCTTTTCAACAACCTGCTCATTCTCCACTTCGACGGCGCAGACGAGCAGTTCGCCGTCGCGCTCGACAAGGCCACCGGCAAGGACGTGTGGAAGGTGAAGCGCTCGACGGACTACCGCGACCTCGATGCCGCCGGCAAACCGAAGGCCGAGGGCGACCTGCGCAAGGGTTACGCCACCGGGCAAATCGCCATCATCGAGGGCAAGCCGGTGCTCCTGAGCAACGGGGCCAAGGCGCATTACGGCTACGACCCGCTAACAGGCAAGGAGCTGTGGCAGGTTGAGAACCAGCCGTTCCATTCGACCGGTGCGCGGCCCATCTACGGGCACGGCTTGATTTACTTCGCTGCCGGTTTCTCTAAAGGGCACTTCTACGCCATCAAGCCGCCGCCCGCGTCCACGTGGAAGGCAGGCAACATCCTCGACGCCTCGAAGGACAGCGAGCCCGCGCCCGGCAAGCCGCAGCTAGTCTGGAAGTTGATCAAGGGCGTGCCGGAAACGCCGTCGCCCATCCTGCACGGCGACTTGCTGCTGCTGGTGGACAACAGCGGCTTCGCCAGCGCAGTGGAAGCGAAGACCGGCAAGGTGCTGTGGTCCGAGCGCGTCCTCAAAGCCGTCTATGCGTCGCCGGTCCTGGCGGACGGCCGCGTGTATGCCGCTGACCGCGAGGGCAAGTGCGTAGTGTTTGCCGCCGCGCCGGAGTTCAAGCTGCTCGGTGAAAGCAAGCTGGACGGCCCCATTGAGGCCTCGCCCGCCATCAGCGGCAAGGCGCTCTACCTGCGCACGGCGAAGACGCTGTATCGGATTGAGCAGTGATCGGGCGCAGGTGTCGCGCGAAGGCCGCGACGGGGGGCGAAGTAATGGAAATGCGGAATCCCTTCGCCTCCTTCGCGCGACCCGCCTTCAGAGGAAAAACGGCAGACTCACGAGATTCACGTAGAGTCCCGCAAGAACGTCATCCACCGTCACGCCCCAGCCGCCGGGTAGCGACTGGCTTTGCCGGACCGGCCAAGGCTTCCAGATGTCGAAGAGGCGGAAGGCTGCGAAGATGACGACGACGCCAAGCCAGTTGTTTCCGCTGAGGAAGTAGCCGGCATCCGGCATCCGCCCGCTGCTGTTCACGACACTCAGCACCCACGCTCCGAAGCACAGCGGCACGGCGATGATTTCATCCAGGACCACGGAGCCCGGGTCCCGCTCGCCCAACGCCTTCTCCGCCTCACCGCAAATCCATGCGCAGAGCGGAATGCTGAGCAGGATTCCCCCGAAGAAGGCCCACAGCGAACCGGTTGCGAGCAGACCGGCAAACCAAACGAGGCCGACGATTGAACCCCAAGTTCCCGGCCCGGGCTTGAGCCGGCCGGAGCCAAAACCTTGGGCCACCCACACAACGGAGCTCAGCCCGCTCACATGTCGTCCAGGTAGATTTGGCGGTTCTTCCACAGGTAAATCACCCCGGAGCTGAACGTGAGGAGAACGGTCACCCACAAGGCCAGATGCGCGAACCACGGCAGCAGCAGCCCAAAAGCATCGCGCAGCCACGGCCACCACTCCACGTGCGCATCCAGCACCAGCAGCGCGATGATGGCGGTGATCTGCGAGATGGTCTTGTGCTTCCCATAGCGCTCGGCGGCCATGGTGACGCCCTTGGAGGCCGCCAGCAGGCGCAGTCCGGTGATGGCCAGCTCGCGTGCGACGATGATCACCGCCATCCAGGCCTCGACGTGAACGGCTGGCAGCGCGCCGCCCGTGCCGGGGTCGAACCGCCCGCGCTCGACTAGCGCGATGAAGGCCGAGCAGGTGAGAATTTTGTCGGCCAGCGGATCCATGAGGATGCCGAAGCTGGTAATAAGTTTGCGCTCACGGGCGATCTTGCCGTCGAAGTAGTCCGTCAGCCCCGCGATGCTGAAGAGGACCAGCGCGATGGTGTCATTGACCGGCGAGCGCGAGAAGAGCGCCACGAGGAACAGGCCCGTGAACACGAAGCGCGAAACGGTGAGTTTGTTGGGAAGGTTCAAGAACGCTGATGCAGCTTACGTGTTACGCATTACGTTTTACGCCGGCCAAAGGGTTTCGGGAAACGTAAAACGTAATGCGTAACAAGCCCGGCAGGTCACGCCGGTTCGGCAATCAGGTCGTAGTCCGTGTGGCCAATGACCTTCACGCGAGCGAAGCGCCCGATGGTCAGCTTGCCGCGCACATAGACGCGACCGTCAATGTCCGGCGCATCGGCCTCGCCACGGGCGACGAAGTAGCGGCCTTTGAGTTGGGCGGCGTGTCCGTCAGTTTCGCGAATCAGGCCGTGTTCCCACGAGCTGACTTTTGCGGCCTGAAGTTCCTTCGCAGAGGCTTCGCCCTCAACCAGCACTTTGAGCGTGCGACCCATGAAGCCTTCTGCGACCGCGCGGGCGACTTCGTGCTGCGCGGCCATCGCCAGCTCGCGGCGGCGTTGCTTCATCTTATCGGTGAGCTGGCTGGTCATCTTGCCGGCGATGGTGCCGTCCTCCCGCGAGTAGGCGAAGATGCCGAGGCGCTCGAACCTCGTCTCCCGGATGAAGTCCAGCAGCGTGTCGAAGGCCGCCACCGACTCGCCGGGAAAGCCGACGATGAAGGTGGTGCGCAGCGCGATGCCCGGCACCCCCGCGCGGATGCGGGCGATGAGGTCGCGGATGTATTGCCCGCTGGTCTCGCGGCGCATCCGGGCGAGCATGTCATCGTGGATGTGCTGGAGCGGCATGTCCACGTAGCGCGCGACTTTGGGACACTCGGCGATGGTGCGGATGAGTTCGTCGGTCCAGTGCGCGGGATGCGTGTAGAGCAGGCGAATCCAGAAGTCGCCCTTGAGCGCGTTCAGCTCGCGCAGAAGCGAGCAAAGCGTCGTGGCATCGGCGGGCAACGCGCTGGCCGCGGCGCGGAATTTTTCGGGCGAAGAAATGGCGCGGCTGTGGTTCGCCCGGAGGTCGAGGCCGTAGTAGGTCGAGTCTTGGGAAATGAGGTTGAGCTCTTTGACCCCGTCCTTGATGAGTGCCCTGGCCTCTGCGACCACATCGGCCTGGGTCCGGCTGCGATGACTGCCCCGCATGCGCGGAATGATGCAGAAGCTGCACGGGTGGTTGCAGCCCTCGGCGATCTTTACATAGGCGAAGTGGCGCGGCGTAAGCCGGAAGCGCGGCGTCTCGTAGTCAGGGATGTAAACGGGGCGGGCGGTGACATCCAGAAGGGGGGATGGGGTCTCGCGTCTGGGGTCTCGGGCAGGCGCAAGGATGGTCTTGGTTTTCCCAAACGTCTCCTTGCCACGAAGCGATTCCTCGCCGTCGTGCGCGGCCGGCTTCGCCTTGTTCAATTCGGCAAGCTCCGCCTGAACTTTTTGCTTTGAGCGTTGGGGGCCGGGCGTCAGGCGTTGGGCGTTCAGCTTTTCACTGCGACGAGCCATGGCTTCCTGCACCAGCTCCCCGACTTGCGCGACCTGATCAATGCCCATGAAGGCGTCCACCTCCGGGAGCAGCTTCGGCAGCTCTTCGCGGAAACGCTGGCTCAGACACCCGGAGACAATGAGCGCCTGGCCGCGCTGGTTCGCGTCGCGCACCGCAGCGGATTCCAGAATCGCGTCCACACTCTCCTCCTGGGCGGCGTCGATGAATGAGCAGGTGTTGACGATCACGGCATCGGCACCAGCGGGATCATTGGTAATCTCGGCACCGCTTTTGAGCAGCGAGCCGAGCATGATCTCGGCATCCACCAGGTTTTTGGCGCAGCCGAGGGAGATCATGCCCACGCGCACGGGGCGGGATGCTGGTTGAGAGGGTTTGCTCTTCACAATAGGGAAAGGTTAGGCGATGCCGGCTCGGCCAGACAATCGGGGATTCGGCAACAGGGGTTCTCGCTGGTCCCGCTACTTCCGAGCGGGAGCATTGGTGGGGGCCACAGGCATGGGCAGATACTCGACCACGCTCTTCTCAGGCGGAGCCTTGTAATAACCCGGCCCCAAGTCAGCCAAGGGATCGGCGGCTTGGTGACGTCGCCAAGCCGCGTAGCTCCACCAGACCAAGCCGACGAGCAGGGCGAGTCCGATCAGGGGCAGCAACACGCGGAGGTTCAGTTTCGACAGTTGGAGGGTGACCCAATCCAACACGCCCTTCTCCCGAGGAATGAGGCTGGGGGGATCACAAAATTCATCGGTCTGCGCCAGCTCAGCATCCAGATCGGCAAGCACCGAGACCACGTTCAACTTGTAGTGGCGCGCCAGCAGTTTGACGTGGCCCCGGATGTAAACCGGGGCGCTGAACTGGTGGAAATCCCCCTCCTCGAGCGCGAGCACGTGGTCGCTCTTGATTTTGGTGATGTCACCCACCTGTTGGGGGGTCAGGCGCGCCGCCTCTCTTGCGCGTCGTAATTGTTCACCAACACTGCTGGACATGGGCGGTTAGGAAAGCAGGTCAGCGCGGGGGAAAGCAACCATGGAAGGGCCGGGCCCTCAGATTGGCGCAGGCGCAGGCGCGCCCAAACCAGGTTCCAACGGCGGAGGCGTGGTGCGCGGCGGTTCAGGCACCGGAGTGCCGGCAGGAGCCCCACTCGGGGGTGTCGCCGTGAGCGCGGCGGGAGGCGGCGGGTTGCTCATCTTGCCCGTGCGCACAATTTCCTCAACTTGGGAACCTTCCAAGGTCTCAAATTCAAGCAGCGCCTTGGCGATGGCTTCCAGCTTGTCCCGGTTCGCGTCAATCAACTGCTTGGCCCGCGTATAGGCCTCGTCGATGATGCGCTTCACCTCAGCGTCGATTTCCTGCGCGGTGTGCTCGCTGTAATCCTTGCGCCGTCCCAAGTCCCGGCCAAGGAAGTGATCGTCCTCCCCGCCGTAGTGAATCATGCCCAGCTTGTCGCTCATGCCAAACTGGCAAACCATCGCCCGCACCATGCCAGTGGCCTGCTGGATGTCGCCAGCCGCCCCGGTGGAGATGTCATTGGCCACAATTTCCTCGGCAATGCGGCCGGCCATGGTGACAGCGGCCATGTCGAGCATCTCCTTGCGGCGACGGCTGTGAATGTCGTCCTTGGGCAGATACATCGTCGCGCCGAGCGCTTGGCCGCGGGGAATGATGGTGACCTTGTGCAGGGGGTGGGTGTTCTGGAGGAGGACATTCACCAACGCGTGTCCGGCCTCGTGCCAGGCAGTGTTCTGCTTCTCCTCGTCCGTCATGGCGAGGCTGCGGCGTTCACGACCCCAGCGCACCTTGTCGCGGGCCTCTTCCAGCTCCTTCATGGTCACGGCCTTCTTGCCCTGACGCGCCGCCAGCAGCGCGGCCTCGTTGAGCAGGTTGGCCAGCTCAGCGCCTGAGAAACCCGGGGTGCCGCGCGCGATCACGGAGAGATCAGCCGCAGGGTCGAGCTTCACGTTGCGCGCGTGAACCTTCAGGATAGCCTCGCGACCGCGCACGTCGGGAAGATTCACGGTGATCTGCCGGTCGAAGCGGCCCGGCCGGAGCAGAGCGGGGTCGAGCACGTCCGGACGGTTCGTCGCGGCGATGATGATGATGCCCTCGGTGGTGTCGAAGCCATCCATCTCCACAAGCAGTGCGTTGAGGGTCTGCTCCCGCTCGTCGTTGCCACCGCCGAGGCCAATACCACGACTGCGGCCCACGGCGTCGATTTCATCAATGAAAATGAGGCAGGGCGTGCTTTTACGCGCCTGCTCAAACATGTCGCGCACCCGGCTGGCGCCGACACCGACGAACATCTCGACGAAATCCGAGCCGCTGATGCTGAAGAAGGACGCCTCCGCCTCGCCAGCGATGGCCTTGGCCAACAGGGTCTTGCCCGTGCCCGGAGCGCCAATCATCAAAATGCCCTTGGGGATGCGCCCGCCCAGCCGCTGAAACTTTTTCGGGTCTTTGAGGAATTCGACCAGTTCGCTGACCTCGTCCTTGGCTTCCTCAACCCCAGCAACATCCTTGAAGGTGGTCTTGTTCTTGTCCTTGGCGAGCATCCGCGCCTTGCTCTTGCCGAAGCTCATCGCGCTTTTGCCGGCCATCTTCAGGTTGCGGATGAACACGAAGTAAACGAAGCCGGCGATGATCACGAAGGGCAGCAGGCTGATCAGCACGGACCAGAACAGCGTGTTGGGCTCCTTGGTGACGAAGGCCCCGCTGCCGAGGAGCTTCTCCACCAGCTTTTCCGTGACGGGGATCTTGATGCGAAAAGGGGTTTCTATCTCTTTGCCGTCCGCATTGAGCCGCGGCTTGCCGGCACTGTCCGCTTCCACAAAGGTGCCGCTGATTTCGCGGAGGTCAGAAGTCTGTGGGTTGTAGGTCACCACCCCGTTGCGGATGTGGTTGCTTTCCACCTTCTTGATGAACTCGGGGTAGCTCAGCACCTTCACCTTCACCTCGTTTTGGTTGCGGAACAGGATGAGGATCGGGATGGCCCCGAGGATGGCCAGCCAGATGATCCATGGCCGGGCACCGACTTTGAAGTCGTCGTTAGGCTCTTTCTTGCCGCTGTCTGGGCTGCGATTGGAATCAGACATTGTTAAAAGGTGGGAAAGGCTATCACCCGATCATTGGGGAAGCAACAGCCACATTTGGCGATTTGAAACGGCAACTCCTGCGAACACCCATGCAGGACCTTGGGCCAATCGGTTTTCTGACCTCCACGCCCTTCGACGGACGGTATCGTCTCTGAATAGCCCGCACCGCTTCGCGGTCGGTCTACGCGTCGCCCGGTTCCAACCAGTCCATTCATTATGAAAAGCCTCACCCTCGTGTTCGCCCTCGCCACCACGCTTGCCATCGCCAGCGCGGAGGACAAGAAAGTTGCCATCGGCAAACCCGCCCCGGACTTCCGCATCAAGGACGCCACCGGCAAGGAGATCAACCTCGCTGAACTTACCGCCAAAGGCCCCGTGCTGGTGCGCCTGACCTGCGGCTGCCTGGGCTGCGACAAGGAGCTGCCTTATTTTCAGGAATTGCACACCGCCTACAAGGCCCAAGGGCTCACCAGTCTCGCCATCTTCCGCGAGCCGGACGCGAAAGTGGAGGCCTACGTAAAGGAGAAGAAGCTGAACATGCTCTACGCCGTGGACGCGAAGGGCGAGAGCTGGAAGGTCTTCGACACGAAGACCATGCCCAGCAACTTCCTCATCGCGAAAGGCGGCCAGATCGTGAAAATCTCCGCCGGCTGCGACACCAGCGGGATGATTGCCGAGCGCCTCAGCGAGGCCACCGCCAAGCTCACCGGCGCTGAAAAGGTGGAGGTGAAATCCAAGGTGGATGCCCAGAAACCAGTTGTCGCCGCCAAGCCGGCGAGTGCCGCGCCCGCCGCGAAGTAAGCCCGCGCTCCATACCAGTGGAAAGGCCGCCCTCACCGGCGGCCTTTCGCTTTGAACTCATAACTGGCAGACCGGCTCATCACCGACTACGCTAGCCTTGTGAGCGCGCCCGAACCGACAGGAGCCCCCATCGATCCTTGGGTCGCGGAGTTTCTTGTCCACCTGGCTACGGACCGGGGCGCGTCGGAATACACCCACCGCAACTACTCCGAAGCGCTGGCCGAATTTCACGACTGGCACACGACAGAGCGGCAAACACAGCCGAATTGGCGGACGCTTCAGCGCGACGACTTCCGCGGCTTTCTCCGCCATCTGAGCCGCCGGGAACTCAGCCGCGCCACGATTCACCTCACCTTCAGCGCGCTGCGGACATTTTATAAATTCCTCATCCGCCGGGGACACGTCGCAGCCTCGCCCATCCGAAGCCTCGCGATGCCAAAACCCGAGCGCCGTCTGCCCAAGTTCGTGACTGTCGCCCAGGCGAAAGCCCTCTTGGAGACCCCGCTCCGGGAATGGGAAAAGGAATGCCGGGCTGGTGAACAGCCGCCGGAGAAGGCTTCGTTTCTGCGCGACGCGGCCTTGCTCGAAACCATTTACTCCTGCGGCCTGCGCATCAGCGAAGTCTGTGGCCTGCGGGCGGGAGACCTGAACCAGACAGAGCGGCTCGTGCGGGTGCGCGGCAAGGGAAAGAAGGAGCGCGAAGTGCCCATCGGACAGCCGGCGCTGCACGCGATCCTGCAATACTGGCAGGCCCTGCCCCGCGCCCCTTTGCCTGAAGGCCCCGTCTTCCAGGCGCAGGCCGACAGCGAGGAACCCATCCGCCCCGCCCAAGTGCAGCTCCGCTTGAAACGTTATCTCGTCGCGGCCGGACTCGATCCCCGTCTCACGCCGCACAAACTGCGGCACAGCTTCGCCACGCATCTGCTGGACCACGGGGCGGATCTTCGCAGCGTCCAGGAACTGCTCGGCCACCGCAATCTCTCGACCACGCAAATCTACACCCACGTCACCACCGAACGGCTCAAGGCGGCCTACGATGCCGCCCACCCGCGCGCCTGACCCACACACTCCATGAAAACCTACCTGACTCCGCTGCTGGCCCTGCTCTGCCTGCTCCTGCTCACCAATTGCACCACGCCGCCCAAGGTGGACTGGGATGCCCGGGTCGGCGTGCTCACATTTGACGAAGCGGTGCGCGAACTTGGACCGCCGGAGAAGAGCGCCGTCTTGACGGACAAAACCAAGGTGGCTGATTGGCTGGTTTCACGCGGACGCAGCGAGCCAACCTTCCACAGCTTCCCCGACGGCAGCGTGCTGCGCACCGAGGGCGTCCGTGGCATGGATCAAGTGCTCCGGCTAACCTTCACCCAGGAGGGAAAACTAAGCTCATGGAAACGCGTCTGGCGTTGAACCCCAGCCCCGCCGCATCAGCGCCGCCAATTTCCCCTTCCGTTCCCGGAGGGCATTTGTTCTACTGCGCCCACGCGATGAAGGAAGAAAGTGTGGATCTTGGCATTTGGGACAAACTCACCCGGGCGGTGATGGTCCTCCTGGTCGCCGCCGTGGCCGTTGGCATCGGCTTCCTGTGCGTGCCGCTCATCCAGCAGAACGAGCGCATGCGCCAGCGCAACCTCGAACTGGAATCACAAATCCAACG
>Ga0075471_10003522_pt1 | contig 10147 bp, 8 predicted proteins | sample DEB19_08_DNA_2_FD_74787 | JGI IMG/M metagenome (GOLD analysis project Ga0075471, IMG submission 74787) | Aqueous microbial communities from the Delaware River and Bay under freshwater to marine salinity gradient to study organic matter... | ecosystem: Environmental > Aquatic > Marine > Coastal ... | reverse complement strand
TGCCACTCGCCCAGATTGAGGATTTCAACGGTCTCCAGTCCCTGGCCCAACAGGCCAAGGAAGCCAAGCGGTTCGCGCAGCAGCAGCTCGCCAAGACCAACTTTGAGCCCATACAGCTCGAAGGGCAGGTGTTGGATCGGGAGGCGCTGAACACCATCATCATCAACGCTGAAAAGACGTTGGAGGATGATATCCCTGCCCGGACGCAGTTTCTGCAGCAACGCAATCAGGCTCAACAACTTGCCTACGAGAAGTTCCCCTTCTTGAAGGACAAGTCCACTCCCGAGTATGTCGCGGCCCAGCAGGCTTACCTGCAAATGCCGTGGCTAAAGAACCTTCCCAATGCGGAATGGATCATCGGGGTGCAGATTGAGGGGCTCAAAGCGTTGCAGGCCAAGGAGAAGGGTAAAGCCAAGCCTGCAAAGGCCGGCGTGATCTCCTCCAGTAAGCCGCCCAGCAGTCAAACCGTTGCCACTTCTGGAAGTTCCGAAAGCCGCGTTCCTGCTTCAACGAAGTCGGCAACGCAGGTTGAGGCCCTCCGGCAGCATCTGTCCAAGAAGGGTGGAGTCACGACAAACGAAGCAGTCCAATTCCTCCTGGCCCGAGAAGCGGCCAAACAAACTCGTTAAACATTAGTTTATGGCTCTTAGCACTACTTACAACGTCGCGGGGGATCGTGAAGATCTCACCGACTTCCTCACCATCCTCGCCCCCGAGGATACCCCGAAGGTCTCCACCTTCGCGAAGACCAAGCGGATGACCAACGCCTATCAGGAGTGGCAGGTTGACTCCCTTTCGCCCGTCAGCTTCGGCGGCGTGCTGGAAGGTCAGGATGTCCTCGCCTTCTCCAATCAGGCCGTCAACCGCGCCCGTATCGGCAATTACGTTCAGCAGTTCCGCGAGCAGTGGATGGTCTCCCGCTTGCAGGAGGCTTCGGACGTGGCCGGTGTCGCCAGCGAGGTCGCCAACGCCAAGATGAAGGCGATGCGCGAACTGAAGCGGTCCATCGAGGCTTGCATCGGTTCCGACAATGATCGCCAGCAGGAAGCGCCCCCGGCCCCGTACAAACTGCGCGCTCTCGGCAAGTGGATCAGCACCACCCCTGGTTCTGACGTCCCGGCCGCGTTCCGCACGCCCTCCGGCAACATCGACACCACGGCGACCGGCTCCCTCGGTGAATCCGCGTTCAACGACGTGTTCCAGTCGATCTTCCAGCAGGTCGGTGGCCGCCGGTCCTACACCCTGTTCGCCGGCCCGAACCTTAAGCGGGCGATCAGCAAGTTCCAGCGTCAGGAAGGCGCGTCGGGCACCACGAAGACCTATCAGGTCACGCAGGATGCCTCCTCGCACAAGATCGACCTGGACGTCACCGTCTATGTCGGCGACTTCCACACCGTGACGGTCGTTCCCGACCTGTTCAACGGCATCGCGGACGGCGCTGATCCCTCGACGACCACGAATGCCCAGAAGGCGCGTGGCTACGTGATTGACCCGGAGCTGGTGGGTATCGGCTATATGCTGGGTATCGAGTCCAACGAGCTGCCGGACCTCGGCGGTGGTCGTCGCGGGTTCATCCTCGCGGCCCTCACCCTCCTGGTGAAGAATCCCCTCGGTCTCGGCAAGTTCGCCGGCACCAGCTAACCCTCAACCTAGGAGGAAATCACAATGGCTGATACTGCTGTCACTATCTCCCGCGCCCGCACCTCGCAGCTCTCGCTGCAGGAGCAGGCTCGCGGCTTCTCCCACAAGTACACGGTCAAGGCTGCGGATGTGGCGTTGGGCGCTGGGGCCACCGATACGGTGACCCTGACGCTGGGCGCTCTCCCGGCCAAGTGGGCGGTCAACAACGCGCTGATCAACGTCTCGACTGCCTTCGCGGGCACGACGGCGTTCACGGTCGTTGTTGGCACGACCACCACGACCAACAGCTTCATCACCTCGCAATCGGTGCTGACGGCTGGTGTTCTGGCTGGTGTCCCGACGACCGCCACGGTTCGCACCGCGACCGCGACTGCCAATATGGTGGCCGTGTTCACGAATGCGACGGGTGGTAGTCCGTCCGCCCTGACGGCGGGCGAGCTGGACATCTACCTGAACATCATCGACCTCACGACTGGCGAGAAGCTGGGTTAATCCCCACCTGGGGGCATCCCGCAAGGGCTCTGCCCCCTTCCCCTTTTATGGTTCAATCCGCGCCCGAGATCATCACCGCCCTCCCGCCGAATGTCGTTCGCGAGTTCTGGCGCGAAATGGAAGAGGGCTTGCCGGCCGAGAAGGTGCAGGCTGGTCTCCGGCAGGTTGAACAAGCCAAGATTATGGCGGCCCAGGGTTCGACGAAGATCGATGGCCTTGGGCAGATGGCGGCACGGATTGATGCCCGCCTCTTCTTCCGCCTTCAGCAACAGCACGGCAATCAGGTTCACGAATGGATGCCGGAGTATCTGAAGGACAACCCCGATATGTGCGCTAAGGGCTACCGCCCCAAGGTTAATCCCGCCAGGCGTGGGATTACCGGAGGCTGGTACGCCAACAAGGACACTTGAGGACGACTCCGTACAGCAAGGCACTGGCACAGATCTGCGGCCTGATCGGCGTACCGACCAGCCGCCTGTCCACCGAGCTGGCGGATAGCATCAACATCCTCTTTAACGCCAACGTCCGTCAGATCTGGGGTGCCGGCAACTGGCCGGATTTGTCCATCTGGGGCGAAGCACGGTTTGCAGGCAACCTACTGACGTACCCCAATGACTTGAGCCAGACGGCCAATTGGACGGCCACCAACGCTTCGATTACGGCCAATTCAGTAGCGAACCCGGCCGATAACCGCACCACGGCGTCACAGGTTCTAGAAACGGCTACAACGGCCGAGCATAAGGTCGCCCAAACGCTTACTGGGTTTCCTTCGACCCAATATCAGGTTAGCGTCTATGCCCGTCCGAGCGGCCGGGATTACATCCGGCTGGCCGTTAATGACGGGACGACGACGTTCAGCACTTTCTTCAATGTGCAGGCCGGCACGATTGGCACCCAAACCAATGTCACCTCGGCCAATATCCAGCAGTGCCCCAACGGGTTCTTCCTCTGCACGATCACGTACACGACGGGGGCGGCTTGCACCTCCCAGACGTACAGCCTAAATGTCTCGACGAACGGAAGCACGATCTCCTACGCAGGTGACATCACCAAGGGCGTGTATGCTTGGGGCGCTCTGGCCGTGCAGCAGGCCAATGTATCGCCTAACCAGTTCATCGTCCCCTACGATCAGACTGGTGAAAAGGTGATCGACGTCCTATTCCAGGCTTGGATCGACAATCCGGCGATGGTGAGCTATCCCCGTCCGCAGGGCTTTGTGGTCACGGATGCCGGGTTTCAGATGATTTCCACGGCTGGTGGATTTATGGGGACGAATGGGTACGTCTCGTACAACACCAATCCTGCCAATCCGGTCTACCTTTTCTACCGCCGTGCCCCTTACAACTACTCCGGCGATACGTTCAGCGCCACAGCGACTTACGTGGCTGGTCAGTACATCTACTATACGCGGACGACCGGGGCTTTGACGGGTACGGCAGATTACTGGAAATGTTTATCCGCTACCACTGCCGGACAAGATCCCGAGGATACGCCGACCAAATGGGAGTTGCAGGAACTGCCGGAATCCCTGAGCGGCGTGCTGGTGTGGCAGACGTTTGGCGACTGGCTGGTGCAGGACGGTCAGATGGACAAGGCCACGCAAGCCTATCAGACGGCAGAGCTGAAGAAGCTCAACGAATGGGACCGCATCGAGCGGCAGCAGCCCGACAACTTCCAGATGCAGGTCTTTACGCACGGCACGAGCCAGAATAGGTCGTGGTAAGATACGGACGCCAATGAACATTATCTCTTATCCGATAAGCGTGATTGGGGCTAATGGAAAACTGCTTGGCTATACTAGTCCCTGTTCGTCCGGCTTTAAAAGCCGCTTGAATTTGATCGATGTCCGCCTGTTTAAGTTTGGCGTGACGAGCAAATTCCCCACGTTTGGAAACGTGTGTTCCAACTCGCCAAGAATGATGCAAGTTTTCGCGCTGCGTAACCCATTCAAGATTGCTGATGTGATTATTCAGCTTGTTGGAATCTTTGTGATTTATCTGCGGGGCATTGGCCTGGTTCGGAATAAAATTAAGTGCTACCAGCCGATGCACCAATGCATTCCAAGGTTTCTTACCCGGTCCATTGCTCAATGCTACGGTGGCGTAACCGAATGTGTTAATGCGCCATTTAAGAAGTTTGGGTGCAGTTCTACGGCGCCAACCGCCAAAAGCCCAAGAACGAACTTGGCCTGTTTGAGTAATTTCGTACAGAGTTTCGTAACCCTTGATCGGTGTCCAATGTTCAGTGTTCACAAGCCGACCCTTGGCTCCATTATGGGTTACGTCAACGTTTAAGTATCGCAAAACGCACCCACTCACTTTATGGCCTCGTTCAATCTCAATAACATCTTCCCCAAGCCCACGATCTATCGCGGCACTGCGGTAGCGGATCAGCGGCTGACGGTCAGCACGGCGGTCGTTCAGTTCAATACGTTCGCGGACACGACCAATATGGTGATGTTCGACATCCAGGACGCTGATGTGATGTGTACCGTGGATGGCAGCACCCCGACTGCGACCAATGGGCACCGATTGATCAATGGCCGCGCCTATACTTGGAGCACCGCGATGGCGCAGGCGGCTAAGTTTATCCGTCAAAGCGCGACCACTGACGGCACCATTCACGCCAGCGAGTGCCAACTGTGAACCCGCTTGCTTCCGAGCTGGGTAGCGCCACCAACAACCTTGGAGATCGCCTTGGAGAGGCGTCTACCAAGCGCCAGGGTCAGTAACGCTCAATTATTCCTTTGCCGCTATGGAACGCTATCGCACGTACGGCGAAAAAGATGATCGGCCCAAGGAAATCGGCGATGGAGCGTTTGTTGGCGTGGATGAGTACAATGGGCCTGAGAACATCAAGCCTGGCAACGTTCAGAAGGCCGTAAACCACGATTTTACTGCTCAGGACGCGAATACTCGCGGTGGGTTCGTCTGTCTTCCAGAACTTGGGCAGCAATCATTTGGACATTCTTGGGACACAATTTTCCTCACGGATCGCGTCAGTTTGTTGGATTGCACATACGGACAGGGACTTTTTGTTGTCGTTGGTAATTCTAGTACGATTCAAACCAGTCCCGATGCTGTTACTTGGACAAAACGAACGATAGGCGTTTCCGGCGCTAATTTCACGGATGTGGCGTTTGCGAATAGCGTATTTATAGCCGTTTCATCTCTATACATCTTTATTTCTTCAGACGGAGTAACTTGGTCTCAGCCCACAACGCCTCCTGCTTCCATTGGAACATCTCCGGGCATTGGATACGGCAATGGCAAGTGGGTGTTGGTTGCAAACGGCCAATCGTCAATTAGCACCAACAACGGTCAAACTTGGACGACATATACGGCTGCGCCTTTAACTGCCTGCAATGGCGTAAGTTTTACCAACGGTTTGTTTGTCGCGACAGTTTCTACTGGGGTTGCCACATCGACAGATGGCATAACGTGGACACTGGTTGAGTTTGGCCCGTCTGGCACGCCACGCGATGTATGTTTCTATAATGGAAAGCTGTATTTGGTTACATCATCCGGTGCCATCTATGTGTCGGAAACCGGAAACAATTGGACTTTGGTTAGGGCGGCTATTGGAGGAAATAGTTTTGCCGCAATCATTAGCACTCCGCAGTATTTGTTTACCTCTGGTTTATACCTTGGGAATGAGATAAAGTCATACTCAATCAACGGAACAAACTGGCTAAATGGAGGTTCCGACACTGGCGTTATCCTCCCAAACGGATTTGGCTATGGCAATAACCTTTTGATCGCAACTGGTTCTGGTGGCCGGGTATCAAGGTCCGGTTCGATTTGCCCCTCGGTGTTTGGATCTGGACTTTACTCCGACCCGATTGAAAAAGATCGGCCTTGGGTAATGGTTGTCGGCTACAAAAGCGTTGGCTTTTATGCATTTGGTAAAGCCAGTAAAACGGTTAGCTTGGGAAGCTATCGCGTCACGGATCAGGCGACCATAGTTCAAGCCAATAACTACGTCTATCTGTTCCGAGGCGATGATGCCACTCCGTTGCGGTGGGATGGATCTTGGAACAATACGTTTGAGTTAGTTCCTGCCACTACTCTTCCGTCTTCGTTTTCGAGCATCCCAAACAGCAATCAAGCGACGTTCTATCAGAATCGCCTTTGGGTTCGCGAAGGTAAAGACGCCATTGCTGCGTCGGACATCCTAGCCTTCACGGACTATGATCCGCAAGCAAACGAGTTTAACCTTAACACAGGAAACTCGGACTACGTCGTTGCTACCTTCCCGTTTGGAACCAATACGCTGGTTGTCTTCAAGAACAAGTCGATCATTGCGCTAAACAACGTCGAGGGCTCGTTGCTTGACGTTACCGCTACCGAAGTCACTCGCCAGGTTGGTTTGGTAGGCATCAACGCCATCACTTCGGTCGGACCGGATCTGGCCTACGTTAGCTACGGGAACATCAACCTACTTACGCTTACCAGCACCAACAACGCCCTGCAGCACAAGACGCTGCCGCTTTCAGCCAAGATCCGCAAGATTATGCAGCGGGTCAACTGGAATGTTGGCTACAAGATTTCCTTGGGATATTGGAGCAACAAGTTGTACGTGGCTTTGCCATTGGACGCCAGTACGTTCTGCAACGCAGTTGTCGTTTATAACTTCATCACCGAGCAATGGTTTGGTGAGTGGTCGTTTAACGACGATATGAATATGTGCATCCAAGGCTGGCAGGTTACCGACTACCTCGGTCTCCAGCGGTTGCACGCCATCACTGAGGATGGACGGATCTTCGTCACCGATGAGGGCTTCAACGACATCAGTGGCACTACGGTCTCCGAGATCTCTACTGAGTTGATCACAAGGGCCTATGTCGTTGACGAGGGAAATCACTTCCAACGTCGCATCTACCTAGATCTAGCGACCAATCGGCCAGAGTTCTCCTGCGCTGCGTACACCGAGGGAGCGAACGAGGAGTCAGTGGTTGTCACCGACCAAACTTACAGCCGAGCCGAAACGTGGAAGTGGGCGGATTCCGCCTACGATCTTACAAACGCCAACAACGACTACAATCGAGCGTACCGGAAGGACTACGCGACTGGTCCCGACTCAATCCAAGCAGGTACTGGGTTTCAGCCGGAGATGCTCCAGGAGTTCCGATTGCCGTTGCTAGTCCGTCGCCAAGGCCGGTTGAGTTGGATCAAGGTAACCAATATCCAAGGCTTCATCAGCGTTATGTCCCTTGCCTTTGAGACTCGTCCGGGCCAACGCGCCAACTTCGTCCAAGTCTAACTATGTACCAGTTCAAGATGCCATCCAATTTGGTGCAGCGCGGACAGCCTGTGCCCCAGTTCCCTGGAATGCGTCCGATGACCCAAGCACCGGCTCCTGCAGCCACTGCTGTACCCACTCCGGCTGCTCGTCCCGCTCCTGCTTCTTTTTCCGCTCCGCAAGCTTTTAGCTTGGATCAGATGCTGGCGTACTACAACCCGCGTCCAATGGCTCCGCAGGCCCCCCAGCCGCCTTCCCTCAGTATGATGGGGCCGATGGGTATGGGTATGCCTGGATATGGGTCGATGCCACAATCTTCTGGCCCTTCGTTCTTCACGCTGTAAACCGCTGTTCCTATGGCAAACGTCACTCCAGGCTATACATTTTCCGGGACGACGGATCCGATTACGTCTACCAAGCTTAATCTGCTTGGTCAGCCTACGGTGACGATTGGGAATGACGAGGTGACCTCGTCGATGATTGCCAGCAGCGTGATATTGGAGACGCCATCCGTGACTGGTGGTTTGACGATCACTAGCGGCGGTTTGACGGTCACGGCAGGCGGCACAACGATCACTGCTGGCGGACTTAACGTCACTGCTGGCGGGATCACGGTTGCCGCCGGCGGGGCCACGCTCACTGGCGGCCTGACGGTGAGCACGGGTGGGGCCACGGTGTCAGCCGGCGGCATTACGCTTGGGTCCAGCACGCCGATCAATATGTCGGCCACGACGGAGACGTTTGGGGCCACGATTGCGCTGTCCTTTGACGCCACCAAGGGCAACACCCGCATCATCAACTGTACGTCGAGCACGGCAGCGACGATCAATGCGGCTACGGTTCCGGCTGCTGGCTACATCCTTATCCTGCGGTTCTCGACGGATGGTACGGCGTCCAACGCCATCACGTTTGGCACCAACTTCAAGGACACTGGCAATTACGCCCTTAACAGCGCCAATCATTGGTACACGGCTACATTCGTTTCCGATGGCACGTACCTAGTTGAGGTCTGCCGTTCCGGCGCGGCCTCCTAAGTCAATTTTCGATGTTTCCTGACGAAGAGCCACCGCCGGAGGACCTGGGGAATATTTTTGACCCCATAGCTGCCAAGCAGGCCGCCCTCGCAGAACAGCAGGCTTTGGATGCTGCGGCGGCGCCTCAAACCATATTTGACGCTCCGGTATATTCGACGGCAGCAGCGGATCTTGGCTCAACTTCTGTAGGCGCGATCACGCCTGGTGGAGGAACGGGAACTGTCGGAGGAGCTGAGGTGATTGGAGCGGATGGTGGCGCTGCGGCAGTAGCCATTCAGTCCCAGATCGATCTGCTTAATCAGCAACTCGATCAGATCGATCCCGCTGACCCCGACGCTCGCAGCCGAATGAGTCAGATCAATGATGCGATCTTTAATCTGACGCAGCGGATGAACCAGCTTGTTGGAGGGGGGGTATACGTCCCGAATCCAGTACAGCCAAATCCCAACGTCATTCCGCCAACTACGGTAGGCCCGATCACGCCAGCCGTCACCCCAGTCAACCCGACGCCTGGTGCGTTGCAGACTATCCCCAAGGACGTTCAAGACCTGCTGAACACGCCGGTCGGGCAGGGCTTCGATTTGGAGTGGGTGCTGGATAACAAGGCTGAGGCGGAAACACTCAAGACTTTGGCGGCTGAAGGGCGCCTTACTCAGCAGGACGTGGATTATATCCGCCGCAAGGTGGCTGATCTGCACGTTCCTGGCGGCAAAGCCACACAGACTGGGATTCCTGCGATTTTCCCTATCCCCAATATTGATCCGCTTACCGGATTGATCCTTACTGGAATGGGGCTTTGGGGCAGTGGTGGCAAAATCGGCACCATTGATCCCAACAATCCGGGTACGATTCTAGGTGCGGGTGCTGGAGCAGTGCAGTCTGGTGTCAACGTAGCCACTGGCAACGTACCGGATTTCAATCCAGGCGTTACCCCGCCAACCACAAATACGAATATCAATTTGGCTGGAACTGGTTCTAATCCGGCAGGATCGAGCACTCCAAGCAGTACCTCGACCACTGCTGGTGGAACTCCTGCTGGTACTGGTCAATGGCAGACGGATGCCAATGGAAACATTGTCTGGACCCCGGTTAACACTGGCGGATATCCGGTAAACACCGGAACTACTCCCACGGGTGGCAGTGCGACCAACGTCCAAGCTCCTGGGGGAACCATTGATTGGAGTAAGGTAACGGTTCCTGGGGAGCCCACTCAGCTTCGTTGGGATCCTGTCACTGGAACCTTTGTCCTTGGTACAGCCATTGCCACGGCCAATGGCACTCAACCCGGCTCAACTACAGGTTCTACTGCGGTTACTGGATCAAACACAACCACCAGTACATCCACTGGTAATCAGACGCAGGGTCTCAATCAGGGGCAAACCGGGACCGGGGCAGCCATCCTTACCGGAACCGGAAATGGACCGGATGGTGATGGGGAACAGCAATTGCGCGGCCCAGGAACTTTTGCCGGCAACGTCAATGTTGGCACCGGAACTGGAAGCACCGGCGGCTCGTTTGGAGGAACCACCGGAGGAACTACTGGTGGCGGAACTGGTGGCGGCGGTGGCGGAGGCGGCTCTACGGAGGGCGGCACCACCGGAGGCGGAATCTTTACTGGTGGCGGAGGAGGCTCGACTGGAGGCGGAGGATCAACTTCAACTGGAGGTACAACTGGTATGCCTGTGATTACTGGACCCTATAACTTCGTCACGCCCCAGCCGGGCAACCTGATCCTGCGC
>Ga0075471_10003521_pt1 | contig 10147 bp, 8 predicted proteins | sample DEB19_08_DNA_2_FD_74787 | JGI IMG/M metagenome (GOLD analysis project Ga0075471, IMG submission 74787) | Aqueous microbial communities from the Delaware River and Bay under freshwater to marine salinity gradient to study organic matter... | ecosystem: Environmental > Aquatic > Marine > Coastal ... | reverse complement strand
CGGGTCAGCTCGCGGAGGCCTGTGCCCTCGGCCCCCGCGACCAGCACGCAGGGCGGACCCGGGATCGAGGCGGGATCGAAGAGATCGCCCTCGCCCGAGCCGTCGAGCCCGAGGATCCAGTAGCCCGCCTGCGACAGGTCCGAGAGCGCTCGCGAGAGGTTCGTCACCCGGGCGATCGGCAGCCACTCGGTTGCCCCGGCCGCGGCCTTCACGAGCGCCGGCGACCAACCGGGGGCCCGGTCGCGGGGGACCACGAGGGCCGAGACCCCGGCCGCCTCGGCGGTCCGGATGATCGCACCCACGTTCCGCGGGTCGGTCACCCCGTCGAGCGCGAGCACGATCCGGTCGCGGGCGGGATCCAGCGAGCGGATCTCCGCCGGCTGCGGGGGCGCCCCCAGGGCGACCACCCCCTGGTGCACGACCCCCCCAGCCAGCCGGTCGAGGGTCGCAACTTCGGTCGGCTCCACCCTGATCCGGGTGGCCCGGAGGGCACCCTCCACGTCGGCGGGCGCCCCCTTCGCCAGCAGCACTTGCTGCACCGCGTCAGGGCGGGCTTCGAGGAAGGCCCGGGTCGCGTGCCAGCCGGGGACGACGTAGCCTTGCCCGCGGCGGGCATCGCCCCCGGGCTCCCGGCCCCCCGGCTGGTCGCGGCGAGCTTCGCGTCCGCGACCTCGGTCGCGTTCGTGGCCCCGGCCGCGGCCCGGGCCCTCGTGCCGTCCGGTCGGACCCCGGCCACGAGGCTCGCGTGCGCCGGGTCCCTCCGATACCGTGGAGCCGGGCGGTCGATGGGGCGTACGTTTCAACGCTACCTCTTCCGGCAGATCCTGCTGCCGTTCTCGGCGGGCCTCGCGCTCTTCACCTTCGTCCTCCTGATCGCCCGCATCATGAAGCTCGTCGAGCTCGTGGTGAACCGGGGCGTGCCCGTCCTCGAGGTCCTGAAGGTCTTCTCGTACATCCTGCCGGCCTTCCTCGAGGTCACGGTGCCGATGGCGCTCCTCCTGGCCTGCCTCATGGCCTGCGGCCGCCTGTCGGCGGACAGCGAGTTCGTCGCGATGAAGGCCTGCGGCCTCTCCCTCTACCAGTTCGCCCGCCCTTTCGCGGTCGTGGCCGGGTTCGTGTGGCTCCTCGCCACCTTCCTCGCGGTCTACGTCCGCCCGCTGGGCAACGCGGGTCTCAAGGCCTCGATCTTCGAGCTCGCCCGCACCCGCGCGAGCGCCGGCCTGAAGGAGCACGTCTTCAACGACGACTTCAAGGGTCTCGTCATCTACGTCGACGCGATCGAGCCGCCGGGCAACGAGCTGCGGCGGATCCTGATCTCCGACCGCCGCGACCCCGATCAGCACAACACGGTCATCGCGCGACGAGGGCTCCTGGTCCCCGACGAGGACGCCCGAACGCTCGATCTCCGGCTCTTCGAGGGCACCATCTTCACGAACGCCGAGGGCGACCCGAGCTTCCACAAGACCGACTTCGGGAGCTACGACGTCTCGCTCGACCTGGTCGAGGCGCTCGGCCAGCTCGACCGCAGCGCGAAGGATCCGTCGGAGATGACGCTGTCCGAGCTGGGCGAGCGCATCGTACGACTCGACGCGACGGGGGCGAAGAGCCTGAAGGAACGGGTCGAGCGCATGCGGCGCTTCTCCGTGCCCTTCGCGGCCATCGTCTTCACGCTGCTCGCGATCCCGCTCGGGCTGCAGCCCGTGCGAGCGGTCCGCTCGCGAGGACTCGCGCTCTCGCTCGGCATCATCCTGCTCTACTACGTCCTGCTCTCGGCGGCGGAGACGCTGGCGACGCAGGGCCGGGCGCCGGTCGGCATCGCGCTCTGGACTCCCAACGTGGTGCTCGGGCTGCTGGGAGCCGTGCTCTTCCGGCGCGCCGCCCGCGAACGGCCGCTCGGGTTCGAGTCGAGGTTCGCGACCCTCGTCGCGACGCTGCGCGACCGGGCCGCGGCGACGGGGGCGGCATGAGGATCCGCTGGCTCCCGACCGTCTCGAGCTACCTGCTGGCGGAGTTCGGCCGCTCGCTCCTGCTCTGCCTGGCGGGCTTCATCGCGATCTACCTGTGCGTCGACTTCTTCGAGCGCTTCGCGAGCTTCCTCTCCCACGGCGCGAGCGTCGGGCTCATCCTGCTCTACTTCCTCCTGAAGATCCCGCGGATCGTGACCGAGATCATGCCGGTCGCGGTGCTCGCGGCGACTCTGCTCGGGCTGGGTGCGCTCGCCCGCCGCAACGAACTCATGGCGATGCGCGCCTGCGGCATCAGCCTCGCCCAGATCGCGGCGCCGGTGCTCGGGGCCTGCCTCGCGATCTCGGTGCTCATGCTCGCCTGGAACGAGTGGGTGGTGCCGGCGACCGCGCTGCGCGCCCACCAGGTCGAGCGGGTGAAGATCCGCAAGAAGCAGGTTCGCTCCCACTTCAACGAGTTCGAGATCTGGTACCACGGGCTGCGCGCCTTCACGAACATCGACCGCTTCGACGCGAAGCAGGACCAGGTGCACGGGCTCAAGCGCTACGAGTTCGACGACGACTTCCACCTCCAGCGCATCGTCACCGCACCGATCGCGAAGTGGACCGGCGAGCGATGGGTCGCGACGGACGCCGTCGAGGTGCTCTTCGGCCCGACGGGCGATCTCGAGACGAAGCCTCTCGGCCCCGAGGCACTCGGGCTCGTCGAGACGCCCGAAGACCTGGGCGCCGCGTACCGCGAGCCCGAGGAGTTGAGCTACCGGGACCTCCGCCGCGAGATCGCCGACCTCGAGAGGAAGGGCATCGACACCACGGACGCGCGGGTCGGCCTGATGCTGAAGCTGTCGGTGCCCTTCGTGAGCCTCGTGATGGCGATGATCGCCCTTCCGCTCGCGGTCCGGCGGAGCCGTCAGGCGGGCGTGGCGGCGAACGTCGGCACGGCGCTCGTGGTCGGCTTCAGCTTCTGGGTGGTGCTCGCCTTCGCGACGAGCCTCGGCAAGAGCGGCGTGCTTCCGCCGGCGGTCGCCGCCTGGGCCCCGAACGCGATCTTCGCCGCGATCGGCACGATCTTCTTCCTCGGCTCGGAGTGACCGGCGAGGAGCGAGGGCGCCCCGCGCGGACGGCCGGGCTCCCTCGACGGCGGCGCCCCGGGGGCACCGCCGACCCGGGTCAGCGCTTCGAGTACTGCGGCCGCTTGCGCGCCTTGTGGCGCCCGTACTTCTTGCGCTCGACCTCGCGGGAGTCGCGCGTCAGGTAGCCCGCCTTCTTGAGCGGGGGCCGCAGCGCGCCGTCGGCTTCGAGCAGGGCACGCGCGATGCCGTGACGGATCGCCGAGGCCTGCGCCGACACGCCGCCGCCGCGCACGCGGACGGCCACGTCCCAGCGCCCGAGGAGTTCGACGACCTCGAAGGGCTGGTTCACGATCATGCGCGAGGTCTCGCGCCCGAAGTACTCTTCGAGGGCGCGCTCGTTCACGAGGATCCGGCCGTCTCCGGGGAGGAGCCTCACCTGGGCGACCGCCGTCTTCCGCTTGCCCGTCGCCCGATGCGCCTGCGCTCGCTCAGCCATGAATCAGTCCTTCGTCCCGACCGCGACCGCCTGCTGGGCGCCGTGGGGATGCTCGCTGCCCCGATAGATCTTGAGCTTCGTGATGAGCCGCTTGCCGAGCCGGTTCTTCGGCAGCATGCCCGCGATCGCCTCGCGGACCATCCGCTCGGGGCGCTCGTCGAGCAGCTTGCCCGCCGCCGTGGCCCGGAGCCCGCCGGGATACTCGGAGTGGCGGTAATAGATCTTGTCCTTCGCCTTGCCGCCCGTGAGCTTCACCTTCGAGGCGTTCACCACGATGACGAAGTCGCCGCAGTCGACGTGCGGCGAGAAGATCGGCTTGCCCTTGCCCCGCAGGAGGCCCGCGGCCTGGGTCGCCAGGCGGCCCAGCGCACGGCCGTCGGCATCGATCACGTACCACTGCCGCTGCGCCAGCGCGTCCTCCCGGCTCACCACCGTCGTCTTCGATCCCATGGGCTCCCCTGCGACGACCGGGGCGTCACCCCCGGCCGAAGCCGATCCTTATGCTTTGTCTTCCTTGGCGAGATGAACAGCGGGGCCGACGAGGCTCGAACTCGCGACCTCCGGCGTGACAGGCCGGCGCTCTAACCAGCTGAGCTACGACCCCGCAAGTCCGCTGGGAATAACAGTCGCCCCGGGGCTCGGCAAGGATCGAGAGGGGCAGGACTGGGCGGTATCCGGATCGAACGGATGACCCCCGGCTTGTAAGGCCGATGCTCTGCCAGCTGAGCTAACCGCCCGACCGGCCCGTTCCGGCGCCGCGAGGGCCGGGAATCAGTTCAGCGAATCCTTGAGGACCTTGCCCGGCTTGAACTTGGCCGCCTTGGAGGCCGGGATGTCGATGGTCTCGCCGGTCTTCGGGTTGCGGCCCTGGCGCGCCTTGCGCTCCGAGACCGTGAACGTGCCGAACCCGGAGATGTTCACCTTGCCGCTGGTCTTCAGCGCCGCGACGATGTCGTCGAAGACCAGGTTCACGGCCCGCTCGGCCGTCGTCTTCGGGAGGTCGATCTTGGTCGCCACCGCGTCGATCAGGTCTGCCTTCGTCATCGTTCCCCCCTATCCGGCGCCTTCGCTATCAGGGTCGGGGACGCACTTCAATCCGGGGCAGGCAGACCGGACCGGCCGCGACTCGGCCGCGTAGGGCCTCCGGGTCGTCTCCCGCCTCCGCATGCCGAAGCGCCGTGACCCGAGTGCGCGGCGACCGCCGTCGGGCGACAGACGTTCCCCGAGGACCGGGGGCGCCCCCCCCCGAGCCTCAGTGAGTCACGACGTCGGTCGGAGTCGGAGGCGGCACGAACCCGGCCTCCGCGACCGGCTCGGCCTTCTTCTTCATGAAGCTCTCGGGGTCCTCGAGGACGAGCGCCTTCCGGAGCACCTCGTCCATGTGCTGGACGAGCTCGATCGTGACGCTCTTCAGCACGGCCGACGGGATCTCGGAGATGTCCTTCTCGTTCTCGATCGGGATCAGGACGTGCTTGATGCCCCCGCGGTGGGCGGCGAGCACCTTCTCCTTCAGCCCGCCGATGGGCAGGACGCTGCCGCGCAGCGTGACCTCGCCGGTCATCGCCAGGTCGGCCCGCACGGGGATCCGGGTGAGCGCCGAGACCAGCGAAGTGGCGAGCGTGATGCCCGCCGACGGCCCGTCCTTGGGGGTCGCCCCCTCGGGAACGTGAATGTGGATGTCGACCTTCTGGTAGAAATCGCGCTCGAGCCCCAGGTCGTCGGCCCGGGAGCGCACGTAGCTCATCGCGGCCTGCGCCGATTCCTGCATGACCTCGCCGAGCCGGCCGGTGATCGTGAGACGGCCCTTGCCCGGCACCACCGCGACCTCGGTCGCGAGCAGCTCGCCGCCGAGGTCGGTCCACGCGAGACCGGTCGTCGTGCCGACCTTGCTCTCCTCCTCGGCCCGCCCGTAGCGGAACTTCTCGGGGCCCAGGTACTTCTGGAGGCTCTTCGAGTTGACGACGAAACTCGCGTCCCGGTCGCCCTTCACGACTTCCAGCACGATCTTGCGGCAGACCGACGAGAGTTCGCGCTCGAGGCTCCGGACGCCTGCTTCCTTCGTGTAGTGCCGGATGAGCCCGAGGATCGCGTTGTCGGAGAACTCGAGGTTCCCCTCCTTCAGCCCGTTCTGCTCGCGCACCTTGGGGACCAGGTAGCGCTTGGCGATGTTGAGCTTCTCCACCTCGGTGTACCCGGCGATGCGGATGATCTCCATGCGGTCCTGGAGGGGCCGCGGGATGCGCTCCAGGTTGTTCGCCGTGGTGATGAACATCACCTTCGAGAGGTCGTAGTCGACGTCGAGGTAGTGGTCGGCGAACGTCGTGTTCTGCTCGGGATCGAGGACCTCGAGCAGCGCCGACGACGGATCGCCGCGGAAGTCGGTCGACATCTTGTCGATCTCGTCGAGCAGGAAGACCGGGTTGCTCGACCCGGCCTTCTTCATCGACTGGATGATCTTGCCGGGCAGCGCGCCGATGTAGGTGCGGCGGTGGCCGCGGATCTCGGCCTCGTCGCGCACGCCGCCGAGCGAGACGCGCACGAACTTGCGCCCGGTCGCGCGCGCGATCGACTTGCCGAGCGAGGTCTTGCCGACGCCGGGCGGGCCGACGAGGCAGAGGATCGGGCCCTTCAGCTCGCCGACCAGGCTCTGGACCGCGAGGTACTCGAGGATCCGCTGCTTGACCTTCTCGAGGCCGTAGTGGTCCTCCTCGAGGACCTTCTCGGCCTCGGAGACGTCGAGCTTGTCCTCGGTGAACTCGTTCCAGGGAAGCGAGATGAGCCAGTCGACGTAGTTGCGGACGACGGTCGCCTCGGCGGACATCGGCGACATCATCTTCAACTTGCGGAGTTCCTTCTCGGCCTTCTCCTGGGCCTCCGCGGTCATCTTGCGGGCCTTGATCTTCTCCTCGAGCTCCTGGATCTCGTTCTTGAATTCGTCCTTCTCGCCGAGCTCCTTCTGGATCGCCCGCATCTGCTCGTTGAGGTAGTACTCCTTCTGCGTCTTCTCCATCTGCTTCTTGACGCGGGTGCGGATGCGCTTCTCGACCTCGAGGATCTCGATCTCGCTGCGCATGTGGCCGAGCACCTTCTCGAGGCGCTGGGCCGGATCGAAGGACTCGAGGAGCGCTTCCTTCTCCTCGATCTTGATGCCGAGGTGCGCGACGATCGTGTCCGCGAGACGCGAGGGGTCGGTGATCGAGGCCACCGACATGATCATCTCGGGCGGGATCTTCTTGTTCAGCTTGACGTAGTTCTCGAAGGTCGAGTTCACGCTGCGGCACAGCGCCTCGATCTCGGTCGAGCTCTCGACGACCTCCTCGACCTCCTCGGCGTCGACCAGGAAGAACTCCGCGTTGGGCACGTAGCGCAGGATGCGGGCGCGCTTCTTGCCCTCGACGAGCACCTTCACCGTGCCGTCGGGCAGGCGCAGCAACTGGACGACCGTGCCCAGCGTGCCGACCTGGTAGATGTCGGCCTCGGCGGGCTCGTTGGTCTTCGCGTCCTTCTGCGCCGCCAGCAGGATGAACTTCTGGCGGTTCATCGCCTCCTCGAGCGCACGGATCGACTTCTGGCGCCCGACGAACAGCGGCACCACCATGTGCGGGAAGACGATGATGTCGCGGAGCGGGAGCAGCGGGACGCGAAGGCCGCCGGGATCCTCGCCGCCGGGATCCTTCTTGTCCTTCTCGTTGCGGAAGAGCATGCGGACCCCTCTCAGGCCGTCTCGGCGGCCTTCTGGTACAGCACGATCGGCTGCTCGTGCGAGGTGATGACCTCCTCGGAGATGAGCACCTCCTTGATGTTCGGCTGCGACGGGATGTCGTACATGATGTCGAGCATCACGTTCTCCATGATGGCTCGCAGGCCGCGTGCGCCGGACTTGCGCTTGAGCGCCTCCCGCGCGATCGCCGTGAGTGCCCCGTCGGTGAACTTGAGGTGGACGTTCTCCATCTCGAAGAGCTTCTGGTACTGGCGGGTGAGCGCGTTCCTGGGCTCGCGCAGGATCCGGACCAGCGCCTGCTCGTCGAGCTCCTCGAGGGTCGCGATCATCGGCAGGCGCCCGACGAACTCGGGGATCAGCCCGAACTTCAGCAGGTCCTCGGTCTGGACGTCCCGGAAGAGCTCGCTCGCGCGGCGCTCGTCCTTGCGGCGGATCTCCGCGCCGAAGCCGACGGCCTTCAGGCCGACGCGGCGGCGGATGATGTCCTCGAGGCCGACGAACGCCCCGCCGCAGATGAACAGGATGTTGGTCGTGTCGACCTGCAGGAACTCCTGCTGGGGGTGCTTGCGGCCGCCCTTGGGCGGCACCGACGCGGTGGTCCCCTCGATGATCTTGAGCAGCGCCTGCTGGACGCCCTCGCCCGACACGTCGCGGGTGATCGACGGGTTGTCGCCCTTGCGCGCGATCTTGTCGATCTCGTCGATGTAGACGATGCCGCGCTGGCACTTCTCGACGTCGTAGTCGGCGTTCTGGAGCAGCGAGAGGATGATGTTCTCGACGTCCTCGCCGACGTAGCCCGCCTCGGTGAGCGAGGTCGCGTCCGCGATCGCGAACGGGACCTGCAGGAAGCGCGCGAGCGTCTGCGCGAGCAGCGTCTTGCCCGAGCCGGTCGGCCCGATGAGGATGATGTTCGACTTCTGCAATTCGACGTCGCCGGTCACGAGCTGCGAGTCGATGCGCTTGTAGTGGTTGTGGACCGCCACCGAGAGGATGCGCTTCGCGCGCTCCTGCCCGATCACGTACTGGTCGAGGACCTTCTTGATCTCCGCCGGCTTCGGCACCGCCGAGCCCGACGCGACGCCCTCTTCCTGGTCGCACTCCTCGGCGATGATGTCGTTGCAGAGGTCGATGCACTCGTCGCAGATGTAGACCGTGGGTCCGGCGATCAGCTTGCGGACCTCGTCCTGGCTCTTGCCGCAGAACGAGCAGACCAGGTTGCCGTTTCGGTCGTCGCCGTGCTTCGCCATGAAACCCCCTAGCCCTTCTTCCGGGCGACGATCACCTCGTCGACGATCCCGTATTCCACGGCCTGCTTCGCCGTCATGAAGAAGTCGCGGTCGGTGTCCTTCTCGATCCGCTTGAGGCTCTGCCCGGTGTGCCGGGCGATGATGTTGTTCAGTTGCTCCCGGATGCGCAGGATCTCGCGCGCCTGGATGTCGATGTCGGTCGCCTGGCCCTGCGCCCCGCCGAGCGGCTGGTGGATCATGATCCGCGAGTAGGGGAGCGCGAACCGCTTGCCCTTCTCGCCGGCCCCGAGCAGCAGCGCGCCCATGCTCGCCGCCTGCCCGAGGCAGAGCGTGGAGACGGGCGGCCGGATGTACTGCATCGTGTCGTAGATCGCGAGGCCGGCCGAGACCGACCCTCCGGGCGAGTTGATGTAGAAGTGGATGTCCTTCTCGGGGTCCTCCGACTCCAGGAAGAGCATCTGGGCGATCACCAGGTTGGCGATCTCGTCGGTGACCTGGGTCCCGAGGAACACGATCCGGTCCTTCAGGAGCCTGGAGAAGATGTCGTAGGCGCGTTCCCCGCGGCCGGTCTGCTCGACCACCATCGGAACCAGTTGACCCCTCAAGACCGCCCTCCCCTCGATGGCTGCGTCGAATTCGTCATCACGCACGGATCCTAGACCTTTGGGTGGGGGCGGGCAACGCGGCTTCTTCAGCCCGGCGCAGGAGCGCCGTCCCTCACCGCCGCGCGCTCCACGACGCGATCGAGCGCGGCGGCCCTTCGCATCTCCGAACGCACCGCGTCACGCGCGTGCTCGTGCTGGTAGTGCTCGCGCAACTGGTCGCGGTGTCGACCGGCGCTCGCGAGGATGCGCCCGATGCGCTCGGCGAGATCCTCGTCGGAGACGTCGACCGAGAGCTGGCGGGCGAGCGCGTCGAGCAGCAGCCCGATGCGGACGTCGCGCTCCGCGCGAGGCAGGAGCTTCTCCCGCGCCTCCGTCTCGTGCTCGTCGCTGGAGAGTTGGAGGCCGCGGCCGAGGAGTTCCATCTTGAACTCCGAGAGCAGGTCCTCCGCACGGCGCCGGACCAGCGAGGCCGGCGCGTCGATCGCCTGCCGCGACAGGAGCTGCTCGAGCACCTGCTCGCGCACCGAAGCCTCGGCGCGCCGCTGCGTGTCCTGCTCGAGCTGGACGCGGATCTTCTCGCGCAGCTCTCCCAGGGTCTCGCAGTCGCCGTGGTCCTTCGCGAACTCGTCGTCGACCTCGGGCAGCCGGCGCTCTGCGATCGAGTGCACGGTCACCCGCCAGTCGAGCGCCTTCCCGGCGATCTCCTCGGGCGCCCCTTCCGGCGCGGGTGCCTCGGCCGAGAAGGTCTCGCCGACGCGCGCGATCGAGAGGCGCTCCTCCACCGACGGCGGGAGCGCCCCCGCGGCGACCTCGACGTTGGCCCCCTGGGCGCCCATGCCCTCGACCACCTTGCCCTCGCAGGACACCTCGACGTCGATCTTGGCGAAGTCGCCCCGCGCGAGCTCGGACCGGCCCTCGACCGGGACCAGTTCCGCGAAGCGCTGGCGGAGCTGCTCCACGACCTTGTCCACCTCCGCGTCGCCGATGGTCACGACCGGCCGCTCGGCGGCGAGCCCGTCGATCTCGATCGCGCCGAGTTCG
>Ga0075471_10003519_pt1 | contig 10150 bp, 6 predicted proteins | sample DEB19_08_DNA_2_FD_74787 | JGI IMG/M metagenome (GOLD analysis project Ga0075471, IMG submission 74787) | Aqueous microbial communities from the Delaware River and Bay under freshwater to marine salinity gradient to study organic matter... | ecosystem: Environmental > Aquatic > Marine > Coastal ... | reverse complement strand
GTGGTACGAAGCGTTGTTGCCCAACGTCATCGTGCCGTTGGTGGCCGTGCTGTCCGAAACAGTCAGGCGTGCAAGGGGCGAACTCGTCCCAATACCCAGACCTGTGGAGGTCAGGCGCATGGCTTCGACGTTGTTGGTTATAAAGATGGCACTTCCATTGGGCTGATTTGCGAGATACAAATCAGTGCCGTCTTGCCAGATATAGCCCCTTCTGACGCCACCGTTACCGAACGAAATAATCGCGCCAATAGATGATCCGTTAATCGTCAGATCGGTTCTGCCCGATGCTGCCGACAGCGCAGCAGCGCCAACCCCCAAATTCGTCCCATCAAACGTCAGCGCACTCCCCGTGGTCAGGACTTTGGAGCCGTTGAGGTAGGCCACTCCGTTGGCGGTGCCTGAGGTCAGCACCGGGTTGGTGTACAGGTTGATGTTGCCCGAGCCCTTGGCTGCCAGCGTCAGGTCCACGTTGGCATCAGAACCCTGAGCGTCAATCGTCACGCCGGTGCCCGTGACGCCACCGTACACGCGCACGTAGTTGACCGCAGCGGCCGTGGAGCTCACGCGCAGCGATTCAGAACCAGTGGACGCGCCCAGCTTGGTCAGGCCCGTGGACGTCAGCACCGTCAGGTTGGCTGCAGTCGATGCGTTCAGCGTCGTGAATGAGCCGGCCACCGCAGTCGTTTGGCCGATGGTGACGTTGTTGATCGCGCCGGTGATCTTGCTGCCGGCCAGGCCAGTGATCCAGCTCGGGTCGCTGTAGGACCCGGTGGTGTAGACACCGTTGGTGACGGTGCCCGCGTTGCCCGTGACGTTTATGCCCCAGGTGCCTGACGCCCCCGTGCCGGTGGGCGACGGGATGTCGGTGCCGATGGCTAGGCCCAAGTTCGTGCGCGCGCCCGAGGCCGTCGTGGCGCCGGTGCCACCGTTGGCCACCACCAGGGTGCCGGCCATCGTCAGCGTGCCGCTGCTGGTGATCGGGCCGCCGGTGAACGACAGACCCGTCGTGCCGCCCGATGCATCGACCGACGTCACCGTGCCCACGCTGGGCTCGGTCGCCCACTCGACATCAGTGCCGCCTGCGTTGAGCCGCAGGAATTTCAGCGCGTTGCCCGTGTAAGACGGCAGCAAGTTGACGCGAGCATTCGCGGCGGTGCTGGCACCCGTGCCACCGTTGGCCACGGCCACGATGCCGGTCACGTTGGTGGCGTTGCCAATCACTCCCCCAGTTGCTGTAATCGCACCAGTCACGGCAAGCGTGCCGCCGATAGTGACGTTGCCCTGCGCCGTGAACGTGCGCCCGGTGGGCACCAGGATGCCGTTGGCGGTGTACTGCAGTACTGCCGTGCCCTGCACGACGCCCCACATCTCTCCCGTGCCCAGCCGGTAGAAGCCGGTGCTGGGCTCGTTGAGCCAGGCGATACCCGGCGCACCCAGCGTGCCGTCCGCAAGCCGGAACGGCGCCAACATGCCACCCTCGCCGGTGCGCGACAGCGAGTTGGTGATTTCGTTGCCGACGTCTTCCAGCGTCGTGTTGGCCCAGCTCGCCTCGATCAGCGAGCCGGCCTCGACCGGGTTGCCGCTGGGCAGCGTGTAGTTTCCTGATGCGTTGCGGGGCATGTTGTTCGCTCCTTCAGTTTCCCTGGGTCATCCCATACGCGCGCAGCGCCGGGACCAAGTATTCGTTGCCGTACCGGCGCACGGCCGCCTGGCCGGGCAGCGCACCCTGCAGGAAGCGCTGGCCCGTCTGGGTGCCCAGCAGCGCCGTGGCGCCCATGTCCATGCCGACCATCGGCAGGCCAAAGCCGAGCACCGGCAGCAGCTTCTCTGCGGTGCCGGGGCCCGTCTCAGGCAGCCGGCTGCCGAGCACCTGCTCAGCACGCAGCACGTCGGCCTGGTTCAGCGCATTGCCGCGCGCAAATGCCGACTTGCCTGGCGAGCGGTCGTTGGCCTTGACGGCCGACAGCATCTGGCGCGGCGTGGTCACACCCTGCGTCTGCGCGCCCAGCGAGCCGGTGGCGCGCTGGAGTTGCATGAATGTCGCGTAGGCTTTGTTGATCGCTGCAGCCTCGCTGGCCACTTCGGGCGGCAGGCCGCGCGTGCGCAGCCCCTCGATGGCGCCCTTGAGCTCCTTGAACGCCTCGGCGGCCTCGGCATCACCGCGCCGATAGGCCGACGTGATGCGCGTCTCCAGCGAGTCGATGGCCTGCTTGACCGACTCGGGGCGCGTGGCCGCGTGGCCGAGCTCGGTCGTCTCGGTGACCGGGGTCTTGATGCGCGAGCTGATGGGGCCCGAGCCGACCGTCTGGCCGCCGCTGCGCTTGACCACCGACTCGGTGCCGCTGCGCAGGATGTCGTCGGCCTGCTTGGCCGCAGCCTGGATGTCACCGGCGATGCGCGGGAAGTAGGCCTCGGCGTTCTTCAGGACGCTGGCAACCTCCTGCCCGTACACGTCATCCACCGGGATGCCGCGACCCTTGTAGAGCGCGTCGTAGGCTGCGTCAAATCGGGTGCGCAGCGTGTTGAGCGCGTCGCTGCCGATGTCCTGCACCGGCTTCGTCTCCCAGCGCAGCACGTTGCCTGCGTCGTCCAACACGGGGCTGGGCGGCGTGGCCTTCGCGGCCATGTTGCGATTGAACCCTTCGATGGCCTCGCGCTCCTGGCCGCGAATGATGTTGCCCGCCACAGGTAGTGCCCGCGCGCGCTCAGCAGCATCACGTAGCACCTTGTTCTCGGAGGCCTTCCACATCGGGACATACATGCCTTGATCCATCATGGCGCGAGCTTCGGGCGTCACGCCGCCGGCAGCCACGCCGCCCAGGGTCTTGGTGAGCACGCGCCCGGCCACCTCGCCAGCACCGGCGCCCAGGCCGCCACCGACAGCGGCCGCGCCACGGTTGTCTGGAGTGAGGGCGGCCGACGTGGCAGCGCCGGCCGCGATGTTGGTGGGAAGGCTGCCACCTGCAAACCGCAGCGCTTGAGGAAGGAAACGTGCGCCAGCCTGCAGCGCCTGCGCACCGCGAATGGCAGGGGCTGCCGTCAGCGCGATCTCGCCGCTGACGTTGCCCACCGTGCCTGCGGTGCCCGCTTCATCTTTGAATGCGCGGCCCTGCTCGATCATCGCCTTGTCTTCGGGGCTCAGATCAGTGAACAGGCCCTTGAGGCCCATCGCGGCCTGGTCGAGTGCGACCTTGGCGCCGCCCAGGCCACGCATGAACGCGCCCATCTGGCCGACGTCCTGGCCGGCGTAGGCATTAGCCATCGCCCTGCGCTTTTCCTTGCGGATCTCGCCTAGGTCTTGTGACGCAACCTTGCGCTCCAGCTCTTCCAGCCGGCGCAGCTCCTCAAGCTCAGCGCGTGGGTCCATCATCCACCTCGATGCTTCTTGCGCAATTGCTCCAGCTCGGCCTGCTCAGCGGGCGTCAACCCACCGGCCGCGCTGGGGGGATTGTTGCTCACCCCAGTACGCTGCCCTGCAGCCTTGTTGGCCGCACCGCCCAGCGCTGCTGCGTTGGCGCGGGCGTAGTCGCGCGCGGCGCGCAGCTTGCCGATCACCACCTCGGGAGGATCTTCGGGGCTGGGGATGAACGTGGCGGCGCGCGCAGCTTCACCGATGGACTGCGCGGCACCGTAGATGTCGCTGATCTCCATCGCGGCCTGGCGCAGCACGTCGGCGCGCAGCTTCAGCGTGTCCTCGTTCAACAGCACGGAACCCACGCGGCCCTGCATCATCGACGGCAGCTTCGACACCGCCGCAGCCGTCATACCGAACGCTTCGGGGTTGCGGTCAATCTTCTCGATGAGCGCGTCCGACGAATCTGCCTTCGCGCCAAACACCCGCGCGGCCTCGACGTTCTTCTCAAATGTCGCCTTCGGGATCATCGGCCCCATGTGTGGCGTGTAGGTCGGCTGGCCGTTGGGGTCCAGGCCGATCAGGTACGACATGCCCGTTTTGCTGTTGATGACCACCTGCTGGCCCTCGGGCGTGAATCCCGACGGCGCAAAGCTGCCAGGCTCGCCCTTGTTGGCCGCCATGTCGCGGCGCAGGTCGAACATGTCTTTGCGCAGTTGATAGTCACGATCACTTTGCGCCAGTCGATCCTGGCGCGTCTGGTCGTAGCGGTCCTGCGCCTCGATCTGGCGCTCCAGGCCCGCAGCCTGGCGCTCCAGCGCGGCGCGGCGCGTGTCGCGTGCGGCGAACGGGTCTTTGATGTACTGGCCGTCGGGCGTGAGCATGCCCTGCCCGATGCGCATCGGCTCGCTGGCGGCCGTGGCGCGCTTGAGGTACTGGGCCTGCACCGGCTGGAAATTCTCGCCCGCATACTGCGCCGCCAAGGCATTGAGCATGGCCGCCTGGCTGGCCTCGCCCTGCTGCTTGGCAAACGCCTGCAGCGCAGACGTGTCCACCTCGTTGGTGTCCATGCCGCTCAGCTCTTCGTAGACCTTGCCCAACCGCGAGCGCATGCTCATCGGCAGCGCCTGGCCCGGCTGCACCGTGTTGGTCAGCACACCCTGCGGTGACTGCAGGCCCCCGAGCGCCAGCGGCAGCAGGCGCCGCTTGCGCTGCTCGACGTCTTCGGAAAAGGTCAACGGGTCCATGACGACTCCTCAGTAGGCCGGGCCGTCGCCAGTGTCAGGCGGGCCATAGGCACCCGGCACTTGCATGCCGCCCATGCGCTGGCGACGCAGCCGCTCAAGGGCCTCGCGCTGCTGCGCGTTCATGCCCCGCATCGCCGCGTCCTGCGCCATCTGGCCCTGGCCGGCCATGTAGCCCTGGCCGAGCTGCGCGGCGTACTGCGTGATCGACGGCGGCACGTAGTGCTTGCCAACCATCTGCCCCTGCGGGGCGTTCATCGAGTTGCCGCGCAGGGCATCGATCATGGCCTGCTTGCGCTTGAGCTCTTCCTGCTCAGGGCGCATCGCGCCCATTTCCAGCAGGTAGTCGAACATCAGGTTATCGTTCATGGCTTACCTTCCGAATCCAAACAGACCAGCGGCCGCGTAGGGGTTGCCCAGCGCTGCCGAACCGAGGGAGAACAGGCCGCCCATCATGTTGGACGCACCGGCCTGCTGCGCGTTGTAGGCGCCCAGCGCGGCGTCGTAGCCCATCTGCGTGGCGCCCAGGATGTTGGGCGTCTCCGAGCGCTGCGCAGCCGCAAACGACGGCATGTTGGGCATCGTGACCTGCTGGCCACTCAGCAGCGCGTTCATCTCGTTGAGCGACATGCCACGGCGCTGCATCTGCTCCGCGATGGCCTGCTGGCGCAGCTGGTTCTGGAACGCGGCCGCCTGCTGGTTCATGCCGAACTGCTGCTGTGCGGCCTGGTTCATGGCCTGCATGCGCGCGATGTCCAGCGCCGAGGCCTGGCCCAGTGCCTGGTTGCGGAACTGCTGCGATGCCAGATCCTGCGAGAACTGCTGGCCCGCAGCACGATTCTGCAGGTCAGCCTGCCCCATGATCTGGTTGTAGAGCTGCTGCTGCGCCTGGTTGCCGAACTGACCAGCCGCAAGCTGCTGCCCGAACGCCTGCTGGATCGCCTGGTTGTTCAGGTTGGTGTTGGTCACGTCCTGCGAGAACGCCTGCGCACGCGCAGCGTTGGCCGCTTGCTGAGCGCCCATCAGCTGGTTGTAGGCTTGCGCGTTGGCGGCATTGCCGAACTGTCCAGCCTGCAGGCCTTGCGCGAATTGCTGGTTGCGCGCGTCATTGGCAGCCTGTTGAGCACCCAACGCTTGCGCGTAGGCCTGCTGCACCGCACTGTTGCCGAACTGCCCGGCGGCCAGGTTTTGGTTGAAGGCCTGCTGCTGTGCTTGGTTGTAGGCCTGCTTGGCGCCCATCTGCTGGTTGAATGCCTGCGCGGCGGCCGCGTTCTGGAACTGATTGGCGCTCAGACCTTGCTGGAATGCTTGGTTTGCCGCCTGGTTGGCGAACTGGCCGCCGGTGACGTCCTCGTTGAACGCCTGCTGGCGCGCACCCATGCCCATGTTGAACAGGCGCATGGCCTCGTTGCCGGCCGTGTCCAGCGCGTTGAAGCGCTCGGCAGCCTGGCGCTGATTGAGCTCGTCCAGCGCCCGCTTGTAGCCCTCGGAGCCCACGCGGAAACCTTGGTTGGCCAGCTGCGTCTCCAGCTGCGCCTGCTGGCGCTCATGGAGCGGCTGCATGCGAGCCATCAGCGTGTTGGCCACGGTGTCGCGGTAGCTGCCGTCGAACTGCGGCAGCGCCGGGTTGTCGGCGGTGGCCAGGCCGCGCTGCAATTGCTCGGTGCCAGTGTTGCGCGCGAGCTGGTAATTGTTGGACTTGAAGTCGGTTATCAACGGCGTGGTGCCCACGCCCGTGGTCAGGGCCGACGTCATCGGGTTGAAGTTGGCGTCGAGCTGGGTCTGCGGAACCGCGCCCTGGACACCGTTAGCCAAGGCAGAAAATTCGGTTTGAACCGGCTGATTCTGAGCGCCGAAATCCAGCCCCGAGGTCAGGGTGGAAACGCCCATCTGCGGGCCACCAAAACCGAACGCGCCGGTGACCTGGTTAGAGCGCGACGGCACATTGGTTTCCAGCCCCCGCGTGTAGTCGGACGTGGAGCCCTGCAGCGACAGCGGGCCGCCGCCGGTGGCCATCTGCGGCAGGTTCTGATAGTCGAACGGCTGCCCGTATTCATTGGCCACGCGACCCATGAACCCGCTGGCCAGCTGCGAGCGCGAATTTTGCAATCCGACCTGCGCATCAAGCGCGGACTGAAGGCCCGGCGCTAGCGTGTTGTTCTGCGTCCAGGACGTGACCGTCTGCCCGGTTGCCGGGTCAGTGGTGGCCGACGTGTTCCACGACTGCGAACCGAACGGCGTGTTGATCGTCGGCCGGTTGGCGAAGTTTTGGATGTTGGTCAGCTCTTTGCTGGCCTCGGCCTGCGCTTCTGCGGCGGCGACGTAGTTAGGTGGGGGTGGTGCTGATCCTTTGCCGCCCATGAGCGTTCTCCTTGATCCAGCGGCACTCGTCGTGCCTCATTTCGAACATCACACAATCGACCGTCTCAGCGATCCTGCGGAATCCCAGCTTCTCGTTTATGCGTAAGGCCTCGTCCAAGTGCTTGGGCGTAAGGCCATACACAGCTTCCATGCCGCATTTTACGAACGGGTATTCGAACGCTGCGCGCCACAATTGCCGCGTCAGCGAGTGCGAACTGTCGAACGCGACGTGCATCCAGCAGGCACTGTGAGTCCATGCGTTGAACCCGACAGCGCAGGCAATCGTGCCGTCGTCGCGCATGGCCGCGATGGTGCGCAGGTCAGAGCTCCACGGCAACCGCGTGTGGCGTGTCATCCACTGCCAGATGACAGGCGCCTGGCCGGGTTGATCGGTGACCAGTTTCATCCACCCGACTCCGTCAACAGGCCGCCACTGCCGGCCTCGCGCCGCGCCAGCATGTCCTGGTACTCAGGCGATGACAGGAACGCATCGCGCACCATGTCGGGCGTGTAGCCCAGGTCGTTCATGGCCATGAGCCAGAAGTCAAAACCCTCCTCATCAGGCTGGCGGTCAAACACCTCCTGATACAGGTCGGTAAGCGCGGCCGCGTTGTCGGACCTGACTGGCAGGTCAGGGATCTGGTCAATCGTCGGCAGATCAACGACATCAGGCAGCAGGTCGATGGGGTCATCAATGAACGGCAGTTCATCTGGCACCGATGGGACATCGGGCAGCACAACCTCGTCGACCGGCGGCACTTCCGGCACCTCGGGAACCTCGGGCAGGATCACCTCATCCGGCAGCGGGTCGACGACCGTGATGGGGTCGCGCACAGGCTCAGGGTCTGGAGCCCTCGGCACCTCAACAGGCGGCGCGGTGTATTGCGGCGCCGGTGCGGTCACCTCCTCGGGCAGCGGCAGCACCTCAGGCAGGTCGACATCTTCCGGCAGCAAGTCGATGGTGTCATCGATGGCCGGAAGCTCTTCAGGCACGGCAGGCAGCTCGGGCAGCATCGGCGCGTCAGTCTCTGGCAGAACGGGCGGCAGGTCAGGCACCGGCAGCACCTCGGGGAGATCAACCTCCTCGGGCAGCAGCGGGATCTCTTCCACCGGCAGATCGGGCAACGGCTCGGGCATCGACGGCACAGGCTCAGGCAGCGACGGCACGATGACCTCGTCACCGCGCACCAGGCTCTCCCCGCCTTCACCCCAGCCGCTGGCGTCCTTCTTGGGAGGCTTGACGTCCACAATCACCGTGTCGGGGATCGGCGTTAGGCCCTCGGGCTTATCGTCAGACGGCGACAGCTCAGGGACATCAGGAATTGGGAGCACCTCGGGCAAGTCGACATCGGTCGGCAGCGGATCGATGGGGTCGTCCTCCAGTGGAGGCAGCTCATCTGGCGCATCAGGCAGGTCAGGCAGCACCGTCGGCTTGACCTCGACGAACTTAATCGGATCAGCAACACCCGACGGGCCACCACCGACGCCAGTCGATGGGCCCGTTGCCTTGGGCCTGGCGCCGCCGGGCACACCGGCCGGCATCCTCAACACCTGCGGGTTGAACAGCAGGCCCGACAGATCCATCGGCATCAGACCGACCGGGTTGTTGCCACGGTTGGCCATCAGGCCGATGTCATTGCTCAGCGACTGCGGGGCCCCGCGCAGGGATGCGATCAGCGCGCTGGCGTATTCAGGCGCGGCCATCACATCACTCCACCGAGCTCGGTCATGATGTGCGAGCTTGTGAACACGGTGCCAGGCAGGCCACGCACCTTCATGCGCAGCGCAGCGTAGTAACCCAGGCCAGTGGTGCCCACCCACGCCTGGTAGGTGTTGGCATCACCCACCCAGCGCGCCACGTTCCACACCGCTTCATCCCAGCGCGCATCGGGCGTGCTGGTGTACGACGGCGAGCCGGCCACGTTGGAAAACGAATACTGGGTGTTGATCCGCACCTTGACGCTCGGCGCACTCGGCGCGATGAAGATCGGCCGCGCCATGCTGAGCTTCTTGAGGTTGGCCGGCGTGTCGAACGCCTGGAACGCGGTCTGGATGTCGCCCTGGATGGTGTCGCCGGGATCACCCTCGACCGTGGCGTCGTCGGTGTCACCATAGAACGCCAGGCCTGTGCGGCCGTCGAACGTGCCAAAGTAGACCTGGCCGCCCAGCATCGTCGTGCAGCGCATCGGGATGCCGGTGAACGTACACCAAGAGCCTGTGACCACGTTCATGGCGAACTGCGTGTACACGCCCGCGCGGGGCGGCGGCTTGATGACCAGGATCTCCGACGACGGGACCGGAAACACGGCCCAATACTTCTCGTCGAGCAGCTCGGTCACAGCGCGCAACAGCGCCGGCTGGATCTTCGATGCCGGGCTCACCTGCACGTCGGTGAACTGCCCCGACACTAGCTTGCTCATCGGCACCAGGCCGGCCGAGCTGACAATCATCACATCGCCGCCGAAATTGGTGTAGTAGGTGCCGTGGCGCGGGACCGGGCCCACGTACCAGACACCCTTGAGCCCAAACGTGGCGGTGCTGGTCGGGTCAGTGCCCTGCCACACGCCAATGTCGCCCTCGGTGCCCACGACGATCAGGTAGTCGTCGATGCTCAGCCCGGCGTCCATCGTCCAGTTGATGAGCGCCGACACGCTGCCACCGTTGCGCAGCACCGAACCCATCGGGAACGCCGTGGCCGTGCCGGTCACCGCGTTGACGGTGTTGAGGTAGTAGACGTTGGTGTCGTTCTCGCACGTGAACCATACGCGCTGCTTCCACACGGCCACCGTGCGCGGGTTGGCCGGCAGGCCGGTGACGGTGCGCTGCACCCAGCCGTTGGTGCTGTCGTAGGTCCAGTACCCGGCACCAGGCGAGACGGCCAGCAGAAACGTGTCGCCGGTGGTGGCGAACATCGTGGTGTTCCACTCACCATCCGTGCTGCCGGTGCCGGCCTCCATGAGCGTTGCCGGATCGGTCGTGACGTCGTAGATGTCCTCCCCGGCCGCCGCAAACACCTTGTCGTCCTCGCCGCTCTGCGATTTGAACGCGAAGATTGAGTCGATGGGCAGGCTGATGGTGTCGGTGTTGACCTGCCAGCCCTTGCGCAGCTCCACGCCCTGCTGGCGCGGGATGAAGTTGTTGAGGATCAGCGCGTCGCGCGGATCCATCGCGCTGATGGGGTCGCGGTAGTTCA
>Ga0075471_10003518_pt1 | contig 10152 bp, 10 predicted proteins | sample DEB19_08_DNA_2_FD_74787 | JGI IMG/M metagenome (GOLD analysis project Ga0075471, IMG submission 74787) | Aqueous microbial communities from the Delaware River and Bay under freshwater to marine salinity gradient to study organic matter... | ecosystem: Environmental > Aquatic > Marine > Coastal ... | reverse complement strand
CGGATTATATCGGCAAAGCTGCGGGCTTCAAGACTTGCTCCACCGACGAGTGCGCCATCCACATCCGCCTGGCTCATCAACTCCTTGGCGTTGTTCGGTTTAACGCTGCCGCCGTATTGGATACGAACTTTCTTCGCAGTGGCCTCATCGAACATGCTGACGAGCGTTTTCCGGATGAACGCGTGGGCGTCCTGCGCCTGCTGTGTGGTCGCCGTCTTGCCGGTGCCGATGGCCCAAACGGGTTCGTAAGCGAGCACCGTTTCCACCATTTGCTCCTTGGTGAGGCCGGCGAGGCTGCCGCGCACCTGGGTTTCCAGAACTTTCTCCGTCAGGTTGCCCTCGCGCTCGGCGAGCGTCTCCCCGATGCAGACAATGGGCTTCAGATTCGCCGCATGGACCGCCGCCGCCTTCCTGGCGATCAACGCGTCGCTCTCCTGCTGATACTGACGGCGCTCGCTGTGGCCGAGAATGACGTACCGCGTGGAGAATTCCTTGAGCATGACCGAAGCGATCTCGCCGGTGAACGCGCCTACGTTGTTCTCGCTCATGTTCTGCGCGCCGAGCTTGATGTTGGAATCCAGGATGGCCTTGGAGACTTCGCTCAACGCGGTGTAGGGCGGGCACACGACGATGTCCACTTCCTTCACGCTCGCGAGTTCGCGCTTCAGGTCGTCCACGAGGGTCAGCGCCTCGGCGACCGTCTTGTTCATCTTCCAGTTCCCGGCAATGATCAGCTTGCGTTCTTTGTTCATGTTCAAAAATGAGGTGGTGGAGTTGTGGAGTCAGGGAGTGATGAGACCATCACTCCAGCGATCCGGTGCTCCGTTATTGGTCCGACAGCGCCGCCACACCGGGCAGCACCTTGCCTTCGAGAAACTCCAACGACGCACCGCCACCGGTCGAAGTATGCGATACTTTCTTGTCCGCACCAAACTTCTTGGCCGCGGTGGCCGTGTCACCACCACCCACGACCGTGGTTGCGCCCGCGGCGGTGGCGGCAATGATGGCATCAGCCATCGCCTTGGTCGCCTTCTCGAAGGCGGGAAACTCGAACACGCCCGGAGGCCCGTTCCACACGATGGTCTTGGCGCGCGCAATGGCGGCCGCAAATATCTTCACCGATCCCGGACCGCAATCGAGCCCTTCCCAGCCTGCGGGAATGCCGCCCTGAAGGGTCGCGGTGCCCGTGTTGGCGTCGGCCGCGAACTTGTCCGCCGTGACCCAGTCCACCGGCAGATGGATCTGCTTTCCCTTGTCCGCCGCCTTCTTGAGCAGGTCGGGCACGATCTTCGCGCCTTCGGGATCGAAGAGCGAATTGCCGATCGCCATGTTGTCGCGGACCTTCAGGAACGTGTACGCCATGCCGCCGCCGATGATGATCTCATCAGCCTTGTCCAGCAGGTTGTTGATGAGCTGGATCTTGTCGGCCACTTTCGCGCCGCCGAGGATGGCCAGCAACGGACGCTGCGGGTTGTCGAGCACGGCGCCGAAGGCATCCAGTTCCTTCTTCATCAAGTAACCGCAGGCCCGCACCGGCAATTGCACACCGGTCATCGAGCTATGGTCGCGATGCGCGGTGCCGAAGGCGTCATTGATGTAAACGTCACCGAGCTTGGTCAGGCTGGCGCGGAAGGCTTTCACCTTCTCCGGGTCCGCTTTGACCTTGGTGCCGTCTTCGCGCTTGGCCTTGCCTTCTTCCTCGATGTGGAAGCGGAGGTTCTCCAGCAGAATCACTTCGCCGGGCTGCACCTTGGCGCAGGCCGCCTCGACTTCCGCGCCCACACAATCACTGAGGAACTGTACCGACTGGCCGAGCAATTTGGAGAGCGCTTCGGCCACCGGCTTGAGGGAAAACTTCTCGATGCGTTGCCCGTCCGGACGGCCCAGATGGCTCATCAAGATGACCGCCGCACCTTTGTCCAAGGCATATTTGATCGTCGGCAACGCGGCTTCAATGCGCTTGGTATTGGTGATGGCACCGGTGACCTTGTCCTGCGGGACATTGAAGTCCACACGGATCAAGGCGCGTTTGCCTTTCAATTCGACATCTTCGATGAACAGTTTGGCCATATCAGAAAATCAACTCTGGGTTCGCTCCACGCCCTTGGAATCAGGGCGCGCCAGCATATCGGAAGACCAAGGTGAGTCAAAACGGAATTGGGGGAAACCGGTGGCACAACGTGATGACATCCAAACCATAACTGAGAGGAATGGTAAGCGGCCGGGAGGTGGCTGGGAAGACAAGCAGGGCGGCTTTGCCCCACCAAGCCCAATCGCCGCCCCGCCACTCGGCAAAGGGGTTGCCGGTCATGATGTGCCCATGATATGACGGAGGCAGGTTCAGATGCAGGAGCGTAATCTGTTTTTCGAAGTTGCTTTGCCGGCGGGTGCGAAGTGACGGGGCCGAAGGCTACCTCTGAAACGGCGTTAAGGCTCAACCATCGAGGGGACTGCGGACGCCGAGCCCCGGCTTCTGCATGACGTGGGTATAAATCTGGGTGGTGGAAACATCCTTGTGTCCGAGCAAATCCTGAACGGTGCGGATGTCCGTGCCCGACTCCAACAAATGCGTGGCGAACGAATGCCGCAACGTGTGGGGCGTCGCCCGTTTGTTGATCCCCGCCCGCGCGCACGCCACCTTCATCGCGCGCTGCAAATTCTCGGGCCCCTGATGATGCCGCCACAGACCCATCCCATGATCCGGCGCATCCGGACGCACGCGTCCCTTCGTCAACGACCAGCTCGGGAAGACCCACTGCCACGCCCACTCGCGCCGCGCGTTGGGATACTTCCGCGCCAGGGCCTCCGGCAGCCACACCCCCGCATAACCCGCCGCCACATCGGCCGCCCACTGTTTGCGCACCGTCACCAAATGCGCCTCCAGCTCCGCCCTCAACCGGTCGGGAATCATCGTGACCCGATCCTTTGCCCCTTTGCCATCCCGCACCACAATCTGATTCCGCTCCAAATCCACTTCCTTGATCCGCAAACGCAACAACTCCATCAACCGCAATCCGCTCCCATACAGCAGCCGCAGAGGCAGCGCGTAATCCGCCTCGACCGCCGCCAGCACCCGCGACACCTCCGCCCGGCTCAACACCTCCGGCACGCGCCGACTCCGGTGCGCCCGCGCAAAATCACCCACCTCACCCAACGGCTCATGCAACACTTCCGCATACAAAAAGATCAACGCATTCAACGCCTGATTCTGAGTGGCCGCCGACACCCGCTGCACCGATGCCAAATGACTGAGATACGCCGCCACCTCCGCCGCCCCCATCTCCCGTGGATGCCGCCACCCATCCGGGGCCGGTTGAGGAAAACCGATCTCCGGTTTGGCGCCGATCGGGCGGCGCTGCCGCGCCGGCGTTTTATGAAACCGCAAATACCTCACGATCCACTGCCAATAAGTATCCTCGGTCCGCTGCGAGTAATGAAAGAACCGCATCACCTCATGCAATTGCTCCCGCAACGGCAACTTGGGATTCGGCTGGAAGCGCCCCAACGGGCGAAGTCGCTTCTGCCTTGGATTAGCCGACAAACTGGAAGTTGGAATTGGCAAACTCACAGATTGACAGGGAATTGGAGCCGTTTCACAATTTGCCCACAATGATATGGCGACAATCATCCAAAAGCAACTGTCGCCTACTTAACTGTTAGGCATCACCGCGCCGTGGAAACCAGAGGCCACATTTTTATTCGCCCAAAGGTCAGCAACCAGTTGCTCAAGGATTTCGCGTTTGAGTTGTTTCGTTGGCTTCACATTCCGCGTTTCGACGAGAGAGTTATCAATCCCAAAGAGCCAGAGACTTTTTACGCTGGCTGTGGTGCAGGTATTGAGGTTTCAGTTGGCGAGCATGGCATTCGAGGGCTTGAGGCTTTCCCATTTTCGGTTGATCTAGCACCAGAAGGCTCGAAGCAGGCAGCAGATTATTTGCGTGAGCACGCCCACATCTTGGCTTGGCGACTCTCACGGGATGGATTCCGTTGTTTCGTTCCGAAGCGCATTGCTCCTATCATGAGTGAGGCAGAGGGAATGATTTATGATGCCTAACAACGGCGCTGCAGCGAACAGCCACCCGCGCTGCCCGCCCGACGATTTTATGAAACTACAATCCACCAGTCCGCTCAGCGCCCGCCCTCGGTGGCTGCCGCTGAGCTTGGGTCGTTAGGCTGCGCGTCGCGCATCTCGTGAATTCGACCACCACACATCTTCGGCTTCCGTGGCTCTCGCTCGGATTGTTGCTGCTTCTGGTCGCGCTCGCCCCGTTCGCGATGGGTTTCCCACCATACCCAGCCTACACTTCCACTGACTCGCTCCAGCCACGCCGGGTTGCGCTCGTCCTTTTTGGCCTCGCGGCTGCGGTCGCAGCTTTCGTCGAGTTCGTCGCGTTGGCACGACGCAGCCGATGGGATTTTGTCGCATTGGCAGCACTTGCTGCGGTGTTCATTGCTTGCGCCGTCGTTGGCTGGCGTAGCTATCCATATTGGGCCACCGGCGTTTATCAGGTCGGCATCGGCGCGTTCCCGCCGAGAGACCAAGACCCGAAGAACCTGATACCGATGATTTGGATTGGCGACCTCTGGCGTTTGCCAGTGCTGCTACTTTATTTGGTTTGCTACGTCGCCGTTCCTCTGGCGTCGGTAGCCGCCGTCGTTGCGTTTGGGCGTCGCCGATTCGCAGTCGGTATCATCACTGCGGTGAGCGTCGGCATCACGTTGGTTTTCATGTTGGGATTTTCACCTGATTACGTTACATGGTTGATGGATTGACAGAGCAGCCTAACCCCCAAAGGATCGGAAAGGACTGAGGCGCGGAGAGAGCGTGGCCTCGTCTGAGTGTGTGGTCACGCCGAACGTCCTTTCCATCCGTTGTTGAACCCGCCCGTCCCCATTTCAGCATTTCAGCGTTTCCCTACAACCCACCCAGCCGCTTCACCACCACACTCCGCGGCTTCGTCGTTCGCCTGATGGCAGGTGGCGCTGCCACCCTCACCCCCGGACCTCGGGGGTTTCTTCTTGCTCGCTCCAACCGCGTTGCCCTACAACGCCCCCATGCTCACAAAGTTTTTCCAACATTGGTTTGCACAAATCGGTTAGGCGGCAGCACACGCCATGAAACGATTCTGGCCACTCATGCTCATCGCCGCAGGTTTCTTCCTGCTCCTCGGCGGTTTCATTTACGACGTGATATTTGCAGGCATCCCTTACCAAGACCCCACGCCAGAGATGTCTGCGCGTTACAGTCATCACGCACACATCGCCTCCACCACCCGTTGGTGTGGTCTGGCGGTTTTACTTTTCGGCGCGTTCGCAGGTATCAGCCGCAGCTTTGTCCGACGGTTTCGCTAACCAGTTGTCCCCTGACCCTCAATGACGCAGCCAACAATCCCCGCCCCCCAATCCGAAATCGTAAATCACAAATCGTAAATTCACTAAAGCCCTCGCAACTTCCTGACCCGCACCTCCCGCGGCTTCGTCGCCACCAGATACCGCAGCGCATCCGCCGCATCGCACCCAGCCACTCCCTGCAAATCCACTTGCCCCAGCCCTTTGCCCACGCCACCTTTTGACTTTCTACCGATATGACGACAAACCCCTCAACCACCTTGTCGCCTACTTAACTGTTAGGCCGCTTATGCGGTTCACACTCCCGCCAACAAAAGAGGAGCTAGTTGGATACACCGGGTTCGTTACCGATCTTGACGCGCGCTACGTCGTCAAAAACTTTCTCGGCAAGACTCAGGCAGAGGCGAGAAAGATGTATCCGTCAGGCCAAGGGTTCTCAACCGAGGACTTTACTTATATGGCTTTGGACGGGCTTCGCTACTATCTGCCACCAGCATTTGACTACCTTCGTGATGAAGAGTCCGCACACGATCAGGAGTTTTGTCACGGGTTGCTTTGCTCGCTTTCGTGCCAGGTTCGTCCCCATCATCATCTCACCGCAGATGTGCTCTTGTTGATCAAGGACATTGCAGCGTATTGTGATTTCAACAGAGAAAAGTTTGGCCTTGATGGGCAAGAGGACTTGTTTGATGAGTATGTGCAGAAGGTACGCGCGGCCTAACCAGGGCGCTGCGGCGAACCGCCGCCCAGGTGGGCAGTTGGACGGTTCAGGTAATTTGGCTGCGACTGTTGCAGCCGACCGGGCGTTTCCGGCGGCGGTCGCTGAGCTTGGTCGTTAGGCGACTTCGCACGCGCATGAAAAAGCTCATCATCATCCAGTCGGCGGTCGTGGTGATCTTCGTCGGGTTCATTCTCTGGTATCGCTGGGACTCTGGCACGAATCACGGATTCCAGTTTGGATACTACGGCGAGTTCAATCGCGTCAGCAATGCGTTGGCCTCCATTCCTGGCATTACCGTCACGCAGTCGTGGCACAACTGCGATGTCACGCTTGAGGAGTTCGGCTTTACAGCTACGATGGGTTCAGGAGAGCCGGTGCGTATTGCAGTTGGCGAGCGCGACCGTATCCGCAGTTTGTCGGGCGAGTCACTCGTTCAGGCTCTCAAGACAGAGATTCAGACACAGGCACGGACCAGATGATGATCACGTCGCCTAACCATGCGCTGCAGCGAACCCTGCCATCGCGTCGCAATAGCAATCGTGGCGTCCCGCGGGCCGGGTCGCTGAGTTTGGGGCCGTTAGCCTCTGCTGCCGTCTTGCTTTACCTGCCTAAAACACAAACCATCCCAACTCTCGAATGAAATCCACCTATAAACTCGCTTGCGCGCTCTTTAGCGCGCTGGCTTTCATCTCTGCCCAGGCGGCGGAGGTTACTCCCACCGACGCCCGCGCCATCGCCAAGGAAGCCTACATCTACGGTTTCCCGATGGTGGACAGCTACCGCGTCACGCACGCCTACTTCGTGGACCGTGCCAACCCGGAATACAAAGCAGGCTGGAACCAGATTCGCAACTTCTCCCGCGTGTTCACGCCCGAGGACAAGGCGGTGCAGACGCCCAACTCGGACACGCCGTATTCCTTTCTCGGCCTAGATCTGCGGGCCGAGCCCGTGGTGCTCACCGTGCCGACAGTCGAAAAGAGCCGATACTTCAGCCTGCAGCTTATCGATCTCTATACGTTCAACTTTGACTACATCGGCAGCCGCTCGACCGGCAATGACGGCGGGAGCTTCCTGATTGCTGGTCCGCGTTGGAATGGCGAAGTGCCCAAGGGCATCAAGAAAGTGATCCGGTCAGAAACCGAACTGGTGCTTGTGGCGTATCGGACGCAGCTGTTCAACCCGGGAGACATCGAAAACGTGAAGAAGGTGCAGGCCGGCTACAAGGCCCAGCCGCTCTCGCAGTTCCTTGGACAACCGGCACCGAGCAGCGCGCCGAGCATTGACTTCCTGCAACCGCTCACGCCCGACGAACAGAAGTCCTCACTCAAGGTTTTCAAGGTGCTGAATTTCGTCCTGCAGTTCTGCCCCACGCACAAGTCGGAGAAGGAACTGATGGCGCGTTTCGCCAAGCTCGGCATCGGCGCGGGGAAGTCGTTTGACGCTGACAAGCTTTCCCCGGAAGTGCGGAAGGCGGTGGAAGACGGAATCGCCGATGCATGGGTGGCTTTTGCCGACCTCAAAAAGCAGATGGATGAGGGCAAAGTTACCTCCGGCGATACTTTCGGAACGCGGGCGCACCTGAAAAACAATTACCTCTACCGGATGATCGCCGCCGTGGTCGGCATCTACGGCAACTCAAAGCAGGAAGCCATGTATCCACTGTACATGGCTGATTCCAGCGGGCAACCGATGGACGGGACAAAAGCCCGCTACACTTTGCGCTTCGCGCCCGGGGAGTTGCCGCCGGCCAATGCGTTCTGGTCGCTGACGCTCTATGAGCTCCCGCAGAGCCTGCTCTTCGCCAATCCGTTGAACCGCTACTTGCTCAATTCGCCCATGCTGCCGCAGTTCAAGCGCGATGCGGACGGCGGGCTCACGCTGTTCATCCAGCACGAATCTCCCGGAAAGGAATTGGAGGCCAATTGGCTGCCTGCCCCGAAAGCACAATTCTTCATGGTACTGCGCATCTACTGGCCGAAGGAGGAGGCACTCACCGGCAAGTGGAAGCAGCCGCCGCTGAAACGGACAGAGTGAGCAGCAATCGACACTGACGCTGAATGACCGCATCGGCTAACCATGCGCTGCAGCGAACGGCCTGTTCGGCCGTTAGGCCGCACTACACCCTGTGCCATATTTCATCATCCTACCCATCTATGCGCTGCTTCTCGTCTTCCTCGCCATCGCAGCGATTGTCGCGCAGTGCGTCGAGCGTTGGCGGCCTGGCAGCGGATACATCGTCGGAGGCACAGTCGGCACATTCCTTGGTTTTATCGTCGCCAACGTCGTTGTCACGCTGGCTGGTCTTTTGCCGGTCTTGGTTGCACAGCACTTCACACCTCCGCGGTGGTTGCAGCAGACCGGTGCAGTCGTTGTCGCGGCCATTCTCCTTGTCGGGCCGTTTGTTGCCTCAGCGATTGGTGTCGCTCTTGGATTCGCAGCCGGGGTGTTCTTTGTGTTCAGAAGACGGAGGAGACGTGCGGCCTAACCATGCGCTGCAGCGAACCCGGCCATCGCGTCGCGATAGCAATCGTGGCGTCCCGCGGGCCGGGTCGCTGAGCTTGGGTCGTTCGGTGTAATAATGAAGCGGCGTATTACCACAGTTCTCGTAGTCGCCACCATTGGGCTTCTTGCAGTCTTGTTTCTCCGGTCTCGCCCCTCCGTAGAGAGCGTGATGAGGGATTTCTACCGGGATGACGCTGGCCGCGCTGAAGACATGCTCATGGATCCGTTGATCCTCCACACCGACCTTGTGAAGGCCCGCGTTATTGAAGAGGTCGAAGACCCAAAGATGTCCAGGCGCCGATACGCGATTGGTTTTCTGGGTGTTGCACGCGTTACCGAGGCTCTCCCGGTTTTGCGGATGATTCTAAGTGATGAAGATGAGGAGGTGTATTTCAGGGCTGACGCTCTCGACAGTATTTACCAGATTACCAAATCGGAAGGCTTGTCCTTGGCGAGAGGGTATTCCGCACGCGACGACTTTCTTGGATATGTTGCCAGCGGTTTGGTTGCTGGCAGCCACAAGCCCTTCGAGCGCACCTATGCTCAGGCCGCCGCTGGCTACCATGAGTAACACCGAACCAGCCGCTGCAGGCAACAGCCGCCCGCGCTGGGCAGTTGAACGATTTATGAAAATTGAACACCATAGTTGCAGGCCACGCCCGCTGTCGGCGGCTGTGCCTGAGCTTGGTCGTTAGCCTGCTTTTGCGCACCATGGCCAAACCCAAGCGTTTACTCCTTTTCTCGCTACTCTTCGTCGGCTTGGTTGTCACGGCGATTACAGGCACTGGCGCGTGGTTCTTGCTCGGCGATTCCATTCGAGAGCGGTGGAATCGAGAGCGGTTTGATTCGGCAGCATGGCAGTCCGAGTCAGGCCGGAGCAGCACCAACGCAGTTAGGATTCGGATGGTGGATGATTTGCTCAGTCGCCACAATTTCCGAGGCATGACCCGAGAGCAAACGGTTGCTATTGTCGGCGAGCCGGACATGACGGAGTATTTTAGAGATTGGGACATGGTTTACTGGCTTGGGCCGGAGCGCGGGTTGCTGAGCATTGACTCGGAGTGGCTGGTTTTCCGGCTCGATGGTCAGAAGAAGGTCACCGATTACAAGATTGTCAGGGATTGAACGAAGCAGGCCAACGATGCGCTGCATCCATTCGGAGAGATTGGGGAATCGCGCAGAAGAATTTCGCGTCTGGCGAAAGGTTCGCCGTCAGCGAACCGGGCATGCCGGGCAGCACACGAGCCACACTGCAACCGGCATGGTGTCGCGGTTGCAATAGATTCGCTCGGCCCTGCGGGCCTGCAGCCTGCGGCGACATTCCTTTCGCCGCCTTTCAGCTGGCTCACGTGTGGCGTTCGGCGGATAGTTCCAGCAGCCGCTTCCTCAACTGCTCTTCCGCAGGCATTGCGGGCCGCCCTCGACAGTGAAACGTGGAGCGCGCCAGCCCCAAATACCGGAAGGCGCGCCGTTGCGAACACACGCCAGCTTTCACCGCTTCCTGCGCACACGCCCGGCGACGCGCCCGGCTCACAGCTTTTTTCGCATACGAATGACATCCCCCGGTTCTTGAGCATCTC
>Ga0075471_10003517_pt1 | contig 10154 bp, 6 predicted proteins | sample DEB19_08_DNA_2_FD_74787 | JGI IMG/M metagenome (GOLD analysis project Ga0075471, IMG submission 74787) | Aqueous microbial communities from the Delaware River and Bay under freshwater to marine salinity gradient to study organic matter... | ecosystem: Environmental > Aquatic > Marine > Coastal ... | reverse complement strand
CTGTCCACCATGTCTCCGCACACCCGTCCACTATGTCTCCGGTCTTTACACCGAGGAAGGGAGAAGGAGGAGAGGGGCACCAACCAACAGCGCCGTCACTTCGTCTGGAAGGTCGGACTGGTGACGACTTCGTGGATGAGCGAGCGGAAGCCGTAGTTCTTCGCCTTCACACGCTGCACGATGTCGCCGACCGCAGGCGCATCGGCGGGTTCGAGGCCGTGACCGGTGGCGTAGGTGAGGAGCTTGGTTGTCAGCGCCCGCGCGACTTGGTCCTTGTCGGCGAGGAGAAGTTGTTTCAGCTCATCAATGTCCTTGAACGCACGGCCGTCGGGCAACACGTCAGACGGGTCCACCTTCGGGCCGTGGAGGTAGGGCATCCGGCGGCCATCAATCATCACCGTTTTGCCGTTGCCGCTCACGCGGTAGAACTCCCGCCAGCCGCCAATCACATCGAAGCTCTCCAGCGCGAAGCCCGGCGGGTCCATCTTCACGTGGCAACTCGCGCAGGATTCGAGCTGCCGGTGCTTGGCGAGCTGCTCGCGGATGTTCTTGGTGCCGCGCGTGTCGGGTTCGAGCGTGCCGACGTTTTCGGGCGGCTTGGGCGGCGGCGTGCCGAGGATGCGGTCGAGCACCCACGCGCCGCGCAGCACAGGCGAGGTCGTCGTGCCGTTCGCTGTTACTTTGAGCACGCTGGCCATTGTGAGCACGCCGCCACGATGGCTGTCCGGCGGCAGCTTCACTTGTTGAAACTCAAACCCGCTCACACCCGGGATGCCGTAGTGCTTCGCCAGCCGGCCGTTGAGCATGGTGAAGTCCGACGCGATGAAGTTCGTGAGGCTCAGGTCGTGCCGCAGCACTTCGCCAAAGAACAGCTCCGTCTCGCGCACCATCGAGACCTTCAGCATGTCGTCGAACTCCGGGTAGTGGATGTGGCTGGGCACCGTGAAATCAATGTCCCGCAGCCCGAGCCACTGGCCGGTGAAGTTCTCGGTGAACTGCGCGGCCTTCGGGTGGTTCAGGAGCCGCTCGACTTGCGCGCGCAGTGTGGCGGGCTGCGAAAGTTTCTTCTGCTCGGCGACCGCGATCAGCTCGTCATCGGGCATTGTGCTCCAGAGGAAGTAGCTAAGGCGCGACGCGAGCGCGAAGTCGTCGAGCTTGCCGGGCTTTTCGCGGAGGAAGAGGAATTCCGGCGAGACCATAACAGCGGAAAGCGCTGCCCGCATCGCTTGCTCGAAGGTGCGTTGCTCACCCAGCTTCGCCTCGACCAGCGCGACGAACGGCTTCACGTCCGCATCCGTCACGGCGCGGCGGAAAGCGCGGCGCGCAAACGAACGCAGGATGCGGTCGGCGTCCGAGAGCGGATCGCTGGAGACGACCTCGACACGGTCGCGGAAGTTGTAGCTGGGCGCGGGACCTAGCTTCAGATCGCCGAAGAGGCGGCGATGACTCTCCGGCGGCCACGTTTCGTTCAGCGGGCCTTCCACGTCCACCCAGTCCACCACGAGGCCCGGCCCTTCCCACGCGTCCGCGCCGACCTTGTGCACTGTCTGCGAGGACGCGAGGCCGTAGGGCAAAATGGAAATCGAAGTGCGCGGCTCCATGAGGTCCGTGAACTCGATGACCTTCGCCTTGTCCGGCGGGGCGTCGAAGTAGTTCACCAAGTGCCCGCGGGCACCGCCCATTCCGCCGGAGCCGGACCACACGCGGAAGACGACCGGCTGGTTGGAACTCTGCACCGCCGAAACCGACATGGTGAAGCGGTAGCGCCCGCGTTCCTGCGGGTAAAACTTCGTCGGGCCAACCTGCTGCCACGCGGACGAAGTGAACGCCACGATGCGGCCCGTGTCGTTCGTGCGGAACACCTTCTCCGTCGTCGATCGGACTTGGTGCGACTCGGTGAGCAGGTAGCGCGTCTTGGTGGACTTGGGCTGCGGGCGGTTCGCGATGGCCTGGTTCAATGCCGTGTCCGCCGCTTCGAGATACTTATCGAGGAGGAAGGACGACGTGTGCAGCGCTTCGCCGATGTTGTCGAAACCGTCGGCGGAAGAGTCCTGCGGCAACAAATCCTTCAGCGGCGTCTGCACGTCCAGCAGGTCGCGCACCGTGTTTTCGTATTCGGCGCGGTTGAGCCGGCGCAGCACCACACGTCCCTCGGCGCGGCGCCTCGCGGCTGCTTCGTTCAGCCGCGCGGACAACTGGTGTGTGAACGCCTGGGACTGCACCGGGTCCGGGCGTGCCTCGTTCTTCGGCGGCATTTCGCCTGACTGCACACGCGCGAGAATCTCTTGCCACCGCGCGGCCGTCGCGGACTTGGAAAAATCCGCCTCCAGCTTGTCGAGCCGCAAGTCGCCCTTCGCTTTCTCCGGTCCATGGCAGCGGAGGCAGTGCTCCATGAGGAAGGCGGCGCTTGGCGGTTCCAACGCAGGAGCGGCGAACGAAGCTGCCGCCGCGCCAAAGGTCAGCCCCAGGGCGAGAGCGAGTGTAAGCGGCACGTCGGCGTCGCTGTTGGCGAGTTGGTAGTCCGAGGTCATGTAGAGCGGCTTGTCTGTGCGCAACTCATAGTAGCGGGCGAGGCGACTGTCGGGCAGGCGCGAGCGCCTGAGCCACGCGAGCGCGCGGGGATAGGCTCCAGATACCTCGCGTCGCCGGTCACGCGGTGGACTTGCACCAGCTTCGCGAGCGCCGTGCGGCAGCGCTCGTCTTTGTAAATCGTCCAACCGTCCTTCAGCATTTGCGTGACGTAGGTGCAGAGGTCGTCGTTGAACGTCGGCATGTCGTAGTGGTTCTTGAGGCGGTTCTCGGTGCGCCACTCGTAATCGGGGAAGCTGGCCTTCACCGGCGAGTATTGCGGCGCAGGGCCGGTCCAGACCTGCGGGAACGCGCCGTTTGGATGCTGCGCGGCGAACACCGCCTTGCGCGCGAACTCGCTCCCCTCGTGAATCGCCGCGCGCTTGAAGCCCAGCGCCTGGTCCGCGTGTGTGAGGAAGCGCCGCGCGCTCTGCGAGATGCCGTCATCGAAGGTCGAGTAGTTGCGCCCGCGTGATTTGCCGTTGCGATACAGGCCCGCCTTCGCACCGCGTGGGTCGAAGTCAATCACCTGCGCCCAGCCGCCGGACTGGAGCTGCCCGAAGACGAGCGCCTCGGCGGCGGCCTGCGCGGCGTCGAGGTAGAACTTGTCGTCGGTGGCCGCGTGAGCTTTCAGAAACGCCATGCCGACGGCGGGCGTGCCGGGCGGCTGGATGAAGATTTGGTCGGGCGTCGCCTTGCCCTCGCCCCAGCGCTGCGTGAAATCCAGCGAGCAGTAATACACGTAGCCGCCGTGCGCCGAAGCCTTCGCCCGGTAAAACTCGGCGGCGCGATTCATCCCGGCGATGGCCTGCTCGCGCAACGGTGGCTCGGCGGCGGTGGCCACGATGGGCAGGCAGAACGAGGCGAGCAGGAGAAAACCCAGTGAGTTCATGGGTCACTCATAGACGAACGTCACGGTCGCGGTGATTTCACGGTCGGCCACGGCACGGACCCAGTAGGCGGTGTAGGCGGCGGGGAAGGTGTGTTCCGTCGGCTTGCCCGACTCGACGGTGAACTCGCGATACGTCACCCACACTCCCGTGCCAGTGAGGTCCGCTTCGAGGCGGATTTTCACGGACTCCTTCGCGGTGTGTGAGAGCGTGACGCGCTTGCGGTCGTAGCCGGTCATCAAGTAGGCGTCGCTGGGCTGGCCGGCTTTCACGGCGGTATCCTTCCACGGGCCGCCGGTGCCGCGCGGCTTGCCGAAGTGCCACAGGTCATCCACCGAGCCGACCCAGAGCGCGCACTTGCCGTCGTCGCTGCGGACGACGTGCTCGCCGGCCGGTGCGTCGGCCCCGACCCCGGACAGGACCAGCAGGCCGCGATAGCTCGCGTAGTCCTTGATGCGGCGGTTGTGCGTGGTGATGGGGCGGACCTTGGCGAAGCCACCCGCGTTGTCGGCCGGCAGCTCGTAGAACGTCCCGGCGGCGTTGAACATGTCGCGCTCGGTGCAGACCTCGCGGCAGATGCGTTCGTCGCCGAGCGGGCCGAGGCGCTCGAAGGACGCGTCGCCCTTCGGCAAGCGCCAGCGGCCCTTGTTGTCCACGTAGAGGACTGAGGCGGGGTCGACGGTCAGCACGTTCTGCGGAATGGCGACGTTCTTCTTCATCCACGCGATGCCTGGCGCGTCGTTGGTTTTGCGCAGCTTCAACTCGCTGTCGAGGTCGTAGCAGCCGAGTTCGCCGGAGGCATCGCTGGCGACGAAGCGCAGGTTTTTGAACTCCGCACCGCGCGCGTAGAGCAGGCCGCCGTTCACCGCCGTGTCACTAGGTTTGGCCAGGCTGGCGAACATTGGAGCCGCCGTGACGGGCCGCTCGTCCGGGCTGCGGTAGTGGAAGAACGCGGTGGCCTTCGCGCAGTCGCGGCTGGCCTTAACGCGCACCCAGACGCCTTTTTCCTGCGCGGTGAACTCGGTCCACACGTAGCCGCTGGCGGGGACTTCCACGTCACGGAGTTTGGTCCACTGGCCGTCGCCCTTGATGTTCACTTCGAGGGTGAAGGTTACTGCTTGTGAGGCATTGTGCGTGAAGTGCAGCGTGCGATGCGCGTAGCCGGAGAACATATAGGCATCGCTCGGCTCACCGGCCTTCACCGGTTCATCGAACCACACCGCGCCGCGGCCGATGGCCGGGCCAAGCTGGTCGAGCCGCGCGGGCTCGGTGAACCACAGGTTCGACTGCGAGCGGCCGGGGCCGACGATCTCGCCCTTGGCCTTGCGCTTGTTGAGGAACTCGCTCTTCGCCGTGTCATCGCAGCCGAAGACGAGCTGGTCATTCCAGCGGCAGAAGTCGCCGATGACCTTCAAGTAGTTCGTGCGCGGGGCGAGGCCGGCGGAATTTCCGGCGCTGAAGGTCTTGGGGAACTTCCAGAACGTGCCGTGCATGGTCATGAGGAACTCGCCGCCGCCGATCTCGCGGATGCGCGGCCACTCGGTGTTCCAGCCGTGCGCGCCGTCGTAGCTGTGCGAGCCTTTGGGCAGGCGGAAGCTGTGCCACTTGCCGGCGTTTAGCACTTGCAGGATGAGCGAGCGATGGTCCCAGCCGATGGACCACACGGGGTCGCGGTCGGGCTGTTCGTTCCCGTAAATGCCGCCGGGGCCGGTGACCTCGGTGAACTGATTGCGGCGCACGACGGTCCACGCGTCGGCCCTGCCGTCCCACTCGGCGAGCACGCCACTAGGCACGGCGGGATTGGACAAGGCTTCGCGTGCGTGGTCGCCGTTGTTCGCGTAAATGACGCGGCCGAAGCCGGAGTAAAGCCCCTTGCCGTGGTAGCCGGGTAGGTCTGCATGGCGGCCCTCCTTCTTCTGCTCGTCGGCCCACAGCTCCGTCACGGCAAGGGTCTTCACATCAATCTCGTAAAGACCTTCTTCCATGGTCGCGGAGTAAATCTTCCCCGCCGGATCGGTCAGATGACGGGCGTTGCCGGTGGGCCGGCCGAACATCTGCGCGTAGGGAATCACGCGCACCTTGCCCTGCGCATCCACCACGTAAGGTCCGATGAAAAGCTGCTGCGACTCGCGGTGGATCATGCGGTTCGCGGGCGTCCCGCCGATGCTCTCGGGGCGGATGATCTGCTCCAGCGCGGGCGTGATTTCGTAGAGCTTGTCCGACGAGCCGCGCGGCATGTGCGGCGCGTAAGTGATGACCCACAGCCGCCCCGCCCACGGGACCACCGCACCGGTGCCGCACTCGCCCTCGTTGTTGAACATGGCGAGGTGCGGGTAGATGCCAGAGACACTGCGGGGTGCGGCGATGGCAACTTGACTCCACAAGGTGCAAGTCAGAGCCAGCAATGACAGGTTCATTCGCATGACGTGGACCATTTCACTTTTGAACGGGGACTGTCGAGTGAACAGGGCGGTGGGTGCTGGGGTGGGCGTCTTTCCGGTTGACGCGGCGGCGGGCTTGGCGAGATTTTGCGGCATGCAAAAATGTCTCTTGTCTGCCTGTGCGTTCCCTCGTTTCAAGGCGTTGACCGCTGCTTTCGCAGTGTTGGCGACCGTCAGCCTGTGCGCTGAGGTCAAGCTGCCGACGATTTTCTCCGACCACATGGTGCTTCAGCAAGGCATCAGCGTGCCCGTCTGGGGCTGGGCGGACGAGGGGGAGTTGGTGGTGGTCCAGTATCGCGACCAGGTCGTGCAAACGCGGGCTAGGAACGGCAAATGGCAGGTGAAGCTCGCCTCCATGAAGGCGAACGCCCAGCCTGCCACCTTGCTGGTGAACGGCAGCAACCGAATCGAGTTGAAGAACGTGGTCGTGGGCGAGGTGTGGATCGCCAGCGGCCAGTCGAACATGCAGTGGGCGCTGCGGCAGACCGTGAACTGGCAGGCGGCCGCCGCCGCGTCGGCGAATCCCAACCTCCGCCTGTTCTATGTGCCGCGCGTGAAGGCGCCGCAGCCCGTGGCGGACATCCAGGGACAATACAACAACGCCAAGCCCGCGTGGACGGTGGCCAGTCCGGAGACGACGCCGGACTTCTCGGCGGTGGCCTACTTCTTTGGCCGCGACCTGCAAAAGGCGCGCGGAGTGCCCGTGGGCATCATTCACACGTCCTGGGGCGGTTCGCCGGCCGAGGTGTGGATGAGCGAGCGCGTGCTGGCGGGCAACCCATCCTACAAGAAAGACATCCTCGACAACTACCAGGTGGCGATGAAGAACTTCGAGGCGGCGAAGGCGCGCTTCCCGGAGCTGCTCGCCAAGGCCAAGCAGTCCGGTGCGAAGACTTTGCTGGCTCCGCGCGAGCCGTGGCGGCCCACCGAGCTTTACAATTCCATGATCCACCCGCTCCTGCCCTTCGCCATCAAGGGGGCGATCTGGTATCAGGGCGAGTCCAACGCGGGCCGCGCCTGGCAGTATCGCACGCTCTTCGCGGACATGATCCAGAACTGGCGGCAGGACTGGGGGCAGGGGAGCTTCACCTTCCTCACCGTGCAGCTCGCGCCGTTCACGGCGATTTTGCCGGAGCCGACGGACAGCACCTGGGCGGAGTTGCGTGAGGCGCAGATACTCGCCAGCAAGAACGTGGGCAACGCCGGCACGGTGGTCATCACCGATGTCGGGGATGAGAAGGACATTCACCCGCAGCAGAAAGAGCCGGTGGGCGCGCGGCTCGCGCTGGTGGCTCGCAAGCTGACCTACGGTGAAGACATCGTCGCCAGCGGCCCGACCTTCAAAAGCGTGAGCTTCAGCGGCGGCAAGGCCACGGTGACCTTCGGCGACGCGGGGCAGGGCTTGGAAGCCCGGGGCGGCGACCTGAAGGGCTTCACCATCGCCGGGGCGGACGGCAAGTTCGCCTGGGCCAACGCGAAGATCGTCGGCAAGGACAAGGTCGAGGTGTCCAGTTCCGCCGTGGGCAAGCCCACCGCAGTCCGTTTTGGCTGGGCGAATTACCCCGTCGTGAATCTGTGGAACAAGGACGGCCTGCCCGCCCATCCTTTCCGCACCGATGATTTTCCGCTCTCGACCAAGCCCAAGCCGGTCGTTGCGGCCAAGGCCGAAGCCAAGAAGTAGTGCCTGATGCTGACGCCGCGCCCAGCCAGTTTTGTTTGCAGATGGTTTCGCTGCCTGGGGGCCGGATGTTTGCTGATGGGCTGGCTCACGGCGGCCAGTCACGCCGGCGCGATCCACGACGCGGTGTTGGTGCATGATCTGGCCGGCGTGCGGCAGTTGCTGCTGGAGAATCCTGACTGGGTGAACCAGCCCACGGAGAAGGGCGACACACCGCTCTACATCGCGGTGTTCCGCCGTTACTCCAAGCAAATGATGCCGCTGCTGCTGGAGTTTGGCGCGGATCCCAATCCGCCGCCCAATCAGCGGGGGGAAACCCCGCTCTCCATCGCGCGGGAAATCAATCTCCGGCAGGGAGCGGAACTGCTCATCCGGTCCGGGGCCAAGGAGGACGACCGTTCCCGGGCCGCCGAGATCCGTTATCTGACCGGCAAACGCGATGTGACGGAGCTGACCGCGCGGCTGGCTCGTCATCCCCTTCTCGTCAATGCCCGCGATGCTTTCCAGCAGACGCCCTTGATGCTGGCGGTGCTCGACGAGCGCCCGGACGACAACATCATTCAAACCTTACTGCGGCTGGGGGCGGACCCGAATGCGACCAACATCTTCGGCGGCACACCTTACTCCGCCGCCGTGGAGCGCGAGCATGTGGCGGTGATCGCCAGTCTGCGCAGTCGCGGAGGCAAGGAGACACCCATGAGCCGCAGCGCTCCGTTGCGCATCGCCGCACAGAAAGGCCTCTTGCAGGACGTGCAGGACATCCTCCAGCAGCATCCCGAGTGGGCGGGGGCGCACGATGATTTGCGGCGCACGTCGTTGCATCTGGCCGGTGGCAGCAGCCTGCCCATCGTGGAGCTGCTTCTGCGCCACGGCGCGGACGTGAATGCGCGGGATTATGGCGACAACACCCCGCTTCATGCGGCGGCGGCGGCCGGCAAGCTGGAGATTGTCCGGGCGTTGCTGGCCAAGCAGGCCGATGCCCGCGCCCTCAACCGCCAGCGCGTCACCCCGCTCCTGAACGCGGCGAGCAGCGGTTCAGTGCCCGTGGTCGAGGCCTTGCTGGCTGCCGGTGCGGACCTGAAGAACGCCGACAATCTCGGCGAAACCGCCTTGCACCGAGCCGCCACCAGCGGGCAGGTGGAGCTGATCAAGCTGCTGCTGGCCCGTGGTTTTGCGGTGGACACGATGGACCGCCAGCGGCAGACGCCTCTGTATCAGGCGGTGCGCGCCTTGCGCTCCGAAGCGGTGAAATTGCTGCTGGCCCACGGGGCCAACCCGTCGCTGGTGGACGTCACCGGGGACAGCCCGCTGCGGCTGGCCGAGCGCAACAAGCGCGAGGATCTGGTGAAGCTGCTGCGGACGCCACCGCCAGCCAAGTGACGCGGATCGCGCCGGGCGTTTACTTCGCCACCGGCCGGCGATACAGCTTGTGAACGGCCGCCTGGTCCGTGCATTTCACGAGCAGTTCATCAATGCACACGTGCGCGGGACGGCTGGCGCACCAGACGAGGATTTCCGCGATGTCATTCGCCGTGAGCGGCACGACCCCTTCGTAAACCTTGGTGGACCGCTGCTCGTCACCCTTGAAGCGGACCATGGAGAACTCGGTCTCCGCCATGCCGGGGTCAATGGTGCCCACGCGCACGCCGGTGCCGTTGAGTTCGAGGCGCAGCGAGCGGGTGATCATGATCTCCGCCGCCTTCACGCCGCAATACACCGAGCCGCCCTCGTAGGCCTGCCGGCCCGCGACGGAGCCGATGTTCAAGATGTAGCTGCCGGGGTTCTTCACCATGAAGGGCAGCACCGCGCGGGTGACGCGCATGACGCCCAGCAGGTTCGTCTGCACCATCGCCTCCCAGTCCTCGTCCTTGCCGTTGGCCACGGTGTCGAGCCCGTGCGCGCCGCCGGCGTTGTTGATCAGCACGTCAATCTGTGGGGTCACCGAGGGGATGGCCTCGGCAAAGGCATTCACGCTCTTGGTGCTGCTCACGTCCAGTTTGTGGAAGTTCGCGGTCGGGGCTCCCAACTTCTTGGCTTCGGCGGCCACGGCTTCGAGCTTGTCCGTGCGGCGGGCGCCGAGGATCAGATTGCAGCCCTCGGCGGCAAAGGCGCGGGCGGCGGCCGCACCGAATCCGCTGGAGGCACCGGTGATGAGAACCCACTTGTTGGCAAGACGTGATGGCATAGGCATGGATGTTAGTTAAGCGCGGGCAGTTCTAGCCGTCGTCGGTGCGGGCGCAAAGCAAAAAGGCCGGCTGGACATTCCTCCAGCCGGCTTCTACACGTCGCGCGTGCATGATTGGTCCTCATTCCTGCTGGCGGCGGTGGCGGTGCTGTTCATCGGCCTGTCCAAGGCCGGGTTTGGCGGCGGGCTGGGCATGTTGACCACGCCGCTATGCGTGCTGGCGTTTGGTCCGAAGGACGCCATTGGCATCCTGCTGCCCCTACTGTGTGCGGGCGATGCCTTCAGCCTCTATCACTATTGGGGCAAGTGGGAGCGCAAGAATCTGAAGTTCCTGCTGCCGGGCGTGGTGGTGGGCGTGGTCATCGGCGTGCAGCTCATCGGGCGCTTCTCCG
>Ga0075471_10003514_pt1 | contig 10159 bp, 6 predicted proteins | sample DEB19_08_DNA_2_FD_74787 | JGI IMG/M metagenome (GOLD analysis project Ga0075471, IMG submission 74787) | Aqueous microbial communities from the Delaware River and Bay under freshwater to marine salinity gradient to study organic matter... | ecosystem: Environmental > Aquatic > Marine > Coastal ... | reverse complement strand
ACAAAGCTCACGCGACCGAAGTTCCACTACGACTGGCATTGGTTCTGGGACACCGGCAACGGCGAGATCGGCAACAACAACGTCCACTCGCTCGACATCTGCCGCTGGGGCCTCGGCGTGACCGGTTTGGGCCGCAGCGTGCTCAGCTACGGCGGCCGACTCGGCTACACCGACGTCGCAGAGACGCCCAACTCTCAGGTGGGCATCTTCGACTTCGGCGACAAGACCATCGTCTCCGAAACGCGCGGCCTCAAAACCGCGCCGTTTCACCCCACGATCCAATCCATGTGGTTCTTCTACGGCAGCGAGGGCATCATCGCCGACACGAGCCTCTTTGAGCCGAAGGGCAACCTCGTGCGCGCCTTCGAAGGGGGCAAATCCGAGAACCACTTCGCCAACTTCCTCCGCGCTGTGCGCAGTCGCAGGCACACTGACCTAACTGCTGACATCGACGAAGGTCATCAAAGCACCTCGCTCTGCCACATAGCGAACATTTCGTACCGACTAGGATCCAACGCATCCGTCAACGACGTCTCAAAAGCTCTCGAGACGCTTCAGGTCCATGAAGATGTGCAGGACACGCTTGGACGCACACGCCACTACCTCGTCGAAGCCGGCATCGATCTAGCAAAGACCCAGCTCACACTTGGCCAACATCTCCGCGTGAATAGCGAGAAGGAATCCTTCCTCGACAACCCTGCTGCAAATGCACTTCTCACCCGCGAGTATCGTGCGCCATTTGTGCTACCGAAGATGAGTGGGATTTGACAGATCAAAGGATGAAGAGCTTGTCACTCGCGATTGATGAACTCATCGAGATTCAAAAGCAGTCGCGCCACGGCAACGAGCGTGGCAGCTTCGGTGGCTTGTGCGCTTGAAAGGGTTTTTTGATGCGCCCCCAGCACTTGAAGGGCAGCGGCACCGCTCTGCTGGACACGGGCTTTTTGCTCGAGATGGAAGGTTTGAAGCCGACTAAACTCTTCGACACGCGGTTGACGGTTCAAGACCAGGTGGAAGATTTTTTCGAGGTGATTCGGACTCTCACGAAGCGCACGAAGCGCGAGGGACTGCGCCGCCTCAACGAAGATACCGTCGTTCATCATCGTGAGCGCTTGCAGCGGTGTATTGGAGCGTTCGCGTCGCACACAAGCATCGGCTGCGTCCGGCGCATCGAAAGTGGTGAGCGTAGGATAGAGCACGCTGCGAAGGGTAATGATATAAAGACTACGACGGTAGATCTCATCACCGGGGCTGGCTTGCCAATTGGAGGAGCGACCGACATCGAAGACGTCTTCTGGCAAGGGTGGGCGGAAGCTCGGTCCACCGATCGTGGGTTTCAGAAGGCCGCTAACAGCAAGCGCTGAGTCACGCAGGATTTCGGCATCGAGACGGATGCGGTTTTGGCGGGAGAGGAGGATGTTCAGCGGGTCAGTCTGAAAATATGGAACACTGCTTTGCCGATACGTTTCGCTCATCACGATGCGCTTGATGAGTTGTTTTCGGCTCCAGCCATGACGCATGAATTCGGTGGCGAGCCAATCGAGGAGTTCAGGGTGGGATGGTGCTTCGCCACTGGTGCCGAAATCGTCAGGCGTTCGCACAAGACCATAGCCGAACAGCTTGCTCCAAATGTGATTCACTGCGACGCGGGCGGTGAGCGGGTTTTGCGGCGAAACGAGCCACTGGGCGAGTTCGCGCCGCGTATTTCCAACTTGGGCAGGCAGTGCGGATAAAGTGGCTGGCATCACATCGGGACCGCGACGTGTATAATCCCCTGCAATATGCACGTAGCTCTGCCTGCGATTTTTGGAGACCTCTACAAGGGAGGGAGCCTTGGTTTGAGCGTCGTCATAATCCTCCGTGTTGTCGAAGAAGGCGTAGAAGCTATAGTAATCACGGATGGTGATCGGATCATACTTGTGCGTGTGGCACTGTGCGCAGCCAAGCGTAAGCCCTAGCCACACACGGCCGATCGTATTGATGCGATCCACCAAGTTTTGGTGGCGTGCTTCTTCCTTATCCACACCTGCCTCCGTGTTCAGTGCGGCGTTTCGATGGAAACCGGTTCCCGCAGACATTTCGGTGAGGTCTCCGGCGATTTGCGCGATGGTGAATTCATCATACGGCATGTCTTCGTTGAAGGCTTGGATGACCCAGTCGCGGTAACGGTAAGCATAGGGGCGTAGACCATCTCCGAGGAATCCGTTTGAATCGGCATAGCGTGCCATGTCGAGCCAGTGACGCCCCCAGCGCTCACCAAAACGTGGATCCGAAAGGAGTTGATCCACAAGCGTGGCGTATCTTTCATCTGAAAGATCAGTCAATTCGCAAGCGACCAAAGGTGGCGGCAGGCCGATAAGATCGAGGTAGAGACGGCGGATCAGCGTGCTCGCATTTGCACGTGGTGCAGGCTTGAGGTGGCTTTGGATCAATCGGGCATGGATGAGACTGTCGATGCCTTGATGAGAGTTTGATTGTCGAATCGGCTGAAAGGCCCAATGCGGCTCGTAGTTCGCACCCGACTTGATCCACTGCCTCAAAGTGTCTTTTTCGGCGGTGGTCAGTGACTTGGCGGACTTCGCTGGTGGCATCACGTCACTGGGATCGGTGGTGGTGATGCGGTGGAGGAAGGTTTTCGTATCAAAATCCTTCGCGGGCATGTCGAGGCGCAGATCGGCCTCGCGGCTTTCTTCGTCAGGCCCGTGACACGCGTAGCATTTTGTCGCAAGGATAGGTCGCACGTCGCGCGTAAAGTCCAGAGCAGGTGCGCCGACGGAGATCAGGCAGAGCAGCAATGGAACACGCCATTCCATGACTTTCACAGGAGGTTCTCCCCGCGCGTGTATTTCGCCACCGCATCCGGATCGAGTTCGAGGCCGAGACCCGGTTTCGTCGGGATTTTCAGCATGCCATCGGCATCCAGCTTCCAACCGCCGAGAGTGATCTCGTCGATGAACGGCGATCCGGCGAGATACTCGACCAGATCGGTGCCCGGAAACGCGGACGCGAGGTGCAAATCTGCCGCGAGGCCCACCGCTGTGTTCCAACCATGCGGAATGAATTGCACGCCATGCTCCTGCGCCATCCAAGCAATGCGCCGCTCCTCGCTGATGCCACCGACCTTCGTCACGTCGGGCTGGATGATGTCAAAGGCACGCGCTTCGAGAAAGGGCTGGAACATCTGACGCCGCGTAAGCACCTCGCCGCCGCTGATCGACACGGGCGAGTGCTCTCGCAGCTTGGCAAAGTCCTCGATCGCATCTGGCACAAGCGCTTCCTCGAACCAGTGCACATCATAGTCAGCGAGCATCTTCGCGGTGTTCAGTGCCCACTTGTAACCATTCGTCCAATGTGCGTCGCTGCCACCCGCATCGACCATGAGCTTGTTGCCCGCACCCACGGCCTCACGCGCGGCTTTGATAATAGCTTCATCTGTCTTCACATTACACCGCCCAAACGGCCCCCAGCCAATCTTGAAGGCACGAAATCCCTGCGCTTTCACTTGCAGTAGATGATCCTTCATCTTCGCCGGTTCATCCATCAGCAGCGACGCATATGGCTGTACGCGCTCACGATAGCGACCACCGAGTAAGCGCCCCACTGGCTGTCCAGTCGCCTTGCCAAGCAAATCCCAAAGCGCGATGTCGATGCCGCTGATCGCGTGCGTGATCGCCCCCCCACGACCGAGCCAGAACATGTTCTGATGCAGCTTCTCGCTTACACGTTCAGGCTCCAGCGCGTTCTCGCCACGATAAAGCGGCTCAAGCACCGCCAGCGCGGCCTTCACCAGCGCATCGTTCGTGAACACACTGCCGAGCCCGACGAGTCCTTCATCGGTGTGCACAGTGACGAGCGTATGAACGCAATCTTCAGGCCGAAGCTCATTGCTCCAGCCGCCTTCGGGAGTGGCGCCGCGCAGACCTGCGCAGCGGATTTCGGTGATCTTCATGAGTGTCTTTGGAAAAGTTTGGCTTGAGATTGAAAGGGGACACCCGCATCCAGTGGGAACATCGGCCGAGCGCAACGCGTGTGGCCGAGATAAGGCAGGTTGGCGCTCGAAGAGCCGGGCGCATCAACATGCACCATCTGCGTACACCAGTCGGCATACATGTGCGGCTGGCAATGGGGCGATTTGATCACCACGACATCGAATCGTGCCGGATTCTGCCCGTGCGCGTAGAAGAACGAGCGGTCGTAGAGATTCACGGCACGGCTGCTGACCACGATTGTGATGTTCCCGGCTTCCAGCACCGCCGTGGGGCCTGCGAGCCATTCTTCGCCGAACGATTCGCTGCGGAAGCGGCCGTCAGAGAGCAAGCGCACCTTTGCAGTGATTTCGAGTGGCGTGAAGCGCTGCGGGTCGAGCGTACCACCGATCTTCGTGGTGATGGTGGAGCCGATCCCGGCTGCGAAAGCCATCTTCACCGTCGGTTCATCGACGATTGGCAGCAGCACGAACGCCGCGCAGCCGGTTTCGATGAGTTTTCTCAGGATCGCGTTGCTGTCGCCCGATGCGCCGGAGCTGGTAGCGTCCGCGGCATCGACAAGGCCAAGTGTGCCACTGGAGTGCGCCTTCACGATGGCTGCCATCTCATCAAGGCTCTTCAACGGCACGTGCATCTTCTCGTGGTGTTGCCAGAACAAATCCGCGATGCGCAAGGCTTCGCATTCGGCCACTTCAGGATCGTTGTTCGTTACCACAAAGGCCCACGAAGCGAGTTCTGGCACATCGGTGAAGGGATTGCCCCACATCATCGCTGCGGAGAGGCAGCGTGGACTTTGCTCGATCTCTTTCGCGGCATTCACGGCATGCTGGATCGAGCCGCTGGCCGTGATGAGCTCATCGCCTCGCACGAGCGCAGGCACGGTGACTTTGGCCGTCAACGGCTTCACCTCGCCTGAAAGGATGCGGAGGAGCAATTTGGCCGCACGCTGGCCGGTTTCGAAGAAATCGACGTGTGGATAGGTGTGGTAGGCCACAACCGCGTCGCTCTGCTCGATCATGCGATCCGTCAAAATACCGTGCAGATCGAGTGAAACGACGATCGGTACTTTTTCTCCAACGATTTTGCGCGTTTCGGTCAGTATCCAGCCTTCGGGGTCGAGTTCCGTTTCGCTCGCCATCGCGCCGTGCATGCAGAAATACACACCATTGACCGCAGGAGCCGATTTGATGCTCTCCAACAGTTCGCGCGAGATTTGCTCCCAAGCCGATTTCGCTAGCGTGCCGCCCGACGTGATGAAAAACGCGCTGTAAGCTGGAACGAGCTCCACATCGGAAACCGAGTCAAATACGCTCAGCGCCCCGCCGACCTCATTTCGCACGCTGCGGTGGTAATTGAGCAATTCCTGCCCGCGACGGATGCCAAAGTCATCATACCCGCTCAGGTGCGGGTTGAAGGTCGAGACCTCCTGTTTGCATTCGGCGATGAGGATGCGTGGCATGAAGTCTTTTCTACGGACGAACTGGCTCTGACTTCCGACACTTCTCATTAAAAAACCATCGGAGGCAGGTGACGACCACTGCCGCGGCCACGAGATAGCCCAAGGCGGTGAAGCTGAGCAGGCGGTTGATGCCAAGCGACTGCTTCCACAGGCCGCCGAAGAGCGTGGCGAAGCCGGACATGATCGCTCCGCAGAAATTCAGCAGGCCCACGGCCGTCGCGCGGGCCTCGGTGCCGACGACATCAAAAGCGGCGGGGAAAATGTTTGCGATGCAAAGGCCGCTGAACAGCCCGAAACCCGTGGCGGCGATGCGTGTGACAAAAAGCGTGTCACTGCTGCCGAGAAGATGGATGCAGGGGGCGGAGAGCACGAGGCCGACGGCAATGATCCAGAAGCGCGCCGCCTTCCCCCGCTTGTGGAGCCTGTCGGCGATCATACCGCCTAAGAGGATGCCCATGAAGGTGGCGGTTTGCAGGAAGACGGTGGCATTGAAGGCCGCATCGGATTGTTTGAGCGCAAACTTGTCATGCAGAAATGCCGGCAGCCAACCATAGAGCAACCAAAGGCCGAAAACGAAGACTGGAAAGACCACGCAGAGCATCATGAACATGCGCGAACGGCCCAGCGAGCCCAGCGACAACCGCGCACCGGGCTCCGCGGCTGGCTCACTGACTTTCCGCAGAAACGCGAAATAAGGCAATGCATACAGCACGCCGACCGCGCCGAGGATGAAAAAGGCGCCGCGCCACTGGCCGCGGTCCGCCATCCAACCGCCGAACCAGCTCCCCGCTACCGTGCCCGCGATTTGTCCGGTCATGAGCACCGAGACAGCACGCGAACGCTTGTCCGCCGCGTAGGCGTTGGCCGTCAACGCGACGGCACTGGACATGTAAAGGGATTCAGACACCCCCATCGCCGCACGCATCGCGAGCAGCATCGCTCCTCCTGCCACGAGCCCGGTGCCGATCGTTACCAAGCTCCAGACGATGAGACTGAGCACCACGAGCAGCCGCTTCGAATAGCGATCACCAAGATAGCCGGAGATCGGGCAGCCAAAGGCATAGACCCAAAGAAACATCGCCCCGACGAGGCCGAGTTGCTCGTCGCTCATCTTTAAGTCCGCCTTCAGCGAGGGAAACATCGAGAAGACCAACTGTCGGTCGCAGTAATTCAGGAAATACGCGACCCACATGAAGGTGACGAGCGCGCTGGCTGACCGTGCATGACTCATGCGACCAGCACCTCGCGTTCAGAGACCTGTCTGGCGATGACAGCGACGCAATCACCCTGCTGCGTCAAACATGGAGCACGCACGGTGATGAGGTAGCCGCCGCTCGCGGCCACAATGCGCTCCGGTGCGCGATCGGGCCGCTCCAGATGGTGAATATATCCGATGGTCTGACCCTTTTTCATTTTGGAACCGAGGTCGATAGCGATCTCGAAGATACCGGACTCCGGCGCGAGAATATAGTCCTCACGATTGAGCGCCTGCGCGAGGATCGGTCGCTTCCCACGCGGTACGACACGGCCTTTCAGCGCGCCAAGATGCACCAGCACGTTACGCAGGCCACTTTGAGCGATGCGATGCACGCTAGCGGGGATGCACTCACCGCCGCCGAGTTCGGTAGTGACGACGGTCTTGCTTTGGTTCTCGGCTTCGACGGGCAGCAAGCCTTTGCCGGCAATGTCCGCGTATATGAAGCAGAACTCAGTGCCCCAAGCGAGCATCGCGTCATACATGCGGCGTCGTTGTTCGCGATCTGGGACGAGATGCATGTGAGAGCAGGGCACGAACTCCATGCTACGACCACCGCTATGAATATCGATCACCGCATCGCTGAGCGGAAACAGCACCGTGCGCAAGTAATGCGCGATTTGACTCGTCACGGGCCCCTCAGCCTCGCCGGGAAAGGCACGGTTCATGTTCATGCCGTCGATCGGTGAGAGCCGCGTGCTCGTGCGCGCGGCAGGAAAATTCAGCGATGGAATCAAAATGAGCCGACCGCTCACCTTCTCCGCCTCCAACTCGCGAGCGAGCTTCATGATGGCGATCTGGCCCTGATATTCATCACCATGATTGCCGCCAAGCACGAGCACCGTCGGACCCTTGCCGCGAGCAATGACGGTCAGAGGAATCATCACATTCGCCCAACCACCGAGATTGTGTGAATACGGCACCTGCAAAAAGCCCTGCTGCTTGCCGGGTTTGTCGAAATCGATGGTGGTGTGAATCATGGTTCAATCGACATAACGCAGTTCATTGCTGGCGAGCAGGGCTTGGCAAAACGCGGCCCAGGTGTCGAGTTCACGACGTGAGTGGTCGGTTTGCGTCGAAACGAGCATCGAATCGGCTTCGCGGAGAAAATCGAGCCCACGCTGAATCTCAGTGATGGAGGCGTAACGGCCGAAGGTATGAAGATATGCCTGAAGGATGCGCTTTTCGTTCTCATCAAATGTTTTAATCAGCCGCATCGCAAAGTGACGAGCTTGTTCGATGACGAACGCGTTGTTTAACAAAAAGAGTGACTGTGTAGCAAGAGCTGAAGAGTCACGCTGAGCAACCACGGTAGTAGCATCGGGCAAATTGAAGGGGGTGAGCTCCGGTGGCATCGAATTGCGAAGCATGAGCAGATACACGCTTCGTCGAGTGCTCGGCTGATGCAGCGAAGGCAGTTCATTGATAAGCACATCGCGATGCTGAATGAGCGAACCGATTGCTGGCTGTGGATTGAGCTCACCCGTGATGAACAACATGGTGTCACGGAGTGTTTCGGCATCGAGTCGGCGGCGAAGGTGGTGAGAGAACAGCGGAGCGCTACCGCTGCGGGATGCCATTTGATAGGTGCGGCTCAGGACGATGTCGCGAATGAGCTTCTTGATGCTCCAGCCTTGGCGCATGAAACGAGTCGCAAGGTGATCAAGGAGTTCGGGGTGCGTGGGGCGCTCGCCCGCGAGGCCGAAATCGTTCGGCGTTGTGACAAGACCTTCACCGAAAAGATGAAGCCAGACTCGATTCACAAAGACGCGGGCTGTAAGCGGGTTTTGTGGGCTGATGATCCATTTGGCGAGTTCCAAGCGTCCACTTTGATTCAGATCAGCGACCGTGCCGCCGCCGCAAGCACTGAGAAAGCCGCGTGGGATCACCGCGCCGAGTTTTTTGGATTCACCATCAATGTTGAGTTTACAGTCCTCGATCTTTTTGGCCTCGCGCACGCCCATGGCGAGCGGTGCATCGACTTTATATGCGAAGGAGGGCTTCGCGGGCGGACGGTGCGGCGGATTAGCTTGGATGATCTGCTCCACCTCCGCACGCGGCAGGACCTTGGCGGCAGCTTGAAGCTCGTGCAGCGGCGTTTGTGGCGCAGTGAGGCCTTGATGGGCAGCAGCACCCCACATTGTCTCAGTGCTTTTGAAAATGCCTGCGAGAGCGTAGTAATCACGCGTCGGAATAGGATCGGTTTTGTGATCGTGGCAGCGTGCGCAGCCAATGCTAAGCCCGAGGATACCACTACCGATGACATGGATCTGATCAGCGATGACATCCATCTCGAAGTTCTCGTTCATCGCCTTGGCAGGCTTCATGCCGAGCGCGAGTAAACCGGTGGCAATGAGTTGACGATCGCGCTGTGCGGGTGAATCAGCGGGAAGCAGGTCACCAGCGATTTGCTCGGCGATAAAACGATCATACGGCAGGTCTTCATTGAAAGCGCGGATGACATAATCGCGATACCTCCAAGCATGTGGAAAGCTCGGATTACGGGAGAGACCGTCGTTGCCGTTCGATTCAGCGTAGCGGGCCACGTCGAGCCAGTGACGGCCCCATTTTTCGCCGAATTGTGGCGAGCTGAGAAGTGAATCAACATAGTCAGACAGATTTGAAATGTTGGACGAGTCGGACGGAGGAAGGCCAATGAGGTCGAACGAGAGGCGTCGCCTCAACATGGCTTTTTCAGCATCAGGAGCGGGTTGAATAGCCTGCCGCTCGATCTGAACCAACACGAATGCGTCTAAGCTTTGGCGTGGCCAAGAGGTGTTTTGGACTATCGGTGGTTGGGGGTCATAAATGGGCTTTAAAGACCAAAGTGGCTCTGACGGCGCTTCGGAAACGGCCTTCGTTGGCTCAGTGCGAGGATCGGGGGCTCCCCTTTTCACCCACTCGACAAAATCATTCACAATGCTTTCCGGTAGTCGCTTCTTGGGTGGCATTTCGAGACCATCATAGCGCACTGCTTGTACGATGAGGCTTTCATCCGGCTTTCCCGGGATGACCGCAGGTCCCGACTCACCACCAGCAATCATTTCGGAAGGTGCATCAAGCAGCAGCTTGCCACCGATCTTTTTCGATGCCTGCGAATGGCATTCATAACATTGCTTCACGAGAACAGGACGGATCTTCTGTTCAAAGAAGGCCCGCTGGTCCGGCGTCATGTCACCAGCTACCGCAAGGGCGGTGAATAGGATCAGGATGGACAGTGTGGCTTTCATGAATCCCAACCACTACGCTGCGAAGGCGCTCACCTTGCTCTCAGCTGCCCTTCTTCCACTCCTCGCCCTCTTCATCGTCTTCATCCATGCCACCGTAGCCGTCGTCGTAGGATTCCCCTTGTGGCTGAATGCCGGACTGGTTGGCGATGGCGTCAATCTCGGCATCAGAGAGGTCCTCGATTTCATTTTCATCGTCATCTTGGCCAGCGGCAGCCTCCTTGGCTTCTTC
>Ga0075471_10003512_pt1 | contig 10161 bp, 10 predicted proteins | sample DEB19_08_DNA_2_FD_74787 | JGI IMG/M metagenome (GOLD analysis project Ga0075471, IMG submission 74787) | Aqueous microbial communities from the Delaware River and Bay under freshwater to marine salinity gradient to study organic matter... | ecosystem: Environmental > Aquatic > Marine > Coastal ... | reverse complement strand
GTCGCGAACACGCCCTCCATGTACTCGTTCGAGTTGTAGAGGTACGAGGCCACCTTGGCGCCCTCGCGGGCGCCGTGCGCGAGCAGACCCCCGGCGAGACGGGCCGCGCGGTCCTCGAACGCGCCCCACGAGACGACGCGCGGGCCCTGCACCAGCGCCCGGGCCTCGGGCTGATCGTCGGCGATCGCCTCCCAAGCGGTGGCGAAGTTGTACGAGACGGTCATGGATTCCTCGATGTGGATCGGCGAGCGACGAACGGGTCGGTAGTCTGCCCGCGGTGCGACGCGGCGTGCCTCCCCGGGGTGGCGATCAGATCATCCCGACCCCGCCCGGCACCCGCCCCGGCGGCCCGCCGCCCTGGCACGGTCGTGTCGATCGGGTGCCGTCCTTCGAGCAGGTCCTCGAGCGGCTCGGAGCGATCGGCCCGCCGCCCCCGCTGCCGGCCGACCTCGCCGAGGCCCGGCCCTCCGCGGTGCTCGTGCCGATCTTCCCGGTCGGGGACGAGGCCCACCTCGTGCTCACGAAGCGCCCGGGCCACCTCCGGTCCCATGCCGGCGAGATCGCGTTCCCGGGCGGGAAGCACGAGCCGGCCGATCCGGATCTCCTCGCCACCGCGCTGCGGGAGGCGGAGGAGGAGGTCGCCATCCCGCCGGCCGCGGTGCGGGTGTTGGCTGAGTTGCCCACGATCGGCACTGTGAGGGGTGTGGTCGCCATCACGCCGTTCGTCGGCGTGCTCCCGGAGCGACCCGCGCTCGTCGCGCGCCCCGGCGAGGTCGAGGAGGCGTTCACGGTGTCGCTCGCCGAGTTGCTCGACCCCGAGGCCTGGTACTCGGAGGCGTGGCACCTCTTCGAGCGCGAGTTCGACATGGCCTTCTACCTCCTCCCCGGCGAGACGGTCTGGGGTGCCACCGCGCGCATCCTCACCGGACTGCTCGCGCATCTCACCGCCGACTGACACCGCCGGTGCGCGATCCGTGCGCCGCGGCACCGTCCGACCCCGGCGGGCCCTGTGCGCAGCGGGTACCCTCGACCCTTCGGGGTCCGCGGAGTTGAGGAGACCACCAGGTGGAAGTCGAGATCGGGATCGGGAAGTCCGGTCGACGGGCCTACGGGTTCGACGACATCGCGATCGTGCCCAGCCGGCGCACCCGCGACCCCGAGGACGTCGACATCTCCTGGGACCTCGACGCGTTCCACTTCGACCTCCCGCTCATGGCCTCGGCCATGGACGGCGTCGTGTCGCCGAGGACCGCGATCGAGATCGGGCAGCTCGGCGGTCTCGCGTGCCTCAATCTCGAGGGCCTCTGGACGCGTTACGAGGACACCGACTCGATCCTCGAGGAGATCTCGCACCTCGACGTCGAGAAGGCCACCGCGCGCATGCAGCAGCTCTACATGGAGCCGGTGAAGGAGGAGCTCATCGGGCTCCGCATCCGTGAGATCAAGGACGCCGGCGTGATCGCGTGCGCGTCGCTCACGCCGCAGCGCGTCGAGCAGTTCGCGAAGACCACGCTCGACGCCGACCTCGACGTCCTCGTCGTGCAGGGCACCGTGGTCTCCGCCGAGCACGTCTCGAAGGACCCCGAGCGCCAGCCGCTCAACCTCAAGAAGTTCATCCGCGAGTTCGACCTGCCCGTCATCGTCGGCGGCTGCGCGTCGTACTCCACCGCGCTGCACCTCATGCGCACGGGCGCGGTCGGCATCCTCGTCGGTGTCGGTCCGGGCCACGCGTGCACCTCGCGCGGCGTGCTCGGCATCGGCGTGCCTCAGGCCACCGCGATCGCGGACGCCGCGGGTGCGCGCATCCGGCACCTCGACGAGACCGGCGTGTACGTGCACGTCATCGCGGACGGCGGGATGCGCACGGGCGGCGACGTCGCGAAGGCGATCGCCTGCGGTGCCGACGCCGTGATGATCGGTTCGCCGCTCGCCAGCGCCCACGAGGCGCCGGGCCGCGGGTACCACTGGGGCATGGCCACCTTCCATCCGACCCTGCCGCGCGGCGCCCGCGTGTACGCCGGGCAGAAGGCCACACTCGCCGAGATCCTCACCGGTCCCGCGCACGAGAACGACGGCACGCTCAACCTCTTCGGCGCGCTCCGCACCTCGATGGCCACCACCGGCTACGAGACGGTGAAGGAGTTCCAGAAGGCCGAGGTCATGGTCGCCCCCTCGCTGCAGACGGAGGGCAAGTCCCTCCAGCGCGCGCAGGGCATCGGTATGGGCCGCTAGGCGCACGCACGATGACGACCGAGCGCGGCTACGACACCGTCCTCGTCGTCGACTTCGGCGCGCAGTACGCGCAGCTGATCGCGCGGCGCGTGCGCGAGGCCCACGTGTACTCCGAGATCGTGCCCCGCACGATGCCGGTCGCCGAGATGCTCGCCAAGGAGCCGAAGGCGATCATCTTCTCGGGCGGGCCGTCGTCGGTGTACGCCGAGGGCGCGCCGACCATCGACCCCGCGATCTACGACGCCGGCGTGCCGATCCTCGGCATCTGTTACGGCGGCCAGTTGATGGCGCGCGACCTCGGGGGCGAGGTGCGCCACACCGGCAGCGGTGAGTACGGCCGCACCGCGCTGACCGTCGAGGTCGGCGCGGCCACGACGTTGTTCCACGACCTGCCCGCCGAGCAGGAGACCTGGATGAGCCACGGCGACTCCATCGTCGCCGCGCCGCCGGGCTTCCACGTCACCGCCACCACGCCGGGCACGCCGGCCGCGGCATTCGAGAACGCCGAGCGCGGCTTCTACGGGGTGCAGTTCCACCCCGAGGTCAAGCACTCGCCGTTCGGCCAGGACCTCCTCAAGCACTTCCTGTACGCGGGTGCGGGGTGCCGCCCGACCTGGACCAACACCTCGATCATCGAGCAGCAGGTCGAGGCGATCCGCGCCCAGGTCGGCGACGCGCACGTGATCTGCGGGCTCTCCGGTGGCGTCGACTCCGCCGTGGCCGCGGCGCTCGTCCACAAGGCCATCGGCGACCAGCTCACCTGCGTGTTCGTCGACACCGGGCTGCTCCGCCTCAACGAGGCCACGCAGGTCGAGGAGACCTTCCGCTCGCAGTTCCACATCGACCTCGTGCACGTGAAGGCGGCCGACCGGTTCCTCGGCGCGCTCGAGGGCGTCACCGAGCCCGAGGCGAAGCGCAAGATCATCGGCGAACTCTTCATCCGCACGTTCGAGGAGGCGGCCCGCGATCTGCACGACGCCAAGTTCCTCGTGCAGGGCACGCTGTACCCCGACATCGTCGAGAGCGGTGGCGCCGAGAACGCCGTCATCAAGAGCCACCACAACGTCGGCGGACTCCCCGACGACATGGAGTTCGAACTCGTCGAGCCGCTGCGCCAGTTGTTCAAGGACGAGGTGCGTGCGGTCGGTGAGGAGCTCGGTCTCCCCGAGGACATCGTGTGGCGTCAGCCGTTCCCGGGTCCCGGTCTCGCCGTGCGCATCATCGGCGAGATCACGCCCGAGCGTGTGCAGATCCTCCAGGACGCCGACGACGTGGTGATCGAGGAGATCAAGCGGGCCGGCCTGTACCGCGAGATCTGGCAGTCGTTCGCCGTGCTGCCCGCGGTGCGCACCGTGGGCGTGATGGGCGACGACCGCACCTACGCGTACCCGCTCATCGTGCGCGCCGTCACGAGCGACGACGCCATGACCGCCGACTGGGCCCGCATCCCCTACGACGTGCTCGAGCGCATCGCCAGCCGCGTCATCAACGAGGTCCCGGGCATCAACCGCGTGGCCTACGACATCACCTCGAAGCCCCCGGGCACCATCGAGTGGGAGTAGGCGCGCCGCAGACGCGCCGTCCGGACACGACCCGGGCAGTACGAGTGGGAGTGGGCACGTCGCAGACGTGCCGCCGGGAGGCGATCCGGATAGATCGAGTGGGAGTGACGCGATGCGGTTGGTGGATGCGGATCAGGTCGAGCCGGTCGTCGGTGGGGTCCTCGGGGCCGTCGACGTCGATGGCGGTGCGACCGACGAGCAGCTGAGCATCCTGCGCGCGCTCACGACCCACGTATGGGCGCGCCCCGATCTCGACCTCGCTGCGGTCACGCCGCTCACGCCGTCCGAGGTCCGCACCGCCATCGGCGGCACGGACGCCGTGCGCCGCTTCCACTACCTGCTCGTGCTGCTGGAACTCTGCCGCCACCCGCTCACCGAGGCGCAGGACGCGCAGGTGCTCGCGTACGCCGACGCGCTCGCGCTCGACAGCATCGGACTCGAGTTCTGCCGGGACCTCGTGGCCCAGGGCGTCGACGCCGCCATCGCCGACCACGACCGCTTCGAGGTGAACCTGCGCGAGCAGCAGCTCGAGCCGCAGTACCGCGACAAGCCCCTGCGCGACGACCTCACCGACCCCGAGCTCGTCGCGCGCGTGCTCTCCTTCGAGCGACTCCCCGAGGACACGCTCGGGTACGCGCTCACGCGGTTCTACGCGGAGCACGGGATCGACGTGCCGGGGGCGACGGGCACGACGCTCAACTACATCTTCGCCTCGCACGACATGAACCACGTCATCGCCGGCTACCCGCCGGTGGCCGCGGGCGAGTTGGCCCTCGGTGCGTTCCAGATGGGGATGAACGACTCCGAGGTGTCGTGGATCCTGTGCCTCACGAACCTCGCGATCCACGAGGCGGGCGTGATCCAGCTCGGCGACATCGCGCCGAAGAACGCCACGCTGTCGCGTCCCGGCGTCGCCGACATGTTCGGCCGGGCGATGGCCCGCGGCGTCGCCACGACCGGCGACTTCGGTGCCGCCGACCACTTCGCGATGGCTGAGTGGCCGCTGGAGGCCGTGCGCGCCAAGTACGGCGTCCCGCCACTCGACGCCTGATCAGTCCTCGGCGTCGTCGGCGCCCGGCGCGTCGTAACCCGCCGCCGCAAGCCGTGCGAGGAGCGCGTCGCGCGGACTCTCGCCCGGCGCACGCGCCTTGTCGTTGGCGACCCGCCACCCGTGGCGCGACGAGTAGATGAGCGGGGCCTCCTTGAGTCGGCCGTAGCCGTACTCGGCGACCCGGGCGAAGAGCAGTTCGTGGTCGGCCATCGTCTTGGCCTCGAAGGTCTCGCAGTGGATCCACGCGAGCGAGTCGACGACCACCGGGTGACCATCGACCTCGGTGAGGTACTCCTCGGCGATGTGGTGGAACCGACGCCCCGGGTACGAGAAGTACTGGCCGATGTCGACCTGGTCGCCGGCGAGGAAGGACACCGTGAACGCGCCGCTCGCGAGCATGAGCGGGTACGTGTCGTGCTTCGGGGAGACACTGGCCATGACGATCGGCTCCTCGAAGGAGACCTGGCTGACCCAGTGCGAGGTGTAGGCCCGGGTCACGCCGTCGTGGGACGCCGCGACGACCTCCACGCCCTTGGCCGCCTGGCCGAGGGCCCGCTTGAGCTTGGGATCGATCATGAGGACATCGTCCCCCGTCCGCCCCGCGGGCGTGGCATCGTGGCGGACGTGCGAGCACTGGTGCAGCGGGTCCGGCGGGCCTCGGTGACGGTCGACGGCGAGGTCGTCGGATCCATCGGGGCGGGTCTGTGCGTGCTCGTCGGGGTCACCCACGACGATGACGCCGCCGCGGCGGACCGGCTCGCCGCGAAGGTCTGGAACCTGCGCTGCTTCGACGATGACGCAGGGGCCATGAACCGGTCGGTGGCCGAGGTCGGTGGTGAGGTGCTCGTGGTGAGCCAGTTCACGCTCTACGGGGACACCCGCAAGGGGCGACGGCCGTCGTACGTGGACGCGGCACGACCCGAGCAGGCCGAGCCGCTCTGCGAGGCGTTCGTGGGGGCCCTGTGCGCGCTCGGGGCCCACGTGGCGACCGGTCGGTTCCGCACCCACATGGAGGTCGACCTCGTGAACGACGGACCCGTCACCCTCTCCCTGGAGGTCTGACGCGGGCCCATCCCGGGCGTGTCCCGGGGCACCGGTACGCTCGCCGTCCCATGTCGGATTCCCACAACCACCCGCTGCTCACCGGACTCAACCCCGTACAGCGCGAGGCGGTCACGGCTCCCGACGGTCCGCTGCTCGTGATCGCCGGTGCCGGATCGGGCAAGACCCGCGTCCTCACCCACCGCATCGGTTGGCTGCTCGCCGAGCACGGCGTGCGGCGGGGCGAGATCATCGCGATCACCTTCACCAACAAGGCGGCGGCCGAGATGCGCGAGCGGGTGGTCGACCTCGTCGGCCCCGAGGCGTCCCGGATGTGGGTCTCCACCTTCCACTCCTCCTGTGCGCGCATGCTCCGCCAGGACGCCGGGCTCCTCGGGTACCGCAAGGAGTTCTCGATCTACGACCAGGCCGACGCCGTGCGCCTCGTCGACTACGTGCGTCGCGACCTCGATCTCGACCCGAAGCGGTTCACCGCCCGCGCGCTGGCCAACCGCATCTCGGGGTGGAAGAACGATCTGGTCGGAGTGGGAGCGGCCCGGGAGCAGGCCGACAACGCGATCGACCTGCGTATCGCCGACGTCTACGCGGAGTACCAGGCCCGACTCGCCCAGGCCTCGGCGGTCGACTTCGACGATCTGCTCCTCCTCGTCGTGCGCCTGTTCCAGGAGCACCCCGAGGCGCTGGCCCGCTGGCGCCACCGGTTCCGCCACGTGCTCGTCGACGAGTTCCAGGACACCAACCTGGCCCAGTGGGAGATCGTCCGCATGCTCGCCGAGGAGCACCGAACCGTCATGGGCGTCGGCGACGCCGACCAGGCGATCTACAAGTTCCGGGGCGCCGACTACCGCAACCTCCTGCGCTTCGAGGAGGCGTTCCCCGAACTCTCGACGATCGTGCTCGAGCAGAACTACCGCTCGACCCAGCACATCCTCTCGGCGGCGAACGCGGTCATCTCGAACAACGCGGGGCGTCGCCCGAAGCGCCTCTGGACCGAGCAGGTCGGCGGCGAACTCATCCTGCAGTACCTCGCGGAGGACGAGCGCGACGAGGCGCAGTACGTCACACACGAGATCCACCGCCTGGTCGATCAGGACGCCGTGCGGCACTCCGACATCGCGGTCTTCTACCGGACGAACGCGCAGAGCCGGGTGCTCGAGGAGCAACTCGTGCGCACCGGCGTGCCGTACCGCGTCGTCGGCGGCACGAAGTTCTACGACCGGCGTGAGGTCAAGGACGTCCTCGCCTACCTGCGCGCGCTCGTCAACCCCGACGACGAGGTGGCCTGGAAGCGCATCGTCAACGTCCCCAAGCGCGGCGTGGGCGACACGAGCGTGCGTAAGGTCGAGGTGCACGCCGGCGGATCGGGCATCACATTCCGGGCCGGGCTCGCCGCGGCGTCGGACGCGGGCGTCAGCGGCAAGGCGCTCAGCGGCATCGGCCGGCTCCTCGAGGTCATCGAGGCGGTCGAGATCGAGCCCGACCTCACGGTCAACGGCGCGATCGAGATGATCCTCGAGCGCACCGGCTACCTCGCCGAGCTCGAGGCCGAGCGCACGATCGAGGCCGAGGGTCGACGCGAGAACCTCGCCGAACTCGTCGGCGTGGCCCGTGACTTCGACGAGCAGATCGAGCGCGGCGACACCGGCATGCTCGGTGCGATCGCCGGCATCGACGTGGGGGAGACCGCGGCGGAGGCCGAGGCCGACGCCGGGCCGGTCATCACGGGTACGGCGCGCATCCAGGCCTTCCTCGAGGCCGTCTCGCTCGTCACCGACCTCGACGAGGTCGACGGCGAGACCGCGGCGGTCACGCTCATGACCCTCCACGGCGCCAAGGGTCTCGAGTTCCCGGTCGTGTTCCTCACCGGCCTCGAGGACGGCATCTTCCCGCACCTGCGGTCGCTGACCGACCCCGACGCGCTCGAGGAGGAGCGGCGCCTCTGCTACGTCGGCATCACCCGGGCGCGCGAGCGGCTCTACCTCTGCCACGCGTGGTGCCGGCAGTTGTTCGGCTCCACCAACTACAACCCGCCGAGCCGGTTCCTCGAGGAGATCCCGGGCGAACTCGTGCACAAGTTGGGCGAGACCGAACGGTCGCGCACCGGTCGCCTCGGCGGCGCGCGCGACGCCACGGTGCGCGGGGCGCTGCGTCAGGCGAGCGCGGGATCGCGCGGCGACTCCTTCTCCCCGCCGATCGGCGGTCGCGCGACCACCGACGACGGCCCGTACAGCGTGCCGACCCCGCCCGAAGGTGCCCGCGGCGCCGAGAGCATCGGACTGCGCACCGGCGACGACGTCGTGCACGAGAAGTTCGGCGAGGGCGTCATCATCGAGATCATCGGCGCGGGCGACAAGGCCGAGGTGGTCGTGCGGTTCCCGGGCGCCGGCGAGAAGCGGTTGCTGCTCGCGTGGGCGCCCCTGCGCAAGCTCGGCGCCTAGGGTTCCAACCGCCGACGCCGCAGGGCACGGCCGCCACGACGGATCTGGGGGATCACCGTGTCACGTCAACGCGTCGAAGCGTTCAGCGACGGGATCATCGCGATCCTCGCCACCATCATGGTCCTCGAGCTCCGCGAGCCGGGCGGCACGTCGTGGCACGACGTCGCCGAGGTGCTCCCCGTGCTTGCGGCGTACCTGATCTCGTTCGTGATGCTGTGCATCTACTGGGTCAACCACCACAGCCTGTTCACGTCGATCAGCCGGATCACCCCGGGCATCATCTGGGCGAACAACGCGTTGCTCTTCGCGCTCTCGCTCGTGCCGTTCGTGACCGGGTGGGCCAACGGCAACCTGAGCGAGTCCCTGCCCGCGGTCGTCTACGGCATCGTCGGGTTCGTCGCCGGGGAGGCGTTCTTCATCCTCGTGGTGGTCATCGCCCGGGCCGAGACCGGCGCACCGCTCGGGCAGACGATCCTCACCCGGACCAAGGGCTTCCTCTCGCCACTGCTGTGGCTCGCCGGATCGCTCGTCGCGACCTTCGCCCCGATCGTGGCCTACGTGATGTACGCGGGCGTGCTCGCCATGTGGATCATCCCCGAACGCGAGGTGGAGCGCGAGCCCGCGATCGAGGACTGACGACTCAGCCGAGCGGCGGCTGTTGGGGCGGCGGCTCGGGCGCCGGGGTGATGCGGCGAAGGTCGACGAGGAACAGCCCCCGCTGCTTGCCCCGCTCCGGGATGTTCGTCGTGAACCGGGCGAGTTGCTCCGAGGTGTACCGGGTGCCGTCGCAGTCCTCGTAGCGGTTCACCGAGGCCCGCCAGCGCAGCGCGCACTCGTCCTTGGCCGGGGCGTTGACGCTGAGGGCGACGAGTTCGCCCTGCTCCCGATCGATCCAGAACCCCTTCTCGCCCGCGAGCGGGTCGGCGAAGAAGACCGGCCCACCCTCGCGGATCTGGCGGGTGAGCGTCTCGGCGTTCCCAGCCGAGAACGCCGTGTACTCGCCCGTCCGACCGGTGGGCTGCCCGCCACGTCCGCTCAGCACCCACAGGATCGCTGCGATGGAGAGGCCGGCGACGAGGATCGCCACGACCGTCACGACGAAGAAGCGGACGTCGCCCTTCGAGGCTCGGGGGGACTCGGGATCGCCACCGGGGCGCAGGGGCTGGGTCACCCCGCTTGGTTACCACGCCCGTGGGGCCGCGTCCCGACGGGGCCCGCTGCGTTGGCCGCCCGCCGAGGTGGCTGGGTAGGGTCAGCGCCGCAGCCGGACCCCGCACCCTGCGGGGCAGGATCGATCAGTCCGAGGGGGTGTCATGGAGCGTCGGTACCGCGTCGTCATCGCGAAGCCCGGACTCGACGGCCACGACCGCGGCGCCAAGGTGATCGCCCGGGCACTGCGCGACGCCGGCTTCGAGGTCATCTACACCGGCCTCCACCAGACCCCCGAGCAGATCGCCGAGACCGCGCTCCAGGAGGACGCCGACGCCGTCGGCCTCTCGCTGCTGTCGGGCGCCCACCTCACCCTCTTCCCGCGGGTCCTCGAGAACCTGCGGGAGCGCGACCTCGGGGAGGTCCTCGTCTTCGGCGGCGGCATCATCCCCGAGGCCGACATCCCGGTGCTCGAGGCCCAGGGCGTCTCCGCGCTCTTCACGCCCGGCGCCCCGCTCCAGTCCATCAGCGACTGGCTCGAGGGCGCGCTCGATGAGCGGGAGCGCTCGCACGCCGGCTGACCCACCCGTTCCACCCGTTCACCCACGCATCGCTCGAGGAGCCCTGTGGACCTGTTCGAATACCAAGGCAAGCAACTGTTCGCGCG
>Ga0075471_10003511_pt1 | contig 10165 bp, 11 predicted proteins | sample DEB19_08_DNA_2_FD_74787 | JGI IMG/M metagenome (GOLD analysis project Ga0075471, IMG submission 74787) | Aqueous microbial communities from the Delaware River and Bay under freshwater to marine salinity gradient to study organic matter... | ecosystem: Environmental > Aquatic > Marine > Coastal ... | reverse complement strand
TGATGCGGACTTCGCGGCGATGTTGGCGGAGTGTCAGCGTGCCGATCAAGTTCGGCGCGAGCAAGAGGCTGAAGAGCAACGCAAGCGTAACGCCGAGAAGGCGGAGCTTGAAGAGTTGCGGAAGCTGAAGCCGGTGGCGGCAGAGCCAAAGCCAGCAGCAGCGAACGCGGCCGATCATCCTTCGCTCGATCAATCTCCGGCCACTCCGTTTCCGCCGCGGCCACCGCGACCTGACTTCATTACTCCGCCAGTGGCGGCGACACCTCGCGTCGAACAGCCCGCCAAGGGCGTTGATGACCTGCTCGACAGCATCCAAGCACTGCTCGACTACGCCGATCACTTGGAGGCACATCGAGTCCCGGATGTTTGCGAGCAACTCAAGCACATTCGCTCGCTCTGTGTCGGCATTGTCGCGGACGCGGCTATCGAGATTCGCAAGCTGGTCGAGACCGAGCGAGCCAAGATCGAAACGACCACCAGCGACACGGTTGGCGGCATCGACATCGACGACATTTAACACACAAACAACTCACTCAACTCACTCACCTTCGCTCGCGTGTTCCCGCCAGACGCGAGCAACTCACTCAACATCACACTGGCGGCAAATTCGCGGAAAGGTTGGTTTTCGCAATGTCAGCATCCATGTTCAAGAAAGCTGAACGCAGGCAACTTCGCTTGCGGGCAGCCATCGACGGGCCAAGCGGCTCCGGCAAGACGGCGACGGCACTACGCTTCGCGCTCTCGCTCTCGCCATCAAAGAAGATTGCGGTGATAGACAGCGAGCACGGCTCGGCGTCGAAATACACCGGGCAGGACTTCGGCGAGGGGCCGGTTGAGTTTGACGTGCTCGAATTGTCTTCGTTCTCGCCGAGCAACTACACGGCGGCGATTCAAGAGGCCGGACGACTCGGCTACGAAGTTATCGTCGTTGACTCGCTCTCCCACGCATGGGAAGGGAAAGACGGAGCACTGGAACTCGTCAACAAGGCTGGCGGCAACAGCTTCACGGCGTGGAAAGATGTCACGCCGATGCACCAAGCGATGATCGAAGCGATATTGCAATCGCCAGCTCACGTCATCGCGACGATGCGAAGTAAGACGGACTACATCTTGGAGGAGCAAGAGCGTAACGGCAAGAAGACGCAAGTGCCTCGCAAGGTCGGAATGGCTCCTGTTCAGCGGGCCGGCATGGAATACGAATTCGACGTCTATCTGTCGATGGACTTCTCTCACATTGGCACGGTGACGAAGTCTCGCTGTTCGGCTATCGACGGAGCAGTCGCCGCGAAGCCGGGCCGCGAGTTCCTTGCTCCGGTCATCGCGTGGCTGACGACCGGCGAGCGACCGAGCGAGCCAGCGACCATCGCCGCCAAGATTGGTGACGATCAGCTTTCGCAAGTTGCGTCTCTGCTCAACGAACTTGGCTGGAAGCCAACGAAGCTCGACAAGGAACTGCCGAAGCGGTTCAGCGTGACTTCGATTGACGCTCTTGATCGAACGCAGGCCGGCGAGTTGATTACTTGGCTCACCAGCGAGAGGCGACTCGCGGCAGAGAAGGCGGAGCGGGCAAAGCCAAAGGCAGAGTCGTCGGCGAGCACTGACCTGCTTGCCGCTTCGACGACGAAACCGACTGCCGAGGCTGGCGGCGTGCCCAACCTCGCGACGTCAGCGCCCGCTCCGCCGTCGCCTGCGGCGAGCACGAACGCGAACACTGCCGCGACTCATGCTACGCCGGTAACGCAAGCAGCGGCGGCCCCATCCGTGGCGGCAGCTCCCCAAAGCCAGCCGCAGGCTGACGCAATCACTGCTCCGCAGATGGAAGACATCAAGCTCGCGAAGTCCCGATTCTTTGCAGCGGAACTCGACAGGTTCAACGCTCTCAAGACCGCCGGCAACCTCGCGGAAGCCGAGGTCATCGCCAACCAGATCAACGATGGCTGGCTGAAGATTCTTGGCAAGCGTGGCGTCACAACCGCCAAGAATCTTTCGCGAGCACAGGCCGATGAACTCATCAAGAAGCTCGGCGACGCCGTGGCCGAACGCGAGCGAAAGAAGAAAGACAGCGAACTCAACGATTGGGCGAATCAGCAGGTCGCAAAGAATCTCGCGAGTGGTCAGCAGAAGCCGACACCGGAGGCGGCCACCACGGGAAAGGTATAGCTCCGCTGGCGGCGAACGCGACGCCGCTGGCGGCAGATCATCCACTCTTCTTTCGCGGTATCAAAACTCTCAACGCTCAACACGGTGTCGAGCGAGTCAACGAAGCATCTCTCGCGGTGAACGGCTTTCCGTCGATCATGGTCGATCGAACAAACGAAGCTGAGAAGGTCGCGAGGCAAATCGCAAACTGAAAAGGAATCAAGATCATGTCCGACTCTTTCGACGAATTCGATGTCAACGCAGAAGAAGGCGACGCCGCTTCCACGGAAGGCGGTCGCAGGATCGACAAGACCGGCGACTATCACTTGGAGGTCGTCAAGAGCGAGTGCCGCTCGGAAGCTGGCCGCACGCCAAGCGTCAACTTTATGTGTGCCGTGCTTCACACGCATCCCAACGGCAAGCAGTCAGTGGCCGGAAGCATCATCTTCGATGACTTGTGGGTGAACTCCAACCCGCACAACGTCGCGGTACTGAATCGCTTCGGCATCACGCTTGGCTTGCTGCGAGCGGAGATGCGAGACGGCAAGAAGATCGGCGTTGATCCGCACAACGGCAGCGACAAGTGGAATTGCAAGCTGATCTTCGCGGAAGAGAACGTCAAGGGGTTGCAGTTCATCGCGAGAGTGCAACTGGAGAAGTCCGAAGACCCGCGATACGAGGACAAGTTTAAGATCGACCATCGGCACGTTTATCACGTCCACGATCCGAGGGTCGCAGACGTGCCGAGGAATGTCGAGGCGGCGAGCTTGGTTCCAGTGCCGCCGGAGTTCGCGGTCAAGAAGGCAAGCGAACCGCCGACGTCTCCGCCAACGCATCAGCAATCAGCTGCGGGGGTCGCGAATCAAAGTAATGTTGCGACGGCTCCGTTTGATCCGACGGATGATATTTAGCGAGTCACCTACAGCGAAACTTTTCCCTCTCTAGTGTCGCTGTCGCAGTCCGGCCGGGCGGATGGTGAATCCCGGCAACGGCGAGCTAGCTCAAGCGGTAGAGCACTCGCGGACGTGTGTCGTTCTTTCCGCACGTCGGCGAAATGTTGTGAGTTCGATCCTCACGCTCGTCTCTTTGTTTCATCTCTTGGCGTCAACTTTCAATGTCCTACTCCCCATCACGCTCTGACTCCAGCTCCGGCTCTATCGAGCTTCGCGGCGTCTGTCGCTCGGCTCGCTGGACGGACAAGTCTCCGCCGCACACGCGGACGATTTGGCAGATCGAAGCCAACGAGCTTCCGGGGCAAGTGGTCTGCGTGATCGGCGACGTCGAGCCGGGGAAGTTACAACCGGGAGTCGAGTTTCGGTTCTTTGGCAAGTGGCTCGCGAAGGACTATCGCAACCAGCGAACCGGCAAAGCCGAGAAGCAATTTCAATTCACGCTCGCCGTACCCGCCGAGCCGCGTGGCCGCCAAGCGATCGCAAGCTATCTTCGCCGACACTGCGACGGCATCGGGCCGGCGGTCGCGAATCTGATCTACGACGCTTGCGGCGAGCATTCAGTCATCGAACTTCGTCGCGACCCGGAAGGCGTTGCCGCCAAGGTGAACAGCCTCGCGAAGCGGACTGTATTCGACCGCGAGAAGGCAATTGCGGCGGCGACTGTTCTGAAAACAAAAGTCAACCTCGAAGAAACACTCATCGAGCTTGAGCAACTATTCGACGGCCGAGGCTTCGGCCAGCCGTGCAAGGACGCTGTGATTAAGAAGTGGGGAGCGATGGCTCCGCTGCGAATTCGCCGCGACCCGTTTTGCCTTTTGCTGGCGGAAATGCCGGGGGCCGGGTTCACGAGATGCGACCAGCTTTACGCAGACCTCGGTTTGCCGATGGCGAGACGTCGCAGGCAGATGGTCTGTCTCTGGCACGCGATGCGAGAAGACCGAAGCGGGCATATCTGGTTTTCGGATGCGTGGGCGACGTGCGAACTCGCAAAGAAAATCGGCGGCACGAAGCCGAGTCTTGAGCGAGCGTTGAGATTCGGCGAACGGATCGGCTGGCTGACGAGCACGAAGGATACGGCGGGACTTCACTGGATCGCTGACGCGAAGAAAGCAGAGAACGAAGACGTCGCGACTGAGAGACTAAAGGCGTTGCTCGCGTGGCGGATGCCGGAGAGTTGTGGGCCAGTGAGTTTGGGAGAGCTTGATGCCGCCATGCGGAGAGGTGTCGCTGTGCCGACCGACGGCGAATATCAGTCGCTCGCGAAAGAGTTCGTCGCAAACGAGGACGAGAGCGATCCAAGAATCGCCATCGGAAAACTTGTAGGAATCTGTCAGTTCTGCGGTCGATTGCTCCTGCATCCAACCAGCAAGGCTCTCGGTGTAGGTCCAATCTGTGCGGAGCGTCACGGGATTCCGTGGGGCGAGGAAGTTATCGAGAGCAAGTCGAGCGAAGACGTCGAGTCAGTGAGCGTAATACCGGAACGGAGACTGCAATGGACGCAAGCAAGTTAATCGAGATTCTCAAAAAACATGCAAAGTGGATTCGCGGCGAGGAAGGCGGAGAAAGAGCCAACTTGCAGTCCGCCGACTTGCGGTACGCCGACTTGCAGTCCGCCAACTTGCAGTCCGCCGACTTGCGGTACGCCAACTTGCAGTCCGCCGACTTGCGGTACGCCGACTTGCAGTCCGCCAACTTGCAGTCCGCCGACTTGCGGTACGCCAACTTGCAGTCCGCCGACTTGCAGTCCGCCAACTTGCAGTCCGCCGACTTGCAGTCCGCCAACTTGCAGTCCGCCGACTTGCGGTACGCCAAAGGTGCGTCGCTTGCTATTGCTCGCACGCGGGTTGTGCCACCGGAAGGCGACGTCATTGGCTGGAAGAAGTGTCGAGATGGAGTTCTCGTAAAGCTCAAGATTCCAGCGAAGTCTCGTCGCTCAAACGCATTTGGCCGCAAGTGCCGCGCAGAGTACGCGAAAGTTATCGAGGTAGTTGGTGCTGAGTTCGGGATCAGCATTCGCGACGCGGCTACTGAATACCGGGCCGGGAAGATTGTTCGGTGCGATTCGTGGAACGAAGACTTTCAAGTTGAGTGCGGCGGGGGGATTCATTTTTATATCACGAAAGAGGAAGCGGAGGCACACGCATGACCTCGCGGACTCTTTGGCCCGACGCCTTCTCGCTCCCCGGACTCTCCGATCACCAGCGATCCGAGCTATCGAAGTCGCTCGCATCGCTAGTCGGCCTGCTTCTCGGTCAGCCGGGAACAGGAAAAACGCATTCGTTTGGTTCGCTTGCTCGCGTCATCGCCGAGCTTTACGGACCATCAAGCATTCGAGCGGCGGCTCCCACGGGACTCGCTGCACAACGAATGACCGCGAGCCTCGCGAGACTCGGACTCGACTCGATTCAGGCAACCACGATCCATCGACTCTTGGGAGTTCGTCGCAACGGACACGACGGAGCGGGCTGGGGATTTGATCGCAATGAATTCAATCCGCTGGTGAATCGGTTTTTGTTTCTTGATGAGATGTCGATGTGTGACGGCGACTTATTCGCGTCGATCATGCGAGCGTGCCCGCCGGGTATTCACGTCCTGATGATCGGCGACACGCACCAACTACCACCAGTCGGGGCTGGTTGCCCGCTGCGAGACTTGAAAGCCAGTGGCATCGTCGGCGTTGGCGAGCTTACTGAGATTCAGCGTAACGCGGGTGATATCGTTCTCGCTCTCAAGGCAATTCGCGAAGGGCGGCAACCACGACCAAGCGACAGAGTTGACGTCGCGAGCGGACACAACTGGAAGCACTTTGAGTGCACAAGTTCCGTGAGTTCGCTCGCTCGGCTCTCGGCACTGCTGGCGGACGCATCTTCGTTCGGATTCGATCCAATTTGGGACATCCAAGTCATCTGTGCGCTGAACGAGAAGGGTGATTTATCACGCCAGACGTTGAATGATCGAATTCAGTCTCTCGTCAATCCGCGAGAGACGATCCTGAAACGTAGCGGAAACGAATTCAAAGTCGGTGACAAGGTCATGGGCGTGAAGAACTCGCTCATGGGAGTCGCTGAGTTCTGGCCGGAGTATCACGAGCCGGACGAAGATGACGAAGACGGCGGCGGCGGAGACTCAGCAATCGACGTCAAAGAAGAGTTCGTCGCGAATGGCGAACTTGGTGAGGTCGTCGGGCTGTCGAACTGTGGAAAGTTTCTCGGCGTTCGACTGCTGATGTCGCGAAAGATCGTCGCAACGAAAGTCTTTGGCAAGAGCGGCGGCGAAGTTGGTGGTGGCAGCGGCGGTGATGGCTCGTCTTCGTCCGCGTTCCCGTGGCAACTGGCCTACGCCGTGACATGCCACAAGTTCCAAGGATCACAGGCCAAGATCGTCGTCACGCTGATCGACGACGCGGCGGCGAGGATCGCAAGTCGAGAATGGTGGACGACTGCGTTAAGCCGTCCACAGGACTTACTGCTCACGATAGGAAGGCTGAACACGCTGCATCGGCAGTGTCGCCGAGAAGTGCTGAGCGGGAGAAAGACATTCCTACGAGAGAAGATGAAAGGCGAGATGGTGGCAGCATGAGTGGCTGGGAAGAACGCGAAAAGATAAAGGCTGAAGCCGAACTCAAGGCAGCGGAAGCCAATCTCGCATTAGCAACGAACGCGGAGCTATCGACCGCAAAGGCAAAGCAACTGACCGCCGAGTCTGAGTCGATCGTTGAGCGAGCGAAGATCGACGAACGGAACAATCAGCGGCGGCATGAGTCCAAGAGTCTCGTCTTCAGAGCAAAGATGACGGCCGCTCGATGGGCGGCGATTGCGAAAGTCTTCGGGCCGGCGGTCGCGGTGCATTTTATCTGGGCGACGGCAACGGTTGCCGTGACATACATCGTGGCCGTGATGCGAAAGTAAGCCATGACAACCAAAAGCCGCCCGCAGGGCATCCTCGCCCGCATCATCCGCGACATCCCGACGTTCGGCGGAACGATCTTCAAGGGATCGACGCTCGCGGTTGTTGGTGGTGGCGGAAGCGAGTCGCGGCCAGCGAATCGCTGGAGCCTCGGATCGCTGGTGAGTGGTCAAGTGGAAGTTTGCTGTGCGAGACGCGGGCAAGAGTTTGAGCTGATTGAAGCAGAGACGGAGCAAGAGAGATCGAACGCAGAGACAAAGACGTCGGACGGAGCCGAGATCAATGCCAGCGACATCATCAACAACATCTAAGCGAGACGCGGTAATCAAGCCACCAGAGCCTCTCTTGTGTCCGATGACAATTCTCATCGACACACGCGAGCAGTCGCCGTGGTCGTTCACTGAGATTCGCGGACGCTCGGACCAAAAGTATCGACCGCTGATCGTGCCGGTGAAGATCGCAGGGCTTCCAACGGGCGACTATTCGATTGACGGACTCACAGACTTCGTTGCTATCGAGCGTAAGTCGCTACCGGACCTTTACGGCACGATCCTCGGAGACCGCGAGCGATTCGAGCGAGAGCTATCGAGGTTGCAGGTTATCGCAGATTCAGGGTTCGCAGCCGTGATTTGCGAGGGCCGCTGGATGGATGGTCCACCACGTCGTGCGGCTGAGTCGGATGCTGATTACACCGAACGAGCCGCGAAGCAATTTCGCTCAGTCATCGGAAGCGTCCGCTCTTGGCGAATGGAATTCCCGCGAGTGCATTGGATCGAGTGTGCCTCGCGGCGGCAGGCCGAAGTCGAGTGCTTTCGCACGCTGGAAATGTTCTGGCGGCGGAGAGAACGGGAAGCCAAAGAGGCGGCAGAGAAGCCGTCCGCCAGCGAGCCTGTTTCCGCTGGCCTTCTTAGATCGGAGTTCCTGCTGTGATTTACCTAGCGTCACCGTACTCGCATCCGTGGCCGGAGCTTCGCCAAGCGAGGTTCCTTGCCGCCAAGAATGTTGTCTCGAAGTTGATGTCAGCCGGAAAGGTTGTGTTCTCGCCGATCGTGTATTCGCATCAGTTCGCGAGCGAGCACGGAACCGACTTTCGATCGTGGGCGAAGTTCAATCTTGAAATGCTCAACCTCGCAGACGAGTTGATCGTGCTGATGATCGACGGGTGGGAGTTATCGGAAGGTGTGTGGACGGAAGTTGAGCATGCAAAAGAAATCGGCAAGCCGGTGGGATATCTGAATCCACAGACGATGGAGGTGAGACCGTGAGCAGTAGCAACAAAAACCGGTACGACTACGACCATGCCGCCAAGGAGTGGGTTTCATTCAGCCCGCGACAGCGAGCAACGCTCATTCGCTCGGCCAAGAGGAATGATCGCTGTCCGTGCGGAAGCGGCAAAAAGTTCAAGCACTGTCACATGCCGCGATTCACGCCGAAGCCGGCGACTGAAGGTGACGGGCAAACGACGGCAGCGACGTGAACAGCAATATCAACGACTTAAACGCACGGGGAACAGCATCGTGAGACTTCTCGAATTCGCAGACTTCATACGCCGCAACCCGCGACTGCCCGTGAAGGTCATCTCGCAGCGGTGCGGCTGTCATCCTCGCAACGTCCAAAAGTTTCTCAAGCAGATCGAAGTTGTTGAGCTTCGTGGCCGCGACCCGATCAACAACAGGCGGAATGTGAAGCTCTACGAGATCGCGTTGCCGGAAGAGAAGAGATTGGCGGTGAAGCCGTGATCCATCAACCACCAACAAACACTCCCGGCCATCCGTTCGACCCTCAGAACGCGAACTACCTCACAACTTGGGAGCACTTCGCATTTACCGCCGACACAGACGGCGAACTCGCGGAAGCGATGGCAATGTTTTGCTTGGCCGGCTGGTCAGTCTGGATTGCCGGACTGCTCGACACGCCGGAAGGAAAGAGATTCGGGGCAGTGATGTATCGAACGAAGGAAGCGGGGAAGTAGCCATGAGCGACAGCAGCAACACCGTGAGAGACTATCGAGAGTTCATTCGCCGCAAATCGCAAATCGGCGAGAATTCCGGCTTCGATCCAGTCTGGCTCCCGGATTTCTTGTTCGACTTTCAGCGTTCTCTCTGCGAGTGGGCTATCCAGAAAGGTCGCGGAGCAATTCTCGCAGACTGCGGACTCGGAAAAACTCCGATGCAGTTGGTATGGGCAGAGAATGCCGTTCGGCAAACAAACAAGCCAGTGATGATCGCGACGCCGATTGCAGTTGGTCAGCAAACTCTGCAAGAGGCTGAGAAGTTCGGGATCACCGCCAAGCGAACCCGCGACGGCGTGATGACCGATGAGGCTTGCGTGTGGGTAACGAACTACGAACAGCTTCACAAGTATGATCCGAGTAAGTTCGCGGGCTTCGTGGGCGATGAGTCGTCTGCAATCAAAGACTTCAAGACCGAACGAAAAGCATCTGTTGTCGAGTTCACGAGAACGCTGCCGTATCGACTGCTTTGCACGGCAACAGCCGCTCCGAACGACTTCTGGGAGCTTGGCACGTCGTCCGAAGCGCTTGGATATCTCGGCTATCGCGACATGATTACGACGTTCTTCAAGCAAGTTGAAAGCGGTGGAGCGAGATGGAGTGGAATACACGGAATGAAGTACCGATTCCGTGGTCACGCCGAACAACCATTCTGGTCGTGGGTCTGTTCGTGGGCAAGGTCACTTCGCAAGCCATCGGACCTCGGATTCGATGACTCGCGATTCTCGCTCCCGCAACTTATCGAGACCGATCACGTCGTCTCCGCCGAGAAGCCGCAACTCGGTCAGTTGTTCGCGATGCCAGCCCGCGACATGCGAGAAGAGAGAGCAGAGAGACGGCACACAATCAAGGAGCGATGTGACCGAGCCGCTGAACTCGCGATGTCCACTGACGAGCCATCGGTTCTTTGGGTTGAGCTAAACGACGAAGGAAACGAACTCGAAAGCCTTCTCTCGGATTGTGTTCAAGTGACCGGGTCAATGAAGGACGAGGCCAAGGAAGAGGCTTTGGTTGCGTTCGGTCGCGGCCAGATCAAGCGGCTCATTATCAAGCCGAAGATCGGAGCGTGGGGACTCAACTGGCAGCACTGCCGAAACGTCATCGTATTCCCGTCGCACTCGTTTGAGTCGTACTACCAGCTTGTTCGTCGCTGCTA
>Ga0075471_10003509_pt1 | contig 10167 bp, 11 predicted proteins | sample DEB19_08_DNA_2_FD_74787 | JGI IMG/M metagenome (GOLD analysis project Ga0075471, IMG submission 74787) | Aqueous microbial communities from the Delaware River and Bay under freshwater to marine salinity gradient to study organic matter... | ecosystem: Environmental > Aquatic > Marine > Coastal ... | reverse complement strand
ATACCGTTGGAGTTGCAGCTCCTGCTGGTCAGGTTGCTACATGGGGTGCAGCATTTAATTCATCGTACGTCGTAGCCGACAGCACAGCCGTCATGGTCTATGACAAGTACAATGATGCTTACCGCTGGATTCCTGCTTGCGGCCATATCGCAGGTCTCTGCGCCTATACCGACAGCGTTGCCGATGCCTGGTTCTCGCCAGCCGGATTCAACCGCGGTTCACTGCTTGGAGTCACAAAGATTGCTTTCAATCCAAAGCAAGCCGATCGTGACACTCTGTACAAGGCTGGAGTCAATCCAGTTGTAGCATTCCCAGGCCAGGGTATCACCCTCTACGGAGACAAGACGACGCTTGCAAAGCCATCCGCTTTCGATCGTATCAATGTCCGCCGTCTCTTCATCGCCCTGGAGAAAGCAATCTCAACAGCTGCTAAGTTCCAGCTGTTCGAACTCAATGATGAATTCACCCGCGCAATGTTCCGTAACATGGTGGAGCCATTCCTCCGTGATGTACAGGGCCGCCGTGGAATCACAGACTTCAAGGTCGTTTGCGATAGCACGAACAACACTGGGGACGTGATCGACCGCAACGAATTCCGTGCTGACATCTATATCAAGCCAGCACGTTCAATCAACTTCATCACTCTGAATTTCATCGCCACTCGCACTGGCGTCGATTTCTCCGAGCTGGTTGGAAAATAATAACCACTAACCAAAGGAGAACCCTATCATGGCTAACCTAGGTATCAATGACTTCAAGTCAAAGCTGGTCGGTGGCGGAGCACGCAACAACCTGTTCAAGGTCACAGCAAACTTTCCTGGCTATGCAGCCGGAAATGTTGAGCTGGCTGCATTCTTGATCAAGGCTGCACAGCTTCCTGCATCGGTCATCGCCCCAATCACAGTCCCATTCCGCGGTCGTCAACTCCAGCTCGCTGGAGATCGCTCGTTCGAACCATGGGGCGTGACAATCATTAATGACACCGACTTCCAGCTGCGCAATGCTTTCGAGCGCTGGATGAACGGTATCAATGCACACGCTGCAAATACTGGTCAAACCAATGCGACTCAGTATATGGCAGACCTTGCTGTCGAGCAGCTCGACCGTCAGGGCGGAGTTCTCAAGCGCTACGATTTCCGTGGCTGCTGGCCTTCAGCAGTCTCGGCGATCGATGTGAGCTACGACTCAGAGAACACGATCGAAGAATTCGGTGTCGAATTCCAGGTCACCTACTGGGAATCAAATACCACGAACTAAGGTTCGTTTTTCTCTAATAAATATGGCGTGGGAGCGAGTCTTCGGATTCCTCCCACGCCTTTCTCTTAGACTGAACTGTTATATCATATGCCTCTCCAATTCTTCGGATTCACGTTAGACAGAGTTAAACCTGGTCAGGATAGAGACCTGCTTCGTCAGAAGAATCAGGAGGAGCAACCGGCGTCATTCGTTCCGCCGACATCAGATGATGGTTCTACTGCAATCGCAGCAGGTGGATACTATGGTCAGTATCTGGACCTCGAGGGCGATGCAGCAAAGACAGATGTAGACCTGATTCGCAAATACCGCATCTCTGCCGAACAGCCAGAGTGTGACATGGCGATCGAGGACATCGTCAACGAATCTATCGTTCATGAGGAGCATGAGGCTCCTGTGGACATCAATCTAGACGATCTAGAACAACCGGCTTCTATCAAGAAGGAGATCAAGGCTGAGTTCGATCGAGTTTGCCAGCTTCTCAATTTCAACCTGAACGGACAGGATATCTTCCGTCGCTGGTACGTTGACGGTAGGTTGTATTTTCATATCATCGTCAATGAGGAAAACCGAGATGAAGGTATCTTAGAGCTGCGTGCCGTCGACGCTCTTCGAATTCGCAAGGTCCGTGAGATCAAGGAAGAGACCGACTCTACCACTGGTGCCAAGATCATCAAGACGCTGGATGAGTATTATCTGTACCAGGACGGCGGTCTGCAGAAGTCAGATGTTGGTCTGAAGATCAACAAGGATGCTGTCTGCTACGTTCCATCCGGAATCTTGGATGCTTCTCGCAAGCGCGTCCTATCACCTCTGCACAAGGCTCTGAAGCCGGTCAATCAGTTGCGCATGATGGAAGATGCACTGGTCATCTACCGTCTTTCCCGTGCTCCTGAGCGCCGTATTTTCTACATCGACGTCGGCAACCTTCCAAAGGGCAAGGCCGAGGAGTACATGCGCCATATCATGAACCAGTATCGTAACAAGCTGGTCTATGATGCTGTCACCGGTGAGATTCGTGACGACCGCAAGCATATGTCCATGCTGGAAGACTTTTGGCTCCCACGTCGTGAGGGCGGTCGCGGCACTGAGATCAGTACATTGCCTGGCGGCGAGAACTTGTCTCAGATTGATGACATCATCTTCTTCCAGAAGAAGCTGTACCGCTCCCTGAATGTTCCGATCTCTCGTCTGGAACCTGATACCGGATTTAACCTCGGTAAGTCCTCAGAGATCACTCGTGATGAGGTCAAGTTCCAGAAGTTCATTAACAAGCTTCGGAAGAAGTTCTCGGCGCTTTTCTTTGAGCTGTTGAGGGTTCAGCTTATTCTGAAAGGCGTCATCACTGAAGAGGATTGGGCAGAGCTGAAGGAGAGCATTCGATTTGACTTCCGCAAGGATAACTTCTTCAGCGAGATGAAGGATGCCGAGATCCTGTCAGGAAGAATCGACCAGCTCAATGCCATCACGCCGTTCATTGGAACATACTTCTCCCAGAACTGGGTGAAACGCAACGTTCTGAAGATGACCGACGAGGATATTGAAGAGATGGCCGAAGAGATGGAGGCAGATGCCGAGATTGCAGCCGAACAGGCACTACAAAATCCACAACAGGATACAGGAAGCGGAATCGAAGACATCTCTGCAAACCAGGAGTTCGATCGTTCTGCCTAATTCTGAGCAACGGAATTCTATAAATAGACATTATAATTTCAATGAATAACAATCTGATTTCGATGATCGATGCTCTGCGTGCCGGAAAGACCGGTGCAGCTGAGTCGGCATTCAATGCAGCAATGGGTGAAAAGATGAACGCAGCCCTAGATGCTGCAAAGGTTGAAGTTGCATCTCAGATTTACAACGACGTGGCCGAGTCAGTTGACGAAGAAACTTTGGAAGAAGACGCCCTGGATGAGGCTGCAGTCGATGCCAAGGGGCATAAGAGCTCGACCGGTGGACTGACTCAGAAAGGGCGCGATTACTATAATCGTAAGACCGGTGGAAATCTTCAGGCTCCTGTCACCACTCCTCCTTCAAAACTGAAGAAGGGTAGCAAGGCAGCCAACCGTCGCAAGTCTTTCTGCGCTCGTATGTCGGGCGTTAAGGGTCCAATGAAGAAACCAAATGGCGAGCCTACTCGTAAGGCACTTGCCCTCAAGAAGTGGAATTGCTAACATGAGCAACTTTTTCGACACCGTACGCCAACTCAACGAAATGCACCGTTATACAGGTGATGCTGAGAAAGCTCAGGCTCACTCCGAGACTGCTGCAATTCACTCGAAGATCGCATTGAGCGGTGGCGGTGATTCAGCTCATGGGTTTGCTGCGGACTCTCACGGTCTCGCTTCGATCTTTCATAAGAAGTTGGCTGACTACGCTCGTGGTTATCAAAATGATCCACGCTCGAAGACAGCAGCTGCTGTTCATGATGAGATCGCTGCCCATCATGAGAAGCTGAGTCAGATTCATAGATCCGCAGCTGCTGGAGGACAAGCATGAATTTTTTCGATACAGTTCGCGGACTGAAGCCTGTGGAAGAAACCACTCAGCCGAACAGCAATCTTCTCGAAGAGAAAGATGCTGCTGCAGCACTGAATGCGCGTCGTCAGTCAAATGATGCACATGCCGTTTCTCAGACAGCGCATTACCATGGCGGAAACCATGGACAGGCAGCTGCAGCTCACGCTTTTGCATATGAGGCTCATCGCAAGCTCGCAAAGCAGTCGGACAAGCATGCTGCAGCCTATCATAAAGCAATGGCCGATCACCATAGCCTTATGAGTGATATCCACAATGCTGCAAATCCAAACGGCCTCAAACTGGACCAATGAAACTCATCGCTGAACACATCGATTCGCAGATTTCTCTGCTGTCTGAAGCCGCTCAGGGCGGTCAGTCAAAGTCGTACTTGCATGGTATCTTCATGCAGGCCGAGAAGCCAAACCGTAACAAGCGCCGTTATCCGCGCGCTGTTCTGGCTCCAGCCGTTGACAAGTACATCAAGGAACAGGTGAACACCGGCCGCGCGGTCGGAGAGTTGAATCACCCGGACGGTCCAACCGTAAACCTGGACAAAGTTTCGCATCGTATTACCGAACTCAAGTGGGACGGGAACAACGTTGTCGGAAAGGCACTGATACTGGACACGCCAATGGGTAAGATTGTGAAAGGCCTTATGGAAGGCGGCGTTCAGCTAGGTGTCTCTACTCGCGGTATGGGAAGTCTGAAGTCCGCAAAGGATGGAATCATGGAGGTCGCAGAAGATTTTATTCTCGCCACCGTGGACATCGTCCAAGATCCTTCTGCCCCTGAGGCCTTTGTAAATGGCATCATGGAAGGCGTTGAATGGGTCTGGGATAATGGAATCCTGAAGGCTCAGCAAATTGAAAAGTACGAGACTGAAATTAAGAACGCATCTTCGAAGCGCCTCACCGAGGCACAGCTGAAGGTCTGGAATGATTTCCTCTCAAAACTATAACCAGCTACATTATAGTAGGAACTAAAACATATGTCGAAGAATAAGACAAAGCGTTCGCTCGATCTTATCGAGGACATCACTGTTGAGGAACTACGTAAGGATGGACTCGTTGAAGAGGTTGCAGTTTCTGACGGGACATCCAAGAAAGATGAGAAGGATGCAGCTCCAGCTACAGATGCCGTACAGGCAAATGCAGCTACAAAGGCTAGCATCGATGCCTCGGCTTCGAAAGACGCCGGCAAGGAAGATCACGTCGGTTCCGGTCCCGGAACTGTCGAGACTCCAGATGAGGTCAATAAAGCAAAGGCAGCCACGGACGCAGCTATCGCTGCAGCTCCAACAGCTGAACCGCCAAAGACCAAGGCAGGACTCATCAACGCAGTTTATCAGCAGCTGGCCACGATGAAGACCGAAGAGCTGTCCAATGTCTATGCTACGCTGGTCAACCCAGCGCTTCCACCGAAGGCCGAGGAGCCAGCTCCAATGCAGACGGGCGATGACAGCACAGACAAGGGCATGCAGAAAGAACAGGAAGAAGCACCCGAGCTTCCAGCTGACGTCACGGATCCTGAAAAGGCCGATGATGCCGGTGAGAAGGAAGACGACGATAAGGGAGAAGACGAGGACGAGGGCGATGAGGCCGAGAAGGAGACAACCAAGGAATCCTTGGAAGTTCTCATGAAGGCCGAAAAGTCACTGTCCGAAGGCTTCCGCTCGAAGGCCACTGAGCTCTTCGAGGCCACAGTAAAGGCAAAGGTTGCTGCCGAAGTTACCAAGATCGAGGAAAGCTACAAGGCCCGTCTTGACGAGGAAGTTGCTACGGCAACGAAAGACCTCGCCGAGAAGGTCGAAGGCTATCTTGACTACGTTGTCAAGACCTGGATGGAGGAAAACAAGGTTGCTATCGAGGCCGGACTCCGCACGGAGATCGCTGAGAACTTCATCAACTCGCTGAAGAGCGTGTTCGTGGAGTCCTACATCGAAGTTCCAGAAGGCAAGGAAAACCTGGTTGACTCGCTCAACAAGGAAGTTTCCAAGCTCGAGGAACAGCTCCTCAAGTCCACTGAGGCCAACATCAAGCTCAACGAATCAGTAAACGTTCTTCTGCGCAAGCAGATCGTTGCTGATGCTTCATCCGACCTGGCTTCCACTGAAGCCGTCAAGCTAAATTCTCTGGTCGAGGATGTAGATTTCGAAGACGCTGAGTCCTTCTCCAAGAAGGTCCAGACGATCAAGGAGTCATACTTCCGCAAGCCAGTTTCAACCCAAAAGACCGCAGTCGAGACAGCAACAACCCTGAACGAAGAGTCAGGCTCTGATGAAGAGCTGAGCCCGTTCATGGCTGCAGTTTCTTCCGCAATTTCCCGCACACTGAAGTAATCTTCAGAGCAAACACACAGTTAGGAGTAATCAAACATCATGTTCAACTCAGAAAACGCACAAAAGAAGTGGGCACCAATCCTTGAGCACAAGGATCTCCCATCCATCAAGGATAACTACCGCAAGGCAGTTACCGCACTCGTCCTCGAGAACCAGGAAAAGGCACTCCGCGAAGAGCGCGCCAATTCCTCTTTCCAGTCCCTGCAGGAAACTGCAGCCAATGCTACCACCGGTGGCACAGGTAATCTGGCTAACTGGGATCCAATCCTGATCTCTCTGGTTCGCCGCTCGATGCCAAACCTGATCGCTTATGATATCGCTGGCGTACAGCCAATGAGCGGTCCAACTGGCCTGATCTTCGCTATGAAGAGCAAGTACTCCACACAAGGTGGAACAGAAGCTCTCTTCAACGAAGCCAATTCAGCCTTCTCCGGTACCGGCACACAGGCTGGTGATTCCTCATCCCTGCCAGACGCCCTCGGTGGTGGATCTGGTGTCGACACAACCCCAGCCAATGACGTCGGTGACACATTCACCGTTGGAACTGGTCTGTCAACAGCTGCAGCTGAAGCCCTCGGCAATACCGGTGGATCATTCGGTGAAATGGCATTCTCGATCGAGAAGGCAACAGTGACCGCAAAGTCACGCGCCCTCAAGGCCGAGTACACGATGGAACTCGCTCAGGACCTCAAGGCCGTTCATGGTCTCGATGCTGAGTCTGAGCTCGCCAACATCCTGTCGGCTGAAATCCTCGCTGAAATCAATCGCGAAGTCATCCGCACGATCAATGTTAAGGCCAAGCTTGGTGCACAGACAGCCAATGTTACCACCAAGGGCAAGTTCAACCTCTTCACCGATGCTGATGGTCGTTGGAACGTCGAGCGCTTCAAGGGTCTTCTGATCCAGATCGAGCGCGAGGCTAACCAGATCGCCAAGGACACCCGTCGTGGCAAGGGTAACTTCATCCTCTGCTCGAGCGATGTTGCTACAGCCCTTTCTTCGGCTGGCGTTCTCGATTACGCTCCAGCCCTGAGCACACAGCTCGAGGTTGACGACACCGGCAACACCTTCGCTGGTGTTCTCAATGGCCGCACGAAGGTTTACATCGATCCATATGCCACGGCTGACTACGTCACCGTCGGATATCGTGGAACGAACCCATACGACGCTGGTCTCTTCTACGCTCCATACGTGCCACTCACGATGGTCCGCGCAGTCGGTCAGGCTGACTTCCAGCCACGTATCGGATTCAAGACCCGTTACGGCATGGTCGCCAACCCATTCGCTGAAGCCCCAACGGCTCCTCAGAATGACACTGGTACCAATCGCGCTAACCGTTACTTCCGCATCTTCGGAGTAACCGGTATCCTGGATAACGCCTAATCGGTATCTAGTCTGAATCAATAAGGGGGACCCTCGGAAGGGGGTCCCCTTTTTCGTCTGATAAATAATTGAATCATGTCAACCACTCTGAACAAGAATTTCCTTTCGCCGAACGGGTTTCGGCTGATCATTGACCGCCAAGAATTTGCAGACGTGGAATACTTCTGCATTAATTCTGCTCTTCCAAACGTGAGCGCCGGCGCAATATCCCAGGCCTACCGAAATCTTCAGAACACTTATGCTGGTGATAAGGTTGAATACGCGCCGTTCGACATCCGTTACATGATCACAGAGAACATGGAGAACTATGTTTCTTTGTTTAATTGGATCGTGAAGAATGCCAACGAGGGCATCAAGGTTGCAGATATGACCCTGAACATTCTGAACAGCAACAATAATGTGATTCGTCAGGTTCGGTTTGTGGACGCTTTCCCAGTGTCAATTGGTCAACTGGATTTTCATTCTCAGAACACCGATGTGGAATACATCATCGGCGATGCCTCGTTCTCGTACTCGAATTTCTATTTCGTTACCTGAAGCCTAGATAGATAATCCTACAGTCAATTACATTATGATCAACGTTGAAGAAATTCTGGCGATGTGGAAAAAGGATTGTGTCATCGATGAGATGAACCTCGATGAGGCCTCCAAGGATACTGCCAAGCTGCATGCGAAGTACTTAGAACTGCTGTCCATCACAAAGCTTGCTCTGAAGAAGAAAGAACTAGACCAGAGAGTATTGCTGAAGGACAAGTGGATGTACTTCAATGGCAAGATGGACAAAGCTCAGATCGATGAGAAGGGCTGGGACTATGATCCGTTTGGTGGTCATAAGATCATGAAGTCGGACATGCAGTATATGTACGAATCGGATCCTGAACTGCAGAAATCTGAGGTCCAGATCACCTATCTGAAGACCGCAGTGGATACGCTGCAGGAAATCATGGACACACTGAAATGGCGTCATCAGACGATCAAGAATATGATCGAGTGGCGCAAGTTCACGAGTGGTGTGTGATGCCTGACGTCATTAAAGTCAAGAAGAAAAACGAGGTGTTCGTGACGGTGGACTGCGATCCATCTGTGCAGAACGAACTCTCCGATTTTTTTACGTTCTTTGTGCCTGGCTATCGCTTTATGCCGGCTTACAAGAACAAGCTTTGGGATGGAAAGATCCGGCTGTATGACCGTCGTCTGAAAACGCTGTATGCCGGTCTCATCGATTATCTTGATGAGTTTGCTGATGTGCGCGGCTGCGAGATCCAGTACATTGATGACGATTACTACGGTCGTCCCGAAGCTCAGGCTTTCATTGAGCTAGAGCAGGTCAAAGCCTTTGTTGAGACTCTGAATCTGTATGCTCATGGTAAAGCTATTGAACCAAGAGATTACCAGCTCGAGGCGATCCATCACGCTCTGGTCCATTATCGGGCGATGCTTCTCAGTCCTACAGCCTCGGGAAAGTCGTTGATCATCTATGTGATGATTCGTTGGTTTCTCGAGGAGAATCAGAACAAGAAGGTTCTGTTGATCGTACCGACCACATCGCTCGTTGAGCAGATGTTCAAGGACTTTGCGGATTACTCGACTCTGGATGAGAATTGGGACAACGAGCAGATGTGTCATCGGATCTACTCCGGTAAGGAGAAGATGGACATTCGTTCTCGAGTGGTCATCACGACTTGGCAGTCGATCTACAAGATGCCGGCCACGTGGTTTGAACCGTACGGCATGGTGATCGGTGACGAGGCCCACAACTTCAAGGCTAAATCGCTTTCGGCCATCATGGAGAAACTGTACGATGCAAAGTATCGAATCGGCACAACCGGAACTTTGGATGGGACACAAACTCACAAGTTAGTGCTGGAGGGTCTGTTCGGACCGGTACATCGTGTCACAACTACGAAGGCGCTGATGGATTCAGATGCTTTGGCACAACTCTCCATTGATGTACTTCTAATGAAGTACGATGACCAAGTCTGTCAGGCTGCCAAGGATTACGACTACCAGCAAGAGATCGATTTCATTGTGGCAAATCAGACGCGAAACAAGTTTATTCGGAATCTGGCCATTGCTCAGGAAGGCAATACGCTGATCCTGTACAACTACGTTGAGAAGCACGGCAAACCGCTATATGATCTAATCGATGCCAAACTGAATGAACTTCCACGGCGTACTCGAAAGCTTTTCTTTGTTTCTGGTGATGTGGATGCTGATGAACGCGAGAGAATTCGCGAGATTACCGAGAAGGAAAAGGATGCCATCATCGTGGCTTCCATGGGCACATTTTCCACCGGGATAAATATAAGAAACCTGCATGTCATCATCTTCGCATCTCCTTCGAAGTCCCAGATCCGGGTGCTTCAGTCGATCGGTCGAGGGTTACGTAAGTCCGACGATGGTCGGGCCACGAAAGTTTACGACATTGCCGATGACCTGCATTGGAAGAAAAATCGGAACTACACGCTGGACCATGCGGCAGAACGAATCAAACTGTATGGCTCAGAAAAGTTTGATTACAAGATCCACGAGGTGAAGCTGTGAACAAATTTGAAGATCTCAGCGTGATTCTGAAGCTGGTCTCCGGTGAAACGATTCTGTGTCAGGTCCTCTCGGATACTGACAAGAACATGATCATTCGAGATCCTCTCGAGATTCGAGTTCACAGTCAG
>Ga0075471_10003507_pt1 | contig 10171 bp, 12 predicted proteins | sample DEB19_08_DNA_2_FD_74787 | JGI IMG/M metagenome (GOLD analysis project Ga0075471, IMG submission 74787) | Aqueous microbial communities from the Delaware River and Bay under freshwater to marine salinity gradient to study organic matter... | ecosystem: Environmental > Aquatic > Marine > Coastal ... | reverse complement strand
ACGCGGCCAGATCGAGACCCTGCGGCTGCCGGGAGTGAGCCGACCGGAGTCGTTCCGCCGGACCTGCCTGGAAGTCCGCCAGTCGTACGTGAGCGTTGCGACCGCCCAAGCGGCCGAACTGGCCAACGCCTAAACACCTCGGCGAGCGCGGGGACGATCGGGGCAGGAGCCGCGAGCGTGCCGCCTCACTGGCAGCCGGTGCACGGAGTCGGCGTCGCCCAGCCGTTGGACCATAGCCCGTCGCCCGCGAACGGCATCGGCGACTGCCAGTCGCCGCCGAGGCCGCTGCGGCTCGGCCGGCGTCCCGGGCAGGAATCGAACGCGTCGGGCTCGATGAACACCACCCGCACGGCATCGGCGGCGAGGCCCTGGAAGCCTTCCTCTTCCGACTCCAGCAGGTGGCTGAACTTCTGCTGCAGCACGTCTCGCGTGAGCTCGGCCGCCTCCCGCTCGCCGATTCGCTTGTCGGCCAGGGAGATGTTTCTGCGGGTCGACATCGCCACGAGCACCTGATGATCCCGGTGGTACACGCGGAATGCATCGTCGGTATCCACGAAACGCCGGAGGTCTGCGGCCGCATCGGATGGGTCGTTCAGGATGACATCTTGGATCTCGGAGGCGACCACCGCCGCATTGCGGGCGACGCGATCCCCGGCCTCGGGTCGCAGGCCGGCCGCCCAACTGGAAGCGAAGGGGCAGGCGAGAAGGGAAGCGGAGAGGACCAGGCAGCGGAGCGTGGACATGGAGGTTTCCGAAAAGGGAAAAGTTGAGACTGTCATGGGACGATAGTTTCGCGGGGGGCGGCGATCAAACTGCCCAGAAAAGGCCCCAAAACGGCTGCTGGGGCACGGGGCGAGCCCAGGTGCCGCAGGCTATCGCGAGGTCAGACCGCCCGGCGGTTGGTCACGGGGCCGCGGGCCTCGATCGCAGCTCGGATCGTGGTCCGGGCCCGGACGTCGAGGGTGCAGGCCATCGCCCGGGCGTTTTCCCGAACCTGAAGCGGAGACGTCGCCCCGAAGAGCACGCTCGTGATCCCGGGTTGCTCGGCCGTCCATGCGAGGACGAGATCGGCGAGTTCGCAGCCGAGGCGAGCGGCCTCGGACCGGAGGGCGTCGACGAAGTCGAGGTTGCGGGAGAACTCGTCACCGTTGAAGATCGGATACTTGTGCCGGCTGTCGGTCGGCGGAAAGGTTTGGCCACGGTGCATCCTGCCGGCGAGCAACCCCTTCATCAGGGGCCAGTAGACGACCATCGCCACGCCCTGGTCGGTGCACCATGGGAGGATCTCCCGCTCAATCTCCCGCTGGAGCATGTTGAAGTGCATCTGGCACGCGGCCAGCGGGCATTCGGCCCGGAATCGTGAGAGATGCTCCGTCGTGGCGTTCGAGAGGCCGATCGCGCGGGCTTTGCCCGCGTCGAGGAGCCGCCTTAGTTCGCCGGCGGACTCCTCGATCGGCACGGCCGGGTCGGGGCAGTGGAGATAGAGCAGGTCGAGACGGTCCGTATCCAGGCGATGCAGGCTCTCGTCAACCTCTCGACGGATGCGATCGGGCCTGCCGTCGATCGCCTGCCGTCGGGGAGGAACCCGGGCGGGTTCGGGCTCCCAGTGGATGCCGCACTTTCCGGCGATCACAACCGAGTCGCGTCGGCCTGCGAGCGCTTCGTGAATCGCCCGCTCGCTCTCTCCGTGCTCTCCATAGCAATAGGCCGTGTCGAGATGGGTGATGCCGGCATCGATCGCGGCCTGGACCGTGGCCACCGCCGCGGCGTGTGTGATGCCCTCGCGGGTCATTCCGGCCAACGGCCAGCAGCCGAGGCCCAGCGGGCCGACGAAGACCGATGACGAACCCAGGCGGCGCGGTGTGACATCCATGCTCAGACCCGGGTCAGGCGGCGGCGTCGGGCATGGGAAACTCGCCGGTGGCGAGAAAGTTTGCGACCAGATCGGCCGTCTCTTGGCTAAAGAGGAGGCCGGTGTGCCACGTCGGAAGCGTGATGTGAACGTGGGGCGCGTCGGGGCGGGTGCTCTCCTCGGTCACGAGCGCATCGTGCTTGGCGGCGATCACGCCGATGTCGATGCCGCGGGGCGTCGGCAGGGAGTTGACGAGGCTATCCTCGGCGGTGGAGAGTTCGGCGACCGGCCTCAGGAATCGCCCAAAGGTCCGCGCCGCGGCCGTGGCCACGAAGGATCCGCGGTTTGGCGGAGCCAGCATCACGAACCGCCCCATCTTCCGCGGGCGGTAGCGGTCGAGCGCGACGCGGCCGATGATGCATCCCATGCTGTGCGCCACGAGGTGCAGCGTGTCGATTCGGGGATCGGCGTCAAGCAGGGCCAACTCGCCGGCGAATCGTTCCGCATGGATGAGCAGCGAGCACTGCATGTTCCAGTAGCCCCAGGCACTCGTCAGGTAACCATGGTGCCGCAGCCGGCGGCCCAGCACCGACAGCATGTACTTGTTGGCGAGAAAGCCATGGACCAGCGACACGCATTCCCGCGGTCGATCGGTCGGCGAACCGGGCTGAAACCCAACGGACGGCATGCGGATCGTCCTATGCCGGCGGATGGGCCGGCCGTCCTGCGGGCGGCCCCCCCGCGCCGGCGGCGGGCCGCTGCGGTGCAGGACAGCAGTCCACCGGGCAGACGTCGTGGTTCGGGGGAAGAAGACCGATGGCGGCCCGGTCAGGGAGACCCCATGCCCGTTCGGCGATCAGGTCGCGGACCATCGCCACGAATTCGGGTGCCGTGCCGACGGTCGCCGCCCTCACCATGTCGATCCCCAGTTCCCTGCAGAGGTCGGCGGCTTCGGTATCGAGATCGTAGAGCACCTCCATGTGGTCGGAGATGAATCCGATCGGAGCAATCACGACACGCCGCCCACCCTCCGCGTGCAGACCCCGGATGGCATCGCAGATGTCGGGATCGAGCCAGGGCTGCGTGGGCGGGCCGCTCCGGCTCTGATAGACCAGCTTCCAGTCAGGCACTCCGGCCTCGGCGGCGACCAGCCGGCAGGATTCCTGCAACTGTGGCACGTACCGGCAGGTGTCGGCCATGGACATCGGGATGCTGTGGGCGGTGAACAGCACCGGAACGCGTGCGCGATCGTCGCTCGGGAAATGATCGAGTGCCGCCCGAACATTGGCCGCCATGGGGCCTACGAAGCCGGGATGGTTGAAAAAGACGCGAATCTTGTCGACCTGGGGCGCCCGGTCGCCGAGCGGCCCGCAGGCAGCCGCTATGTTTTCGCGATATTGACGGCAGCCGGAGTAGCTGGAAAACGCGCTCGTGACGAACGCCACGGCGCGTTTGACGCCCGCGTCCGCCATCTCGCGGAGCGTGTCGGTGAGCAGCGGGTGCCAGTTGCGGTTGCCCCAGTACACCGGCAGATGGGGGCCGCGACGGTCGAGTTCCCGGCGGAGGGCGGCAAGGAGCGCGAGGTTTTGCTCGTTGATTGGGCTCTTGCCGCCGAAGTGGTGGTAATGCTCCGCGACCTCGAGCATGCGCTCCCGGGGAACGTTGCGACCGCGGAGAACGTTCTCGAGAAATGGCATGACGTCGTCGGGACCGTCAGGCCCGCCGAACGACACCAGGAGAATGGCGTCATAGGCGGTGGCCGGCGGTGCCGCGGCTTGGGCTGCCGGGAGACGGTGCGATTCTGTCATGGCACAACTCTCGGGCCGGCGGGCCGGCCTATGACCCCACGGGGATTCGAACCCCGGTTACCGCCGTGAAAGGGCGATGTCCTAACCACTAGACGATGGGGCCGTGTTGACTGGTGCGCCGCGGGCCTGCGTCGGATGCCGCCCCGGAACGCGTCCTCAGATTACTCGCTCGGCGACCGATCCGTAAGGGTCGCACTCCCGCTTCGCTTCCGGAACGATCCGCCACGTTCGATGGACGGCTTCACTCAGGAGCCGGATTCGTCCGTGCGGGGCGGCGCGGCGGGAGTCGGCTGAGCGTCCTGAACGGTGACGGACGAACCTGCATCGACGGGTTCGCCGCGGACGATGGCCTCGAAGACTTCGCGACGGTGCACCGGCACCTCCTTCGGTGCCTCGACGCCGAGTCGGACCTTGTCGCCACGAATCTCCACCACGACGATCGTGATGTCGTTGTTGATGACGATGCTCTCGTCTTTCTTCCGCGACAGTACGAGCATGGGGCCATTCCTTGGCTGTGCAGATCCGTCGTCCGCGGATGCCGCAAACCTCTTAACTATAAAGGTTTCCGCAGTGCCGTCAAATAAATCCACCGGCTGGGGCGGGGGGGTGCACGCAGCCCTCCAGGCCTTCCTTATGGTCCATTTCCAGTGGAAATCGTTGTCCTGGGCCCACCGTGCGGGCGGGCGGGCGCGGGAGACACCTTGCACGCGAGTGGCCATCCCGTTGCGCCTGGACGGCGGTCGCCGGGAAACCCTGATCCCTGATTCAGGGAGAAGCGATCCGGGGAAACGCCCCGCCGTGTGCTGTCGCCGACTCGTTCGCGCGTGCCGCTGACCGACTTCGTCGAGCGTCGTCCAGAGTCCGTTCGCGGGCTCCAGGCAGGAGCCTTGTTGGTCCGATCGCCGCACCTATACTTTCGACCGAGTAGTCTTTGCTTCCCACCTGCGGGCTGTGCCGATGAGAGAGTGGTTTCGCAACCTTTTCACGGCCGTGGGCACGGTGCTCGAGGGGATGTTCGTAACCCTGCGGGTCTTCGGCAGCACCTTCGACCAGAAGCGGCGGACGTTCACCGAGCATTTCGAGTATCCGGAGCTTCCCGCCCCGGTCGCCGCCCGCTATCGCGGCTTTCACCGGTATGACCTCACCACGTGCATCGCCTGCGACCAGTGCTCCAAGGCCTGTCCAGTCGACTGCATCTACATCGGTAAGGAACGGGTCGAGAACGGCAAGGGCTTCCGCGTGAGCGGGTTTGCGATCGACTACTCGAAGTGCATGTTCTGTGCACTGTGCGTCGAGCCCTGCCCAGTCGACTGCATCTTCATGGGATCGACCCTCGACCTGAGTTGCTACAGCCGCGATGGAACGATCGTAGACTTCGCCCGCCTCCCGGTCGAAGTGGCCTGGGGCCGCTCAACGCTCAATCCCACCGCCGTCGCGGCCTCCAAGGTGATCGTCGAACCCGTCCACGGCGGCCCGAACCAGTAGGTTCCCGTTGAGGCCCCAGCTTCTCGACCATCCGAGTCCTTCACGAATCGATCCGCGGATTCAGTCACCCCATTGATCCTGCCATGCACCCCACGCTGATCGCCGGCTACGTCGCCCTGTTCGTCGCGGTCGGCGGCGCGTTTCTCGCCCTGAACCTCATCGTCGGCTGGCTCGTGCGTCCGAGGATGCCCAATGCCGAGAAACTCGAGGTGTACGAGTGCGGCGAGCCTACGATCGGCTCCAGCTTCGTGCAGTTTGACCTGCGGTTTTACGTCGTCGCCCTGTTATTCATCATTTTCGACGTGGAGGTGGCCCTGTTCTTTCCGTGGGCGACCGTGTTCGGCAAGGCCACGCAACTCACCGATCCATCGCTGGCCACCGCCACCGCGGACGGCGCGGTCGCTCCCGGGGCGGCGGGCCTGCTCCGCGAACTGGGGGTTCGGGAGCCGGTGGTGCCCGCCGCCGTGGGACCGCTTTTCACGCCCACGATCGCCGAGGCCCGCGGCCTGGAGGCCGCCCGCGGGGAAGCCCCCCCGCAGCAGGCGCAGGCTGATTGGGCCATCCGCCGCGCGGGTTCATTGCTTGCCCGAACCGCCCTGGTCGACATGGCTGCCTTCTTCGCTGTCCTCCTGTCCGGCTTCGCCTACGTCTGGTACCGCGGCGATCTCGACTGGGTTCGCGCCGTTTCGGCGGAGCGAGCCGGTTCTGCCGGGAGGGCCGTCACCCGCTGAGCGGCGGACGTGAACGGCAGCAGGCTTCCACTCACGCCCCTACGCGAACTCCTGATGGTGACGAACATGCGAGGTCCTGGATTTCTTGAAGAGCTGGAGCAGGCCCTTCCCGGCGCGGTCGTCGGCAGGAATCTCGAAGCCCTCGACCCGTGGATCGAGGTGGCGAGCGACCGGATCGTCGACGTGTGCCGTTGGCTGGCGAAGTCGAGCCCGGTGAGATTCGACTCCTTGCAGTGCATCACGGCGATCGACTGGTTTGAGCCCGATCCCAAGAAGGCGGCGAAGGTCTCCTGGCAGCCGCACACCGAGATGGTCTACCACCTCTGGAGCACGTCCGCCCGCGTGAGCCTCGTCATCAAGGCCGACCTGCCGCGGTGGAAGGGGGACGTCGCCGGCGACCTGCCGGAGATTCCGAGCGTCACCGGGGTGTGGCGGGGTGCCGACTGGCACGAGCGAGAGGTCTACGATCTCTCCGGCATCTGGTTCACCGGGCATCCGGACCTGCGGCGGATTCTCTGTCCCGAGGACTGGGAAGGGCATCCGCTCCGCAAGGATTACGAGATGCCGACCGAATACCACGGCATCAGGGGGAAATAGGCATGGCGCACCTCATCGACGACGATCCGCGGATCATCGAGTTCGACGTTCGAACCGACGAGATGCTGGTCAACATGGGGCCCCAGCATCCAAGCACGCACGGTGTGCTGCGTCTGGTGCTGCGGACCGACGGCGAGGTCGTTTCGGAGATCGAGCCGCACATCGGTTACCTCCACCGTTGCGCCGAAAAGATCGGCGAGAATCTGACCCATCGGCTGTGGATCCCCTACACCGACCGGATGGACTACCTCGCCGCCATGAACATGAATCTCGGCTGGGCCCTCGCCGTCGAGAAGTTGATGAAGTATCAGGTCAGCGAGAAGGCCCGGCATCTGCGGGTGTTGATCACCGAATTGAACCGGATCGCCAGCCATCTCGTGGGCATGGGCGCCTACGGCCTCGATCTGGGGACCTTCAGCCCGTTCCTCTACGCCTTCCGCGAACGCGAGAAGATCCTCGACCTGTTCGAGGAGGCCTGCGGTGCGCGTCTCACCTACAGCTACATCACGGTGGGCGGCCTGACGGCCGACCTGCCGCCGGGCTGGCTGGCCAGGTGCGAGGCCTTTCTCGATCAGTTTGAGCCGGTCATCAAGGAGTATCACTCCCTCCTCACGACGAATGCCATCTTCGTGAAGCGGACGGCCAACATCGGCGTGATGTCCCGCGAGGTTGCGATCGACTACGGCTGTTCGGGGCCGGTGCTCCGTGGCAGCGGCGTCGATCAGGACATGCGTCGTGACGGAGAGGCGATCTACACGGCGATGTACGATGGCTACGCCTTCGAGGTCGCCGTGATGAAGGACGGCCACTATCCCCGCGACCACGAGTATCCGCCGGTTCCGGCCGACGCCGTGCTCGGCGACTGCTGGCACCGGTTCTTCGTGCGGATGCTGGAGGTCGTGCAATCGATGGACCTCGTCCGTCAGGCGATCGATCGTTACTCGGCCTGCAAGGGAAGCGTCGGCGAGCCGCTCAAACTCACCGAGAAGATGCCGGCGGGAGACGCGTATCTGGAGACGGAGTGCCCAAAGGGTCAGATGGGCTTCTATCTGGTCAGCGACGGCTCGGCGATCCCCTGGCGGGTGCGTGCGCGGTCGAGTTCGTTTTCCAATCTCGCCGTCGCCCACGAACTCTGCCGGGGCTGCCTGATCGCCGACGTGCCGGCGATCGTCGGGAGCCTCGACATCGTCATGGGCGAGATCGACCGGTAGGCGGTTGGTCGAGGACCCCTGGGCCCACCGGAGTCGGCCCAGGGCCTCGTCGCTGCCCAAGTCGTTGTGCCGCCGATCGGCGGCCGGGACTTGTGAAAACACGTGGGGTAGGGCAGACTCCGTGCGATTTTTCACGAAGTCGATTTTCGCCGGGAAAAAGCGACCGGGATGGCTGATTTCCTCATCAATACGGTGGGCCTGCCTGGCTGGCTGGCGTGGACGGTCACGGCGGTGGTCGCGGCCGCGCTGATCCTCAACGTGATCGCCGGCGGAGCGCTCGTCTTCATCTGGGCCGAGCGAAAGATCGCCGGCCGCATTCAAGACCGGCTGGGCCCCACGCGGACGGGCGGCAAGTTCGGCTGGCTGCAATCCCTGGCCGACGGCATCAAGCTGCTCGCCAAGGAGGATCTGATGCCCGACGGCGCCGACGGCATGCTCTTTCGGCTGGCGCCCTACGTCAGTTTCTGTGCCTCGTTCTGTGCGTTCATCGCGTTGCCGTTCGCGTTCGATTTCGTCGGCCAGCGGATGAACGTGGGCGTGTTCTTCGTGATCGCCGTCCTCGGGTTGGAGGTGTTCGGCGTGATACTCGCGGGCTATGCCTCCGCCTCGAAGTGGTCGCTCTTCGGGGCGATGCGGGAAGCCGCCCAGGTCGTCAGTTACGAGGTGCCGCTCGGGATGTGCGTGGTCGTGCCCGTGATGCTCGCCGGCAGCATGGACCTCGTCACGATCGCGGAGAAGCAGGCAGGGTGGTTCACGAACTGGTACCTGTTTCACGATCCGTTCACGTTCGTGATCTTCTGGGTCTACGTGACCTGTGCGGTGGCGAGCGTGAATCGGGCCCCGTTCGACCTCGCCGAGGCCGAGAGCGAACTCGTCGCCGGTTTCCACACCGAATACTCGGGTCTGCGGTGGAGTTACTTTTTCATGGCCGAATACGGCTCAATGTTCCTCGTGAGCGCCCTGGCGGCGATTCTGTTCATGGGGGGCTGGAATGGACCGGTTCCCATCGCGACCATCGTGGGGCTCTCCGAGGGCACCGGTGACACGGCGAACTACTTCGTGCGGCTGCTCGGCATGGCCAATCTGCTCGGCAAGGCCACGCTCGGTGTGCTGGTGATGATGTGGATTCGGTGGACGTTGCCTCGGCTCCGCATCGACCAGGTGATGACGACCTGCCTGAAATACTGCACGCCGTTGGCGGCGGCGATGTTTCTCGGCGCCATGCTCTGGCAGGTGGTCCTGCCGGGTGGCCTGATGCCGCGCTTCGGTCGGCCGGCCGGCGAGGTTCGCGAGGGTTGGCTGCCGGGGCCGGGCGGTGGCGGTGCGCCGCGGTCGCTCGATGCGGGCAAGGTCGCGCAGGTGAAATCATGACGCCGGGGGTCTCCGTGCTGGCCGAAGTCGCAGCGCTGCCGGTGGCCGCCGTCAACTGGCATTCCTTTTTCTTCGTGCTGTTCGCGGCGCTCGCCTGCGGGTTCGCGGTGGCGGTGGTGGCCGCCGACAACGTGGTGCGGATGGCGCTCTATCTCGTGCTTTCGCTGGGGGCCACGGCGGGCCTGTTTTTTCTCGCGGGCGCCGAGTTCGTCGGGGCGATGCAGTTGATGATTTACGTCGGCGGCACCCTCGTGCTCCTCGTCTTTGGCGTGATGCTCACGGCGCAGGAGCCGTTGGTGTCGATCAAGGGCTCCGGCCGTGATCGTGTGCTGGCCGGGATCGTCGGAGCGGCACTCCTGGCGGTGCTGCTGCAGGCCGCGTTCTCCGTGCGCGTCTGGCGGGAGCCGGCTGCGGGCGTGGTCTCCGACCCCGCCGCGACGCCGATCGGCATGTCCCTCGTCGGCGTGCGGGTCGACGAGCCGCCCGCCGGGGGCCCCGTTGCGGCGAAGCGGCCCGGATACCTCCTGCCCTTTGAGATCGTCTCCGTTCATCTGCTGGTCGTGCTCGTCGGGGCCGCCTACCTCGCCCGTGCCAAGCGGCGGAAGACGCCGCGGGCGATCGAGGTCGCCGCCTCGGTGGAGCCGCCGGCGGCGGTCGCCGAGCATGCCGCCATCGGTCGCAGCCGGTCCGCGGGCGGGTCAGTGCTGACGGGAGGGCGGTCATGAGTGCGGGTGTCGTGGCCGTGGTGCCCCTCCTGGGAAGCCTCCTGACGGAGCCCGTCAGCGTCGCCCACTACCTCGTCGTCGGCGCCGTGCTGTTCGTCTCCGGAATCGCCTGCATGGCGGTGAAGCGGAACGCGCTGGGGGTGCTGATGGGCATCGAGCTCGTGCTCAACGGCGCCAACGTCAACTTCGTGGCCTTCGCCTCTCCCTATCTGCAGGCCGAGGGTTCCCGGTCCCTCGGGATCGATGGCCAGGTGATCGCCCTGTTTGTGATCCTCCTGGCTGCCGCAGAGGCCGCCGTGGCACTCGCCATCACGCTCAACTTCTACAACAACCATGCGACGGTCGACGTGGACCGGGCCGATGACCTAAAAGGTTGACCACTCCTGCGGCG
>Ga0075471_10003505_pt1 | contig 10175 bp, 9 predicted proteins | sample DEB19_08_DNA_2_FD_74787 | JGI IMG/M metagenome (GOLD analysis project Ga0075471, IMG submission 74787) | Aqueous microbial communities from the Delaware River and Bay under freshwater to marine salinity gradient to study organic matter... | ecosystem: Environmental > Aquatic > Marine > Coastal ... | reverse complement strand
AGGCCGGTCTTGTCGAACACGCTCACGAGCACGCGGCGGACGGGGACGACGTCGATGGCCGGGCCGACGGCTGCTGGGGCGGCATGTGATGGTTTCATGCCGGGGATTAGACCACCGGCAGCGCCGTCGAAAAGAGGGACGTCACGCCGCCGCGTATTCGTCGAGGAGCGACTCGATCCGGGCGAAGACCTCCGCCATCTGCTCCGCATCGGGCAGGAGCGTGAGCCGGAAGTGGTCGCGGTAGGGGACGTTGAAGCTCGAGCCGGGCGCCACGAGCACGTGCTTCCGTTCGAGCAAATCGAGCGCGAACGCCTGGTCGTCGAAGGCCTTCCCGGCGGGCAGCCGGTCGGCGTGCACCTTGACGAAGGCGTACATCGCCCCGCGCGGCGTCACTACCGAGAGCCAACGGCTCCGCTTCACCGCCTCGAGGACCGCGGCACGAGTGGCGTGCAGCCGCCCGCCCGGCCGCGTGAGGTCGAAGATCGACTGATGCCCGCCGAGCGCCGTCTGCACGGCGTACTGGCCCGGCACGTTGGAGCACAGCCGCAGCGATGCGAGGAGTTCGACCGCCTGGATGTAGTCCCGCGCGTGGTCGCGCTCGCCGGAGAACACCAGCCAGCCCACGCGAAGCCCGCAGGCCCGGTAGATCTTGCTCAGGCCGCCGAAGGTCAGGCAGAGCGTCTGCTTCGCCAGCGTCGCCGACGGCACGAATTCGGCGTCGTCGTAGAGCATCTCGTCGTAAATCTCGTCGGCGCAGAAGACAAGGTGCCGCCGCTCGGCGATGCGGGCGAGCCCGTGGAGCACGTCCCGCGGGTAGACCGCGCCCGTGGGGTTGTTCGGGTTGATGACGACCAGCGCCCGCGTGCGGTCGGTCACGAGCGAATCGATCTCGTCGGGATCGGGCACGAAGCCGTTCTCGGGGCGGCAGGGATAGTGCACCGCCTTCGCGCCGTGGATCACGACCGACGCCGTCCAGAGTGGGTAGTCGGGGCTGGGCACGAGCACCTCGTCCCCCGGATTGAGCAGCGCTCGCATCGCGATCATGATCAGTTCGGAGACGCCGTTGCCGATGAAGACGTCGTCGGCGGTGACATCCATGACGCCGCGGTTCTGCTGCTGCATCACCACCGCCTCGCGGGCGGGAAAGATGCCCTTCTGGTGCGAGTAGGGGTCGGCCTGGTGGAGGTTCTCCACGATGGCCACCCGCATCGAGCCCGGCATGCGGAAGCCGAAGAGGCCCGGGTTGCCGATGTTGAGTTTGATGATCTCGTGCCCCTCGCGCTCGAGCTGGTCGGCACGGCGGGCCAGCGCGCCACGGATCTCGTACTTCACGTCGTGAAGGTGCTCGGAGGCGCGCAGGGCGGGCAGGGTCATGGGATCGTCGGTGCTGGTGGAGAAGGTGCGGGCGGGAAGCGGTCAATCCTACCACGCGGCCGCCGGGCTCACGGGGCGGCCGCCAGCTCCACTTCCATGATCGTGCCGCGTTCCGGGAGCCGTCCCTTCGCCACGACGCGGCCCCGCAACTGCCTCACGATCGAGTGCACGAGAAACAGGCCGAGACCCGTTCCGGGCGTCGATCGTTCCAGTTCGCTTCCCAGCCGCACGAATCTCCGAAAGACGTTCTGCCGTTCATCGATCGGAATGCCCGGTCCATTGTCCGTCACCCGCACCACGATCCTCCCACGGGGCGACGTCGAGATATCGACCTCCACACGCGGATCGGGGAGCGAGTATTTGACGGCGTTGTCGATCAGGTTGCGAAACACGATCTCCAGGTCGGCCTCGCGGCCGACGGCCCGCGGGCCCGCGTCGCCGTCGCCCCCCGCCTGCCCCCCGAGCCGCACGCATTCCGGCGGCACGCCGTAGCGCTGCACGACGGCCTCGCGGGCCTGCAGCAGCACGGCGCCGATCGGCGTCGCGTCGGTTCCGGGCCGCGCCCGACGCTGCAGCGTCTTGGCGGCGTCGAGCAGGTGGTCGATGAGCGTGTCGAGCCGCTCGACGTCCTTGAGCATGAAGCGGTGGAAGTCGGCCTGCTGCTCCGGCGGCACCGGCCGCCGCGTCAGGGTCTGCAGGTAGAGCGTGAGCGATGCCAGTGGACTCTTGAGCTCGTGCGTGACGCTGTCGATGAAGTTGCTCTGCCGCTGGGACAGGGCGATCGCCTTGACCGTCAGGGCCAGGTAGATGATCACGCCCACGAGCACGAGCACCAGCAGCGCCACGCCGACCCCGAGGATCGCCCAGTAGAAGGCGGCGTTTTCGGAGCCGAGCGCCGCGGCGATGCTGACGAGCACCCAGCCCACGCCCAGCGCGAGAATCGAGCCGATGAGCACCACGCCGAGCAGGATCGGCCAGCCGAGAGAACGCCGCGGTTCCATGGACGACCTCGGGACACCCTGGCGGGCCGCGCGGTGCCGCGCCGGCCCAAGCGGAAGGCAGGACGGCCAAGCGGCCGAGCATCTCGCTATGCTACCAGCAGCCATGACCACGCACGACGCGACATCGGGAGCCGGCGGCATCACCGCGACACGACCGTCCGTCCTGCTGGAAGCGGGAGCGGTGCGGGTGGTCTTCACGTGGCAGGGCGACCGCTGGTCGCACCACCTGGAGCCGGCGGCGGGCGGCGCGGCGGCCGGGAGCGATGCGTCCGGCGAGTCGTCGTGGCGTTCGCTCGACGGGGCGTGGCCGGCTGCCGGAGACCCGCGCTGGCCGGCATCGCCCGTCCTGGTCGAACTGTCGCAGGTCGATCGGCCCCACGTCGGCCCGGCCATCCTGGCGGTGGGCATGGCCGGTCGGTCGCATTACTCGGCCAGCGTCATCCGCGATCCGACGCTGATCGACGCGGTGCGGTTCGAGATCGCCTGCCGTATTCACGACGGGCCCGGCTGGCTGGGATCGACCTACCGCCAGGGGTCGCGACTGCTGCGGATCGAGGCGGCCGTCCCCGCCGCCCCCCTGCCCCTCACGGTCGAATGGTCGTATTCGCTCGGTGCGGCCGGCATCTTCGGGATCCGCGGCGCGACGCTGTCGACGCAGTGAGCCTGACGGGACTGCCGGCACGAGGCAGCGCCGGAGTCGACCGCCGCCTCGGCCGTCGGCTTGGGATTCGGGCCCGCTCGCGACGCGGTTTTTCGTCGGACGGGCGGCATGTCTTGCGATCCGTCCGTCGATCGATCACATTCATCGGCGGAGAAGGGCGTCGCGGCAGCGTGGCTGGCGGTCGTCCCATCCGTGGCCCGGCAGGGCGTTGCTGGTTGGAACTCCCTCATGTTTGACGTGATCGAACGGCTGAAGTCCGACTGGACCGACAAGTACGTGATCGTCGACTCGCCGGCCCCGGAATTGGCCCGGTTCGCCAACGCCACCGGCACTGTCAAGACGGTCAACATGAACGGCCGCTGCCTCGTGGAGTTCGACCAGTTCAACAACATCGGCTGGTATGACATCGACCCCGCCGCGTTGAAGATCGTGCCGCAGCCACGACCGAAGCCGGCCGAGACGGAGTCCGCGAAGCCGGCCGCCACGGCCAAGGCCGCCCCCGCCAAACCTGCCTCCAAGCCGGCCGCCGGCTCGAAGCCCGCCGCCGGTCGACCATCGACCGCCGACATCCTCGCCGCCGCCCGCGGCAAGGGGGCCGCGGCGCCGGCGGCGAAACCGCAGCCATCCGCCGGCAAGCTGTCCACAGCCGAAATCCTGGCGAAGGCTCGGGCCGCGAAAGCTGCCGCCCCAGCCGAGCCGCCGGCCGCCGAGCCTGAAGCCGCGGAGCCCGAGGTCGCCGCCACACCGGCCAAGCCCGTCGCGGGCAAACCCGCGGCGGCCGGCCCCCTGCCGACCACGACTGCCGAAAAGATCGCCTGGTGCCGTGAGCACGACGGCCCATAGGTGAGGACGGGGCAGCCCGCGCATCGTTCGGTCTTCGCCCGTCACAGCCCACGGAGGGGGTGCATCATGCGTCGGATCACGCTGGCAATGGGAATGCTGCTCGCCTCGTTCGGGGCTGCAGGGTGCGGCCGCCTGTCCAGCCACCCCGTGGTCGTGATGGCCCGGGATGAAGTCATCAAGAATCCTCGTGTTGCCGAATTCCTCGCCGGGCCCGGGGGCAAGGTCGTCTGCAGCCAAGCCGTGACGGGGCGTTCCAGCGATGCCGACGGCATCGCGACGATGCAGTTCGAGGCCAGCGGGCCGAGGGGCAAAGGCACCGTCGTGGTCGAAGGAAAAAAGATCGGCAAGGAATGGGGGGTAACGCTCCTGGAACTGCGGCCGGCGGGCGGGGGCGAGCACCTCCATCTCACGGCGGATCTCGAGGCCCGCACGGGCACCGACACGCCGAAGTTCGACCCGTCCGCCGCCGTGAATACGGCCGCGCCGGCCCCGCCGCCCCCGACGGACATCGAGATCGCGCTGCCGCCCGGCGGCCCGGGGCGTTGATTCACGCCCCTACCGCCGGTGTCGATCGACCGCACGAGCCTGGCAAGCCGCAGCGGTCGCGCAGGAAATCCGGCGGCCGTTCGGCCTTTTTTCTGGCGGCCGCGCGATATCGTCGCCAAATGTTTGACTCGCGCGAGTGCGGATTCATAATGGCGACGAACTTCCACGATGGAAGCCACCGCGGCGATGGCGCGAGTCGTCGCGATCGCGGTCTGCAGCACGGCGGCTGAGGCACTTTGTCAGGCACGGGCGGAACCGCCGCCCGTGCCATGCGTGCCGGTTCGCCGACCGTGCGAGCCGCTCGCGGGCGAGGTGTTCTCGGCACCCGCCACGCTGCCATTGTCCGCCACCACCACTTCTTCCACTTCGAACCAGACAAGGAGTCGTTTCGTTCCGATGGCCCGGATCCGCAACGTTTTTGAAATCATCGAACTGTACGGTCACGACGAGAACTTCGAGCCGCACGCCACGACCGAGTTCGTCCCCACGGACGCGCCGGCAGGTTCCAAACAGAAGATCGACATCCTGGCGGAGCGGATTCAGCGGGGCATGCCGCTGTGGCACCCCGAGGATTCCACGGACGCGACTGCCGACCTGGTCGCCGAAGAGGTGTAGCCACACGACGGCGGCTCACCGACTCGATCAGTCCTTCGATCGCCCTCCGCGGCCCCGGCCGCGGAGGGCGATTTCTATATCGCGACGTGCGTGGTCGGCCTTGAGCTTCTGCCGCTTGTCGTGGGCCTGTCGCCCGCGGCCGACGCCCATCAGCACTTTTACGCGTCCATTCTTGAAGTACATCTTCAGTGGCACGAGCGTGAGTCCCTTTTCCAACGCCCGGCCGGCGAAGCGGTCGATCTCGCGGCGGTGCAGCAGCAGCTTCCGCGGCCGCTTGGGAGGATGGTTGAGCTGATTGGCCTTCTCGTATTCGGGGATGTCGCAGCCCAGCAGCCAGGCCTCGCGGCCGTCGACGCGGCCGTAGGCTTCGTCGAGCGACATCCTTCCGCACCGCAAGCTCTTCACTTCGCTGCCGACCAGCGCGATGCCGCACTCGAGCGTGTCGATGATCTCGTAGTCGTGGCGGGCGCGGCGGTTTTCCGCCACGACCCGTTCGGCCGGGGCGTCGCCTTGCTTGGACGCGGCCTTCGCCGCACCGGCCGGCTTGGCCGCCTTTTTTCCGGAGGGTGGGGTGGGCTTGGGAGCGGCCACGGCGCATCAGTGATGGGGGGGCGTCGAGATGTTGGGCATCGATGCGCCCACAAGGTACACTGTAGCGTTCCGCCCGCGCCGAATCCCGCACCGCGGCCATCGTCCGCCGGGTGCCGACGCAGCCCTCCAGCGGAAAGTCTTCGTCCATGCCGAGCACTCGCCCCAGCAGGTCCGCAGCGCAGTGGCGTGCGTGCCTGATCGCCGCCATCGTGCCGGTCGCCTTCGCGGCCTGTACTGCCGCGGCCCGTGCGGCTGACGCCAAGTCCTCGACCGTTTCCACATCTCCCGGCTTCGTCGCGGGGGATGCCCGCCCCGCCGGCGACGGCCCCGCGATCCAGGTGCCCGGCGGCTGGATGGTGGCCTATGAGGAGACGATCCCGGGTACGGCGGTGAGCTTTCGTATGATTCCGGTCCCCGGCGGCACGTTTCGCATGGGGAGCCCCGCCGATGAGGCCGGCCGGGACGCGACCGAAGGCCCCCAGTACGAGGTGCGGGTCGAACCGTTCTGGATCGGCCGCTGCGAGGTGACGTGGCAGGAATACAAGGTCTACATGTCCGCCTGCGACCTCTTCAAGGCGATGGAGTCCGCCAACGTCCGCAAGGTGACCGCCGAGAACGAGGCAGACGCCGTTACGGCCCCCTCGAATCTCTACGACCCCACCACCACCTTCTCCAACGGCGAAAATCCGCTGCAGCCCGCCGTGACCATGACGCAGTTCGCCGCCCGCCAGTACACGAAGTGGATCAGCGGCCTGACGGCGCGGTTCTACCGGCTGCCACTGGAGAGCGAGTGGGAATACGCCTGCCGCGCCGGCACGACGACGCCCTGGAACTGCGGCGGTGACGCCGGCGCACTCGAGCCCGCGGCCTGGTTCGCCGACAACGCCGCGGAGACGACGCACCCGGTCGGTGAAAAGCAGCCCAACGCCTGGGGACTGCACGACATGCATGGCAACGTGGCCGAGTGGGTGCTCGACGAACTTTTGCCCGACGGCTACGCCCGACAGGCAGCATTGCCCCAACCGGTCGCCGAGGCTCTCGCCGCGGTCTGGCCGACGAAACTGTCGCCCCGAGTGGTCCGCGGCGGCGCCTACTACGACGACGCCCCACAGTGCCGCAGCGCCGCCCGCCGCGGCTCCGAGGATGTCGCCTGGAAGGACGTCGATCCCAATCTGCCGAAGAGCCCCTGGTGGTACACCGAGGAGCCGGCGCTCGGTGTGGGCATGCGGCTGGTGCGGCCACTGGCCGTTCCCGAGTCCGCGGAGCGCCGCCGCTGGGGCGACGCCGACATCGAGAGCATCCGGTCCGACGCAGCCGATCGCCTGCAGCAGGGCCGCGGCGCCCGCGGCATCGTCGACCCCACTCTGCCGGCGGAGCTGAAGGCCGCCGGCATCGGCACCTGACCGTTCATCACACCGTTTACAACGTCACGTCCGCAGGCCGCCGCGGGGCGGATCACTCGCTCGAGCACCATCGGAGGCGGCACATGAAACAGCGGAACTGGTTTCGGGGCGTTCGTTCACTCTCGATCCTGCTGCTGGCGCTCGCCGCCCCGTGCCTGCCGGCGGCCGACTGGCCCGACTGGCGCGGCCCGCAAGAAAACCGCGACCTTGGCGACGCCGGACCGCTCGTGACGTCGTTTGATCCGGAGAAGGGCACGAACGTCCTCTGGAAGAGCGACGAGGCCGGGGGCATCTCCACGCCGGTCATCATGGGCGGAAAGCTCTTCACGCTCGTGCGGCACAAGCCCGGCACAAAGGAGGAGGCGGAGAAAGTGCTCTGCCTCGACGCGGCGACGGGCAAGAAGCTCTGGGAGAACGTGTTCAATGTCTACCTCTCCGACGTGCCCGCGGAGCGGGTCGGATGGTCGTCGGTCGTCGCCGACCCGGCGAGCGGCACCGTCTTCGCCCACGGCGTGTGCGGTGCGTTCACCGCCATCGACGCCACCACGGGCCGCACGAAGTGGCAGCGGTCGCTGCACGAGGAGTTCGGATTTCTCTCGACCTACGGTGGCCGCACCAACGTCCCCGTGGTGTTCGAGGATCTCGTGATCGCCAGTGCCGTCGTCACCGGCTGGGGCGACACGGCGCGGCCGGCCCATCGCTTCCTCGGCATGGACGCCGCCACCGGCGAGGTCCGCTGGATGAACGGCACGAAAGAGCTCCCCGAGGACACGACCTACAGCACGCCCTTCCTGGCCGAGGTGGGCGGGCAGGCGGCGCTCATCTTCGGTTCGAGCGACGGCAGCGTCTGGAACTTCCAACCGCGGACTGGCAAGGCGGTGTGGAACTTCAAGCTCTCGCGGCGCGGGCTCAACGTGGCCCCGCTCGTGGAAGACGGCACCGTCTGGATCTCGCAGGCCGAGGAGAACCTCGACAACACCTCGATGGGCTCGGCCACCGCGTTCAAGGCGGCCGGCTCCGGCGACATCACGACGAGCAACGTGATCTGGCAGCGCAAGGGCGTGATGGACGGCCGATCGATGCCGGTCGTGCTCGGCGACCGCGTCTACTTCGTCGACGACGGCGCCAAGGTCTTCGTCTTCGACAAGCGGACGGGCGAGCCGGTGGGCAAGCCGCAGAAGCTGCTGGGCACCATCGTCCGCGGCAGTCCGCTGGTGGCCGGCGGCAAGCTCTACATCTGTTCGACGAGCGGCTGGCACGTTCTCGAGCCAACGAAGGATGGCCTGAAGATCGTCAACAGGATGAGGCTCGACGAGGAGGACGAGGTCACGGCGTCGCCGATCGCCTGGAACGGCCGCATCTACCTCACGACCGGCGCGCGGCTCTACTGTCTGGCCGCAGGTGCCGCACTGCCCGCCACCAAGGATCAGCCGCGTGCCACTGCTCCCCAGCAGGTGTCCGCGACGACGCGAGGCCCAGCCGGCGAGCCGGCCTGGGTGCAGGTCGTGCCCGCGGAGGCGCAGATCGCGGCCGGCGAGACCCTGCCCTTCAAGGTGCGGCTCTTTGACGCGGCGGGACGGTTCGTGAAGGAGTCGGCGGCCGAGTTTTCCGCGACGGCCGGCACGGTCGGCCCCGACGGCCGCTACACCGCTCCCGCCGACAAGCACGCGGCCGCGATCGTGACGGCGAAGGTGGCCGGGCTCGAGGGCCGGGCCCGGGTGCGATCGATGCCGCCGTTGCCCTGGAAGTTCGACTTCGAGGAGATCTCGCTGGAGCCGGATCCGAAGGGCGGCCCGCCGCGCGGCGAGCCGCCGTTGCCCTGGATCGGTATGCGCTATCGCCACGTCGTTCGCACCGTCGACGGCTCGAAGTGTCTCGTGAAGGTGACGACGATCCCCAAGGGCACCCGCAGTCAGGGCTGGATCGGCCCCATCGCGCTCAAGTCCTACTCGATCACCGCCGACTTCCGCGCCCAGGAAACCGGCGTGGAGAAGCCGGGGACGCCGCAGCCGGCGGCCGCGGGGCCGTCGGCCACGAGCGACGCCGACGCCTTCGCCAAGCGGTTCGGCAACCCGGCGGCGCTCGAGAAGGCACGCATGCCCGACATGGGCCTCATCGCCCAGCGCTACACGCTCGATCTGATGGGGGCCAGCCAGCAGCTGCAGGTGCGGAGCTGGCCGCCGCAGGTGGCGACCCACTTCTCGAAGACGATCCCGTTCGCGTGGGAGGCCGGCAAGTGGTACACGATGAAGTTCGAGGCCCGCCCGCAGGGCGCCACGGCGGTGCTCCGCGGCAAGGTCTGGCCGCGCGGTGCACCGGAACCCGCGGCCTGGACGATCGAAGCCGTGCACGAGCAGGGCAACCTGCAGGGCAGCCCGGGCTTCTTCGGCAACTCCAAGGATTCCGAGATCTCGATCGACAACGTGGTGGTGGCTCCCCTTCCTTGAGCGTCAACAACGAGCGAATCATGAACACAGCACGGTCTTTCGTCCCCGCATCCCGCCCGGCAGTTGTGGTCGCCTGGCTCCTGGTCGCCGGCGCAGCCTCGGCGGAGACCCGCGACTGGAACCAGTGGGGCGGCTCGCCCCAGCGGAACAACGTCAGCCCCGCGAAGAACCTGCCAACGGACTGGGCTCCCGGCGACTTCGACGCCGACACCGGAAAGTGGAAGCCGGAAACCAGCAAGAACGTCGCCTGGGTGGCGGAACTCGGCAGCCAGACCTACGGCAACCCCGTGATCGCCGGCGGCAAGGCCTACGTCGGCTCCAACAATGGCAAGGGCTGGCTGGCCCGCTATCCGGCCGCCACCGACCTCGGCTGCCTGCTCGCCTTCGACATCAAGGACGGCTCGTTCCTCTGGCAGGATTCGAGCGAGAAGCTGCCGACCGGCCGCGTGCACGACTGGCCGCTGCAGGGCATCTGCTGCGCGCCGCTCGTCGAGGGCGACCGGCTCTGGTACGTGACCAGCCGCGGCGAGGTGAAGTGCCTCGACACCGACGGCTTCCGCGACGGCGAGAACGACGGCCCCTTCACGGCCGAGAAGGTCTCGGCGAAGGACGAGGCCGACGTGGTCTGGGTGCTCGACATGATGAAGCAGCTCGGCGTGTCGCAGCACAACATGTGCTCCTGCAGCGTCACCGC
>Ga0075471_10003504_pt1 | contig 10176 bp, 14 predicted proteins | sample DEB19_08_DNA_2_FD_74787 | JGI IMG/M metagenome (GOLD analysis project Ga0075471, IMG submission 74787) | Aqueous microbial communities from the Delaware River and Bay under freshwater to marine salinity gradient to study organic matter... | ecosystem: Environmental > Aquatic > Marine > Coastal ... | reverse complement strand
TGCGCAAAAGAAGCAGGAGCAACCGCGCTGCATTCGATGGCGGTGGAGTGACCGAACGAGCACCGCGACTTTGGAAGACGGCAGCCCCTGCGCCAGCGATCGCAGCGAGAAGCGCGAGTAAAAGCGCGGTCGCGGACATCACCGCAGCGTAGGTCGCAAATGAATCACCTAGCGGAAGGTTTGCCTCTCCTACGCTTCGGTCATGGGCATCTTGGTTCTTCCACTAATGGTCGTGTTGGCGTGGGTGTTTGCCGCATTCGGTTTGTCGCCATATGGCGGAGCATCAAGTGATCAGTTCGCTGAAGAGGCGATGCGTTGGATGTTGTTCCTTCCCGCAGGAATTCAGTTCATTGTGAGTGGGTTCATGCACACGGTTTTCGCGAAGTCGACAGCAGAGGGCATTGGTTGGAAGACGAATGGCTTCCAGTACGAGCTCGGATTCGTCTCTTGGGGCCTCGGTATCGGCGGAATTCTCGCTGCCTCGCGCGGATGGGACACCTGGCTGATCATGACTGTGGTTGCATCAATGTTCTTGGTGCTCGCTGGCGTCCAACACGTCGTACTGATGGTTCGTGACAAGAACTTCAAGCCGGGAAATTCGCTCGTCCTTATTTATGACTTCGGACTTCCCGCATCGTTGATTGGATTGCTCATCGCAACGCATTCGACGATGGCGTAGTTGCTGCCGACCACGAATGCTCGCATGAGCTTCTCGACAACTAACGCTGTTGCACAGCGGCAGTAACCGACGCCTTCACAAGTTGGTCGTCAGGAGCGCCTGGGATGGCGCGGGCAAACAGATGCGGTACTCGTTTCGCTAGCGAAACCGTTACGGATCCGTCGGGGTTAATCGTGACGTCCGGACCCGACTCAAGATTGTCGAGAATGCCTTTCGTGGCGAGGGCTTCAACGGCGATGAGCCACACTCGAGATGGATCAAGTTGGTAGCCGCGACCTGATCGAAGTGCAGCTTCATCGAGACCAGCCGTTGCTGCATCATTCGCGGCATCAGTTGCCGCAGCGAGGAGATCTTGTTGTCCAGCGCGCACTGCAGTGAGGTCCACCGTAATTGCGCCTAAGACAAACATGATCAAGACAGCGACGGGCATCAGCATGAGTACAGATCCGCGATCGCTGCGCATCCGATGGAGCGTGTTGGTTGTTTGCGCTCTAGTAGCCCCAGGTCGTTTCAGCATTGAGCATCTCCGGGCAGTCCACTTCGGAATGGATCGATGACTTCGCTCTCCGACGCGATGGCGTCGAATCCGTGACCAATTCCCCCGATGATTGGAACGCGCAGTGCGTGCACCGGATGACGAACAGTGACCGTGACGCGGCTGCATCGCGACCAGCCGCGTGATCCGGTGTACGCAATTGAGAGAGATGTTGAGTCGGAGCTTCTTCCTTGTCCCTGAAACGCTTGACGGGCAGCCGATTCCGCACGGGCCTGTGCGGTGGCTTCATCGGGCGCCTCGACAAAAGCGCGCACTGCTTCTCGCGCAGCGCTTGTGGTCGAAAGGTCGGCATCAATGGCGCTCCAGACGTTTGCTATGACGAGCATCGCGATGACGAAGGTCAGAATGCCGAAGGGAATAGCTTCGATTCCACCCACCTGACCAGCGTCGCCACTCAGCCGTTCGCGACTCATTGCATTTGCTCCACACGGACACGAACGGTGCGCTCGATTCGTGGAGCTCCGCTTCCTTTGAGGCTGTCCCAGAGAAATCCGGGAGGCCGAGCACGAACGGTCAATGCGACGGTGTCCCACGTGCTTGTCGACCAATCGAGCTCAACACGGTTACCGAAGGAGCCGAGTTGTGAGCGAATCGTGTCTTCGGCCCGAAATCGAGCCTCGTGAGGCACGGGCGAGGAATCGTGTGATGTGCGAGCGCCGGCGACGAGACGCGCTCCTTCATAGGCGGCGCTTGTCGTTGCGGATCGTGCATAGAGCGCGATCAATGTCTGTGTAGCGAACAGCAGTAGTGCGAGAAAGACGAGGAGTCCTGCGATCGTCGAGATGAGGCCGGCCCCAGTGTCAGAGCCGACCTCATTCTTTCGACCCGAACTCATTCGGAGCCGATCTGGGTGATCTTGTCGTTCGTTGTCGCTTCGGTCGTCTTCCACATCTGTTGGAAGCCAACCCACATCGCCGCTCCGAGGAAAGCCATGATCAAGACGGCGATTGCAGCGGAAATGACTCCCTCGCCATGCTCGCCGCTCAATCGCCGGCGTCCTGCGGTAGGTGTCGGAACACCGATGTCTTCAGTTGTCTCGGGGTGCTGTTCTTCCATGACTGCTCCTTGTTGATTTTGTGGGGATGAATGCAAGAAACGAAAGCGTTGGTTTAGGTGGACGCGAAAAGTCGAAGTGCTTCGGTGAATGGGACAGCGAGAAACAAGAGCCCTGGGACCAACGTTGCGACTGTCACAGGAATCCACACTTGTTGTCCGCGTTTCTCGATGGTTTCAACCAGATCCCGATGGACTTCCGCTCGAACAGCGCGGGCTTCCTGAGTGATGAGGTGGCCGAGGTCGCTAGCGTCTCGATTCAGCGCGAGCACGCCAACGAGTCGTCCGACCGCTGGGACATCTGCCGTTGAGGCCCACTCTCGAAGTGCAGAGTTCTCGTCGATTCCATGGGTGATTCGAGTCACGACTCGACGGAGATCTTGAGCAACTGCTCCCTCGGAACGTCGGGAAAGTCGTTGTAGGGCTGCTCCTAGTGAATAGCCAGCTGAGAGCAACATCCCGAGCTGTTCGCTTACGACCGGCAATTCGCGAATGAGTGAGCGCTTCCACTGGTTCGAGCGTTTTGAGAGTTGAGACTCGATGACAAGGAACGTGAGTGCCGGGGCTCCAGCAAGGAGAAGCCCCAAAAGGGCTGGTGACGGTGAGGCAGCAAGAGCGATGAGAACCGCTGTGCTCAGCGAGGCAGTTGCCCAACCGAGTTGGCGAAGCCGGAATGCAGTTGGGTCGAGTGAGCTGTGGATTCGTTCGAGTCTCGTTGCGAGGTCCTCGTTGACACCGGCGAATTTCGCGAGTGCTGCGCCTGAGTCCCGGGCTAATGGTCCGAGGAGTTGGAGAAGTGCGTTGCCGTCATTGGTGGTGGTGGGAACCGAAAGTCCAAAGACGTACGGTCGAATTCTGTCGACGAGAGGTCGTCGTCTGAACCAGCGCAATTGGCCGAAGAGCAATGTGAGACCAAGCCAGGCGAAAAGGAGTGAGAAAGCGAGTGGCTGCTTCATGACGCGAAGACTCGATCCTCAGTGGGCAGGCGTAGCATCCGTCCCGCCCAGCGCCAGCACACCGCCATCATCGCAAGCGCGCTGAGAACTGCGAGTTGGCCGAGCGGGGTGGTGTAGGCGCTCCGGCCGTTTCCGACCGCTAGTCCAGCAGCGGCCATCCCGAGTGGAACGAGCAACACGAATCGGCGGGCAAAGCGAACACCCGATTGGCGGGCGCGAACGTCCTTTCGGTAGGAGACGTCGTCGCGTCGGTCTTGGGCGAGATCGGCCAGACGGCGGTCGATTCCCGTTCCTCCGAGTTCATGCGCAATGAGGAGGGTTTCGCAGGTTGCATCGCAGGTTGGATCAGCGAGTTGTTCGCGCAGAACCCGCAATGTCTTTTCGAAGTCAGTTGTCAGCATCCATTCCCGTTGTGCAGATTCAAATGCTGGACGCATGATTTCGGGCCCTGCCGCCCCGACCTCAAACAGCGCCTGTGGCAGCGAACGCCCTACTGAGGAAGTGAGTAGTCGTAGTTCCTCGATCATTCGCGGCCACGCATCTTGCGCGATCGCAAGCCGATTGCGACGGCGCTGTCGATACGCCGCGATCGGGAACGACGCAGCAAAGAGTCCCCCGGCCAGCATCGGAAGCACAGAACCAAAGAGTGCGAGTCCCAGGAGTGCGCCCAAGAGAAACATCGAGCTAATTGCGAGAAGAAATTCGCCGGCACCTACCGAACCGAGTCCCGCTTGGATCATCCATTCGGAACCTGTGCGTCGACGACGATGTTCTTTGGTTGCTGTAGGTGCCGGTGCAACTCCCGACCAACCCAGCAGGCGGGCGGTGTAGAGGAGATGAGTGCCGTAACCAGCGATGATGGAGAGCAATAGCGCTGTCATCGAAGCACCGATCCGAGTTCCTCACCTGCACTTGAGAAAAGCGTTGACAGCCGTTGTGGAACAAGTCCAGTCCAGGTCAGCGGATCGTTCGGTGTTTCGCGGGTGTAGAGATCGGTGACGGTGAATGCTCCGCTCGTCGCATCAACGAGTTGTTCCTCTACGGCAATGATTTCGTTCACTCTCGGACCGTTTGGAGTTCGTTGGCTGAACACGACGATGTCGATGGAGTCCGACACCAGCGTTGTGAGTGCCCCATGCGGCAGTGATCCTGCGTCGGAAAGTTCGGCCAGAAATCGCAAACGAGAAAGCGCCCCGCGTGCATGAGCTGAATGAATGGTCGTAAAGCCGTTGATGCCGGAGGAGAGGGTCAGGAGCAGGGGGAGTGCCTCTCGATCGCGAACCTCACCGACCACAGCAACATCTGGGGCCATTCGAAGGAATCCCGCAACAAGCCGCCGAAGATCGATCGCCGGTCGGTCGGCACGAGCAGCGCGAGTTTGCATGCTGGCCACGTTCGGGAGCGGTGCATCGACTTCAAAGACTTCTTCTGCGATGACGACACGTTTCGAAGGGTCGAGCTCGCCTAGACAGCACGACAGAAGTGTCGTCTTCCCCGAACCGGGGGCGCCTGCGAAGAGGGAAGTCGCCCCGCAGCGAATTGCGGCAGCAAGAAAGTTTGCCGCGCTCGAGCTGAGTGTGTCGGTGGCAACGAGTTGTTCGAGCCGTGTAAACGGCACGCCTGTGAAGCGTCGAATGTTGACCATGAGGTGGCCGCCACGAGAGAGGTCTCCATGGACAATGTGAAGTCGAGAACCATCATCGAGTTGCGCGTCTTGCAGGCCCTCGGTGGCGTCAAGTTTGCGGTGACTTGTTGAAGAGTCGTCGAGAAGTTTGGTGAGTGTGCGAATGACGTGCTCATCGTCGTGGAACGTTTCATGGTGATAGCCGCTCGTGCCGCGATGACGCTTCACAAAAATTTCGGTCGGTGTATTGATTTCGATCTCCCAAACGTCCGGGTCGCTGAGCAGATCGGTGAGTGGTCCGTACTGCACGAGATTTCGCCAGGCGCGCGACGCCAGGGTTTCGGGATTTGTGATTGCAATCGAGCGGCGGCCGTGGCGCACGTCGTCATCCCATCGAAGCAACTCGTCATCGATGAGTGCTCGTAAGCGGTCGTGACCGCCCGGAGATGCGAGGTCGATAGCGTCGTTCTTTGCGCGAGCTTGGACTGATGTCTCGACTTCAATGAGGGGAGCGATGTTCATGCTGTCCTCCCGAGGTGTCCTGGGACTACGGAAATCGGGGCTGGTTGAAAATCCATTTCTGATCCCGTGGGCTCAATGATTCGGAGCAGATCTGTGACCGCCGCAGTGATCGAACTGAATGCAGATCGTGGGGGTGGGGTCCCATCGTGGAGAAACGGTTCGAGATCTCGACGGAAGGGAACCATCACTGGGGTGGGCAGTGCGTGTGACGGGAGCGCTTCACGAAAGAGGCGCGAGAGTGTTCGATTGAGTTCCGAACGTTGCCTCGTTGATCGTGGCGCTCCTAAAACAACCGGGAGTATTCGACGTGTCTCAACACCGATCTCGGCAAGGTCGCGAAGAGACTGGAGTGTGCGACGGACACCGACGACTCCGGGACGAGCGGTGAGCACGATGAGGTCAGCGTGAGTAGCAAGTTCTCTGGAGAGCAAATTCCGATCTTCGACATCGATGGATCCGGTTTGCTGTTCCCCTTCGAAGTCCGCGTCGGCGTCCGCGAGGACAATGTCGTAGCAGCGATGGATTGAGGCCAGAGTTGCCAACGTGGTGCGTCGTCGGAGTGTTGACCAATCCTGATGCCGGCGAAGGCCAGGTAATACGTCGTAGCCATGTTTCGGGCTGAACCAAAAGTGATTTCGGACTTCGTCGTTTGACGGATTGGTTGTTCGATGGAGGTCGACGAGTTCCTGAAGACCCGGAACGACGTCACCTAGGTCATGGAGGAGCGCCTGGTCTCCGTTGAGGCTTGTGTCGATAAGGGCGACCCGCGACCCGGATGCCCCACGAAGAATGGTTGGGTTCTCTGCGAGATGTGAAGCGAGCGCCATGGCGGTGGTCGACGTACCGGTTCCTCCGTGCCCGAGAACTGTGATGAGGAGGCCACTCGTCGACGGTACGTCTCTGGATTGGGTTTGTTGCCTTGGAGTATGTCGATCGATGCCAATCGCGTGGTCACGCAGCGCAGAGAGAAGCTGATCGGGATCGACGGGTTTGGTCAAGGTGCAAACGGCGCCGAGGGACTTCCAGTCTCGACGAGCGGACGTCTCTGTAATAACGATCGGCGCGCAACCTGCTTCACGCGCTGAGTCGATGATGTCGCGATCGACGCCAACACAATCCTCTCCGAGGAGTACGGCGGAATGACGTCGATTGGAAAGCAGGCGGGAGCGGACCTCGTCGACTGAGACGCATCGAATGAATTCAAGGGGCAGGGTTGATGAGTTTGCCCAACGCCCGATATCGGTCAACCAAGCGGTGCGTGGCCGGGCGACCCCGAGGACGATGAAGTGTTCGTCGATCATGGTCGTCCTGCCGATGATCGGGCGAGCGGACCAGTTGTTGAAGATCGTGTACCGGTTGTGTCGCCCGCAAGTGTGGATCTGACGACGGTGATTGATGCGACCTGGGCGGCGTGTGCCGCGTCGAGAAGTTGGTCGGCGGAACTAAGGGCCAGGGTGATGATGAGCGTGCCGGATGTGCCGAGAGTCCCGGTTTTTGCATCGGTGATTCGGATGACGTTGGCATCCCGAGCCAGGACGGTTGTTGTTGCATCGGAGCCCGACCCATACGTCGCGAGAACATCGACGCGTTCACCGGAGCGGAGGTCACCATTGAGAGCTCGGTCTCGATCGACCGGAAACGAGAATTCCCGAGTCGGTTCGGTTGGTCCGCCGGTGAGTAAAGCGCTTTGCTGGAGAAGTTCGCCTTGTCCGATTGGGGCGAGCGCAACTGCGCCAAGAACGGAATCAATCGATGAGAACCCGTGGAGAGCATCGGCAGTTCGTTGATCGATAGTCATCGTCGTGAGCGACGAGCTGTCGAGTCGCTCGCCTGCAGCAAGTGAACGGCGAGATACGACGACTGTTTGTTGTGGCGAGCCACCGGCTCCGGTGACGGTAAGGAATGCAGAGAGTGCCGCAGCGCTGACGAGGAGCCCGCCAACGATGGTTCGGCTGTTTGGTTTCTGAGGGAGTCGGATGGTTGTGTGTCGTCTCGACGTTGTGAGTGTGTCTTGATGTGTTTCGGGGGATGTCGCAGTGGAACGGCGCATCTTGATTGATCTCCGGTCGTGTCACCTGTCGTGGGGGTGGCAAAGTACGGATGTCGAGGTTTCAGGGGAAGAGGTCGCGCGGCCCATTTCTTCAAGCAGGCTCTTCCCGTACCGTCGTCAATCTGATGAGCGATGCGATCGAGTGGATGAGCACAGCAGACGCAGCGGAGTACCTCGGGGTGCAGTCGCGCACCCTCTATCGATTCATCGACGAGGGTCGGCTACCGGCGTATCGATTCGGGCGTGTAATCCGATTGAAGCGCGGCGACGTTGACGATTTCGTTCAATCGTGCCGGATCGAACCGGGAACGCTTATCGAGAGCTCATCGATTGCATCGACAACTGCGTAGAAAACCCCTCCGTCGGGTGTGTCGAGAATGAGGAGCGATCGGCTCAAACCCCGAAGGGTCCCAAAGACGAACTGATTGTTGCTGGACACCGACAAATCGTCGCCATGGTCAGCTTGCGATGCAATAAGTGTTGGCCAAGAGATTGATTCGTGGGGAGATCCGTCGCCGTCAAGCCTCAGCGGTGTCGCGCTGCGTACAGAAGCAATTGCTGAGAATCGGATGAGTGAACGAGTTGAGCTGCTCGTGAGAAGCACGATGCCCCCGGTGCCAGCGATGATGATCCTGCCTCGACGTTCTGTGCCGCTTGTCGTCGCGAGAGACACAAATGCATTGCATTCGGCGAGGTTCACAAGTAGCCCAACAAGTGAGGCGTCTTCTGCTCGGTGTCTATGGAGCGACCCGAAACCTGCTCGGGATCTGGCGGAATCGGCGCTGCGAGCCGAGTTCAAGAGTTGACGGAGAGCGGGATCGGAGATGGTGTCCATCGCCCGATCATCGGCCTCCGGCCTCCGTGGGGGATGAGCCCTCTGGCCCTTCTAGGATTACGAGCCAGATGCCCAGCACAACAGTGAACGTCCATGTCCCCGGCAACCACCTCATGACCGGCCTTCTCGGCCAGCGTGATGAGTTGCTTTTGCTCATCGAAGACGCCTTTCCCGAAGCCGACGTGCATGTGCGCGGCAACGAGATCACAGTGTCGGGAGATCAGGCCGGCACGGTTGGCAAGTTGTTTGAAGAACTCGTTGTACTTCTGCAGCAAGGTCAAGTGCTCGAGCCCGTGTCGGTTCGCCGCAGTATTGAAATGGTGAAGGCCGACGAACGTCCAAGTGAAGTACTCACGACTGATGTGTTGCGCAGTGCTCGCGGTCGCATGGTTCGACCGAAGACGAGCGGCCAGAAGCGCTACATCGACGCCATCCGCAAGAACATCGTGACCTTCGGTGTCGGCCCTGCCGGTACCGGCAAGAGCTGGCTCGCTGTTGCCATGGCCGTGCAAGCACTTCAGGCCAAAGAGGTTGACCGCATCATCCTCACTCGTCCTGCAGTTGAAGCTGGCGAGCGACTTGGCTTTCTGCCTGGCGACCTCATGGCCAAGGTCGATCCATATCTCCGTCCGCTCTACGACGCTCTCTACGACATGCTTGATGCCGAAGGAGCGCAGCGCATGCTGGAGCGCGGAACAGTCGAAGTCGCACCGCTTGCGTTTATGCGCGGTCGCACGCTGAACGGTTCATTCATCATTCTTGATGAAGCGCAGAACACGACGCCGGAACAAATGAAGATGTTCCTCACTCGAATCGGTTTCGGTTCGAAGGTTGTGATTACGGGCGACACCACGCAGATCGATGTGCAAGGTGGCCGAAGTGGGCTTCTCGATCTCGAGCCAGTTCTTTCGGGAATCGAAGGGCTGGAGTGGGTCAAGCTTTCTGCCGGTGATGTTGTGCGGCACCGCATCGTTCAAGACATCGTGAGTGCGTACGAAAACGCGCCGAAATCGTGAACGAGCCACCTCGTCGACGCCGGTTGAAGCGACGCGGTCCCGCTGACGGCGTCGTCACGGTGTTCGTTTCTGATGAACAAAATGCGCTTCCGATTGTTGTTGAGAAATGGCAACAACTCGCACTCGCTGTGCTTGCCGATGAAGGCGTTGAAGGCGAAGCCGAACTTTCGGTGATGTTTGTTGATGAGGAAACCATCGGGGATCTCAACAAACGGTTCATGGAAGCTGATGGCCCAACTGATGTGCTGTCGTTCCCAATCGATGGCGATCCCAATGAACCGGGACGCTGGCCCGATGCTGGTGGTCCGGGTCCGGATCGCATCGAAAACGATCCCGAGGACCTTCCGCTCTTACTTGGTGACGTGGTGATCTGTCCGCTCGTCGCTGAGCGAAACGCACCTACACACGCGGGTTCCTTTGATGACGAAGTCGCGCTGCTTGTCGTGCACGGCATCTTGCATCTGCTTGGCATGGACCATGCTGAAGACGCGGAACGCACTGCGATGCAATCTCGCGAACGTGAGCTTCTGGCGGCCCACTACGGCCCGCTTTCTGGTGATCCTTGGTCGGGCATCTGACCGTGTTGGCGGCAACGTTTTCTTCTGCTGACGGGTGGATGCTTTTCGCAATCGCCATCCTCTTGGTGATTTCGATCTTCCTGTCGTTGGCCGAAACGGCATTGACTCGAATGACGGTTTCGAAGGCCCAAGCGATTAGTGAACGAGGTGGGTTCGGCTCGAAGCGGATTCTTCGGCTTGTGGCCCATCCTGAAGAGTTCCTTAATGTCGTGCTCTTGGTTGTGCTTGTCTGCCAACTCGTTCAAGCAACGCTCGTTGGTTTGGTCGCCGACAGCCTTTTCGGTCCGTGGGGACTCGTACTCGCAAC
>Ga0075471_10003502_pt1 | contig 10181 bp, 12 predicted proteins | sample DEB19_08_DNA_2_FD_74787 | JGI IMG/M metagenome (GOLD analysis project Ga0075471, IMG submission 74787) | Aqueous microbial communities from the Delaware River and Bay under freshwater to marine salinity gradient to study organic matter... | ecosystem: Environmental > Aquatic > Marine > Coastal ... | reverse complement strand
ACCGGGACAGCGTCACATCTGCTTGGTTGTGCCATATAGCGCCAAGCGAGAAGAAAATGCCGCCTTCATCGCCTCCCTCAACCCCACCGTCGCGCTCGCGCTGATCGAGTGCGTGGAGGCGTTGGCAAAGTACAACGCCCTACCGCTTCGATCGGTTCAGAGCATTCAGCCCGGTGGCAGGCCACAGCGCAACGAGAAGGCGCTATTTGTCACCGGGGGCATGGAAGAGTGCGCCGACCAGGCCCTCTCCCGCCTCGCCAAGGCGATGGGGTGCGAGTCGTGAGCGGGCCAAGAACATTCCAAATCAAAGCTGGCCAGAAGTGGGCGGTCAAAGAGTACAAGGGCCGACTCCGCGTCGTCATGAATCGTGACAATTTTACGGTTCGTCAAGCCATTACGCCCTACGACGTTCTGTCGGTCAAACAGGTTCGGGACTTGGCCGCGTGGCTGAATCGGTATCTGCACATGGTCGCTCCGACCGAGCATGGCGAAGTGCTCGCGAATGCCCGCGCTCACGCTCGCGGCATTGACCGTGGACTGACTAATCTGGAAGCGAACCAGACGAAGGAGTCCCCATGACCCCCACCCACCCAAGCCCGAGCGATTCAGCGGTGACCGCCGCAAAGGCCATCTACTCGCTCTTGCACGGGCACTGCCTGACGGACGAACTCGCAAGCGCCGATATCCAGCGCATTGCATCCGCCCTCGTGAGCGCCCGCAATGAGGCCCTGGATGCCGCCCTGGCTTCGATTGCACGAGAGCAGAACTATCGCGAGTACCGAGAGGACCAGGACGGCAGCGGGATTGCCGCGTGCAAAGAGATTGCCGGTTATGTCCGGCTACTGAAAACAGAGATGCCAGCCCCCGAGCACGAGGAACTGAAGGGGCTGAGGTGGGCACTGGAAAACTGCGGGCACTACGGAACGCCTAAAACTTGTCACCTCTGTGTGCCGGTCCGCGCCCGGATAACCGAACTGGAGAAGTCATGAGTCTACCGAAGTGGGCCAAGGCTCGACTAGCCGTGAACCGCGTTCTCAATAGGTCTTGGGGAACGCTCGTTACTTCGGTTGACCGAGATACCCGCGACGCCATTGAGGCCGGACTATTCCAGGCGTGGCGCATGGGCTACCGCGCGGGAATCCGACAAGCGAAACTTGGTAAAACCGACTCGGCGTATCCGAGAAAACAACAAAGTAGAAAATCAGATGAGTGAACAAAAACCCACCGTTGGACGCATGGTGCATTTCGCGCCGCCGCAGGAGTGCGTGGGGCCGGCAAGCCTCACGCTCTATCCGGCGATCATTACGCAGGTGAATCCTGCGTTTCAAGGGCCTGATGCTGCATATTCTGAAACCGTTGAGCTGGCTACATTCGGGCCGAATAGCATCTACTTCCAGCACAAGGTTCAGCACTCGGCAGAGCCGAAGCCCGGTCACTGGTTCTGGCCCGCACGCGCATAGGACACAACGGGGATGCGTACCCATTTCGCCCGGATAGCAGCGCATTGCGATACCGGGCACCACTCATCGGAGTTTCAATGACCTCCTGGGCAAAGTTCCCCAAGATCACCAGCACCACGGGTATGGTCAACTCCTGCCGCGCATGAGAGTCTGCAGGTATGAAAGCTGAAACACGTGACCTGGAAACCATCGAGCGCGAGGCCATTCTTGACCGCCTTGCGACGTACTGCGGGAACCGGACGCACACGGCCCGCTCGCTGAAGATCTGCGTGCGCACGCTGCGGAACAAGCTGTCGCGGTACGCCGCCGAGGGCTTCGGCCGCCAGATCCACGCGGCACCCGCGCCTGGCCGGCCTGACCCGCATCCCGCATCCCGCTCGCGCAGCTGCTGATGACGAAGCCAGTCAGGTCTGCTGCAGAGAGCCCGCGTTACCGCGAGTTCATCACCGCCCGCGACCGGGCGCTGGAGCGCCTTCACTTCCGCGCCCAGCTGGAGATCGGTGACTTGATGCGCCAGTACCTCTCGCGCCTGGCCGGCATCGTGGCCATGCACGCAGTGAAGGGCGAGCGCATGGGGCTTTCGGCCATCAGCACCAGCGTGCAGTCGGCGCTTGAGCGGGAGATGCCCGGCACGATCCAGGCCATGTGGCGCGTCGTGGCCCGCCTGCGCTCGCACGCCTGGCTGCTGGCCCACGTGGGCGAGGCAGAGGCAATTGGGCGCACCCTGGGGGGGCCAGCGAAGTACCAGGCGGCCCAGGGGCAGGTCCAGGCAGCCATGCTCGCGCCGAACCCAGCTGGCGGCCGCTGGGACGCACGCATCGAATTGGCCCTGCAGCGCATCAACCAGCAGGTGGTCGCCGCAGTGCGCCTTGCCAGGGTGCTCGGTGACAGCCCGCAGGAGATGATGCAGCGGGTGCAGAAGGCTCTGCCGAAGCCGGTGCGCCATGCGACGCCGCCGAAGGAACTGCGCAGGCTGCGTGAGGCCGGTGCTCTGCCGCCAGTGAAAGCCCTGCCTCGCGGCGCATCTGCTGGCGTGGTTGACGAGGCTACGTGGAACTCCATGCTGGCGGATTACCTGGACGATTATGTGCCCAAGTGGCGCGGCCCGGAGACAGTGTTTGATATTGACGTTGACCGCGAAGACCTTCCCGCTGGCGCTGGCTTCCAGGCCGTGGGCACGCCGCCGAGTGGTGACCTGAGCGAGTGGTACGGCTGGGAAGTCGAGCAGCAGATGACCCAGGACTTCGTGGGCCAGGTGCGCGATGGGCAGGTGACAGCGGCGAACGAGAACGGCATAACGGATTTCGTCTGGGTGTCCGTGCTCGATGCGAAGACGGACGAGTGCTGCACATGGCGGAACGGCTTGACCAGCAGGGAGATTGAGGCACAGTTGAAGAATGGCCAGCACCGAGGGGACGACTGCCGGGCAACGGTTCCGCCCGCTCACTTTAACTGCCGATGCGTCCTGTCGCCTCTGCTCAAGGGGATGCCGGATGAACCGCCGCCCGACTTCGGAGCGTTTGACGAATGGCTGAACAGTTAGAAAACGATCCCGAGGCGAAGCGCCAGCGTGTCAGTGCTCTGGTGCGCCAGGCCGAATTCGACCCGGAGAAGTACGAGTACAGTGATCGGTTTCAGCCCGCCAAGTCCATCAGCCCGGACAGCGTGCACACGACGCCCGAGCTCCTGAAGCTGATCGAGAAAAACCCGGCCGTGGAAGTGGACGCGCGGGTTCTGGCGTATCACCCGACGACGGGCGATGTGGGCGTGCGCCGCCTGCCGACGCGCACGAAGTTCATCGAGGCGCTGCAACGGAACAAGGGTCTGCGCAGCACCAGGCGCATGCGCGAGGCGATGGACTCCTTCGGGGACGACTCCGCGTCCGGGTTCTCGTCCGGTCGCGTGGGCGAGGATTACGTTCCGCTGCTCGGTGGCCCGTTCAACAAGCAGCTGTACTATTACGATTACCTGCGCATGCACGCGCTGGCGTTCCACGCCTACCACCACGATCCGGTGGCGAAGCACGTCGTGCAGATGACGCGAGACTTCACTCTTGGGAGAGGCTTCCGAGTTGACTCCGAGAACAAGGCAGCCCTGGCGGTATGGCGGGCCTTTGAGGCCGCAAACGACCTACCTCTGCTCATGGAACAACTGGCGATCGAGCTCGCAGTTTACGGTGAAACGATGCTCTGGTGGCTGCCCAACGGGGCCACGAAGATCGGTTACCGCCTCACGCCAGGGCAAGAGCCTCCCAAGGGTATTCTGCCGCGAGTGCGCCTCGTGGACCCGAGCGCCATCTGGGAAGTGGTGACGTACCCGGAGGATATCACCCGCGTGCTCTACTACCAGTGGGTGGCCCCGACGCAGTTCCAAATGTACACGGGCCGGGACAACGGCGAGGCCGTGCCGGGTTCCAAGTTCATCATGCAGCAGATACCCGGCGAGCAGATGCAGCACCACAAGGTCAACAGCGTATCGAACGAGAAGCGCGGCCGCAGCGACCTGTTCCCGGTGCTCGGCTACCTGAAGCGCCTGCGGGACACGGTGAATTACAATCTGGTGAGCCTGCAGAAGCAGGCCGCCTGGAGCATCGACACGACGGTGACGGGGGGACAGGCTGACCTGGAGGCGTATGCCCAGGAGCAGGAGGCGCTGGGAACGATCGCGCCGGCCGGGAGTGAGTTCGTGCACACCGACAAGGTGAAGCGCGAGTACCTGTCGAACCAGGGCGCGAAGGCTGGCGGCGCGAGCTCGGCCTTTGAGTGGTGCATGAGCATGGTCGCGGCCGGTACAGGCTATCCCATCTCCTACTTCGGCACCCACCTCTCGGGCGGGCAGACGCGGGCGAGCGCCATCGTGAGCACGGAGCCCATCGCCAAGCGCCTTGAGGCCCGCCAGCTGGTGTACGAGCGCATCGTGCAGGGCATGTGGAAGCGCGTGATGAGTCACTTCGGCATCAAGGCCGAGTGCGAAACCACCTGGCCAGAGATCATCACCGCAGACCGCACGGCGAAGTTGAAAGACCTGGCGCTGGCCGAGGAACTGCGGTGGATCTCTCCGCGCCGCGCCGCCACGATCGCGAGCAAGGAACTGCAGGTATCGAAGTACGAGTACGACACCGAGCAGAAAAATATTGAAGAGGACAAGGCCCAGGGTCTGGGCCAGCCGACTGTGGGTGCCCCCGCACCTCTAACAGCGCCGGGGGCTGTTCCCCAGAATTCGCCCTCGGCGCTGACCTCTGGCGAGCGGAAGGAGATCAAAGACAATGGCCGGTCCTGATGTGCATCGCCTGACGCTCGAAGACCTGATGGACAACCCGAAGAAGTACGGGCTGCCGACGCTCGCGGAGTTCGCCCGGAACCCTGCCATCCTTCGCGGCGCGGCTGATGAACTATTCGCGAACGTGGACAAGGGTAGCGCCATCCTGGGCAAGCAGGTGCGCGAGCACCGCTATTACTGGCGCGGCATCAAGATGGACAGCCTGGAGCGCGTGCAGAAGGCCGCGATGGATGACATGGGCCTGGGCGTCGATGCGCTGACCGTGAAGCCCGAGCTCGAGCGCGGCACGGCCGGGAAGTACATCATCCACGTGTACGTCGAGCCGAAGCGAAAGCTGGTGAGCGTATGAAAAAACCCGGCGCGTACAAGGACAAGAACGCGGGGATTCGCACCACGCACTGGTTCTGGGCCTCGATGGGCCACCTGGGCAAGGGCCTGGGCAAGGGCCCGCTGCCGAAGGCCAAGGAGTCCGGCGCGGCGGAAGAGCCGAAGGCCCCAGCGGCAGCACCAGCAGAGGCTGATGCACCGAAGGCGGGGGGGCCCGACCAGGTGGTGCGCCAGCTGCTGACGGACAATCCTGGCATCAGCGGCGCGACGCTCCTGAACCTCATCAAGGCCAACGGTCTTGAGATCCACGCCGGCAAGGCAGGCGGCCAGGTGGTCGAGCCCCAGGCGGCGAAGGAAGCCGACACGGCCGGCGCGAACGCCCAGGTGCTCCGCGCCCGAGAGTCATCGGCCATGCAGTTCCGTGCCGGAAGCATCACGGCCATGCGCGAGAGCTCGGCCAGCGACAACGGCATCGGTCCGACGCGCTTCCGTACCGTCATCCTGGAGCAGGGTCTGGGGAACATGAAGGATGCGTTCTACTATGAGCGCAGCTTCCTGGAGTCCGCCGTACCCGTGTTCGAGGGGAAGAAGATTTACGCCGACCACCCGAGCACGATCCAGGAAGAGACTCTGCCCGAGCGCAGCGTGCGCGACGTGCTGGGTCATTTCGAGAACGTGGCCGTGGAGCAGGGCGAGGATGGAGTGGCCCGGCTCATGGGCGACGTTGTGGTGCTCGCGGACAAGCCCTACGAGTGGGCACGCGGCCTGATGCGGCATGCCGTCGAGTACCGGACGAAGTTCCCTGACAAGGATTTCGTGGGCATCAGCATCAATGCGAACGGTTTTTCAGGGGAAGCCAGCACGGGGGCGTTCCTCAAAGAGTCGACCCTGCCCGAGCCCATCCGGCGCAAGCTGGAGATGGCCCTGGCCGAAGGTGTCGAAACGATCCGTGTGGCAACCGAAATCAAAGACGCCGTTTCCGCTGACCTCGTGACAGAGGCCGGCGCAGGCGGCAAGATCATCAAGATGATCGAAGGAGAAAAGCAGATGGGCAAGAAGGTCGTGGGCAAGGTGAAGGAAGCCGAAGCGAAGCAGTCGGAAGCTGAAGCGAAGCAGACCGAGGCCGAGGGTAAGGAAGCCGAAGCGAAGCAGGCGGAAGGCAAGCAGGCCGATGCGCCCGCTCCGGGGCACGCGGACGAAGAGCAGGACGTGGCGCTCATCAAGAAGATGCTCGCGGAGTACGTGGGCGCGGAAGAGAGCGAGAGCGCCGAAACCGTCGAGGCCGCGAAGCAGGCCGTGGGCCTGTGCAAGAAGGCCGGAATGGACGCCGAAGAGGCCATGCGCTGCGCCGGGTACGGCATGAAGATGGCCAAGATCCACGCCTCCCACCAGGCCGATGCCGCGAAGCAGGCCGAAGCCGAAAAGGAAACGAAGCAGTCGGAGGCCGAGGGCAAGGAGTCCGAAGCCGAGGGCCACAAGGAGTCGGCCGCCGAACTGAAGTTGAAGGGCGAAAACGCCCGGCTGCGTGAGCAGCTGGCCGCCCGCGAGCTCAACGAGCACATCGACACGAAGCTGCGCGAAAGCAAGCTGCCGATGGCCGTAACCAAGCGTTTCCGCGAAAGCCTGAAAGCCCCGCGCTCGAAGGCCGAAGTGGACGAGAAGTTCAACCTGTTCATCGAGGGATATCGTCAGGCCGGCGGCGGTGAGGCCGAAGGTCTGGATTTCATCGTGGGCATGGAGAAGGGCGGCGAGCCCGTCGAAGGCGTGTCCTTCGCTGACTGCGCCACCGAGTAACCGAAAAACAGATCAAGGAGAATAAACAATGTCTGTCGGAAAAAACACGATCGTTCGGAGCCTCGCGGCCCGTTCGGTCTTCCCCGATGCGAAGCCCGTCATCAGCGCGGCTGTCAGCTTCAACCAGGGTGACCTGCTCATGTTCAACACGAGCACGAACCTCCTGGCGCTCCCGGCCGCCGAGGCCGATGGCGTCACCTTCGTCGGCGTCGCCGCCTGCGATGTGGTGGACGGCAAGATGCGGTCGCCCTACCAGGGTACCGCTGTGGATGCCGCCCAGGCGGCCTCTGCCATCCCCGGCCCGCTGCACTCGGTCGTTGCCAAGTGCGTGCTGAAAACCGGCGAGTCCCTGAACCCCGGTGCCTACGTGTACCTGGACCCTGCCACCGGCACTCGCGGCGTGCAGTCGGCCGGAACCCAGGCCATCGGCACCTATCAGGGCCCCGCGATCGCTGGCTCCGCTGCGGGGCTTGAGATCGAAGTTCTCATCGGCGCTCGGTACCCGGCCCCCAGCCTCTAAGGCTGGTCTGCAGGAAACGGTTTCAAGAACAAGATCGTCAAGGAACGATCAAGGAGAAAACGAAAATGAAGTTGAGAGAAAGGAACCTCGCTGTCCAGAAGCGAGTTCTGACGGAAGGTGCGGAGATCAAAAGTTTCCGCGAAGGATTCAAGGCCCGGCACGGCATCGACCCGCTCGATGGCGAGAAGTTTCCGGTCATGAAGGAGTCCTGGTCCTGGCGCAAGCTGGCGACCAAGCTGCAGGGGATGCGCGAGGCCGACGCGGCCGGTGCCTTCATGCAGTTCCTGCGTGCCGGCGTGCAGAGCGTGACGAACGCCATGTACGAGTCGGTCGGCACCACCTACGAGGACTGGGTGACCGTCGTGCAGAGCACGAAGGACACCGAGCTCTACGCCCCGAACCACGGCGTAGCGTTCCCTCGCCAGGTCGGGCCCTCGATGAAGTACCCGGAAGTCGGCGCGGCCGCCCTGGACATCAAGCTGAAGAACCTGAAATTCGGTTCGATGTACGTCCTTGAGCGCGAGCTCCTGGACGACGACCAGACCGGCAGCTTCCAGCGCCAGGCCGGGATGCTGGGCGAGTACATGAAGCTGCTCTGCGAAGTTCTCTGCTACGGGAAACTCGCGTCGGTGGCGAACATGACCTACATCGATTATTCGATCCCGGTTTCCGAAACGAAGCCGGCCGACGAATCGACGTACCCGTGGAGCCAGGCCCTTCGCGGCGGCGGCAAGAACCGCCCGGCCTCGTACACGATCCTGAACCAGGCGGGCATCCAGGCTGGCTTCATCGGCCTGATGAACCAGAAGAACCTGCAGGGGATCAAGATGAACGTCACCCCGAACCGCATCATCGCTGGCCCCTCGCAGCAGTTCGATGCGGCCGTGCTGCTCAACTCCAGCTACTACCCTTCGGGTGCGGCTGCTGCGGGAAGCACGGGCGGCGCGTTCGCCATCAACCCGATCAAGTCGATCGCCGATCTGACCATCAGCCGCTTCGTTTTCAAGAACGACGGCACGGTCACCGGCGACTCGAAAGCCTGGTTCCTGGTGGACGACTCCAAGCCCTGGTTCATCCTCCAGCTGCGTGAAGCCATCTCGGTCGAACAGGAAGCCACGAACGCCGGCGCTGCGTTCGAGCTCGACCAGTACCGCTTCAAGGCCCGCAGCCGGATGAACGCGGACCACATCGACCCGCGTTACGCCTGGCAGGGTAACGACGGTTCGGTGACGAGCTAACCCGCCACAGCCACAGTGGACAACGGGGGGGGCAGTGAGCACGCTGCCCCCCCTGGGTTCACCCAGGAAGCCTGAACGATGAGGACCGAGGGAACGATGAGCCGAAAGACGATGCAGCGAGTGATCCGCCACGCAGTTCCGCCCGGCACGACGCTGCCAGAGGAAGAACGCGCAGGGGATCGCCGCGTGCGCCAGCTTGAGGCCCGCGAGCGCCTAGGCGACAAGGCCAAGAGCCTGCCCGAGCAGATCGCCGGCCATCCGTTCCATTACCGAAACAAGTTCTGCCCCGAACTGCAGTGGGCCTTCGACCGGATGCCGCGCATGTGGCACGTGTCGCTTTTCTTCCCCTACGCCGAGGGGGGCCCCCTCTACATCGACCTGCCGGTGACGGCCGAGGACGTGGTGGACGCCAAGGCGAAGCAGGTCGTGATGCTCGAGAAGGGCCTGCGCATGGTCGTGATTGAGCAGAGCCACGGGTACAACGACGCGCTGGCCCAGCTGGGAGAGCAGGCGGTGGCCCGGTGAGTTGGACTACGGCGGTCGCAGACCTTCGCGCTCTCCTGAGTGATGGCCCGACCGACAAGCTGCGCCAGAAGCGTGTGCTGGGGAACCAGGACGGCGTGCGCACGAAGTTCAAGACCTTCGAGTTCCGGCGCGTGACGGACTTCACCACGGCGACAGCGCCGCTCGGCGTGTTCGTCGATGGTACGGCCGTGACGGTTTCAGCTGATGATGTGGCCACCGGGGCCTTCACCCTGGCCGTGGCCCCAACGAATGGGCAGGAGATCGAGGCCCGCTACTACATGCAGTGGTTCATCGACAGCGAACTGCAGACCTTCCTGCGCTCGGCCTCGCAGTGGCTGGGCCTGGGTGCCACCTTCGCCAACGTGCCAGCTGGCCTTCAGCCTTCCGCCCTGCAGTACGCGGCGGCCGATGCATACCAGAAGCTGGCGCTGCGCTGGGCCGAACACCAGAGCGAAACGTACCGGCTTGAGGATCAGCCGGATGGGAAGCTGAAGAGCGTGGCCGACCAGTACCGGGCCATGAGCACGGACCACCGGAAGCTGGCCCTGTCGAACCGCGACGAGTTCTACAAGCGCCAGGGCCAGGCCCTGCAGCCGCTCTTCCGTACGATCCAGGGGAACGCGAAGGAAACGGTGCCCCAGCGATGAGCCTCAAGCGACTCCAGACTGGCGTGCAGGACCGCCTGCAGGGCCTTATGGACCGCGCCAGCGGCAGCCAGGGCTTCATGATCCGGGTGATTTACCCGCGCTACCAGAAGGCCCAGCTGAAGCGGTGGATGACCGAGGGCCCAGGCTGGCCCCCCCTGACCGCCAGGTACGCGGCGCAGAAGCGCGTGCGGTTCGCGGCCTACCCTGGCAGCGGCCGGAAGATGCTTATCGCCACCGACAGGCTGCGCCAGAGCGTGGTGGGCCCGCACCGGGACTTTCGCATGCACACGACGCGCACCAGCATGGTCATCAGCACCGCCGTGCCGTATGCCGGATGGGTGGACGAGCGCCGGGACTTCACGACCTTCGACCGGGCGACGGTGCAGCAGTG
>Ga0075471_10003501_pt1 | contig 10183 bp, 10 predicted proteins | sample DEB19_08_DNA_2_FD_74787 | JGI IMG/M metagenome (GOLD analysis project Ga0075471, IMG submission 74787) | Aqueous microbial communities from the Delaware River and Bay under freshwater to marine salinity gradient to study organic matter... | ecosystem: Environmental > Aquatic > Marine > Coastal ... | reverse complement strand
TCGCGAGGCCGGTGAGGTCTTCGAAGACGATGGCACCGCCGCCGAGAAGATCGTCGCCTTCCTCGACGACCTCAAGGTTCTCTAGGAGGAATTGATCATGGCTCTTTCGAAGATTTGGGTTCTTGCCGAAGCAACTGACGGCAAAGTCACCACAACAACACTTGAACTCCTCACCAAGGCCCGTTCGCTGGCCGACACGGTCGAAGCGATTTACGCCGGTGGCGACGCCGACGCTATTGCTGGCCAACTCGGCGAGTTCGGTGCGTCGAAGGTGTACACAACCGGCGATCTTGCTGGTGCGCTTCCGGGCGTTCCGGTGTCGGGTGCCATCGCTGCTCTCGTCGATGGCGGTAACGCTCCCGACGCGATCATCGCGGCAACCTCCTATGTCGGTCGTGACATCGCTGGTCGTCTTTCGGCCAAGCTCGATCGCACCGTCATCACCAACAACACCGACCTCGAGGTCGACGGGTCCAACCTCGTCACCACTGAGCCGGTGTTTGGTGGCTCAACCGACGTGAAGACAACTTTCACCGCCGCTGGCCCCCACCTGGTGCTCGTGCGTCCGAAGTCATTCGTTGCTGAATCCGCCGGTGGCGGCGCTGCTGCAGTCGAGACCATTGCGGTTCCCGACGGTGGCAAGAGCGCTGGCGCAAAGGTCGTCAACCGTCACGTCGAAGAGCGTGAAGGACCGTCGCTCGACGAAGCCGCAATCGTGGTGTCCGGTGGTCGTGGTCTTGGCGAACAGGACAGCTACGCCCTCGTGGAGGAACTGGCCAAGCTTCTTAACGGTGCCCCGGGTGCATCCCGCGCCATCGTCGATGCTGGTTGGGTTCCTTACAGCTACCAGGTCGGCCAGACCGGCAAGGTCGTCAAGCCCACCGTGTACCTCGCTGCCGGTATTTCCGGTGCGACCCAGCACATGGTCGGCATGAAGGGCTCGAAGAACATCATTGCCATCAACAAAGACGCTGAAGCGCCGATCTTTGCGGTCAGCGATCTCGGCATCGTTGGTGATGTGCACAAGGTTCTGCCGCAGGTCATCGAGGCTCTCAAGGCTCGCTGATTTGTCGCACTGAAGTGTTCGAACGCCCCGGCCAATGGTCGGGGCGTTCGTCGTTTTGCGACTCATTGGCCTGACAGACTGAGTGCACGCAACCGATGGAGCTCGCCGTGTTCGCACTCTTCGATTCAATCTTCGGACTACCTGGTCATCCGTTGTTGGTGCACGCCGCGGTTGTCTTGGTGCCGCTGGCTGCACTTGGCACGATCGTGATTGCGTTCTGGCCTGCAGCACGAAACCGCATCGGGTGGATCACTGCGGGGCTTGGGGTCGTCGGTTTTTTCTTTGCATTTTTTGCAAAGGAGAGCGGCGAAGCTCTCATTGAAACTGTGCGTGTCACCGCTGCAGTGAATTCCCATGCCGAGATGGGCGACTGGGGAGTCATCGGCGCATTCCTGGTTGGCGGAAGTGCGTGCACGCTCATGATTTTCGATCAATTTGTGAAAGAACGCGCGAAGCGCGATCTCTCCGAACTTTCGATCACCCGTCCCCTTCGAACACTGATCGGTGTGTTTGCGGTTGTGCTCTGCATTTTCGGAACGGTGCTCGTGGTCAACGTTGGCCACAGCGGAGCGAAAGCGACGTGGGAGAACAAAGACGTCGCGCCGACGGTTCCCTACAACGGCGACTGAACACGTCTAGATCAATGGCCACGGATAACGGTGGCCGCTTTCGTCAATTGGAAGAACACCTTCGCGAACCAGTGCTCGAGCTCGAGCGAGTACCGCGTCTTGTTCAAATGAACCGAGTAACTCTGCGACAGCCGGAGGAATTCCAGCATCGACGAGTGTTTGGAGGTCGGCCAAAAGGTCGTCGCCGATGTCCTCGCCGCCGAAGTCCCAAATCACGGTGCGAAGTTTGAATTCGGCGTGGAACGACAGCCCATTGTCGATTCCCCAAATATGGCCATCGGCATCGATCAGGCAATGCCCGCCCTTACGGTCAGTGTTGTTGCAAACGAAATCGAACACCGCCATTCTCTGCAATTGATCGTGAGTGTCTTCATCTTCGAGCATCGTGAAGTAGTGCTGTTCGAAGTCTGCATCGATGAAACGTTGGACTGAGCCGGTGCCATGTGGTGCGTCGTCGCGCGAAACGGTGAACGGAACCACTTCCCAGCCGAGCGCGTGGCTGAGTTCGAAAGCCGCCACTTCGCGTTTCCAGAGTCCGTCCGGAAAGTCCCAAAGGGGACGTTCACCGATATGCGGTTTGTAAATCACGCGTGTTGATTCGCCGTCCAAGGTGGCTTCGGCAAGAAACGTCGCGTTGGAACTCCATGGCATTCGGCCGATGAGTTCAATTTCTCCGGTTGTGATGATGGCCTCGACGCTGCGGCCGCCGCTCGTTGGTGTTAGTTCAGACGCGGGCATGGGTGGCCACCCGGATCCATCGGACGCCCGCACAGTCGGCATGCCGGGCGTCCGGCCCGAACAAGGTCATTGCCAACAGCGATAAATGCGGCGACCTGTGCGCGAGTAAGTCGAAAGCGAGCGGTTGCGGGGTCGAATCCGAACTCTTCATCAAACGATTCTTCGGAGAGGTCATCGAAGTCGGGGAGTTCTTCAGCAACGATCACGAGGCGGTCGTCATCTTCTTCGTAGGCCACAGCGAGCCCACCGACGGTCCACTGCATATCGAGGGGAGGGTTGGCCGAGGTCGGCGCAACAAATTGTCCCGGATGGATTGCGGGTAGGTCAGTGAGAATGCCGTCGAGGTATTCGCACAGAGCGGCAACTTGTTGTTTTTCGAGTTTGAACGAGACGCTGCGTCCGGCATCGCTGGCTTGAATGAAGAACGTGCGTCGGCCTGGTTCTCCGAAGACACCGGGTACAACGGCATCAGGATCCATGAACTCCCAAGATTCGCTCACGAGATCCCTAATTTCGAAAGATCATCGCCGGTGGAGTTCACGGTGAGGACCGCAGGCCCCGATGGTGAATACAGAATCGCGGAAATCGAACATGGCGACACGACGATGCGCTGGAAAAGATCGAGGTGCGTGCCAAGCGCTTGAGCGATCGCTGCCTTGATGGGATCGGCATGTGAGACCGCAACGATTGTTTGGCCAGGGTGTTTCGCAACGAGCGAATCGATTGCGCCAACCATGCGCGTCTGCATCTCGGCGAAGGACTCGCCGTTGGGGAATCGGAAGCCACTTGGATAGCGCTGAACGGTTGTCCACTCGGGAAGCTTGCGAAGTGCGTCGAGTTTCTTTCCTGTCCAGTCGCCGAAGTCGCACTCGAGCAGTCCTCGGTCGATCTGCACCTTAAGTTTTCGCTCGCGTGCGATCGGCTTTGCGGTTTCTCGGGTGCGTTCAAGGGGTGAGGCGTAGATCGCAGAGACCTTCGACAATTTCGCAATGCGGGCTGCGGCGGCTTCGGCCTGGGCGATGCCGCTCTCGGCCAAATGCAGGCCACGTGCCCTTCCGGGCAAGGTGGTGCCGGTAGTGGGTGTCTGACCGTGACGGACGAGCAGGACAAGGGTGGGTGCAGGGGCAGATCGCTTACGGGCCATGGGAGAGAGAGCCTACCGAGCCACCTCGAAAGGTGGACCGGTGGGCCACGAACTCATGGTTGATGTCGATAGAGCGAGAGGCACCGACTACGGTTGCGACCGCCTGCCGCCGCCCCCCGGTCGATGCGGCATCGAGTTCATGAGGATGGTCAGCACGATGTTGGGACGACGCGTAGGTGCAGGGATGGGCGTTCTCGCCCTCGTACTCATGATCGGCCTCGGCGGATGCAACGAGGACAACACTCCCAAGGAGTACAACACCCTCACGCAGCAGAACTTTGTTGAGCTCTGCACGAACTATCTCTACAACTCAACCGGCGAGATCACCGCGACCGAAACTGGCAATGCCGCGACACTCGATCCCGCACTTGAAGCGACCAAGACCACGATCAAGTCGGACGTTCAGGGAACAAGCCAGTCGGACTGTCTCTGCATGTATTCGGTGTACGTCAACAAGATGTCGATCGCTGACTTCACCACGCTCAATAGCGATCTGAAGTCAGATCCCGAGAAGGCCTGGAATGGTGTGTCCTCGGAAATCAAAGACGCGGTTGGCAAATGCGCCTCTGGATCCGACGCAAGCACGACGACGACGACGGCTGTCGCTCCGTCAACGACCGTCGCAGGCTGATCACCCGCAGCGTTACTTCGCTACGGGCTTCTTCTTTTCTGGGAGCCCAAGGCGAACTTCCGTTTGTGCCCATTGCGGCCAACGAGCGCGACTCTTCTCGGCAAGTTTGCGCATAAGCGCGATTGCGCCCGGATCTTCATCGCCTGGCCGCGCTTCAATCGAGCCATCGGCGATCATTCGCTGAATGATCTCGCGACCGACGTCGGTGCGAACAATGGTGAGCGTCCAGTCGTTGTCCTTGCCGATTCCGCCGGTCGAAATGTCGGCGTGTTCTGCAGCGAAATCAGGACAGTGATTGCAACCCTCACGCGTCCAGTCGTGGCATTCCTTGAGGTTGACCTCGTGGTATCCGCCGTCGCGAGTCCAGATCTGGAACACGCCCTTGATATTCATCTTGGTGATTTCAGCTTTGGGAATGCGGTACTTGGCTTCGAAGAGTTCTTCGAAGATCGCATCATCAAAGGTCTTTGAACACAGCAGGCCAATGTTGAACACGATCGGCTTCGAGATCTTGCCGATCTTTCGTGACCACATCACTGGAGCGATCGATGACTGGCAGCTCATGCCCACCATTGCGAGTCGCTTGAGACCGCGTTCTTTGGCTTCGTCGATCGCGAGAGTGTTTGCCGAGTAGGTATAGCGGCTGCCCGCGCCGGCGAGAACTTCGTCACGGTTTGTTGCAACGCCAGGAATGGCCTTCCATGTCGCTGCGTCGCCGCCTTCGAGGTATGAAGTGAGCGCGCCGTCGATGTAGTCGTTGTCGAGTGCCCAGATGAGTAGTGCCGAAACAAGACCGCCGTCCTGACCCATGCGATGAACCATGTCGTCCGACGCGCGAGTGAGGAGGATGTCGCTGTAGATGCCGGCAACTTCGTCATCGGCACGATCACGATCAAAGAGGTGTTCGTTGGCTTGGGGCTCCCATGAGCGGAAACGTGGGCATGCACGAGTGCAACTGGTGCAACCCTTTTGGCCGTGACCGCAATCGGTCGGGCCGAGCTCGTCTTCGATGTGGAACGGCTTGTAGCCACCGGCTTCGTGGTTGTACCCGATGACGTCATGGGGGCACGAAATCACACAGCCAGCGCAACCGGTGCAAAGGCCTGAGGTGATGACCTCGCTGAAGAGTTCCTTCCACTGGAAGGACCAGCGTTCGGCTTTGGGTGAGGTCTCGGTGGTGCTCATAGGGGGCGAATCTACCCCTCTGGCACGGGTTCGCTGCCTTTCTGCGAAACGATTGGACGACTCAAGCCCGCATCGGAAGACTGTCGCCCATGGACCTGAACTATCCGGAAGACGCCGAGGCCTACCGCAGCGAAGTTCGCGGATGGCTTGAAGAGAACCTCCCAAAGGGTTGGTTCGAGCCCGGGTTCGAAATGAGCACCGATGAACGCGCGCTCTTCCTCGAGGAATGGACCTCGAAGCTCTACGGCGGCGGTTGGATCTGCGCGTCGTGGCCGGCCGAATACGGCGGCAAGGGACTCTCCACCATGAAGGCCGTTGTCGTGGCGGAGGAATTCGCGAACGCGGGTGCGCCGATGCGTGCCGACTTCTTCGGCGACACGCTTGTTGGTCCGACCATTCTTCAGTGGGGTACGGAAGATCAGAAGAAAGAATTTCTTCCCAAGATCCTTTCTGGCACGATCGCTTGGTGTCAGGGCTTTAGTGAACCTGATGCTGGTTCAGATCTTGCCAACCTCGGCACGAAGGCAGTTCTGGATGGTGACGAGTGGGTCATCAACGGTCAGAAGATCTGGACAACGCAGGGTTTCATCGCTGATTACGTCTTCGTGCTTTGTCGGACCGATCCCGATGCGCCGAAGCACAAAGGTATTTCCTACTTGCTGTGCCCGATGGATCAGCCTGGTGTTGAAGTACGTCCGATTAAGCAGATCGATGGCTCTGCAGAATTCGCTGAGGTGTTCTTCACCGACGCACGTTGTTCAAAAGAGAACGTCGTTGGTGGCCTCAACAATGGTTGGGCTGTTGCAATGACAACACTTGGGTTCGAGCGAGGCACGTCGGCAACCACCGGTTACCGACGCTTCGAAACCGAACTCAACCACATCATCGCTGTGGCCAAGTCGAACGGCGCGATTAACGATCCGCTGATCCGTCAGCGAATTGCACTTGCGTGGTCGAAGGTCCAGATCATGCGAATCAACGGACTTCGTTCACTCACTGCGGTTGTCCAGGACCGGAAAGACTTTGGTGTTGCCGCACTCGGCGCAACTAACAAGATCTTCTGGAGCGAATATCACCAGCAGGTCATGGCGCTTGCCATGGATGTTCTCGGTCCTGAAGCCCAGTTGCTGCTCGGCGATGCCGGTACTGAAGAATCGGTTCCCGGCTACGGCCGTCGTCCGGTCAATCCGGTCTATCCGGCAAATGCGCTGCAGTCATCCTTCTTCTTCAGTCGCTCAGAAACGATTTGGGGCGGAACTTCCCAGATCCAGCGCAACATCGTGGGCGAACGCGTCTTGGGCCTTCCCAAGGAGCCCAAGGTCACAGCCTGAAGCCCCGGGGGTGACGGAGGGGCGGAAAGAGCCCCGACTACCCTGACTGTGCCATGTCCGATGTACCCCCCACGTCGGGAGGATCCGTGCCCCCATGGGACCCGGGTCAGCCTCCTCGACGCAACGCCAGTTCTCCCGGTCGTCGGGTGCTTGGCTCGTCGAAGACCCCGCCCACGGGCGGACCTTCAAGCGCGGCTCCGAAGCCGAATTTCCGGCATGCCAAGCCCCCCAAGAAGGGCAAGCGTGTCCTGAAGGTCGGTATCGGGGTCATCGTTCTGATCGGTCTGGGCTTCGCCGCTGTCGCTGGTTATGGGTGGTACCGGTTCAATCAGATCAATCGAGACTCGCTTGCCCTCGCCTCGTCGTCGGGCGGTGTTCAGAACTTTCTGATTGTCGGATCCGACAGTCGATCGGGCATGTCGAAAAGCGACAACAATTCTTCGGCGTTTTTAAATGGCCAAGGAGTTCAGGAATCAGGCCAGCGATCGGACACGATCATGATCGCGAGAGTCGATTCGAAGAATAAGACCGTCGACCTCATGTCATTCCCAAGAGATCTTTGGGTGCCGATTCAGCCGTCCGGCGAAGAAGAACGCATCAACACTGCGTTTGCGCAGGGCAAGGACAGCGCCGACGGAGCGCAACGACTGATCAACACGATCAAGGCGGATTTTGGAATCGACATCAATCACTATGTCGAAATCAATTTCAAGAGCTTCAAAGGAATTACCGATGCCGTCGGCGGCATTCCGATGTATTTCGAGAAACAGGTCAGAGACAAGAATTCCGGGTTCTACATGTACGGAACTGGATGTCAGACGCTCGACGGTGACAGTGCCCTTGCGTATGCACGATCTCGACACCTTGAATACCTAGATCCAAAGACAAAGAAATGGATCGAGGATCCAAGCGCTGATCTCGGACGTATCTCGCGTCAGACATTGTTCATGCGGACGATGATTGATCGGGCCCAAGACAAGTTCGGATCAACAGATCTCAAGGCGATTAACGATCTGGTTTCCTCAACTTCCGACAATCTCACCTTCGATTCGCAATTGAGTATTGGCAATCTGGTGTCGCTCGGAAAATCATTCAAAGGCTTTTCAGGCGATCAAATCGTGACGCATGTTTTGCCGGTCTACATGGACATGACAAGCGGTGGAGCAAGCATTCTTCGTTTGGACACAGCCGCCGCCGAAGACGTTCTCAACGTGTTCCGTGGTGCGCCGGCAGGAACTGTCATGCCGACGTCTGTCGTTGTCAGCGTGACGAATGCAACGGGAACAAAGGGTAAGGCGGTTGAGGTTTCGGATCGTCTTGATCAACTCGGATTCACGTCGAAGTCTGCTGGCGATGTCACGAAGACGCAGGCGGCAACTGTGATCAAGTACCTCCCCGGATTCGAAAAGCAGGCTGATCTCCTGGCGCGTCAACTTGGTGGTACGGCGCAAACGCAGGTCGATAAGACGCTCAAGAGCAGCGCTCCCGTGACGCTGGTTCTTGGCACATCGTTCACCGGGGTTCTCGCCGAACCGTTGCCGGCTAGTACGACCACCACCGTCGCCGGCGTCATCGATTCGTCGACTTCGACGACAACGGGACCAGTAACGACGGTGAAGCCGGGCGAAATCACTGAACTGGTCGGTATCGAAGCGGGTAAAGCCCCCGAAGGTGTCGTCTGCAAGTGAACGGCCGTGCCGGGACTCTTGCCGGCCTGATCGAAGATGTTGCGGCGCATCAGCCCGATGCTGTCGCGGTGATCGACGACGCGGGTGCAGTTACGTTTGCGGAATTGAATCAGCGTGTGCGTGCAACGGCACAGATTCTCAGTGGTCTCCTTGATCCAGATGTTCCAGTTGCGGTGATGGGGCCTAACGAACGAACGTGGATTGAGCTGTACTACGGAGTTCCAGAATCGGGCCGAACACTTGTTTTTCTGAATCATCGATTGCATGCGCGTGAAGTGGTCGCAATGATCGAACGATCAGGGGCGGGAATCGTCATCGGTGACCCCGGCGAACTTGATCGCCTTCGCAGCGAAGGTACAGACCTCCCACTCTTTGACTGGGAAACGTGGTCGGGCTTGATCGACGGGATTGATTCTCCGCCGTCACCGAACGCCGTCGACCCACAAACGCCGGCATGGTTGCTCTTCACCAGTGGAACAACCGCTGCTCCGAAGGGTGCGCTACTGACGCACTCGAGCATCCTCGCTGCGGTCGAAGCGAGTGCAGGCGCGCGCCCAGTCGACATCGACGACGTGTATGTCTTTCCATTTCCGTTGTGTCATGTCGCGGGGTACAACGTGGTCCATCGCCATGCGCACGGGCGGCCAGTGGTGCTCATGGCTGGATTCGCCGCGGCGCAGTTCTGCGACATCGTTGAACGCGAACAGGTGAGATCGACATCGCTGGCGGCAACGATGTTGGCGACGCTTGTTGATCTCATTGATGCGGAGCCGCATCGCCGAGCGCAACTCCAATCACTTCAATCGATTGCCTATGGTGCCGCGCCGATGCCGACACCGTTGTTGCGTCGTGCCGATGCGCTCTTAGGGGTTGATTTTGCGCAGGGCTATGGCATGACCGAGCTTTCGGGCAATGCCGTCTTTCTGAATGCTGATGTCCATCGTCGGGGGCTTGCGGGCGATGAGAATTTGCTTGAAGCGGCAGGACAGCCTGCGCCGGGCGTTGAACTTCGCCTGGTCGACGACGAAGGAAATGACGTGGCAAACGGAGAAGTGGGGGAGATTCTCATTCGTGCGCCTCAGGTGATGATGGGCTACCTCAACGACCAAGAAGCGACCGCAGCGGCCCTTCAAAACGGATGGTTACACACCGGTGACATGGGGCGAATGGTCGAGGGCTGGCTCCACGTCGTCGATCGGAAGAAGGACATCATCATCACCGGCGGAGAAAACGTTTCGTCCTTGGAAGTCGAGGCGGCCGTGCTTGAGCATCCGAGTGTCGCTCGCGTTGCAGTGGTGGGTGTGCCGGACCAAACCTGGGGCGAAAACGTGTGTGCCGTTGTTGTTGCAGCCCCCAATTGCGAAATCGACGCCACAGCGCTGACTGCCTCGATTCGAAAGAAGTTGGCGGGCTTCAAAGTTCCTCGACATGTTGTCGTTGTAGACGAACTTCCGGTGACAGCATCAGGAAAAGTTGTGAAAGCGGAGTTGCGACAATGGCTGGTGGCAAATCCGGAGCTCGTCGGCCACCGTTTCTAACGCTGATCGACGGTTTCGACCATCATTCGCGTTGTTCGTCCATGTCGATGATGGACTGATGAGGATGTCGAACTCTTCAGCAGCAGTTGCCGATGACGCAAACATCGATGAAGCGGAGGCAGCCGCTGCAGTTCCTCCGGCGTTCAACGACCACTGTGGGTTACGACGACTACACCACGGTCACGCTTGGAGGTCGCCTCACAGCGGTCGCGTTGTTGCTCCTTGGCCTTGTA
>Ga0075471_10003499_pt1 | contig 10186 bp, 8 predicted proteins | sample DEB19_08_DNA_2_FD_74787 | JGI IMG/M metagenome (GOLD analysis project Ga0075471, IMG submission 74787) | Aqueous microbial communities from the Delaware River and Bay under freshwater to marine salinity gradient to study organic matter... | ecosystem: Environmental > Aquatic > Marine > Coastal ... | reverse complement strand
CGCCGCTGTCGAGCGGCCGGATATGGGTGACGCCGGTCTCGATGATCCACAGTTGGTCGGGAATCGGTTGGCCCGAGTCGGGGAGGATCGCGTCGCCAGAGAGTTCCAAGCGACCGAAGCGGCCGATGCCGATCCACAACGGGCTCCCATCCGTCGGGGGCACGATCGGAGCGGCCACGCGGGCAAACTCGGCGTTCATGCCGAGCTTCGCCGGTTGCCCCACGATAGCGGTGGCCGGGGCCCAGAACCCCCCGAGCGACACCGGCGCGGCTGCCCCGAACGGGCCGCCCCCCGAGTGACGCCGGCGTCGCGTCTCTGGCACCGGCTCGGGATCGGCGTCGGCGATCGGCTCTCCGGCAAACAGATTCTCCTCGAGATTGAACTCGACCGGCGGCAGTAGAGCCACGCGCTCGGGCGACCGCGCCGCCGACGATTCCTCGGCCGCGCTTGCGAAGGCAACCAGGCCCACTGCCATCGCGAGGGCTGCTGCCATACGAGTTGGCGCTCGGGTCGGCACGGCCATAGACGCTCGCTGGTGGGATCGGGCTGGAGTCCGGAGAGGCTAGCGGCCAACCATAGCGAGGCAAAGCCGAAACGACGTCCTCTCCGTTACGTGATCCATCAAGGTTGTCAGGGGCTTGACCTTTTGACATCACCGCAAACGGTGCGGTTTTTCGGTTGGGAAAGAATCTCCTTATGGAAGAGAAGATTGCCTTTTTGCTGAGAAAGCACGATTGGCCTGCGGCGCGGCCAACTTGCGGCACGTCACCGTCGGGACACTGCCGACGCTGCTTGCTGAGCCAGCCGAGACCTAGCTCACCCGGGCCACGGGCACAGACGACGCCCGCGCCGTTGCACTAAATGTTGCACTAACTTCCGGCCGCAGTCGTCACACGGAGTCAGTTCGGGGCAACTGTGCCGATTCGCACGACTGCGGTGTCGTCGACGCAAACGCTTTGCTTGCAACGAATACAGCGGCAAAAGCGGGAGAAGTGGAAGGGTGGCTGACGGGACTCGAACCCGCGACCCCTAGAATCACAATCTAGTGCTCTAACCAACTGAGCTACAGCCACCGCGAATCGTCGGCCGGCAGTTTACCACACTTTTCCCGGCGTCCACGCCCCGCCGACACGGCCGTCGTGACCCGTTCCTGCCGTCCCGACGCGGCGTCATTCCCCGTCGTCGACAGCCTCGTCGTCGGCCGGGTCGCGACGGGCGGCACGACGGCTGTCGAGGCTCATCGGCCCGGCACCGTTGGCGAGCAGGAACACCATCGTCCCCATCAGCGAGAGGTTCTTCATGAAGCTGATCAGTTCCGACTGCTGCTGCTCGGGAGGAACGTTCCAAAAATCGTGGTAGTAGTAGGTGGCGGCGCCGAGAAACACCAGCAGCATCAAGGCTCCCACGCGGGCTCGATAGCCGATCGCGATCGATATCGATCCGAGGATCAGGAACGCGATCGCGCCGGCGAGCAGGATCTTCGGCTGCGGCACGCCCTCGGCCGCCATCGACTCGGCGACGTCGTTGAACCGGGGAATCTTGTTGCCCACGGCACTGAGCAGGAAGATCGGCACGATCATCAGTCGCCCCAGCAGCGACATGAGGCCGCGGATGACGTTCATGGTCTGACTCCCGGTGGCGTGGGCGCAGGCGCCGGAAGCGGCGAGCACCATTCGTCGACAGCCTAGCGATGGACGAACGAGCCGTCAGCGTGGGCACGCCGGTCGACCACAAGACTCTGTGCCCCTCGCCTTCCCAGACCGCCCGAATTGACATTCCGTGTGCATGCGTCTTTCGATCCAATCGCTTCGACGCTGTGCGTTCGGAGCCGGCGCGCAGCCGCATCTCGCCATTGGAATCCGCTCGTGTCCGCGAAGCACCCGGAGCCGACAGTCACGACGAGCCGGTTCACGGCAGCCCGCGGCTGTGTCAGCGACGTCGCCCTGCTGGCGAGGCGGATTCCGTTGTTTCCCGTCGAGCGGACGATGCCGCTGGCGCCGCTGGCTGCCGCGCGGGCCGACGCGGCCGTGCGGATCGGCTGGGCGGCGATCTTCCTCAAGGCCTACGGCATCGTCGCGCAGGACATGCCGGTGCTCCGCACCTGGCTCGTCGAGGGATTCCTGGGTGCGACACGGCGGCTGGCCACCAGCTCCGAGAGCGTCGCCACGCTCGCCGTGACTCGCGTCGAACAGGGAGAGGAGCGGCTTTTCTGGGCCCGGCTGGCACGGCCCGACGCGCTGCCGCTTCCCGACATCCAGCGTTTCGTCGACGACTCCACGACGAAGCCCGTCGAAGAGATCTTCAAGCGGCAGCTCGAACTGGAGATGGTGCCGGGCGTGCTGCGGCGGACGATCCTGCGCTGGAACATCAATTCCACTTCGAAGAAGCGAGCGACACGGATCGGCACCTTCAGCCTCTCCACGCTCGCGGGCCTGGGAGCCACCAACCGCTTTCACCCCACGATCTGCACGACCAGCCTGTCGTACGGGCCGCTCACGGCGGATGGATCGAGCCTGGTCACGCTGATCGCGGATCATCGCGTGCTCGACGGCGCCGCGGCGGCGCGGGCGCTGGCTGCGGTCGAGGCCGTGCTGCTCGGTGACATGGCCCGGGAGCTTCGCAGCCTGCCCGCCTGCCTGCCGCCGGACGTCATTCCGCGGGCGGCTCGCCGGCCAGACGCCGCCTGATGGTCGCCAGCCGCTCGGCGAGATCCCGCTCGAAGCCCCTGCCGGTCGGCGCGTAATACCGCTTCTCGACGCCGAGGTAATCCTGGGCCGCGATGCCGTCGGGGGCATCGTGCGCATACTCGTAGCCTTGGCCGTGGCCCAACTGCCTCGCGCCGGCGTAGTGCTTGTCCTGCAGATGCCGCGGCACCGGGATCACGGACTGCTCCCGGACGTCGCGGCGGGCGGCTCCGATCGCCGTCGTGCACGCATTGCTCTTGGGGGCCAGCGCCAGGTAGGTCACCGCCTGCGCGAGCGTGAGCTGGCACTCGGGCAGCCCCACGAACTCCGTTGCCTGCATCGCAGCCACGGCGACCATCAGGGCCCGCGGGTCGGCGTTGCCCACGTCCTCGCTGGCGAGGATCACGAGCCGGCGGGCGAGGAAACGCACGTCCTCGCCCCCCTCCAGCATGCGTGCGAGCCAGTAGAGGCCGGCGTCGGCGTCGCTGCCGCGGATGCTCTTGATGAGCGCGCTGGCGCAGTCGTAGTGGGTGTCGCCCGAGTCGTAGGTGATCGCCTTCCGTTGCACGCTCTCGCGAGCCAGCTCCAGCGTGAAGACGAGCGGTCGCGCGGCGGACGAGAGCACGCCGATCTCGAGGGCCCCGAGCGCGCGACGGGCGTCGCCGTCGCTCGTCTCCACGAGGAAGTCGCGGGCCTCGGGCGTCAGCGTCACCTGCTCCATGCCGAGGCCATGCTCGCGGTCGGCCACCGCCCGGTCGAGGATCTCCGCCACGTCGGCACGAGACAGGCTCTCCAGCTCGAAGATCCGGCTGCGGCTGACCAGGGCGCTGGTCAACGCGAAGAACGGATTCTGCGTGGTGGCGCCGATGAGCGCGATCACGCCGTTCTCGACGTCCGGCAGGAGCACGTCCTGCTGCGCCTTCGAATAGCGGTGGATCTCGTCGATGAACAGGCACGTCCGCTGGCCGTCGTCCTCCAGACGCCGGCGGGCGGCGTCGAGCACTTCGCGCACGTCCTTCACGCCCGAGGCCGTCGCCGAGAGTTCCACGAAACGCCGCTTCGTCTCGCGGGCGATGATCTCCGCGAGCGTCGTCTTGCCGACGCCGGGGGGGCCGAAGAGGATCACCGACTCCAGGCGATCGGCCTCGATGAGCCGCCGCAGCAGTGTCCCCGGCCCCACGACCTTCGCCTGCCCCACGTAGTCGGCCAGCCGCCGCGGCCGCATCCGCGCGGCGAGCGGGGCGGCGCGGGCGACGTTGACGGCTCGGGCGGCGGAGAAGAGATCGGCCATGGTTTCCGGGGAGCCGATGCTAGCGGTGCGATCCCACCTCGAGCGGCGTCGTCGAATCGATGAACAGCCAGCTCACCCCGCCGATCACGTAGACGATCGCGAACAGGTAGAAGACGGCGTTCCAGTTCTGCGCCTCCGCCCCCGCCGGGGTGAACATGTCGAGCACAAACGGCACCACCACGCCGGGCATCGCGCCGCCGAGGTTGCCCATCATGTTCATGCTGCCCGAGAGCGAACCGGTGTGCCGGCCGCCGACGTCCATGCAGGCCCCCCAGCCGCCGGGCAACGCGATGTCGTTGGCGAAGCTCGCGAGCCCCACCGCGATCATCGATGCCATGCCGAGCAGGAGCGACGGTGCCCCGCCCTCGCCGGATGCCTGCCGCAGCCAGACCGATGCCAGCAGCATCACCGCCGCGCCGCACAGCCCTACGAACCCGAGCGCCCGCCTGGCCTGCGACGTGCCGCCCATCCGGCGGGCCACCGCCGCAGCCATGACACCCGCGACGAACGAGCCGATCCCGCCGAAAAAGAGCGGAATGCAGCCGGCCAGCGCCCGCTGCATGTCCGTCAGGCTGGGAAACGTCTCCTTGATGAACGTCGGCATCCAGGTGATGTAGAAGTACCAGGCGAAGCTCATGCAGAAGTACTGCAGCCAGAGGAGCCACACGCTGCGGCTGGCGAGGAACTTCCCCCACGGCACGCTGCCGTGGCCGACCGCGTGCCGGGCCGTGTCTCCGATGATCGCGAGCTCCGCCTCGTTCACGGCCGGATGGTCGCCGGGGTTGTCGCGGAACCACCAGTAGAAGATCACGGCCCACACCACACCGAGACCGCCGAAGAAGAGAAACGTCCACCGGTAGTGGAGGTTCAGGTGGTCCCGCGAGAGCATCCAGCCGACGAGCAGCGGCGTGAAGGCTCCGCCCCAGCGGGCGGCCAGCCACATGATCCCCTGGGCCCGCACCCGCTCGTCCTGCGGCAGCCAGAGCGAGAAGACCTTCGTGACGTTGGGAAAGCAGCCCGCCTCGCCCACGCCGAAAAGGAAGCGGCAGACGATGAGCGAGGCGAGGTTCCATGCCCAGCCGGTGGCGGCCGTGAACAGCGACCACATCGCCACCACCCGCATCAGCACGCGACGAGGACCGATCCGGTCACCCAGCCAGCCACCGGGAATCTCGAAGAGGGCGTAGGCGAGACTGAAGGCGGTGAAGACCCACCCCATCTGCTCCTTCGTGAGGTGCAGGTCCTCCTGCATCTGCGGCGCGGCCTGCGAGATGCACACGCGGTCGACGTAGGTGATCACGGCGAGCGCCACCGCGAACACGAGCACCATGTGCCTGATACGGGAGGGCCGCTGTGCCACCGTCCGGCCGGGGTTTCCCTGCATGGATCCACGCCGCGTCGTGCGGCCTCCCGTCTCAGCCCGCCCAGACGAACTCGATCGCGGCGTCGATGCCGGAATCGAGGCTCTTGTGCACCGGGCAGGTGTGGGCCGCCTGCTCGAGCATGGACCGCTGCGGATGGTCGGGCGGCAGCGGCACCGTGAGCCGCGTCCGCAGCCCAGCGATCCGCCGCGGCGGATCCTTGCTCATCTCCTTCACCGTCTCGGCCTTCATGCCGGTGAGGTCCAGACCGTGCCGGTCGGCGACGATTCCCATGATCGTCATCATGCACGCCCCCAGCGCCGTGGCGACGAGATCGGTCGGCGAGAAGCTCTCCCCCTTGCCGTGGTTGTCGACGGGCGCGTCGGTGATGAGCGTGGTGCCCGAAGGGCCGTGCGTGGCGCGGCACCGCAGGCCGCCCTCGTAGGTGGTGCTGAGCGTGACCATCAACGTGTTCGTCTCCCGACAGTCGCTATGCCCGGGTGCCGGCAGCGGCATCTTAACCGGATTCCCGGTCCCGCGCCGGTTTTCGCCGTTTTCGGGGCCGCGACTACGATGGGAGAGACGCATTCCATGGGATTTCGCTCGCTCCACGCCTGTGCCGCCGCCCTCGAGCGCGAGGGTGAACTCGTCTCCGTCGACGAGCCGATCGATCCCCACCTGGAGGTCGCGGAGGTCCAGCGGCGGCTGTTTCGGACCGGCGGCCCGGCAGTGCTCTTCACGCGGCCGCTGGGCTCGGCATTCCCGATCCTCGTGAACCTCTACGGCACTCGACGGCGGATCGAGCGGATCTTCGCCGACTCGCTCGACCGGGTGCGACGGCTCGTGGAGCTGAAGATCGATCCCACGCGTGCTCTGGCCCGGCCTGGCCGCTATTGGCGAAGCCCTCTCGACGCGCTCGCCACGCTGCCGCGACGGGTGCGGTCCGGCCCCGTGCTGGCGCACGAGATTCCGCTCTCGAGCCTTCCGCAGGTGACGTCCTGGCCGGGTGACGGCGGCCCCTTCATCACGCTGCCGGCCGTCTACACCGAGCACCCCGATCAGCCGGGTACCCGACACTCGAACCTCGGCATGTATCGCGTGCAGTTGGGAGGCAACGACTACCGGCCCGACGAAGAGGTGGGCCTCCATTATCAGCTGCACCGGGGCATCGGTATCCATCACGCCGCTGCGCTCGCCCGCGGCGAGCCGCTCCAGGTGGCGATCTTCGTGGGCGGCTCACCCGCCCTGGCGGTCTCGGCCGTCATGCCGTTGCCCGAGGGGCTTTCGGAGCTCACATTCGCCGGCGTCCTCGCCGGCCACCGCATCCCCATGATCCACCGCCCGGGACGACCCTCGATCTACGCCGACGCCGACTTCGTCATCGAGGGGACGGTCTTCCCCGGGGCGACCAAGCCCGAGGGCCCCTTCGGCGACCATCTCGGCTACTATGCGCGACGGCACGACTTTCCCGTGATGCGGGTCGACCGAGTCATGCACCGCGAGGGGGCGATCTGGCCGGTGACGGTCGTCGGCCGGCCACCCCAGGAAGACACCCTTTTCGGCTGGCTGGTGCACGAGCTCACCGGGCCCGTGATCCCCACGGTGCTTCCCGGCGTGACGAGCGTCCATGCGGTCGACGCATCGGGCGTCCACCCGCTGCTTCTGGCCGTCGGCAGCGAGCGCTACCTGCCGTGGCGGCCAGCGAACCGGCCGGCCGAGCTGCTGACCCAGGCCTCGGCGATCCTCGGGCAGGGCCAGCTCTCGCTCGCCAAGTACCTGTTCATCGTCGCCGGCGGTGACGCGCCGGGCCTCGACGCACACGACGTCGCCCCGTTCCTCGTCCATCTGCTCGAGCGGGTCGACTGGCGGCGCGACTGCCACTTCCACACCGAGACCACGATCGACACGCTCGACTACTCCGGCACCGGCTTCAACGCCGGCTCGAAGCTCGTCGTCGCCGCCCGCGGCCCGGCGGTCCGGCGGCTGCCCCACGCACTCTCCGGCACGATCCCGCTGCCCGCGGGCTTCCGCAATCCGCGGCCCTGCCTGGCCGGCGGCACGGCGGGCATCCTCGCGGTGGAGGGGCCGTCGATCGAGCCGCGTCCGCGGCTCGATTCACCCACCGACACCGCGACCTGGGAGTCGGCGGCGACGGCCCCCTGGTCGGCCGACGTGGAGCGGCTGGCGCGGGCGATCGACCCCGGCCATCCGCTTCGTGCCTGGCCGTTGATCGTGGTCGTCGACGACGCCGACTTCTGTGCCGCGTCGCTCGAGAACCTGCTCTGGACGACCTTCACCCGCTCGAATCCGGCAGCCGACGTGCACGGTGCCGACGCACGGACGCACCAGAAGCACTGGGGCTGTGCGGGACCGCTGGTGATCGACGCCCGGCTCAAGCCGCACCACGCACCGCCGGTGGAGGAGGATCCGGCGGTCACTGCCCGCGTGGACGCGCTCTGCCGCCGCTCCGGTCCGCTGGCCGGTCTCGCGTGATCGGGAGGCCCCGAATCAGCCGATCGCGCCGATCCGCACCTTCGTCGAGAGCGACCGATGGCCGGTGCGACGCCGATAATTCTTGCGGCGGGCGAACTTCTGCACGTAGATCTTTTCGCCCTGCACCACGCCGAGCACCTCGGCCTTCACCTTGGCACCCTTGACGACCGGGGCGCCGAGCGTGAGGTCGCCGGCCTTGCTGACGGCCAGGACCTCGTCGAACACGATCTCGCTGCCCGTCGGGACGTGGCGGAAGTCGATCTCGATTTCCTGTCCTTCGCTCACCCGATACTGACGGCCGCCGTCGACGACGATCGCGTAGTGGTGCCCGGCGTTGGCCATGCCGGCGGCGGAAGGAGCGGACGGGTTGCGGGACGCGGTCGACTTTGCCATGGGAGTGCCGTACGTGCTGGGGGAAACGAGAGAGTCTCACATCCTAACGAGAAGGGTCGCGGGGGTCGAGCGCGGCCGTTTTCAGCCGAAATCCGGCCCCCGCGCCCCTCCCTGCGGATGGATCAGGGAAACCGCACCGAGCGGCCGCTCGAGTCCCAGGCCTCGATCACCAGGTGCTCCGGCGAGGCGCTCTCCTTGCCGGTGACGTGAAGCTGCACGTGCGTGGCGTCCTCGAACTGGGCGATCTCCCGCCGCTTGCGGTTGTTGATCCACGTGGCCACCTCGTCGTGCACCGTGACGTTGAGCCGGGCGATGTCGTCGCGCGTGGCGGAAAGCTGGAGCGTCCGCATCACCTCGATCGCCATGCTTTCGGCCGTCTTCACGATGCCCGTGCCCGTGCAGGTGGGGCAGTCGCGGAAGATGCTCTTCCGCAGCGACGGCCTGATCCGCTGCCTCGTCATCTCGATGAGTCCGAAGGGACTCGTGCGAAGGATCTTCGTCCGCGCCCGGTCCCGTTTCATGGCGTCGTGCAGGGCCTTCTCCACGCTGCGGCGATACTTCTCCTTCCGCATGTCGATGAAGTCGTTGACGATCACGCCGCCGAGGTCCCGCAGCCGAAGCTGACGGGCGATCTCCTTGGCGGCGATCAGGTTCATCTGGAAGGCGTTCTCCTCGGCCGACTTCTCGGTGCGGAAGCTACCCGAGTTGACGTCGATCGCCACGAGCGCTTCGGTCGTGTCGATCACGATCGAGCCGCCCCCCTTGAGCGGAACCTTGCGCTGATGGATGCGGCCGATCTCCTCTTCCAGACCGTAGCGGTGGAAGAGCGGCTCCTTGCCCTCGTAGAGCTGCAGCCGTGGCGCGTATTTGGGCATCACAAGCTCGAGGAACTCGCGGGCCCGCTCGTAGGCTGCCGGCTCGTCGATCAGGATGCGCCCCACGTCCTCCGTGAACATGTCGCGGATGGTGCGGATGATCATGTCGGACTCCTGATAGATGTCGATCGGCGCGGAATACTTCCGCATCCGCCGCACGATCGACTTCCAGAGCCGCAGCAGGTAGGCCATGTCGCGGGCCATCTCCGACTTGGTCCGCTCGGTGCCGGCCGTGCGCACCACGAAGCCGACGCCCTTGGGCGGCCGCAGCTCCAGCATGATGTCGCGGAGCACGCGGCGCTCGTGCTCGTCGTCGATCTTCTTCGACACGCCGACCCGTCCCAACGGCGGCATGAGGACGAGGTAGCGTCCCGGGATCGAGATATAGGTGGAGAGCGTCGGCCCCTTGGTGCCGAAGCCCTCCTTAATGACCTGCACGAGCACCTCGTCACCCCGCCGGAGAATGTCCTGGATGGGGGGCTTCACCCGGGGCCGATCGCCCAGCCTCGGCCGCCGCCGCGTCGCCGTGCGCCTCGCGTCGTCCTCGGTGTCGGCCTCCTCGCCGCCGCGGGCCGCCGTCTCGCCGGCCTCGAACGCCTTGTCGGGATCGAGCCCGCCCTGCCGGTAGTACTGCGGCTCGACGTCGCTGATGTGGAGAAATCCGTTGCGGCCCACGCCGAAATCGACAAACGCCGCCTGGATGCTCGGCTCGATGTTGACGATCCGGCCCTTGTAGATGTTGCCGACGAGGTTGTCCTGGCTGGTCCGCTCCACGTAGAGCTCTTCCAGCACGCCATCCTCCATGATCGCGATCCGGCACTCTTCCGGCTGCGACACGTTGATGAGCATTTCTTGTTTCATTGACTGTTCCTTCCTTCTCTTTCGCTGTGTTCACCCCGTCACGGGGACGAGGCGGCGGCGCCGTCAGGCGACCGTCTCCGCAAGCAGCCGACGCAACTGGTCGCGCAGGTAGGCCTTCACCTCCCGCGCGCCGTCCATTGTCAGCGCCTTGTCCGCAATCACGCGGCATTCGGCGGCCGAAACACTTCGGACCACCTGCTTCACCTCCGGGATGGCGCTCGCGGGCAC
>Ga0075471_10003498_pt1 | contig 10187 bp, 12 predicted proteins | sample DEB19_08_DNA_2_FD_74787 | JGI IMG/M metagenome (GOLD analysis project Ga0075471, IMG submission 74787) | Aqueous microbial communities from the Delaware River and Bay under freshwater to marine salinity gradient to study organic matter... | ecosystem: Environmental > Aquatic > Marine > Coastal ... | reverse complement strand
TTCTCACCGGCGGCAATGCCAGCATGTCACTGGTGGAGCATGTGCTCAGAGGGATACGCTAGAGAAAATCAAAAACATGGTGATGCGCCCGTTTTGGGTTTGAATGCGGATATGAGCCGAAAAGCACGCCCCCCCAAAGCTACCGTCAAGCGCGCCGCAGGTGCCCAACCGCCCGGATCGGAGGGCGGTCGTTGGCGTATTGCCCTTGAGAGTGCGGGTGATGGCATGTGGGACTGGCATCTACCCAGCAATTCAGTGATCTACTCTGATAGGTGGAAGACCATGCTGGGCTACAAACCGGCTGAAATCGGTGATGCATTTCACGAGTGGCAGAGTCGTGTGCACACGGATGATTTAAGAGGGGTTTTGGAACAGGTCCAGACCCATCTGGAACGAAAGTCACCCGCTTATTCCGTCGAGTTTCGCATGCAATGCAAAGACGGTGCATGGAAGTGGATCTTGGCGAGGGGTATGGTCACCAGTCGTGATGAGAAAGGAAAGCCACTACACGTCATCGGCACCCATACGGACATCTCCGCTTGGCGTTCTGCTCAGCAGCGAGAGTCTGGCATTTTACGGATGATCATCGAGGAAAAACCGCTGAAGGAGGTTCTTGATGAAATCGTGCATGGCATAGAGGCAGCTCATCCAGGACTTTCAAGTTGCCTGATGCTGCAAGAAGAGGAAGGCGAAGCACTACGCGTCGCATCCGGTGGACGTCTGCCTGCCTTCTTCCGTGAGGGACTCGATGGCATGCGGCCTGGACCTCAGCAGCCATGCCCCGGACGAGTGATGCATCTGGGGGTTCGAAGCTTTACCCGCAATATTGCCGATGATCCATGCTGGAAACGTCTCAGGGCATTGGCAACCCGTTCCAAGCTGGCATGCTGCTGGGCGGAGCCTGTGCGCAGCGGTTCGGACAACCTTCTGGGAGCTTTGACCATCTTCCGGAGGCATCCGAATGCGCCTACAGTGGCAGAATTGAGCGCAGTAGAGTCCGCAGCACAACTGGTGGCCGTGGCCCTCGACCATCATCGCGCGTTGAAATCGCTACGCGAAAGCGAGCAACGCTTCGCGCATGCCATTAGCGCCACCACGGATGGCATCTGGGACTGGGATATGAAGAGTGACAAAATTTATTTGTCACCACGCTGGAAAGAAATGCTCGGATATAAAAGCCATGAGCTGCCTGACAACAGGCAAAAGGCATTCGTAAGCCGTTTGCATCCTAAGGACGTAGCCTCATTCGAGTCCGCGCAGAATGCCCACATCAAGCATGACATGCCTTTTCAGGTGGAGTTTCGTCTAAAGACAAAGCTTGGTAGTTACAAATGGTTTGCCGCTAGAGGCAAGGTCTTGCGCGATGCCAAGGGGCACGCGGTGCGGATGACCGGCACTCTTTCAGACATCGACGCCCGCAAGCGTGCCGAGGCTGCCCTGCAAGAAACGGAGCGCTTCAACAAAGCTGTGCTTCAACAGACCTCAGCCTTGATTTTGGTCATGGATGCGAAGGGATGCCTCACCCATGTGAATCAGGCGGTGATTGACCTCCTAGGCTATACCAAGGAAGAAATCATCGGTCGTAATCCTTGGGAGATCGGCTTGCTGGACACTCACGAGGTTCCGCAATCACAAAAACGCTTTCAAAATCTCCTTAACGGCAAGCTGAATCCACCTGTGGAACTGCGTGTGCATGCCAAAAACAAGCAGGCGTACCAGATTGAGATTCGCGGCACGCCGTTTTTTCGTTCGGACAAATCTCTCCAGAGCGTCATCATCACGGGCACAGATATCACCGTTCGCCGCCAGTTGGAGCATGAAGTCATCCGCGTGGCGGAGGAAGAACAGGCCACCATCGGCCACAACCTGCATGATGGGATCGGCCAGACACTCACGGGCATTCATGCTCTCACCCTGCAACTGGAGAACGAGCTCCAGGGTGAGCAGAAACAATCGGCCGCACGTATCGGGCAACTGCTCCAGCAAGCAGTGTCTGAGGTGCGGCGCATGTCCCATGGCCTTTCGCCGGTTTCCGTGCGGCATCGAGGTCTCGCAGGAGGACTCAAACTTCTCGCGGAAACCATCAGCAAGGATTTTCGCGTGAAAACAACCTGTACCGTGGATGCTGAGGTGCGCTCGAAAGATCCTGAGGTCGAAGCGAACCTCTACCGAATCGCGCAGGAGGCCGTCAACAATGCTATCCGCCACAGCAAACCAAGCCACATCCTCATCTCCCTCAAACAGCTCACCACCACGCACGCGGCCATTGAGGTGCGTGACAATGGTAGCGGCATGAAGTTGAAGCAGAAAAAGCCAAATGGCATCGGTTTGCGCGTCATGCGCTATCGTTCAGATCTCATTGGCGGTGATTTGACCATCCGTGCCGCACCAAAGCATGGAGTTCAGGTTACTTGCCGCTTTCCATGCCCTGTAGTGACCAAACCGGAAACGAAGCTATCGAAGTCACTTAGGGTAGCATAAACCAACTGTCATCACCTCATGAGGCGCGTCACGGTCGCTTCGATGGCCTCTGCCCAGATCCGATAGCCTTTTTCATTTGGGTGGAGGAAGTCGGGCATGATGTCCTTTGTGATCAAGCCGTCGGCGGTGAGGAATTTCGCGCCGATGTCGAGGAAGGTCACGTTTCGCGTGCCATCTAGCTTCGCGATGAGTTGATTCACCGCGGCAAGCTTCTCGCGCTGAGGCCCGGGCTTCTCGCCGCGTGGGAAAATGCCCAGCAGCAGGATTTTCGACTGCGGTAGCTTTTGATTCAGTTCCGCGACGATGGCAGTGATGCCTGCGGCGATGTCCGCGGCTTCGCAGGTGCCACTGTTGTTCGTGCCGATCATCACCACGACGAGTTTGGGCGCGATGCCGTCCACCGCGCCGTGCTGGAGCCGCCAGAGAACGTTCTCCGTCTTGTCCCAGCCAAAGCCGAGGTTGCCGGCATTCCGCGGCGCATAAAACTCACTCCAGGTCTTCTGGCCGCGCAGCGCGTAGCTGTCGAACTTCTCGCCGCCGAAGAAATGCGTGATCGAATCACCGATGAAGAGGATTTGCGGCTTCGCGCGCTTCACAGCGACGCTGGTGAGCTCGTGGCGTTTTTTCCAATCATACTGCGGCCAGCTCCGATCCTGCGTCACGGGCACCACGGTGCTCGGAAGCGGCTTTTGGCCGGGAATAGGCTCAAAGTTCATGCTGGCGATTTCGCTCATCGTTTTGCGATCCGCTGAAAAAGCACACGCTTTGACCAAACCACCTCCTGGTAGCGAAATCGGCGCGAGATACGGATTCGACTTCGCGATGGGATCGGCCTCATTGATCGTGTAGAGCACGTTTTCGCCCGTGAGCGTAACCATGCCGCCCGCATCCCGCTGGATCTGCGGCGGTGCGAGCTTGAGGAGTGTTTCCGCGTGCAAAGAAGCCGCGGCAAGAAGGATGAGGAAAGCGCGCATGGTTGATTTTAAACGATGAAACAGAGACAAATTCCTCGCAAGCTCCAAGCAACCGTGCGCACCCAGTTGGTGAGCACGAGGCGGCGGATCACGGCGTCGTCTCGGCCATTGGCGAGGCGAGTATGCATCGGAGCCTGCCAGATGGCGGTGCTAAGGCAAATAACAGGAAACATCGCGAGGCTGATGAGAAACGGCATGCTGCGCAGGCCTTCAAAAAAGAGCCAACAAGCGGTTGCAATCTCAGTCAGAAAAAGCGGAACAATGATGAAGCCAATACGCAGACAGTGATCAGAGTGGTAGACGCGAAATTCCGCTGCACCAACGCGCCGGAACTGCGGATACACGATGATCTGAATCACCCAAATGAGGCCCACATTGAACCAAGTAATGGATTCTTGAATGGAGAGATAGGTGTTCATGTTACTTTATCGCCCAACGAAGTTTCGCAGGCGCGGCGCGTGGATTGGCGCGAATTTCTTCGGCAGACGGGCGAATGACTTCGTCATTCGTTTCACTGAAGATGCCGCCACGCAGTGCATCGCGGAAGAGGTGCTTCACGCGGCGGTCTTCGCCGCTGTGGAAAGTCAGAATGGCCACACGACCACCGGGACGCAGGCAGTCGGGCAACTGATTGAGGAAGGTGTCGAGCGCGGTGAATTCTTCGTTCACGGCGATGCGCAGGGCCTGAAAGACACGGCGCACGGTGGCTTCCCCCTCTTCCTCATCAAGCCGGTAGGGCAACGCGGCGCGGATGGCGGCGGCAAAAACGCGTGTCGAGGCCTGATCGTTGCCGGCGAGGGCTTGCGCGAGGATTTCAGCGCGCGGTTCATCGGCGTTGTCGGTGAGGATGGCCTGCAGTTTGGCGGCGGAGAGCTTTTTCAGGAAGTCACGGGCGCTGAGGCCGCGGTGCGGGTTCATGCGCATGTCGAGCGGGCCGTCATGCTTGAAGCTGAAGCCGCGCGAGGGGTTGTCGAACTGCATGCTGGAGCAGCCGAGATCGGCGAGGATCACATCCGCGCCATTGTGCCAGCCGCATTCGTCAATCGCGCGGCGCAGGCCGGCGAAGTTCATGCGTTTGACGATGAGTGCATCTGGCGCGGCCTTTTCGCGCAGCTTGGCCTCGGTGCGGACGATTTCGAGCGGGTCTTGATCGAGGCCGAGGAGGGTGACTCCGGTTTCGAGAAGCGCGCCGGCATGGCCGCCGTTGCCGAGGGTGCAGTCCACGGCGCGTTCGCCGGGCTGCGGGGCGAGGATTTGCAGGATCTCCGGCAGCAAGATGGGCACGTGCATGCCTGCGGGCGTTTTGCCGGCCGCGCGGACCTTGGCGAGCGTTTCGGCGTCCTGCGCGTGCTCTTTGTATTTCTGCTCAAACCTGCGCGGATTCTTTCCAGAATAACGCGGACGGCGTTGGTGTGGCGTAGTAGCCGTTTCGGCGGATGGAGGCGTTTCGTCGCTCACAGCTCGTTGTATTTGGCGTTGCTGCCGCGGGCTTTCGCGACGGGGTAGCGCGTTTCATTGCGCTCGATCTTGTCGAGCATGGCCTGGCCGAGATCGACACCGAGGTTGTGGGCAAGTTCGAAGAGCAAAATGCCCACGTCAGCCATTTCATCATTCAATTCGCTGCGTTTTTCCTGCACGCGCTTTTCGAGCTGATCTGGCTGCTGCCACACAAAGTGCTGCAGCAACTCACCAGCCTCCGCCGTGATGGCGATGGCAAGCTCCTTGGGATTGTGAAATTGCATCCAATCACGTGCGTCACGAAAAGCGAGAATGCGGGCGGTAATATCATGGATATTCATGTAAGATGCAGCATGCCGGAGAGGTGCCAAAGAGCAAGTGGCGCAAGAAGCGCACAGCAAGTACCAAACGAGAACAAGACGCAGCGGGCTACTTCGAGGATGCTCTAGTTATGAAAATGACTTTTTACCCTGCCCTCGCCGGATTGCTCAGTGCATCATTTGTTTTTTGTGCGGCGGAAGAGCCCCCGGTGGACTTCGCAAGGCAAATTAAACCTATTTTCGCCGATCGTTGCATCGAGTGTCACCACAGCGGATCCCTGATGGGTGATCTGAATCTACAGAGCCGCAAGCTGGCTTTCCGCCAAAGATCCGGTGGGCCGGTCATACTTCCCGGTCGCCCCGAAAATAGCTTACTGGTCCTGATGCTCATGCTTCCAGCCAAAGACAAGAAAGCCATGCCTGCCACGGGGCATCGCATCCCTATGGACGAGGTCAATCTCATCCGCCGTTGGATCAAAGAAGGGGCGAACTGGCCAGAAGGTGATGAAGGGTTTATTCCAGCAAAGAAAGCCTCGAAAGAAAAAAATGTGTGATGCATACGAAGAGGTTGGCAGCAAGATCCGGTGAGAGACCGCGTTGACGCCGCATCATGAAGCAGACGCTTCTTCTTTTTCTTGCTGCTTGTTCATTTGCCGCCGCTCAGATAAGGCCAGATGTGCTTTTCGTCGCTGTGGATGATCTGAATGACTGGACGTCCTATCTTGGCGGTCATCCGCAGACCAAAACCCCGAACATCGACCGCCTCGTGGCGCGCGGCACGGCGTTTACCAACTCCCACTGTGCAGCACCGGCATGCAATCCCTCTCGCGCGGCACTCATGAGCGGCCTGCGTCCTTGGCAGACGGGCATTTACACCAACCAGGACCCTGCTGGCCGCGTGCTGAAGGATGTGGCAACCATCAACCGTCACTTTTTGGCGAACGGCTACACCACTCTTGGAGGTGGTAAAATTTACCATAACCTCAGTGCAGAAGGCCGCACCGATGGCTGGACGGAGTGGGCCGGGCTTTTTCCGAGCATCAGCGATCACGAGAGCAATCGAAACGGAATGAAGCGCGGACACTTCGACTGGGGTGCGGTTGAGTCAAAGACGCAGGAGATGGGGGACTACAAATCGACTGATTGGGCGATCAACCGCCTCAAGACGGCACCGACAGACAAGCCGCTATTCCTCGCGCTAGGCTACATCAAGCCGCATCTACCTTGGTATGTGCCGCAGATGTATTACGACCGTTTTCCGCTAGCTGAGATCCAGCTCCCGGTGGTCAAAGAGGGCGATCTGAACGATGTACCGAAGGCGGGCGTAAAAATGGCGGGGCCAGAAGGTGACCACGCGTCCGTTCTGAAGGGTGATCAGTGGAAAAAGGCGGTTCAGGCCTACTTGGCGACGATTTCGTTCCTCGATGATCAAGTCGGTCGTTTACTCGATGGACTGGATGCGAGCCCGCGGAAAGACAAAACGATCATCGTGTGGTGGACAGACCATGGATGGCATCTCGGAGAAAAGGAGCACTGGCGGAAGTTTGCGCTGTGGGAGAAGGCGACGCGCACTTCGATGGCCATCGTGGCTCCCGGTGTCACCCAGCCAGGCACACTCAGTGATGCCCCGGTGGACTATACCCATCTCTATCCAACTCTCTGCGAACTCACCGGCTTGACGACGCCAGAACATGTGAAAGGCATGTCACTGATGCCGCTTCTGCGCGATCCTACAGCCAGATGGGACGAAATGGCTGTGTGCACGCATGGAAAAGGCAACCACGCAGTGCGAGACGCCCGGTGGCGTTACATTCGCTACGCGGACGGTAGCGAGGAGCTCTACGATCACGCTAAAGACCCGAATGAATGGACCAACCTCGCAACCGACACACAACTCAGCCCAGTGAAGCTCAGGCTCGCAACTTTTTTGCCAGTGGAAGAAGCGACTCCGTCAAGTGCAATGCAAGCTGGAGAGAGAGAAGGTGGAAAAAAAGGAAAAAAAAGCAAAACGAAGGGGGAATGACTTCCCCCTTCGCTTTTTTCAAGGCAGTATTTCCGTTTCTAGTCGTGTCTCCAGTTTTGGCTGAGTGGTCACTATGATCCAGCGTTCTACTTTGCGAATGCCATTGATTTCATAGTAACGCACACTGAGAATTTTGCCCTTGTCTGCTGCTGTGAGCGGACGGCCAGGGGGGACGTGCTGGCTCGCACATTGGACGAGGCAAAGACTGCTTAGGATAAGGGGAATTTGATTCATAGCAGGATGGTTTTTGGGACTTCATTCGATGCCCATAGACCAAGCTGCGTTCATTTTTTGGGGTCAATCTCCCGGTTTTGAACCTAATTGGATGCGTTGCTAGAGAACGCGGAGACGCCTTTGGGGTGCTCAAGCCCTTCGGCACGTCTTTTGCGCGCCTCAGCAAAAAATTCCTTCAGAATCATTACACAATCATCTTGAAGAACACCTTGGGTGATTTCGCAGCGGTGATTCAAATTGGGGGCCTGAATAAGATTCCAGAAACCGCCTGCTCCACCACCCTTCGGATCAGGGCAGCCAAAAATGACCCGACGCACGCGACAATGCACGATGGCTCCAGCGCACATTGGGCAGGGTTCCTTGGTCACGAAAAGATCGCAGTCCGTCAGCCTCCAATCGCCCATGACACTCTGGGCCTGAGTCAGTGCGATCATCTCAGAATGGGCCGTGGCATCCTTGAGCGTCTCCACTTGGTTCCATGCCCTCGCGATGATTTTGCCCTCGTGAACAATGACCGTCCCAATTGGCACTTCATGCTGCTTGGCGGCTTTGCGGGCCTGACGCAGAGCCTCACGCATGTAGCGAGCGTCATCGGGGATAAATATGTCGGACTCGAGACTCAAGCATTGTATTTGTAACCGAGCTTCATCAAACTTGAAACTTGAAACTTCGAGCCTTGGACCTTTATGAAGACTTCATGACCCATGAGACCAACCTCATTCTTCCCTCTTTGCTGGCTTCTGACTGGTCGAAAGTGGCCGCTGAAGTGAAGCGAGCGGAAGACGCTGGAGCACAATGGCTGCACTTGGATGTGATGGATGGCAGTTTCGTGGACAACATCTCCTTCGGACCACAAATGGTGCAGGTGGTCCGCACCTGCACCAGCTTGTATCTTGACGTTCATTTAATGATCCACCGCGCCGACCACTACTTGGAGCGCTTCATCAAGGCAGGAGCCAACAACATCACCATCCACGTTGAAGCCAGTTTCGAAACTTCTGTGGCGGCTACACTGGCACGCATCCGTGCCGCCGGACTACAATGCGGAATCGCCCTCCACCCAAAAACCCCTTTTGAGTCAGCTTTGCCTTTTCTGCACGAGATCGATCTTCTACTCATCATGACGGTGGTGCCAGGCTTCGGCGGCCAACCGTTCATGGAAAAAGAGACGATGCCCAAACTGGCTGCCGCCCGTCATTATCGCGACAAACACGGTCTAAAGTACCATTTGGAAGTTGACGGTGGTATCTACACAAACACCGCCCCCATCGCCCGGCAGAATGGCGCAAACCTTTTTGTCTGCGGCACATCTTCTTTTGGCCCACCGGACATGGGGCAAGCAATGCGGGAACTCACCGCAGCGGTCGCTTGAAGCAACAAAGCGGAAGACAGACCGTCTTCCGCTTTGTTGAGATTTCAAATACCCTGAAGCTTTTACTCGAGGGGCGGCTCGACTATCAGAGGCTTCTTCTTGTGCTGAGGCTGGCGGCGCTCCTCGTGGCGCTCTTCCTCGAGATCATTTGAATCATCATGCTCATCGTGCTTATCCTCGCGAGGGTCGTGACCTTCGGTGTACTTGTGATCGTGATGCTCCGTGACGCCTTTGAGATGAGGTTTGAACTTGCGGTGGCGCTGCTGACCCGGAAGCGGGCTGATCTGCATGTTGATGTTGCGTCCAGCCATCTTTGGCTCTTGATCGCATTGGCCCATGGTCTTGAGATCGTCTTTGATTTTAGATGCCAATTCATGGCCCAGCTCTTGGTGGGCCATCTGACGACCACGAAACTGCAGCTGGATGCGCACCTTATGCCCCTCGGCCAGAAAGTCTTCGGCGTGGATGATCTTGATGAGATAGTCATGCGGATCGATGCCAATCCGGAATTTCATCTCCTTCACCTTGCCGGCTTTTTGATGCTTGTGGGCCTCCTTCTTGTGTTTCTCCTGAATGTACTTGAACTTGCCGTAGTTGACGATTTTGCAGACTGGAGGGTCCGCCTGCGGCGCCACCTCAACAAGGTCAAGACCGCGCTCACGAGCAATACGCAGCGCTTGATGTGTAGGCAAAATGCCAAGCTGATGCTGCCCGTCTTCCTCAACCACTCGGACTTTCGGCGCACGAATCCTTTCATTGACGCGATAGAGCTCGTTTGAATGACGTCCGCGATCGCGGTCCCTACCGCCGGGTCCTCCTGGGCGGTTTCCGCCCCCCTGTCCACCACCAAATGGACGCGAGGTGCCTCCGACGGGTCCTGGCGGGCGGCTCTGAGACGGCCCGATGGAAGGCCCGCCAAAACGATTACCTCCACCTGCGCCAACTGTACCTTGGGGTCTTTGCCCGCCGACTCCTAATGGACGCGGCTGCGATGGGCCTTGTTGAGATTGCTGCGGACGTGCCGATGGGCTACCGAATTGTCCGCCGTTCAGGCTTTGGAATGGATTGCTAATAAATTACCTCCGTGTTGGTTCTCATAATTTCTCTTTGGAAAACGTCCCAAGGAGAAAAAGACTTTATCTGGCAACGTGCTTCCACAGTCATACATTAGCACCAGCCAGCTATCGGCATGAAACGCGCCTCACAACCCCGGTAATCCGGACGAGCAGGGCACTGGAATTGACAAATCATGCAGTCGAAAACTTGAAATAGCAGCAGAAACCTCAGAAAGAGCGTTTTAGCTGCCAATGCGATTCATACGCAAC
>Ga0075471_10003497_pt1 | contig 10191 bp, 7 predicted proteins | sample DEB19_08_DNA_2_FD_74787 | JGI IMG/M metagenome (GOLD analysis project Ga0075471, IMG submission 74787) | Aqueous microbial communities from the Delaware River and Bay under freshwater to marine salinity gradient to study organic matter... | ecosystem: Environmental > Aquatic > Marine > Coastal ... | reverse complement strand
TTTGTTCGGCAGATGAACCAACTGTCGCTGCGCGAGGGGTGTAAAGGCACTCGTTTCACGAATCCACATGGTCTTGAAAACTCTCGCCCGATTCCCCACTCGACTGCAGCTGACATCGCCAGGTTGGCAGTCTATGCAGCGTCTCGTCCTGCCATGCGCTTCTATACCAATCAGAGCTCCCGTGAAGTCACCCTTTACCGCGCGGGACAAGCCATCAAAGTGCCAATCAGAAACACGAATCAGCTACTAGGCGTCGACAACATCGATGGGATTAAGACGGCAAATACGGAGATGTCAGGAGGTTGCTGCGTGATTTCAGCTGAGAGGGCTTCGTCTATCATTCCGCAAGCGGACAACACCAATCATATCTACCGTCACCGGATGATTGTCGTGGTGCTTGGAAGCTCTAATCCTTTCCTTGAAGCCAGAGGCTTACTTCAGCAGGGCTGGGCTGCCTATGACCGCTGGCTAGCTGCAGGTCGTCCTATCACTAGCAAAAAGCAGATGCTTGCGGACTTCTAGCTTGTGGCCAGCTCACAAACTTCACTTATATCATTCCTTTTTTCATCACATGCGCATCGGTATCTTGAACAGCGGCGGGGATTGCCCCGGTCTTAATGCAGTTATCCATGGCGTTGTTGGCGCCGCCAGCACCTTAGGGTGGGAGGTGGTTGGCTTTCGTGACGGATTTGAAGGCCTGTTGCCTCCTGGAGACTACATGATGCTGGATTCCGAGCGCACTGTTGGAATCATGAAGCTCGGAGGCACCATCCTTGGGACGACTAACAAAGGCCACTTCGTGGCCAAGGTTGGCGAAGGAAATGTTGCTGAGGTGCCACACGAGATCATCAACAAGGCCAAGACCACACTGCGGCACCTTGAGATTGGCGCATTGATTGTTGTTGGTGGTGATGGAAGCCTCACCACAGGCATGCAACTGTGTGAGGCTGGTATCCCTGTGATTGGCGTGCCAAAGACGATCGACAACGATCTTAGCGCAACGGCCTACACCTTTGGTTTTGACAGTGCTTATTCGGCTGTGGTTGATGCGTTGGATCGCCTGCACACCACGGCGGAGAGCCACAAGCGTGCGATGGTGCTCGAAGTCATGGGCCGCCACGCGGGCTGGATTGCTCTTTATGGCGGCATGGCCGGAGGCGCGGATGTGATTCTTTTGCCTGAGATTCCTTTTCGTATGGAGCACGTGGCGGATGCAATCCGAAAAAGAGATGCAGCGGGGCATCACAGCACGCTGGTCGTGGTCGCTGAAGGGGCTCGCCTTGAAGAAGGCACCCTTCTGACGAAAGGCGGTGGTGAATCGGGTGAGGTTCGTCTTGGAGGAATCGGTGAGCATGTGGCCAAACAAATCGAAATACTCATCGGTAAGGAAACACGCTCTTGCACTCTGGGTCATCTTCAGCGCGGAGGTGCTCCAACGGCTCTCGATCGCATCCTTGGTATACGATTCGGTGTGAAAGCAGTGCGTCTGATTGCCGATGGCAAGTTCGGCCGAATGGTCAGTTACCAGCAGTATCAGGTTGGTGATGTGGCTATTGAAGACGCAGTCAATAAACTTCGTCTTGTGAGCAAAGACAGTGATGTCGTCCAGGCCGCCCGCGCGGTTGGCATCAACTTTGGTGATTGTTGATCCCGCTCACTTCCCGATGCAGAACGTGGAAAAGATCACATCTAGGATCTGCTCGACGTCGACTTGGCCAATAACATCACCAAGCGCTTGCAAGGACTCACGAAGTTCGAGTGCGATGAACTCGGGCTCTTGCTGAGACTCAATCGCTTCACGTGCTGCCGTGAGGCGGTCCGCGCAGCGCTGGAATGCTGCCTGGTGACGGGCATTGATTGCAATCGGATAATCTGAGGCTAATGGGCCCGCCTTAGCGATGATCTCGCGAATGGCATCCCGAAGTTCTTCGATGCCTTGGTTTCGAACACAGGAAATGCGGATGGCGTTGTTTTGTCCTTCCCAATCCGCATGAGTTCCGAGATCGGTTTTGTTTAAAATGATCAAGTGACGGCCGACGAATGGGGAGGGAACTTCGAGTCGTTCGGCAACCCAAGGTGGCTGGCTCCCATCAAGCACCTCAAGAATCAGATCTGCCCGTTCGAGCTCACGCTGGGTGCGTTCGATGCCAATTCGCTCAATCACGTCCTGAGAATCTCGCAGGCCGGCGGTGTCCACCAGCCGGAGTGGAATTCCGTGCACCTGAATGATTTCCTCAATCGTGTCTCGTGTGGTGCCGGCGGTCGAGCTTACAATGGCACGTTCAAAACCGAGCAGGAGATTGAGTAGGCTGCTTTTGCCCACATTCGGTGCTCCGGATATCACCGTGCGGGCTCCATGACGCAGAATGCGCCCCTGTTCTGCAGTAGCGAGCAGCTGACGTACCTGCGACTGTATAGCATCGATGCGACGGAGAAGGTCGGCGCCAGTTTCGGGTGTAATGTCCTCGTCAGGAAAATCGATGTAAGCTTCGATATGTGCGAGGACTGGTACAAGCATCTGTTGCATATGTGCCGCCTCACGGCCGATGGCCCCGCGGAGCTGTTCGTTCGCGGCCCTTAGCGCCAAGGTGCTTTGCGCGTGGATGAGATCCATCACGGCCTCGGCCTGAGTAAGATCCATTTTGCCATTCAAAAAAGCTCGCTGAGTAAACTCTCCTGCTTCAGCGGCTCTCGCGCCGCAGGCCAGCAACCGCTCCAGCACGCGTTGTGTGACCAGCACGCCGCCGTGGCCTTGAAATTCGATCACATCCTCACCTGAGTAACTGGCAGGTCCTTCAAAATGCAGCAGCACACCTGAATCGATCTTCGCTCCATTTTCGTCGAGAACACTCACTAGATGCGCACGGCGTGGGATGATCTTGACAGGTAGCTTGAAGGCGCTTGCTGCGATGGCGAGTGCCTTGGGACCAGAGAGGCGGATGACGGAGATCGCGGATTCACCTGGGGCAGTGGAGATGGCGGCGATAGTATCGGAGAGCATAATGGATGTCTCACTTGCAGCCGAGTTTGGCCCACAGCATGTGCTTGCCTAGAATCCAGGCTTTGTGGATGGGCAGCAACTTCACGCGTTGCTGAAAAATAGGATAGCGGCGGCGTTTCAGCTTTTCCAAGATGGCCGAATAAATCTCCGCCATGATTTCTGAGGCCACCATGTGCTTACGGTCTTCGGGCGGTAATGCCTTTTGTGCTGCAGCGTAGTAGCTTCGTGCGCGGGTGTATTGAAAATCGAGGAGCTGGCTGAGCTGTTCGCTCTGAATGCCGGAAAGCAGATCGCTCTCGGACACATGGAACTGCCTCAAGTCCTCCTGCGGTAGGTAGATTCGACCGGTTTCGCGGGCATCCTGCCCTACATCCCGGATGATGTTCGTGAGTTGGAGGGCATAACCGAGCTTGATGGCGTATTCTCGAGTCTCTGGCTTCTCGTGCCCGAAAATCTCAATGCTCACAAGTCCCACTACACTGGCCACCTTGTAGCAGTAGCTCAGCAGATCGTCGAAAGTCTCGTAGCGTATCTTCGTGATGTCCGAAGCCACGCCATCAATGATCTCCGCCATCCATGATCGGGGGAAGCTGTACCTGGACGGCAGTATGATTGCTTCATCCAGCACGCAGTGACCCGATGAGGTGCCCTCTAATACACATTTCTTCCAGTGGGAAAGCTCTCCCGCCTTGGCTTCGCTAGGGCTAGACGGGTCGTCAGCAATATCATCCACCATGCGGCAAAAGGCATAAAAAGTGATCATATCCTGCCTTCGCTCCTTGGAAAGGCAGCCGAGGGCAAAGGCGAGGTTTGATTTCGCTTTTCGAGCAATCTGGACAGGGGAAAGCTGGCGACGGGTCATGGGGCGTAGGCGTGCTCAGCGAGCCGGAAGGGCGGGGGAAATACTTGGAAAACCGTGGCGGAGCATGACGAGAATGAATGTTAGACATAGCCAGACTCTCAGCATGGCAAGCACCAATGCGGAAAGGCCACGTGCACCCCATCCCAGCCATCCATACGTTTCACTAACGGAAAGTATCATACCTGTGGCGTAGCTGACCAGCATCATGACTGCGACTGCAGAGATGAGGCTGCCTAACAGAGCCGGAAATGCATGACGTAGGGCTCTCAACGCCGTCGCGCCAATCAACCAGAAGGGTGTTCGACCGCTGGATAGTGCCACCGCCGTTGGCAATGTCGCAAAAAGCAGCCAAAACTCCGGGAGCAACCAAGCGGTGAAACCTGTCACCTGTGAGCTCCAGTCGCGCCAAGACATCCAAAGCAGGTTGAAAGCCCCCAGCTGCAACACGTCTGGCCAGCGGGCAAAGGTGGTCTCAAGTGCGTTGACCGCATCGGTGTCCGCCTGCGGTGCCCGCGGGGCTTGCCAGATCACCACGAGACCTGCCAACCACACCTGAATACCTGCGGTGCTGAGTGCGGAAAAGATGCTGCGTGCAGCCAATTTGCCTGTTTCTACCCACTCTGGATGAATCACCTGCCATGACGATATCTCGATGCCGAGCCATAACATGGCCGAACTGGATAAACCTATCAGCCCGATTTTCTGCTGTGTTGTCGCCGCCCGCTCGGCATAACGATAGGGCCAGCGCCAGACGCGTACCGTTAGCAGCACGAGCAGCAGGGGGAGAGCGAGTGCCAGGGGCCATGGTGGAGCTACTTCGTGAAAAAGCTGCGTGGCAGCGGCGCAGCCCTCGCGCAAAAGGTCAGGCCAGAGTTCCTGCCAGATCTCCCATTCTGCCACACTACGGCTGCGCTGAGGCCAGAAGAGAAGGCAAAAAGCAGGCAGTAACACCCATGCTTGCCGCAGTTGCAAAAGATCCCAGGACTCCGAAAATGCCCGCCGTAGCGGATGCCAGCGAAAGTGCAGCACCATGCCTGCCGAGAGGCCGAGAAGCGCGAGAACCGTATTCAGAAGCATTCCGCATCGGAGCGTGGGTTGAAGGCTCTTCCAAGCGCAGAATGAATCTTCTAAGCTGAAACTTGGAACCTGCGTCCATCGTGATAGTCTATCTCCTCATGCCCCTGCTTTCTGTTCAAAGTCTACAAGTCCATTTTCCTGTCCGCGGCGGACTGTTGGGACGAGCGCGAGAAGTGATCAAAGCGGTGGACGATGTCAGCTTCGAAGTTACAGAAGGAAGCACGGTCGGTTTGGTTGGGGAAAGTGGCAGTGGCAAATCCACCATCGCTCGAGTGCTTGTGAAGCTATTGTCGCCCACAGCCGGCACCATCCTTTTTCGGGATCGTTCCATCCTCTCCATGAGCGAAAAAGAGTTCCGGCCGCTTCGCAAAGACTTGCAAATGGTGTTTCAAGACCCTGTCGGATCGCTCAACCCACGAATGACCGTGGAGAGCATTCTTGGTGAGCCTTTGGAGATTCATTTTCCGAAATTGAACCGCGACGAACGCCGCGAGAAATCGGCCGCGATGCTTCGGCGTGTGGGGCTTTCAGTTGATAGTCTGCAACATTACCCGCATGAATTCAGCGGTGGACAGCGCCAGCGCATTGGCATAGCGCGGGCTTTGGCTGTTGAGCCCACTTTTCTCATCTGCGATGAGCCCGTTAGCGCGCTAGATGTGAGTGTGCAGGCGCAGATTTTGAACTTGCTCAAAGACCTCCAAGAAGAGTTGAAACTTACTCTGCTGTTCATCGCCCACGATCTGGCGGTGGTGCGACACATGAGCGATCGCATCATCGTCATGCACCATGGTAAGATTGTCGAGCAAGGCGATGCCGATGCCATCTGCGAGGCGCCAAATCATTCCTATACAAAACGCCTGTTGGCTGCGGTGCCCGAACTGAACTGATTGACCCATGACTCCTTTGTTCAAAAAATTTCTTGGGATGCATTGGCTGCTGGCCGCCTTCATGGGCTGTCTTCTAGCCTTCGGCGTTTATGCCATCTTCAATGCCTCCGCATACAAATTGGGCACCGAACTTGAGAACAAGTGGTACGATCAACTCCGCTGGATCAGCATGGGTGCGCCTTTTTTCTTCGCCGCCAGTCTCATCGACTACAAGTGGATCCGCTGGGCGTGCTGGCCGCTCTACCTTGCCGGGATCGGCGGTCTCGTCGCCACGCTCGCCTTCGGCGTGGAAATCGGTGGTAACAAGGCATGGATCAAGATTGGACCCATCATGGTGCAACCCTCGCAGTTCGCCATCGCTGCCGGGATCATGGTGCTGAGTGTGGTTTTTGGCGATTTGCCGCGCATCCTTCCAGCTTTTCGTCGTCCGTGGCTTCGCATGTTGGCCGCTGGGCTGCTAGCAGCGGTGCCTGCGATGCTGGTGATCAAAGAGGATCTTGGATCCGGTCTCGTTTGGGGACCGGTGTTCCTTGCCGTCATGTTGGTGGGCAGCATTCCTTTTCGTTACATGATCGTTCTGCTGCTGCTCGTCCTGACAGTGATACCTTTGGTGTATTTTTTTGCCTTAAAGCCTTATCAGCAAAAGCGCATCGACACTGTAATTTACATGGCCACCGGTCAGATGGATAAGGTGAATATGCAGGATGAGGGCTGGGTGGCAAAGCATCTGCAGATGGCCATCGCCACCGGTGGCATCGAAGGAAAGGGACCCGAATCCAAAAAAGTGCCGGACAAGGCGAGCATTCACCGCACCTTTCTACCAAACGAGGTCATCAATGACTTCATTTTTGCCGTCATTTGCGAGGAATTTGGATTCAAAGGTGCTTTTGGCCTTATCGTGGGTCTTGTAGGCATGATCATGCTGGGATTGGCAGTGGCGTTTTCCGCCCGTGACCAACTCGGGAGGCTTCTCGTCGTTGGGGTCATGGCGATGTTTTTTGTTCACTGCTTTCAAAACATCGGCATGAATCTTGTCGTGCTGCCTGTCATCGGCATCCCCATTCCCTTCATCAGTTACGGCGGCACCTTCATGATTGTCACGCTGTTCCTGATGGGACTCGTGCAAAGCGTCTGGGTGCATCGTCACATTTCCCCGGTCAAAAAACCTCGTCCTGTAAACGCCTCCAGACGACCGGATGAGGAGGAGTAAACGCATTTATTCAAATGCCTGTCTGATTACCTTTGTCAGATAAAAATACTCGACGGTGACACTCATACCCCATCCAACCTTTGGATGTGTTTACCGGGTCGACATGAAGAAACTTAGGATGCCTCCACTTTGATCACGCCTGCCAGATCTGACTCGTTGGTCTTGCTGCCGGTTTTTTCTGACCAACTCAGCCACAAACCATACATCAATAGCAGCATTTGGCTGAGCCAGAAACCGTAAATCTTTGGCCATGTGCCGTCCGTGAATCCATACGCATGTAGTCCCACGCCCAACTGGTTCACACCAAACCAAGAGAAAACCACAATGCAGCCGAGAAGTAGATTGCAGTTGTGTAGGCCAACTTCGCGAATGTGCCCGCCCATCCGAGCGTGAAGGATGACGAGGCACATCAAGCAGATCATAAGAGCGCCGTTTTCTTTGGGATCCCAGCCCCAGAATCGTCCCCAGCTGTAGTTTGCCCAGATGCCTCCCAACACTGTACCGACCAACGCGAGAAACAACCCGCAGCATATGAATCCGTAAGCCACGCGGGTGAGAAAACGACCTTCGTCGGACTTCGGACCGATTTTGCCAACCAGCCGCTGAATGAAGTAAATCATCGAAATCAAGGCGGCGACCATGCATGCGGCATAACCGAGGTTGATGAGCGGCACGTGGGTGGAAAGCCAGAAGTTCGTTATCAGTACGGCCTCGAGTTGTTGGAGTGTGTCGGTGGCCTCGCTGGCCTCGAATTGAATGGATAGGAACATGCAGGCCGTGCCCCCCACCGCGGCCACGAGCAGGCCGAGACCCCGTTTTGTGATCCATTCGGCGATCAGGCCAAATAACGCCACCGAGGCACCGATAAAGAGGATGGTCTCATACAGCGTGGTGATGGGTGGACGTTGCATGATGATGCAGCGCACGATCACGCCGGTGACGGCGTAACCCGTCGCGATGGCCAAAAACAGCCATGCGGCGATCTTGGTGAACTTTTCCAGCTTCGAACCCGGAGCGATCCAGGACAGCGCCATAGCCACAAAACCGACGAGGAAGATCCACTGCGCGTAGAAGAAGTAGTCCGCTTTGATCGAGTGACGCTCCAAGGCGATGAACTGGCCTTCGTTGCGAGACTTCGCGGCCTCCTGAATCTTCGTGAGAAGAGTCTTTGATGCCGTCTTGAACTTCGCGGCATCTGGCAAGGCCAGATAAACATCTTCATAAGTCGACAGCCAGCCAAGTTGTTCGGAATCGACGTCTTTCTCGCCATTGATGGCCCCAAAGATTGCCTCGCCAGGCCCGTGCCATACCTCTTTCGCCTTTGACTCGGGCGGGAAGATGCGGAGTTGCTGCACGGGATTGCCGCTCATCATTGCTCCGAGGGCTCCTTTGCCGAAATCGCGGAACCAAGGAATTTGCATGGGTGGGCCGCCGCTGGTGCGCACGGCATTGGCGAGGGCATTAAGGCTCTTCGAAAGTCGTAAGGGTTTTTCGATGCCGGCAGGCAATTGATCCAGCTTATCACCAACAGGCGAGCGAATGAAATCGAAGTGCCCGGTGATCATCTCGTAGTCGAGGAAGTTCGCGGCGAGCTGAACGATCATGCGTTGCTCCGGCGTTTGCTTCTTAGGAGGGATATCTCGGTAATTGCCCATTTTTTCCATGAGCGTCTGACGAGCTGGCTCGATCTCGGCAAAGGTGTATTGATCACGCTTTGCTTTTGCCGTGAGACCGAGCTCGGTGATCGCAGAGGAGTTGTCGACTTTGAAGAGCGGCACAAGCTTAGCAATGTCTGGTCGGAACCAGCTCATTAACAACCACTCGGTGGCACTAAGCTTTATCGGTTTTCCCTCTTCTTTCACGATATGCTTCTGAGTCGCTGGATCGGTGATCGGCTTGCCGTCCATCTCGCCATTTTCCGTGAGCCAGATGCTGCGACGAGCCCGAAAGCGAAGCAATCGGTAGGTGGCAATGTTTTCCAGTGGCTTGATGCGACCCGATTCCTGTACAGGAATAGAGGCAAAGGTTTCAACGACTTCTTTATCACGGAAGAGATCGAGTGATGGAAGCTCCGCGGCTAGCGGAAAATGAGTCAGAGCAAAAGTAAGAACCCAAAAAAGACGTTTCATGGCTGGAGGGTTTGAGGTTGGCTTAAAGCAGCTTCCACATTGCTAGGACGAACGCGGCATTAAAAGCGACGATGATGCTGATGGAGAAAGTCCACGGGTTCACTTTGATAAAGCGGGCCAGCATCATAAGGAAATGAAGTAGCAGACCTTCGGCCACGATGATGCAGGAGATCAAAGGCCAGTGGTCAGATGGATTCTCGACAATCATGAAGCCACTGCTTTTCACTGAGGTGCCATCGCGTTCTCCGGAGCTGAAGGTGCTCTGGAAGACCGCGTAGCCTTCGCTGCGTACGGGCTCGTTCATAGTGATAACGCGTTTTTCCTCGCGACCAGCCTCCAGCTTGGTCACCCAACTGGTGAAGCGACGCGCCCGCTCGGTGCCGGGATGCTTCTCCTGCTCGGTTTTGTCGAGCTTGATGGCAAAGGGCAGCTTGTAGGTGCGATGGACGAGGGAGAGCAGATACTTGTCGCTGCCCACGGTCACGGTCCAAGGTGCGGCGGCGAACTCCCACAGGATGCCCTTTTGTTCTGCCCCGCCTTTTTTGTCCTTCACAATAGCCACGCAGGCGCTGGCGAGAGCCTCGTCCGCCATTGCAGCACCCGATTCATCGAGCGTGCTGACTTCCTGAATGAAATAGCCGTCGATCGCATCCGCGCGGCTGCCATCGCGATCGGTTTTCGGTTGCGCGTGCTTCTTCCAACCGGTGATCATGAGGTCAAAAGGCAGGCTTTCGTGCGTGAAAGTGCGACCTTTGCCATCCGTGAGGTCTTGATACTTGGATTGGTCAATCACCAACACGCTGCGCTTGGCTTTTTCATCCGTCTGCACCTTCTCGATCTCGATGACGCGGTCGTGGAAGCTCAGGAACTCATTACTCGTCTCGCCCTCGCGGAGGTTCATGTTCCCCTCGACTGCGAAATGGTAACTCACTGCGCCAGCGGCGATCATAAACAAGATGGCGAAGTGCGAGATAATGACGCCGATGGTCTTCGGCGACTTGCGGATGCGGATGATGCCGCCGAGA
>Ga0075471_10003496_pt1 | contig 10193 bp, 9 predicted proteins | sample DEB19_08_DNA_2_FD_74787 | JGI IMG/M metagenome (GOLD analysis project Ga0075471, IMG submission 74787) | Aqueous microbial communities from the Delaware River and Bay under freshwater to marine salinity gradient to study organic matter... | ecosystem: Environmental > Aquatic > Marine > Coastal ... | reverse complement strand
GACATCCCGGGGCAGCGCATGTTGATGATCGTGACGATGAAGTTGATCGCCGAGGTCGTCGATCCAATGCCGAGCAGGATCAGCCCGATGGCCCAGAAGTCGGGCCCACGCCCGGGGAGGAACCCGCTGGCCAGCGGAGCGCTGTTGAGCGGCGTGTAGCCGAACCACCCGCCGTTGGGCGCGCCACCCAGGAAGAAGCTCGAGTAGATGAAGATCCCCCCGAACAGCACCATCCAGTACCCGAACATGTTGATCCGGGGGAAGGCGACGTCACGGGCGCCGATCATCAGCGGAATGAAGTAGTTGCCGAAGCCCACGGCGATCGGCATGCCGACGAGGAACACCATCGTCGTGCCGTGCATCGTGAACATCTGGTTGTACTGACCGGCGGTCAGGACGGTGCCGTTGGCCTGGAACAGCTGGAGGCGGATCAGCAGGGCCTCGACCCCGGCGAACACCATGAAGATCAGGGCCGTGACCCCGTACATCAGGCCGATCTTCTTGTGGTCGACCGTGGTCAGCCAACTGAGGAAGCCCTTGTCGGCCCGCGGCCGGCGCAGCAGCCCCGGCGCCTTGTGCGAGACGGTGACGGCGTTCTCGACGGTGGTCATCGGACGGCTCCCCGGAGGTCGCGGTTCACTTCAGCTCCAGCAGGTAGTCGGCGATCGTGGTCGCCTCGTCCCGGGTCATGGTGGGGTACCCCGGCGGCGTGTTCTCGACGAACGACGGCATGCCGACGCAGATGTTGTCGGGCCCGGGCGGGAGACGGCACTCCTTCGACTCCATCGGGATCATCGACGGAGCGTTGAGGATCCAGTCGATCAGGTTGGCCCGCGTGAGCTTGTAGTACCCGCTGGCGAAGACCGACCGGCTCGCCAGGTGGGTCAGGTTGGGCCCGTACACCGAGAGGCTGGAGTCCTCGGTGGTGTGGCAGTTGGTGCAGGCGTACTTCTGGGCGAACAGCTTGCCGGCCTCGCCGGAGTCGGCGAGGGCCACCGCCGGGCCCTCCCGCTGGCCGTCGATCCAGTCCTGGTAGTCGTCCTCGGAGTCGACGATCACCCGGAAGCGCATGTTGGCGTGGGAGAGGCCGCAGTACTCGGCGCACTGACCGAGGTACGTGCCGGTCTTCTCGGCCCGGAACGTGAGCTCGTTGCGGTGACCCGGGATGACGTCACGCTTGCCGATGAGCTCGGGCACCCAGAAGGAGTGGATGACGTTGCAGCCACCGGTGGGCCGGGTCCCGAGGGACGGGTCGCAGGCCGTGAGGGTCATGTGGACGTCACGGTTGACGGGCACGTGGAACTCGTCGGCGACGACGACCTTCTTCTCGCCCTTCTCGGTGACGTCGAACTGCCACCACCACTGCTTGCCGACGGCGGTGACCTCGACGGCGTTGGCCGCCGGGGGCTCGCTCAGCTTGAAGATGAGGCTCACCGTGGGGACGGCGATGACCGCCAGGATCACGGCGGGGATGAGGGTCCAGCCGATCTCGACGGCGGTGTTGCCGTGGATCTGCTTGGGCCGGTCCTCGCGCCCGGGGCGGGCCCGGAAGCGGATGGCGCAGTAGACGGTGGCGATCCCGACGAGGATGGCCACCACGATGGCCACCCCGAAGATCGGGACGATCAGGTCGTCGATCTGCTTGGCCTGCTCGCCGGTGGGGCGCAGGCTGTTCTGACCGTTGTCGGGGCCGCACCCGGCGACGAGAAGCGCCAGGGCGGAAAGACCCGTGGCGACGACGGCCAACCTCCAACGCCGGCTGCGGTTCGTCATGTCCCCGATTCCTGCGGCCCGGGTGGCGCGAACCACCCGGAAGTCGATCCCGGAGCCGTCGGGTCCCCGGCAGCCCGACGGGAACTCTAACCGGCGCCCACGGCCGAACGACAACTTGTGGCGGGGGTTTCGCGGGTGACCTGGGGCACGCCGACGGACCCGGCACACCGCCCCCGGTGGGACCCGCGGGCCGAGTGCCGGGCGCCCCGGCCGACCCGAGGTCAGTCGACGGTGAAGCCCATCCGGTCGAGGGACTGGGCCCGGCGCTGCCAGTCCCGCTCGACCTTCACCCGGGTGTCCATGTACACCCGGGTCCCGAGGAGCGCCTCGAGCTCGGCCCGGGCGGCGGTCAGCGCCTCCTTGAGGACCACTCCCCGCTTGCCGATCACGATCCCCTTCTGGGAGTCACGCTCGACCCGGATGGTCACCTGCAGCCGCCAGACGTCGTCGGGCCCGTCGACGGGACCGTCGTCGAGCTCGCCGTCGTCGAGCTCCTCCACCGAGACGGCGATGGAGTGCGGCAGCTCCTCACGCGTCACGCGCAGGAGCTGCTCGCGCACGAGCTCGGCGGCCAGGAACGTCTCGGGCTGGTCGGTGACCATGCCGTCGGGGAAGTACATCGGGCCCACCGGCAGGCGGGCGACGAGCTCGCCCACCAGGGCGTCGACCCCCTCCCCCGTACGGGCCGACAGCGGGACGTAGGCGTCGAACTCGCCCAGGGCGTCGGCGGCGGCGGCCAGGTGGTCGAAGACCTGGTCTCCGGTGGCGGCGTCGACCTTGTTGCAGACGAGGATCGCCGGGATGTCGGCCTCGTGGGCCAGGTTGGCGACGAAGCGGTCGCCCGGGCCGTACGGGGCGTTGGCCTCGACGACCACGCAGACGACGTCGATCTCCTGGAGGGCCGACCGGGCCCGGTCGTTGGTGCGCTCCCCGAGCAGGGTCCGGGGCTTGTGGAGCCCCGGCGTGTCGAGCAGGACGATCTGGTGGTCGGGGGTCGTGCGGACCCCCCGGATCGTCGACCGGGTGGTCTGGGGACGGTCGGAGGTGATGACGACCTTGGTCCCGACGAGTCGGTTCACCAACGTCGACTTCCCGACGTTGGGTCGTCCGACGATGCTCACGAAGCCCGAGCGGAAGCCCTCGGGGGTGGCGCTCATCCGGGCACCGGCGTCTCGGGCGCGACCAGCACCGACATGATCCGCTGCCCCTCGACCCGTTCCACCGTGAAGGAGTACCCGGCCTCGACGACCCCCTCCCCCTCGGTCGGCACGTGGCCGAGGCGGGAGAAGACCAGCCCGGCGACGGTCTCCCAGTCGTCGTCGGGGAACCGGACGCCGACGAGGTCCGAGACGTCGTCGACGGGAGTCCGGCCCGGGACGCGCAGCCGTCCGTCGGCGAGACGCTCGACCGCCGGCTCGGGGGCGTCGGACTCGTCGTCGATCTCCCCGACGATCTCCTCGATGAGGTCCTCCATCGTGACGAGGCCGGCGGTGGCCCCGTGCTCGTCGAGGACGACGGCCAGGTGGAACTTGCGGCGCTGCATGTCGCGGAGCACCTCGGCCACCCGCTTCTGCTCGGGGACGAACTCCGGGGGACGGACCTCGGCGCCGACGGGGTCGCCGCCCGCCCCGGCGTGGAGTCGGTTCACGAGGTCCTTGACGGTGACGATCCCGATGACGTCGTCGATCCCCTCACCGAGGACCGGCAGCCGTGACCGTCCGGCCTCGACCGCGAAGCGCAGCGAGTCCTCGACCGTGTCGTCGGCCGTGAGCACGACCATGTCGGGCCGAGGCGTCATGACCTCGCGGGCGACCGTGTCGCCGAACTCGAAGATCGAGTGGATGAGCTCGCGCTCCTCGGCGGCGATCGCCTCCTCCTCCGCGGCCACGTCGGCCATCTGGAGCAGGTCGGCCTCGGTGACGAACGGACCCTTCTCGAGGCCCTTCCCCGGCAGGATCACGTTGGCCAGGCCGATCAGGCCCCGGGTCATCCACCGCAGGGGCGGGAAGTTGGTCACCTGCCAGAGGAACCCCGAGCACGCCAGCGCCGCCCGGTCGTTGTGCTGGATGGCGTAGGTCTTCGGCACGACCTCGGCGACGACGAAGTAGAGGACGAGCTGCAGCACCAGGCCGACGACGACCCCCAGCGCCCCGGCGGCGTGGTCGAGGATGATGCCGAGCAGGTACGCCGACGTCATCTGCGCGATGAGCAGCATCAAGAGGAGGCTGTTGATCGTGCGCTCGGGGTGCTCGAGCATGACCACGAGCCGCTCCGCGCCGCGGTGGCCCTCCTCGGCCAGCGCCATCGCCCGCACCCGAGACATCCGGGCGAAGGCCATCTCGGCGAGCGCCAGGACGATCGAGCCGAGGAACAGGACGACGACGACGACGAGGGAGATCCAGTCCCCTCCGGTCACCGGAGCGACTCCCGCGGACCGGGGGCCGGACTGGTTCCGGTACGGAACGACTCGAGCAGCTCGCGCTCACGCTGCTGCATGCGCACGGCCTCCTCGGCCTCCTGGTGGTCGTAGCCGAACAGGTGGAGCGTGCCGTGCACCACGAGCAGACCGATCTCGTCGTCGAGGTCGATGCCCCGGGCGTCGGCCTGACGGCGGGCCACCACCGGACACACGAGCACGTCGCCGATGGCGAGGGGCGGCTCCGTCGGGTCGCCGTCGACCCCGGGCCCGCGGCCGCCCTCGTCGGGATAGCGCCCCACCGGGATCTCCTCCTCGAGCGGGAACGACAGCACGTCGGTGGGGCCGTCGCCGTCGAGGTAGGTCTCGTTGAGGTCGGCGATGGTCGCCTCGTCGACGAACACGACCGACATCTCGGCGTCGGCCGGCGCCCGCTCGGCCGTCAGCACGTGCTCGGCGAGGCGGACCCAGCGCATCAGGTCGACGGGCAGGTCGGTCTGCTCGTCGGCGCCGTGGACCCGGGTGCCGCTCACGCCTCGGCCCGCTCGTAGGCGTCGACGATGTCCTGGACGATCCGGTGACGCACGACGTCGGCCGAGTCGAGGTCGACGAAGGCGACGTCGGGGACCCCCTCGAGGATCCGCCGGACGTCGCGCAGACCCGACCGACCCCGCCCCTCGGGCAGGTCGATCTGGGTGACGTCGCCGGTGATGACCATCCGCGAACCGAATCCGAGCCGGGTCAGGAACATCTTCATCTGCTCGGGCGTGGTGTTCTGGGCCTCGTCGAGGATGATGAACGAGTCGTTGAGCGTGCGGCCCCGCATGAAGGCGAGCGGCGCCACCTCGATCGTGCCCCGGTCCATGAGCCGACCGACCGTCTCGGCGTCGAGCATGTCGTGGAGGGCGTCGTAGAGGGGCCGCAGGTAGGGGTCGACCTTGGCCAGGATGTCGCCGGGCAGGAACCCGAGCCGCTCACCGGCCTCGACCGCCGGCCGGGTGAGGATGATCCGGTTGACCGACTTCGCCTGGAGGGCCTGCACCGCCGCGGCCACGGCGAGGTAGCTCTTGCCCGTGCCGGCCGGACCGATGGCGAAGGTGACGGTGTGGGCGGCGATGGCGTCGGCGTAGTGCTTCTGCCCGCCGGTCTTGGGCCGCACCGTGCGTCGGCCGCGCAGCACCTCGGTCGTCAGGACCTCGGACGGCCGCTCGTCGCGCTCGACCATCCGCACGGTGCGGCGCACGACCTCGGGGTCGAGGGTGTGGCCGCGCCCCAGCAGCAGGACGAGTTCCTCGAACAGCGCACCGACGCGGGTGGCGGCGACCTCGTCACCGGTCACGGTGATCTCGTTGCCCCGCACGTGGATCGTCACCGGGAACGACGCCTCGACGAGCCGGAGGAGCTCGTCGCGCTCGCCCAGCAGCTCCACCATGTGGTGGTCGCCCGGTACGAGCACCTTGACCTGGGTGGATGTCGGCGGGTTCACGTCGGAGTGAGCGTAGCGGCGCCGTCGACGCGTGGCCGCGCCCCGTGGAGGTGCACCGGACACCCCGGACGCTCCCCGGACGCCCCCGGACGCGACGACGGGGGTGCCTCGGCACCCCCGTGGTCCGCCCGCTTCCACCGTGCGGTCGGCTGCGCCGACCGGTGGGATCCGGCCCCACGCCGGACGTCGGGAGGCTAGCCGGAACCCGACGGCCCCGACCCGGCCGGTCGCCGGCGGCCCACCAGCGCCGCCGCCACCGCGACGGCGGCCGTCTCCGTGCGCAGCACGTGGGGGCCCACCGCGACGGCGCCCGCACCCGGCGACGCCGCCAGGACGGCCTCTTCGTCGGGAGCCAGTCCCCCTTCGGCGCCGACGACCGCGCACCACCCGAGCGGGCCCGGCCCACCCAGGTCGACGGGGGCGACCCCGCCGGGGCTCCCCACCACGACCGTGCCGAACCCGGGAAGGTCGCCGACCGCGACGCCGACGACGATCTCGGGCAGGCGCGCCCGACGGCACTGCCCGGCCGCCTCGCGCGCCACCTTCGCGAAGCGCTCCGCGGCGGCGGCTTCGCGCGGTCCGTCCCAGCGGACCACCGACCGGGCGCTCCGGAAGAACACGATGCGGTCCACGCCCAGCTCGGTCAGGTCGGCGACGACGGCGTCGGGCTTGGTGCCCTTGCCGACTGCGCAGGCCACCGTCAACGCGGGCGTCAGCGCCGGCTCGAGGTGCTCGGCCCCGGCTGCGACCAGGTCGAGGGTGCCGCGCCCCACCCCGGCGACGTCGTAGCGGCGCCAGCGCCCGGCGCCGTCGGCGACGGTGACCGCCTCCCCCACCCGGATGCGCCGGACCCGTTGGAGGTGGTGCCCGTCGTCGCCCCCGAGGTGGACGGCGTCGGGCAGTCCGCCGGGTCGCACCACGTGGGCGGTGGCCGCGGCGCCACTGGCGAATCCGGTCGGCGGCACCGGGCCGGCGGCGGTCACGGCCTACTGGAACGCCGACTTGAGGCGGGCGAAGACGCCCTTCGACGGGGCGGCCACCGCCTCACCCCGGTGCTCCGCCAGCCGGTGGAGGAGCTCGGCCTCGTCGTCGTCGAGGCGCGTCGGCACCTCGACGTCGATCCGCACGAGCAGGTCGCCGCGCCCCCGTCCGCGCAACGACGGGATCCCGGCACCCTTGATCCGCAGGACCTGGCCGGGCTGGGTGCCCGACGGCACGGTGAGCTCGTGCTCGTCGTCGAGGGCGGCCACCGTCAGGACCGTGCCGAGCGCGGCCTGCGCGATGCCGACCGCCCGCACGTGCAGCAGGTCGTCGCCCACCCGCTCGAAGTCGGGGTGGCGGGCGACCCGGATCGTGACGTAGAGGTCGCCGGGCGGTCCGCCGCGCGGCGCCGCCGCACCGCGACCCGACAGACGCAGGCGGGTGCCGTCGTCGACACCGGCCGGGACGTCGACGTCGATGTCGCGCTGGTCCATGACGCGACCGTCACCGCGACACGCGCCGCACGGCGACACGATGCGCCGACCGGTGCCGTCGCAGGTCGAGCAGGGCGACGACGTGATCATCTGCCCGAGGATCGACCGCCGGACCTGGCGGACCTCACCCTCGCCCCCGCAGACGTCGCAGCGGGTCGGGTGCGTGCCCGCCTCGCAGCCGGAGCCGTCGCAGCGGCTGCACTCGACCGGCAGACGGGCGCTGACGGTGTGGGTCGTGCCGAACGCGGCGTCGACGAGGGAGAGCTCGATGACGGTCTCGGCGTCCTGTCCGCGTTGCGGACCGGCCGGGCCCCGCCGGCCACCGCCGAACGGGTCACCGCCGAAGAAGGCGTCGAAGAGGTCGCCGAACCCGCCGAAGCCGTCGGCGGGCCCGCCGGACCCGCCGCGCCCGGTGTCGCCGAACACGTCGAACCGGCGACGGCGCTCGCGGTCGGCGAGGATCTCGTAGGCCGCGCCGATCTCCTTGAACCGGGCCTCGGCGGCCGGGTCGCCGGGGTTGGCGTCGGGGTGGAACCGCCGGGCGAGGGCCCGGTAGGCGCGCTTGATCTCGTCATCGGTGGCTTCGCGGCCGACGCCGAGGACCTCGTACGGGTCGTTCACCGGGCACCCCCGGCGGCGCCCCCGGTCACGAGAGGTGCCGACCCAGCTGCTGCGACACGGCCGAGACCGCGGAGAGCGCGTGGCGGTAGTCCATGCGGGTGGGGCCCAGCACCCCGACCACGCCGGCGGCCTCGCCGTCGACCTCGTAGGGGGCGAGCACGATCGCGCACTCGCGCAGCTCCTCGATCTGGTTCTCGCTGCCGATCCGGACGGTGAGCCCGGCCTGCAGCAGGTCGTGCACGAGCGAGACCACGACCACGTGCTGCTCGAGCATCTCGAGGAGCCGGGCCGCGCTCTGGGCCGTGGAGAACGCCTCCTGCTCGGCGGCGAGGTTGCCGACCCCGTGGACGTAGAGCGGGTCACGGTGGTCGGGACCGATCACCGAGCGCAACGCGGTGACCGTCTCGCCGACCACGGCGTCGACGGTGGCGTCACCGCTCGCCGCGACCTCGGGCAGGGCACCGAAGGCGTGACCGCGCAGGGTGGCGTCGACCCGGCCGGCGGCCGTGGCGAGCGCCTCGTCGGAGGCGTCGAGGCCGAGCGCCAGGACGTGTCGCTCGATGGCACCGTTCGACAGGACCACGACGAGCAGGACCGACCGCTCGTGCAGCCGGACCAGCTGGACCGCCCGCACCACGGCCTGGTCGGCCTGGGGCCCCACCACCACCGCGGCGTGGCGGGTGACCCGGGCCAGGAGCTGGCTGGTCTCGTGGAGCAGGTCCTCGAGCGCCCGGTGGGTGGTGGCGAAGAAGTCGGAGACCGCCAGGTGCTGCTGGGGCGGCAGCGGCCGCTGCTGGGTGAAGTGGTCGACGAAGTACCGGTAGCCGCGGTCGGTGGGCACCCGGCCCGCCGAGGTGTGGGGCTGGACGATGTACCCCTCACGTTCGAGGATCGTCATGTCGTTGCGGATCGTGGCGCTCGACACCCCGAGGCCGCTGGAGCGGGCCACGGTGGCCGAGCCGACAGGCTGGGCCGTGCCGACGTACTCCTCCACGATGGCCCGCAGGACCGAGGCCTTGCGTTCGTCGAGCTCGTGGTCCGACACCTGGAACTCCCCGACGGGTGTGACTGGCACTCAATGGTACCGAGTGCCAACCCCGGGTCGAGCGGCGGGCGACGGACCGTCGGGGTCGTCGTGCGCGTCCGGCCAGAGCGCCAGGGTGACCTCCGAGGCCAGCAGCCGACCGGCGGGCGTGCAGACGACCCGACCGTCGGTGACCTCCACCAGGCCCGCCCCGACCAGGTCGGCGAGGCGGTCGGTCCGGTCGGGCGGGACCGGCACCCCCCACCGGGTCCGCAGGGCCAGACCGGTGCGCTCCCGCTCCCGGGTCGCCGGCCCCACGGTCTCGCTCGACGCGGCCGGGTCGAGCCCGTCGGCCACCCGTCGGACGTAGCTCTCGGGGGTGGGCACGTTGACCCAGCGGGTCCCGGCCAGGTGACCGTGGGCGGCCGCCCCCACCGCCAGGCAGTCGGCACCCGCCCAATAGCCCAGGTTGTGCCGGCACTCGTGGCCGGGCCGCGCCCAGTTCGACACCTCGTACCAGTCGAGTCCCGCCGCCGTGAGCCGGGCGTCGGCCACCAGGTAGCGGTCCGCCTGGACGTCGGGATCGGGGGCCGGCACCTCCCCGTCCGCCACCCGCCGGGCCAGCGGGGTGCCGGGCTCGACCATGAGCCCGTAGACGCTCAGGTGCGGCGGCTCGAGCGCCAGGACCTCGTCGAGGGTCGCGTCGAGGTCGGCGTCGGTCTCGCCGGCCGCCCCCACGATCAGGTCGAGGTTCCAGGACGGCAGGCCCACACGGTGCAGGGCGTCGACCGTCCGGGTGACGTTGTCCCGGTCGTGGGTGCGCCCGAGGGCCGCCAGCACGGTCGGGCGCGTCGACTGCACCCCGACCGACACCCGGGTCACCCCCGCCGACCGGTAGGTCGCCAGCGCAGTGCCGTCGACCGAGTCGGGGTTCACCTCCACGGTCACCTCGGCGTCGGCGGCGCGCGGGATGGCGTCGAGGAGGCGGGCCAGGTCGGCCGACGGCACGAGCGACGGCGTGCCTCCACCCACGTAGACCGTCGCGGCCTCGACCAGTCGGCCCGAGGCGACGAGGCGACCGACGTGCGTCACGCAGGCGTCGACGTACTCGCCGATCAGGTGGCCCCGATCGGTGAAGGTCGTGAACGCGCAGTAGTCGCACCGGTGGGTGCAGAACGGCACGTGGACGTAGACGCCCGGCCGGTCCGGGTCGACCCCGGGGATCACGAGCGGTCAGTCGTCGAGGGTGAGCGCCGCGACGAAGGCCTCCTGGGGCACCTCGACGCGACCGATCTGCTTCATGCGCTTCTTGCCCTCCTTCTGGCGGTCGAGCAACTTGCGCTTGCGCGAGATGTCACCGCCGTAGCACTTGGCGATGACGTCCTTGCGCTTCGCCTT
>Ga0075471_10003490_pt1 | contig 10204 bp, 10 predicted proteins | sample DEB19_08_DNA_2_FD_74787 | JGI IMG/M metagenome (GOLD analysis project Ga0075471, IMG submission 74787) | Aqueous microbial communities from the Delaware River and Bay under freshwater to marine salinity gradient to study organic matter... | ecosystem: Environmental > Aquatic > Marine > Coastal ... | reverse complement strand
CCGATCGTCCAGGCACGTCGTGGATCGTGCTGGGTGCTTGGGCCGTCGTCGCTCCGGCGCTCACCGCCGTCACCTTCCGCTGGGAATAGCGTTCTGGGTAACCAAAGTGCCCGGTTTCGGGCACTTTCGGTACCCAGAACGCTAGTGGGATTCGCGGATGGGTTCGGTTTCTTCGAATGCCTTTTCCACGTCGGCCATCGTGAGGGGCTTGCGCACGTAGGCCGATTCGTTCTCGCTTCGGAACGTGCGCACGAACGTGCGCACGAACATCACGCCGATGATGCTCCACAGAAAGATCGAACCACCCAACTTCATGATCGCTCCGGCGATCTGCTGGTCATCGCTCACCGACACGCCCCAGACACGAATCGGTGTGTTGTAGTGCTTGTACACCGTTCCCTCGGCGAACGTCAGCCAGCCGGCCGGAACCGTGGCCACCACGCTGTTCATGAACAGGTAGATCATCTTGCCCATCGGTGAGATGTGGTACTCCTTCAACGGACCACACACCGGCAACCACATCAGAATCGCCGTGGTCACCAAGAGAACGTGGACCGAATAATGCAACGGGGCGTTCGACACCGATCGGTTCACCACCGCCGGCACGTGACTGACCATCACGATCACGTTGAAGACGAAGGCCGCCCGCACCGGGTGCACCATGAAGTTCAGTGCTCGCAGGGCGCGTCCCTTTCCCACCAGCGTTCGCACGAACCATTCCGGAGTCGCCAACACCACGAGGGGCGGCATGAAGTACGTGAGAGCCATGTGTTGGAACATGTGCACCGAGTACAAGTACTCCTCGGCGATGTCGTGCACGGGCCAATCCGAGCCCAACCACAACACAACGATTCCGGCCACGAAACACAGAATTTGGCGTCGGGTGACCACCTGCTCGCCCGGCCCCACGGCCCGAGGCCCCAAGACGCGAACCACGTACACGTAGGACGCCACCAAGAAGACGACGAGCAACCACACCTCGATGTGGGCTTGAAAGCGCCACGGGTTCACCATGGCCAACACGGACTCAGCCCTTCTGCAGGAAGAACTTGAAGGTCGAGAGCGCCCCGACGTACACGGCCAGCGCCAAGATGAGGCCCGTGTAGAAGAGGTAGCTGAACAACTTGTTGTCGAACTTCAGGTGCATGAAGTACGAAACGACCACGATGAACTTCACGATCATCAGGATGAACAACGTCGGCATGAACAAGGGGCCGAAATCCACGTAATACGTCGACACCTCGATGGCCGTGAGCGCGGCCAAGATCAACGCGATGACGATGTACTGCTTGTCGCTCGCGCCGTGATGTTCCTCGGAGTGAGCCGAACCGTGATCGGCATCCGTGCTGTGTTCGGTGGCGGTACTCATCGGCGGCTCCTCAGGACGGGATCAAGTAGACGAGGGTGAAAATGACGATCCAGACGATGTCCACGAAGTGCCAGTAGAGACCGATCAGTTCGACGGTCTCGGCCTTGTTGCCCGGAATGCGGTTACGGCTGATCATGCCCACCAGAGCCATCAACATGATGATTCCGACGGTGACGTGGACTCCGTGGAATCCGGTCAACGTGTAGAAGCTGGAACCGAACAGGCTGGTCGTGAAGCCCAGGCCCTCGCGGTAGAAGGCCGTGAACTCGTACACCTGACCGCCGACGAAGGTGGCTCCAAGGAGCGCGGTGATGGTCAACCACAAGTTGGTGTTGCGATCGTCTTTGCGCTGCGCGGCGGACACCGCCAACACCATCGTGAGCGAACTCATCAGCAGCACGAACGAGCTGACCGATGTGAACGGGATGTCGAAGATCTGATCCGGCTGCGGACCCGAATTCACGCGACCCTTGTAGAGCATGTACGTGGAGATGAGTCCGCCGAAGAGCAGACATTCCGAACCAAGGAACATCCACATGGCCATCTTGTTGTTGGACAAGCCGGTGGAAGTCACATGGGCGCCATGACCCGCGTCATGGCCGTGAGCGATCGCTGAGTCAGCCAAGGGGCGCCAGCTCCTTCGTGTGGCCGCCACCGTCACCGGGAGCGGGGGGATCGAAATCGTCATCGGGTGACGTCGAGGGTTCCATCGACCAACCGAACATGGTGAGCACCACCATGGCGGCGCCGACCGCCAGGATCACGCGGTTGTAGATGAGGCCGTATCCAATGATCGGAAGGGCCAACGCCAACAAGATCGGCCAGTAGGAGCGCGACGGCATGTGGATGTGCTCGTCGGGATGAGCGTTCATCTCGGCCAACACTTCCTCGGCCGTGGCCACCTGAGTGATCTCGTGGGTGTTCGCATCCTGGGCGTACTTGCGATGGAAGAACTCGTCGAGATTGTTGATGGTGGGGATGGAGTCGAAGTTGTGTTCCTTCGGCGGGCTGTCGGTCATCCATTCGAGGGTGCGCGCGTCCCACGGGTCGAGCGGTGCGATGGCGACCTTCTTCGACTTGTGCGTGTACACCACGTTGATAATGAACAACAGAACACCGACGGCCAACAGCAACGAGCCGATGGACGAGACCCGGTTCCAGAAACCGAGGTTGAAGAAACCTTCACCGGCTCGCGCCTCGGTCCAGACCTGCATACGACGGGGCTGACCCTGCAAACCGAGCATGTGCATCGGACCGAACGTCAAGTTCATGCCGACGACCATCAACCAGAAGTTCCAACGGCCGATTCCCTCACTCAACTGCTTGCGGAACATCTTCGGCCACCAGTAATAGAAACCGGCGAACAAACCGAAGATGGCGCCACCAAACAACACGTAGTGGAAGTGAGCGACGATGTAATAAGTGTCGGTCTGCTGCGTGTCGCTGGGGGCGACCGCGTGCGTGACGCCCGAGAGACCACCGATGGTGAACTGCACGACGAGGGCGATCGAGAACAGCATCGGAACGGTGAAGCTCAACTTGCCGCCCCACATGGTCATGACCCAGTTCACGATCTTCACGCCAGTCGGCACCGCGATGGCCATGGTGGCCATCGAGAACACGGTCACCGACACCGGACCGAGGCCGGAGGCGAACATGTGGTGAGCCCACACCCCCCAACCCACGAAACCGATCGCCGCACCCGACATCGCCACGATCGGATAACCGAACAGCGGCTTCTTCGAGAAGACCGGAAGGATCTCCGACACGATGCCGAACGACGGCAAGATCAGGATGTACACCTCGGGGTGTCCGAAGATCCAGAACAAGTGCTGCCACAACAGCGGATCGGCTCCGGATGCCACATCGAAGAACGTGGCGTCGAAGGAACGCTGGAATGTGAGCAGGAAGAGTGCCACGGTGATGACCGGGATCGCGAACAACAGCAGGAACTGAACCACCAGCACCATCCAGGTGAAGATGGGCATGCGCATCAACTTCATCCCCGGGGCGCGCATGTTCAAGATGGTGACGATCAAGTTGATGGCACCGGTCAGCGAGGCGATACCGGTGATCTGCAGACCCATCGTCCAGAAGTCGATGCCGTGACTCGGAGAGAAGAGCGTGCTGGAGTTCGGTGCGTACATGAACCAGCCACCATCGGCCGCTCCGCCCAGGAACCACGCCGAGTTCAGGAAGATTCCACCGAAGAGGAAGCACCAGAAGCCGAAGGCGTTGATGCGCGGGAATGCCACGTCTCGAGCGCCGATCTGCAACGGCACGAAATAGTTCGCGAACGCCGCAGCCATGGGCATCACGAAGAGGAACACCATCGTGGTGGCGTGCATCGTGAACATCTGGTTGTACTGATCGGCGTTCAGAACCTTGCCGTTCGGTGCGATCAATTGAAGGCGAATGAGCAACGCCTCGACGCCACCCACGATGAAGAAGAAGAACGCGGCGACTCCGTACATGATGCCGAGCTTCTTGTGATCGACGGTGACGAGCCAGTCGCGCCACGACGTGCTGGCCGCCGGTCGCTTGAACACGCCGAGTGCTTCGCTCGGCTTGACGCCGACGGAGGCCCCGCCGACGACGGCGACCTCACTGGAGGGACGTTCGATGATGGCCATCCGAGTGTTCTCCCTTTACTTCCGCTCGAGCAGGTAGGCGACGATTGCGTTGATCTGGTCCTCGGTGAGACCGAGGGCGGGCATTCCGCGGTACTTGCCACCGGTTTCGGTGAGCTTGGTGGGGTCCGCGTACATGGGCTTCTTCTCCGGAGCGTTGCGCAACCACTCACGAAGATCCTTCTGGTTCAGACAGTCCTCGCTGACGCCGGCCAGATACTTTGCACCGAACTCCGCGGACGATGCATTCCACACATCGTCGCGACATTCCGGAGTGAGCAGGTCCCACGACGCTCCCGCGAACGTGTTGCGGGTCATGAGGTTGGTCAGGTTCGGAGCAGCGCCGGACACCACGTACTGGTCGGGCGCCGCAATGTTCGGTGTTCCATCGGGGTTGAGCAGACCGTTGACCTGGTGGCAACGAGCGCACTGTTGCAAGAACAACTTCTCGCCCTCGACGGCCAAAGCGTTGTCGGCCGACGGAGATGCGTAGGGCTCGAGCTGATTCGCCACCCACGCCGCGTAATCGGTCTTCGACAACACCACGGTCTCCATGCGCATGTAGGCATGGGAGAGTCCGCAGAACTCGGTGCACTGACCGGCATAGATGCCGGGCTCGGAACCCTCGAGGCGCAGGAGGTGAACGCGACCGGGGACTCCGTCCTTCTTGCCGTTCAATTTCGGGATCCAGTACGAGTGGATGACATCGCGGCTGGTGACGCGCAACAGCACTTTGGTGTCCTCGGGGATGACCAATTGACCGGAGGTCACGATGGGTTCGCTGATGCCATATACATCCGCGTTGTCACCCACGGCCGGATAGTCGTACTCCCACCACCACTGCTGACCGGTGACATTGATGGTCATCTCGGTGTCGCTCGTCTTGGCCAGGTCGAAGATGGTTCCAACCGTGGGAACTCCGACACCGATGAGAATCAGGACCGGAATGACGGTGAGCGTGATTTCGAGAGCGGGTTTTCCATGGGTCTGCTCGGGAAGAGCCTGACCACGATCGCGGTAACGGAAGATCACCCAGGCCACCGCCGCGAAGACGATGACACCCACGATGCCGGCGACGTAGAACACCGGACGCTGAAGATTGTCGATCTTCTCGGCGTTCGGGCCGGCGGGCTGCCACGTGTCTTGGGGGGCATCCTTGGCACAACCGGCCAAGAACGTCAGGGCGGACACGGCCAACGTCGACTTGATGGCGGTCGACCAACGACGCGATGACTTCATCGACACTCCTGCTCGCTCGTTCACGTTGCTCACGGTACTCATGGGTTCAGATCGACTCTCTATGGGGGCAGGGGTGACTCACGGCACCTGAATCTCGATGGACGCACCTTCGACACCGGGGACGGTGATCGAGTACGGCTCTTCACTTGCGAACGAGGGCTTCGGGATGACGACGGACACCGCTTGGGTGCCACCCTTACCGATCAACGAGGTGCAGGCTTCGAGCACGGTGTCCTTGGACACTCCACCGCCGAGATCCTCGGTGATCATTCCGTAAGTGACCACCATTCGATGCTCATGGTCGTCCTCGTTGATGAACAAGATGTTCGAGGGATTCGAACGCTGCAACGTGATGGCCGACAACTCGCCGGCCCATCCGTCCATCTCGGCGAACAACCGGCCGTCGCGCAGAATGACCGTGGCGGCCACGCTGCTCTTGGCCGATACCGCTCGACCAGCATCTTCGTCGGCTTCCTCGGCTTCCTCGCCACACGGGCGATGCGCGAAATGATCCTCTTCGGCGGCCACGGTCAACTCGTGACGCTCACCGTCGAGCGCGAGTGCGATGCCGGCTCCGGACAATGCGACCAACACGACACCGGCCAACGCTCCGACGATGCGACGATTGGCCCCGCGGCGAACGCTGATCATGGAACCCACGAAGAGCACCAACGCACCCGCGACGGCGAAGACGATGGGTCCGGACTCCTTGGAGACCGACAACATGATGCGCGAGAACGACAGCACGATCACGGCGAGCAACAACGAACCACCAACCGGAATCTCGAGCGGATGCACCACCCACGCCCGCACCTTTTCGTTGTAGGCGGGATTCGACGAGGCGCGATCGCTCCAGTTCTTGATGAGCCATTCGCCGAGCATGGCGAACTGCAAACAGATACCCACCTTGAAGATGCCGGGCGAACTCACCAGTCCAACCGCGACCATGCCGGTGGCGAACGCCGTTCCGAAGGGGAACCAACTACGACCGACGCCGCGCTGGGCGGCATTGCTCGAGGCGTGGGCTTCGGTCTCGGTGGACAGGACGTGCCCATCACGCACGAACGACGCGATGGCACCGATGAAGAACAGAGCGACGGCGAGAAACGCCAACGCGACGACTCCGATAGAGCCGCCATCGTTGGCGATGAACCAAAGGATGGCCGCCACCGTGGTGGCGGTTCCGAGGCCATAAAGGAATTTCGATCCGGTGGTGATCATGAGTTCTGCCCCGTCACTTCTGCACGTAGACGACGAACCACAACGCGGTGAAGGCCGCGGTGAGGAAGTACCAATACAGAGCATTCGCCGACACGACCTCGAGCTCCTTGGTGCGCCCGCCGAGGTATCGGAAAGCGGCCACCGCCGTGAACACGAGTCCGCTCACCAGCAACACCATCATGGTGCCGGTGATGGCATAGAACATGGTGTGGAACGCGCCGCCATTCACGGCAACGCCCATCTGGGTCCAGGTGTACACCTGAGCGTTGACAACCATCAGACCAAACAGCGCCGTGAGACCGAACGCCAACCCCGCGTGAGTGCGATCGTTGCGCTTGGCCGAGTACACCGCCCACTGCGCCATGACGCACACGACACACAGACCGATCAACATCATGTTGGTCGCAACTTCGGGGACCACGATCTTGGCCGGCATCCAGTCTTTGATCATTCCGCGCTTGGCCGACTCACGCAGAGGTGCGTCGGCGCGGAACTGCAACCACATGGCGAGCATTCCGCCGAGCAAGGTTGTTCCGGCCGCGGCCGCGAGAGACGTGGCCACGAACACCTGACGACGGGCCGGGGCTTGGGGGGCGGGGGGCAACGCGAGCATCAGGCGTCCTTCCCGTTCGTGTTGGACTTGAGATCGGCGAGCGGAGTCGCCGAACCGACGACGACGAGATCGGAGAAGTTGTCGGCCGGCGGCGGCGACGAGGTGGCCCACTCGAGCGTCTGGCCATCCCAGGGATCGTCACCGGCGGCCTCACCGGATGTGAAGCTCTTCAACGCCAAAGCGACGAAAGCCAACGTGGTGAGCAACATCAGTGCGAAACCCGCCGTGGTGAGCGTGTTCCACAATTCCTGCGGACCCTCGTACGAGAAACCGTCGAGCGCACCAGCGGGCTGATCGGCGAAACCAGCGATCATGTACGGAATCGAGCCCAACGCCGTGGCGAGCAAAGCCAGCAGACCCAACGGCAACGCGGCCTTGTCGGAGATGCGGCGCCCCCACAACTTGGGTCCCCAATAACACAACGCACCGAAGGCGATGGTCACCGTCCCGAACGTGATGGCCACGTACGTGCCCGCTTCGAAGATGGAACCGCGCAAACCGGCATCATCGATCGAGCCGAGAACATTGGCCGCCACACCAAGAAGAATGGTGAGAAGACCGTGCATCGCGAACACCAACGGAGCAGCGACGCGTGGCTTGCCGTTCTTCAGTGTGAGACCACTGAGACCGAGGACGCCGAGAACTCCGAGCAACGGAACGACGGTCAACAAACCCCACGGAAGGAGGTCGGCGATCTTGTCGCCGAGGTTGTCGAAGAATTTCTCTCCGTCCCACGGCAGAGAAACCGTCGACTGGGTGACGGTGGCCAACACCGACACCGACACGATGCCGATCGCGACGTTCGCCGCTGAACGCTGCGCCAACTTCGTGCGGCCCATCACGGGAACGATGTCGAGGACCATTCCCAAAGCGGGAATCGCCAACAAATACGTGAAGGGCTGTGACAACGCCCAGCCGGCCCAGTCGGAAATCCCGACGTTTCCGCCGAATGCGGCGCGGGCGTATTTGTGATCGACGTAGAGATAGATCGACGTTCCGATGAAGACCGGCAAGGCCAGGATCAGGGTGACGGAACCGACCAAGGCCGACCACGAGAACATCGGTGCACGCAAGAGCCCCATTCCGGGTGCGCGCGAGGTGAGCACGGAGGTGGCCACCGACGTGGCGGTCATGATCAGACCACCCGCCATGACGATGGTGCCCAACACATAAAGGTCGACCATGTCGGACGATCCGCCACCGGGTCCACCGTTGGCGATGATCGAGGCCACTGCCAATCCGAGACCGGTGAGCCACATCCAGTAGCCGCCGGCCGCCAAGCGCGGAAGCGCCAACGACCGCGCACCCAACTGCAAGGGAACGACGGCGACCGCGATGCCGAGCAACAGCGGTGCGACCGCACCGAACGTGAGCAGGAGACGAGCGGCGGAGAGCACCTGTGCCACCGAGTTGGCATCGAGCAATTGATAGCCCTCGGCATCGATGCGCTCGAAAGCGACGAGAACCGCGAGAACCAGACCGCCGAGCAGGCCGACGAGACCCGTGCCGGCATAGAGACGACCGACCTGTTTGTGGTCAGCCGACGTGATCCACGCGGCGACGGCGGGGGGTGCAGCCGAAGTGCCGGCGGCGTGGTGCGTATCAATTGATGTCATTCGAGATGGCTCGCTTCACGCGCAACGAGAGGGACGTGGGTGCTCCACGTTCCTCGGGGGTTTCAACACGATTTCCAGTGTCTGACATTACCCACTTTGTCCTGATCAGACCGAAATCCCACCCGACCGACGAGGGTCACAGGTCGTGCGCTTGTGATCAGATGCCGTGACGGACGAGCACGTCGACGGCCATGGCGACGAAGAGCACGGTGACGTACGTGATCGAGAATCCGAAGACCCGCATCGACCGAGCCGGAGTGGGGTGACGACCCAAGTCGATGGCACTGGCGATGAATCCCGCGCCCAGCACCCCGGCCGACACCATGTAGATCGGTCCGAGGTCCGCCACCGGGCCCAGAACGAGGGTGACGGCGGCGAGGAGCACCGTGTACGCGAGCATCGACATGATGGTCTGACGCATCGGAACGACGGTCGGCAACATGGGCACCTGAGCCGCCTTGTAGTCATCGGCGTGCTTGATGGCCAGGGCCCAAAAGTGCGGGGGAGTCCACAAAAATATGGCTGTGAACAGGATAAATGGCTCCCAGGCGAGTGAATTGGTAACGGCCGACCAACCCACCAGCACCGGTACGGCCCCAGCCGCCCCGCCGATCACGATGTTCTGGCGGCTCGTGCGCTTCAACCAAATGGTGTACACGAACACATAGAAGGCGGTCGCCGACATGGTGAGGACCGCCGACAACAGGTTGGCACCCATCCACAGGACCAAAAAAGCCGCCACTTGCAGGGACAATGCAAAAATCAGGGCGTCTCGGGGGGCGATCAATCCGGTCACCAGTGGGCGACCCTTCGTGCGTTCCATCAGGGCGTCGATGTCCCGATCGATCACCATGTTGATGGCATTGGCGCCACCGGCGGCCAGGGTGCCCCCGATCAGGGTCACCACGACCAATCCCCATGATGGCCAACCTTGCTCGGCGAGCACCATGGTGGGCACCGTCGTGATCAACAGAAGTTCGACCACCCGCAGTTTCATGAGCGCGATGTACCCGCCGAGTTTGGTGGTCGGGGTGCGCCGCGGACCGTGCGCGGCCACTCCACCGGGTGCCAGCCGTGACGGCACGAGGGGGCGGGATCCGGCGGACATCACGTCCGATCGTATGGGGGTGCGAAACAGTCCACCAACCGTGACAATGAAGCCGTGCAAGGAGAAGGCGTGACTCTCGTCGCCGCGGCACCCTCCACCGTCGTGCGACCCGAGGTCGACGAGTCGACCTCGTTGGATAACCCGTGGATCGTCTTGGTCTGGAACGACCCCATCAACTTGATGAGTTACGTCACCTTCGTCTTCCAAAAACTCTTTGGATACAGCCTCGAAAAGGCCACCGCGCTGATGCTCGACGTGCACGAGAAAGGCAAAGCCGTGGTGTCATCGGGCAGTCGTGAGAAAGCAGAGATGGACGTGTACCGCCTTCATGAACACGGCCTGTGGGCAACCATGCAAAAAGATGGTGGGCAGAAAGACGGCGGGCAGAAAGACGGCGGCGACTGAGAT
>Ga0075471_10003489_pt1 | contig 10207 bp, 9 predicted proteins | sample DEB19_08_DNA_2_FD_74787 | JGI IMG/M metagenome (GOLD analysis project Ga0075471, IMG submission 74787) | Aqueous microbial communities from the Delaware River and Bay under freshwater to marine salinity gradient to study organic matter... | ecosystem: Environmental > Aquatic > Marine > Coastal ... | reverse complement strand
TTCCTGATCGCCAATGCCTCGCAGTATCTCTACGTGGCCGACCGACCCCGCGAGATGATGAAGAAGCTCAAGGCCGGCGTGCCGCTCCGTGGCATCGGCGTGTTCGGCCGGGCCGGCTGGGCTCCGCAGGAGACCAACACGATCACGGGCGACGGCAGCGTGGCGATCTTCGCCCGCGGCCTGGCCGAGTCGCGGGCCTACGACAGCGTGGGCGTGGGCTGGTACATGAACGGCATCAGCCCCGACCTCCAGAACCAGGTTCGCAAATACACCCGCGGCGCGATCAACGTCCAGAACGAGCAGGGGCTCGAGGTGTTCTACGACTACGCCCTCACGCCCGCCTTCCGGATCATCCCGAGCTACCAGCACATCTGGAATCCGCTCTCGGCGGTCGCGGCGGGCAACGACCATACCGACCTCTGGATGATGCGGGGCACGGTCGTGTTTTGATTCACGCGATTCGGGTCGTATACGGGTCGCTTGTCTCCCACCGGCTGCGTCTGACCTATCGCTGATGCGAAAGCCGCCTGCAGGGCTCATACGGTCCACACGTGATCCTCGCGCGTCCATCTGTCCATGCCCAACGCCGTGAGGCGTGGGGTGAACCCGAGATGAGCCTTGATTCCTAGGAGTTCGCCCGCGGCCTCACGGCCGGTCGGCTTTTACGTGCCAAGCAGTCGAGTGCAAGGCTCAAGTGCGACCCGAATTACACCGTGGAACTCTGGAGCGCCACTGGGTCAGGCACAAGCGGCACTCTCAACACCTTGCTCGCCCCGATCGGGAGCGGCACTGTTTCCACCACAGACTTGACGGCGCTCACCTCGTTCGACCTGACGTACGGCCTCACCGCGTCCACCGACTACTTCGTGAAACTGACGACGACGGGCGACGCCGGCTGGGTGATGGGTCCGAGCAGCTCCACCACGCTGAACGCCATTTTTCGCTACGGCGTCGGCCAGCTGAACAATGCGGATTCCTCCATTGCCGGGGGCATGAGGGTGGACGTGGTCGCGGTCCCCGAGCCCGCCACCTGCGGCCTGGCCCTGGCCGGCCTCGCCAGCGGCGGCTTGTCGCTCTGGCGGCGGCGACGCACGCAGGCCTGACGTCGCCTGTCGCAGGCCGCGACCGCCCCTCATAACGATCCTTTGGGCAGGATCCTCGTCGCCTAGGCCAAGACAGAGCCTCTTCCGCTAGTCACGAACTATTCCGCTCTTCAAGCCTACGGCGACTGTGTGAAGTTCGTAGTGGCCAAGGCCCGCCGTCGATAGCCCTCTCGAGGGCTTGCCTTGTCCACGAAACGCTCGGCTTGAAGTGTGCTGCAAGCCGTGGGCTCACGCCGTTCGGCTTCGACGACCGGATGACCGCGACTCCGGGTCACGTGTGACCCGTCGTACGCGGGTACGCATCCCGGATCGAGCAGCCCACTCCGTGAGCGATGGAGGCTGCCCCGCGCGGACGACGCGTGGATCGGATAGGCTCCGCCTCCATGCCACGCTTCGTACTCCTCGAACACACCAACGCCCCTGACGATCCGGCAGGCCTCCATTACGACCTGCTGCTGGAGCAGGGCACCGCCTGCCGCACCTGGCGGCTCGCGGGCATCCCGGAGGAAGGCGGACCGGACATCGTCGCCGTCGAACTCCCGCCCCATCGACTCGCGTGGCTCGATCACGCCGCTGGCGAGGTGTCGGGCGGCCGCGGCTTCGCGCGGCGGATCGACGCGGGCACCTACGAGCCCGCAGCCCTGCCCGCATCCGGGGCGAGCCCGCCCGTGGTGGTGCAGGTCACGCTTCACGGCGAGCGGATCTCAGGCCGGCTCATGCTCAGGGCGACCGCCGACCACGGGCTCGCGCAACTCCTCTCGCTGGACGCGCCATGACCACCATGCGAGACGCACGCGATGACTGGCGACGCTACGACGCCGGTGCGATTCCAAGCAAGGATTCGACCCCGCAGCTCGATGCATTTCTAACAGCCGTGGCGGACGAGGCGGGCGGTTCGCCGCTCGCGCTGCTCGATGTAGGTTGCGGGAGTGGGCGGCTGAGTCGGCGGATCTACGAGCGTGGATTCTCGGTGCTCGGCGTGGACATAAATCCCGAAGCGATTGAGGGAGCTCGCACACGGCTCACGGTGGTCGATGCCGGCAGATCGCTCACGTTCGCCGTAGCCGACTTCGCGGCCGACGAGTCGCCAGCGATCGACGGCGGACGGTTCGACGTGGCCGTCTGCCAGCTTGTGATCTCGATCATCGGCGATGCCCGACAGCGGGCGAATCTCCTTCGCCACGTGCGTGACACCATGAGGCCCGGTGGCAGGCTCTTCTTCTCCGCCTCGGGGGTCTCCGACTCGATCAACCCCGGCTACGCCAGGCTCTATGCCGAAGACCTGCCCCTGACCGGCGAGCGGCATACCTACCTCTCGCGGGATGCCAGCGGGGCGGTTCTTTACACGACCCACCACTTCACCGACCGAGAACTCGTGGATCTCCTCGAGGCCGCAGGGTTCGACGAGATCAGCCTGACAATTGAGCGGGAAGCGAGCAGCCGCCGGCCGGACGAGGCGGCGTTTTTCCTGTATGCGACCTGCCGGGCGGGTCGGTGAGCCCTGGGGCTGAAGCGCGCTGAGACCGGGCGTTTCGTGGACGCCGCCCCACGCCTCACGGCGTGGGGCTTCAACGAACCAACGTCCGATGATCACGTGTGACCCGTATCACCGTGCCCTGAGGGCCTCCCAAAACTCCGACGTTTCCGACACGGTGTTGTGGTCGGCGCCGTCGATCACCCGCAGCGTCGCCACCCCCGGCGGAAAGGCCCCAAGCAGCCTCTGCGTGTCCTCCATCGGCACGAGTTCGTCGTGCGAGGCCGCAATCACGAGCGTGGGGCAGGTCACACGGGCCGCATACCGCCACGACTCGTATCGGTCCCGGAGGAGCAGCGACATCGGCAGGAATGCGGCCGTTCGCTGGGCGATCCGGAGAATGCTCTCGAAGGGCGCGATGAGCACCAGCCGGGAGACCGGCTCTTCGGCGGCGAGTTGGATGGCCAGGCTGCTGCCGAGGCTGCGGCCGACGACCATCACGTCGGCGTGCCGGGAGTGCACCATCTCGAAGAGCGCCCGCGCATCGCTCCGCAGCGGTTGCTCGGCAGGTCGACCGGAACTGCCGCAGTAGCCCCGGTAGTGCATGAGGTAGATCGCCGTGTCGGGAAAAAGTTCCGCCAACTCCGGGAGCGTGGAGGCCACGTCTTCCGCATTGCCGCCGAAATAGATGAGCCCCTTGGGGCCTTCGTGGGGCCGCGACGAGATTCGCAGGCGGGCGCCGGGCACGTCGAGCGCGAACGCCGCCCGGTGGTTCGCCGTTTCCGGTCTCGGCATGTAGATGAACGACCGCTGAAAGACGAGAAACACGAGGCACAGGCCGATGTAGACGCCAACGGCGATCGTGAAGAGGCTCCAGAGCATGCGGCGGATTCTCATCGATGAAACGTCTGGTCGAAACGTCGGGCGGGGGGCGAACCGTCACGGACGTTCACCGAGATCGTACCCGTTCGGCCAGCGTGGCCAGGCTCGTGTAGACTCGACACCATGATCGGGCAGCAATTCAGACAAAAGGCACCTCGTGGCGATCACCGAAGATCGTGCCGCTCGAGAGACTCTGCGAGGGGCTGCCCGTGCCGTGAAGCCGGCGTATGCCGACGAGCGCAGCCAGGATGGCGAAGCGTGGTCGGCATCCGAGTGAGCGGAGGGCAGGATGCCCGCAGCGAACGTCCGGCGACGCGGCACGGGCAGCCCAGAGCCCGCGCCACCAACGGCCCCAAGGACACCCGCGCCGCATGACCACGTTCGCAATCATCGCCGCCTGCCTGCTCGCCACGGCCGCCGCCCAGGCCGACACGATCTACACCGGCGGCGACATCCTCACGATGCGCGGCCCCCAGCCCGAGACGGTCGAGGCCCTGGCCGTGCGTGATGGGAAGATCCTGTTCGTCGGCCCGCTCGTCGAGGCGAAGGCGCTTGCCGGCCCGGGGGCGAGCACGGTCGACCTCGACGGCACGACGCTGCTGCCGGGGTTCATCGACACCCACGGCCACTTCGTCTACTTCGGCAAGAACCTCGTCGATGCCGATCTCTTCGGCTGCGCCGACGTGGCCGACCTGCTGGCCCGGATGAAGAAGCAGGTGGAGCGGACGCCCCCCGGGGCCTGGGTCGTGGGCTTCGGCTACCAGCCGCGACAGATGCAGGAGAACCGCACGCCCACGATCGATGAGCTCGACGGCGTGGCTGCCGACCGGCCGGTGATGATCGTGGATTCATCGGGGCATCTCGGGGCCGGCAACTCGAAGGCCTTCGAGGCCGCCGGGATCACCGCCGAAACGCCGAACCCCACGGGTGGCTCGTTCGCCCGCAAGGCCGATGGAAAATCACTCGCGGGCCCGATGGAGGAGACGGCGCTCAACGCCGTGCGGAGCAAGCGGCCGCCGTTCACGGGAGAACTCGCCGACGCCGTGATCACCGGCGCGGCGAGGCTCTGGGCGAGCTACGGGCAGACCACGGCGATGGAGGCGGGGCTCGGCCTGGGCAGCGACGACATCCAGGTGGTGGTCAACGCGATCGACAAGAGCCTGCTGCCGATCGATCTCTTCATCGCCGCCAAGGACTCGACCGTGGACGACACGCTCACGGCGGCCTACGGCGTGGCGAACGCCTACAACCCCAAGGCCGATGGCACGCTGGAAAAACTCCGCGCGGCCCGGGCCGATCTCGACAAGCGATACGTGAACCGCATGCGGCTCGGCGGGATCAAATTCTGGCTCGACGGCAGCCTCGACACGGCGTGGTTCACAAAGCCCTATGCAACGAACCCGCCGGGGAAGACGGGCTCCTACGCCGGCTTCCGCCAGATTCCGGACGAGGTGGTCGACGCCGCCTTCGACCGCTTCTGGCCCACCGAGATGCAGATTCATCTCCACATGAACGGCGACGCCGCGGCCGACCAGGCGCTCGCCGCGATCGACAAGGCTGTGAAGAAGCACGGCATGCGGGACGCGCGGCCGGTGTTCGTGCACGGCTCGTGGCTGCGGCCCGACCAGATCGAGAAGATGAAAAAAGTCGGCGCGATCCCGAGCTTCCTGCCCTCGGGCATCGTGCCGGGGGGCGACAGCGTGGTGAAGCTCTGGGGGCCGGAGCGGGCGGCGGGGGCGATGGCAGCGCGGACGTTCCTGCGGGCGGGGCTGCCATTCACATTTTCGCACGACGCGCCGGTCTCGCCGCAGCCGTGGATCCTGGCGCTCGTGGATGCCGGCACGAACCGCCGCAGCGGCTCCGGGCAGGTGATCGGGCCCGACGAGCGGATCACGCCCTACGACGGCCTCCGGGCGGTCACGGCCATGGCGGCCTACCAGCTCAAGGAGGAGAAGACGAAGGGCACGCTCGAGGCCGGAAAGCTTGCCGACCTCGTGATTCTCGAGAAGAACCCCCTGAAGGTTGATCCGCTGACGATCAAGGACATCGCGGTGGTCGAAACGATCAAGGAAGGGAAGACCGTCTACCGGGCCGAACGTCCGAAGGCGGGTCGATGAGCCTCGCAGCCTGCATGCTCCTGCTGGCGGGCACGGCGGCGATCCCGGCCGACCTGCCGTCGTTTCAGCAGGACCTTTCCCCGGCGATCCTCGCCGCGCGGCCCTGCGACGCGAAGCACTGGCGGCAGATCGAGCCGGCGGTGCAGCACCTGGCACTCCAGCACGCCGACCGGCTCGCGGCCCTCGACGACGATGCCCGTATCGCCACGCTCGCTCAGCTGGCCGACTTCATCGACCGCGTGCGAACCCGAGTCGGCCGCCAGCCCGCACTCGCCCCCGGCCGGCGCGTCGTGGGGCTGCTCGATCCGGCCGTCGGCCTGGGCCCCAAGGAGATCACGACCATCACCGAGTCCTATGGCGGCACCGCCACCATCTTCAAGAAGGACGAGGTTGGAGAGACGCTCGACACGGTGGGCGACGCCTTCCTCGCGGCGGTCCGCGATGCCGTGGCCGACACGGCACCCGCCACGGTGGTCGTTCTCGGCCACGGCCTGCCGACCGAGATCCAGAGCTACCACATCCGCTTCGAGCGGGTGGCCGACGCGCTGATCGAGGGCGCCGCCCGGCGCGGCGGTGGCACCACCGTCGATCTCGGCGGCCTCGTACTCGTCTGCGACGACTGCTTCAGCGCCGACTTCTCGATCAACCTGCTCGACGGCATCGAAAGCCGCTGCCGTGACCGCGGGCTCCCGCTCGCGTCGCTGCCGGTGTGCATCGCCGGCACCAACCGCGACCGCTACGGCCTGGCCGACGTCGGCGAGAAGTTCGTACCGCACTTCTGGAAGGATGTGATCGAGCTCTATTACGTCCGCCGTCCGCGGCCGAAGGCGATCTGCCTGCAGCACTTCTTCGAGAACGTCGACAACATGATGTATGGTTACGGCCGGACGCCGCTCATGGAGGGAACGACGATTACCGGCTGGCGGCTCGTCGATCCCGCCCTCGTGCAGGACCCGGTCGTGTTCGTGCCACTCACCGACACCGACCTCACCGAACTCCGCACGATCCTCGGCCTCGATGCCAACGCCCCGCTGCCCCGCTGGCTCGACATCGGGTGATGCCGTCCAAGCCCAACGCCGTGAGGCGTGGGGTGAACTCAGCGAGGGGCTGCCCGTGCCCCGGGGCCGGCGTTGCTGGCCAGCGGAGGCAGGATGCCGAAGCGCAGCCAGCATCGAGTGAGCGAAGGCCACGAAGGCCGTAGCGAACGTCCGGCGACGGGGCACGGGCAGCCCCGAGCCGCGCGCCGCAAGAGCCCGCGGCCTCACGGCCGGTCGGCTCTCACGGGCCAGGTCAGCCGAGGCCGCGGAAGTTGGGCCGCAGCCGGAAATCACCCGAATCGTGACGCTTCAGAATACCGACGAGGTCTCCTCGGTCGTCGATCGCGGCGAGGCTCTCGCCCGCGGCGTCGGGGAGCGACACCAGCCCGCCCCGAACGGCCCGGTCGAGCGTGTCGCCCGCCAGCGTCACCCGCGGCAGCATCGGCACGGCAGTGACGGCCGGGAGCATGCTGCCGACCAGCCCCTCCGCCGTGATGCCGTCGATCGGCATCGCCAACTCCTTGGCGAACGGGCCGACGGCCGTCCGCACCAGCGATTCCATCACGGCCTTCGTGCCGAGGGCGACGGCGAGATCGCGGCCGATCGCCCGGACGAACGTGCCCGACGAGCAGACGATCTCCAGGCCGAGCCGCGGCCAGTCGTAGCCGGTCACCTCCAGACGGTCGATCCGCACGGGCTTGGCCGCGATCTCGACAGGCCGCCCCTTCCGCGCGAGCCGATACGCCCGCTTCCCATCGACGTGCACCGCCGAATAGTCGCAGGGCCGCTGGAGGATCGGACCACGAAACGCCGGCAGCGTCGCCTCCACTTCGTCTCGTGTCGGCCGCCGCGGGTCGCACTCCTCCTTGACGGTCGTCTCCAAGTCGTCGGAGGGGCTCGACCGGCCGAGCAGGAACGTGGCCGTGTAGTGCTTCGGAAGGGCATGCACGTAGTCGACGAGTTTCGTCGCGTGGCCGATGCAGACCACGACGACACCGCTGGCCAGCGGATCGAGCGTGCCGGCGTGGCCGACCGCCGCCATGCCCAGCGGGCGGGCCACCGCGTCGACGACACGCCGCGAGGTCACCCCGACGGGCTTGTCTATCGGGATCACACCCGTGAATGAAAAACGCATGGTGTGCTCACCGCCGCCCTGTCATGACCCGAGGCGTGGCTCGTCGACAGACCGCCTCACGCGCTCGAGTCGGGTCATGATATCGGGTTCGCCCTTGAGTTCGACGAGCGGCGCCAGTTGAGCCTGCACGTACTCCCAGTCGATCGAATGACGCTGCCGGATGACGATGCCCTCCACATCGACCCAATCCTTGGGCCGACTGGCGAATGCCTTCATGACGACGAGATCCTCGGCCGAAGCCGTCCGCAACTCCATGCCGGGGATGAACTCGTAGGCGCTGGCCCGATCGACCGCCGACTCCTCAAAGGGCAGACAGCCAAGGGCGATGTCGATGCCGACACCGGAGGGGGCTTTCACGAGCACAACGCGATTGGTTACCGCAAACTCGACGATCTCGGCGACCCGCGGCTGATACCACGAGATGATCTTGTTCACGAAGGCTTCTTCCTGCCCGAAGCCGGCGAGGAGAGTCACATCGACATCGATGGTCTCCCGAGGCTCGCCCCAGCGTTGCAACGCGAGCCCGCCAATCAGGCAGAACTTCCACCCTTCCGACTCGCATCGGCCTTGGAGATCGTGGGCGACTCGATAGACCTCAATCACGCGTCCGAGCCTTCATGAACCACCGCTGCTGCTCGACGAGCCCCGACGACACGCGAGCCAGCCTCGGCTCGGCATGGTAATCCGCCGGTCCCACCAGGAGGGCGATCGCCTGCCGGCCGTCGAGATCGCGAAGCTCCCGATGGCGGACAGCCTGCAGTGCCGCATCGGCTCTTCGCCATGTCTCGACCCACCGCTTGGCGTGGAGTATTTCTTCGGTCGACCGACCGTCGAGCGGGGTTGCCGATGATTCCATGGTGCCGTCGCCCTCATGTCGAACGATGTCGAACGCGCCGCTCTCGAGCTCGCCGACTGCTGCATTCTACCCGACGCCCGTGGCGGCGGCGGCACGCTACGGGGCTTGTCAATCGGGATCACACCCGTGAATGGGAAACGCATAGAGGTCCGCGATGTGGGCCGGGGGCCGGCCGGTGAGGCTCATCCGTTCGCGTAGCGCCGACGGATCGTCCACGGCACCGGCCACGAGCCGCTCGAACTTCAAATCCACCAGGGCTGCCGTCCGGACCGCATCGGCCCTTGCATGGCCGAGCGGATACTTCACGAGATTGCCCCCGAGCGTGCCGAACGTGGCATGCTCGATCGCGACGCTCGTGGGGATGCCCTCCGGGTAGAGCTCGTCGAACTCGCGGCCGCCGTGCGCGATCGTCATCCGGCCGATAAGGGATGCGATCGCCGGATCGCGGATCGCCTCGTCGGCATAGTCGTCGGGCAGAAGCATCAGCGACTCCCAGTCGGCGGCACGGCCGGCCGCCGCAGCCGCCCGAGCCTTGAGGAGCGTCTTCGCGAGGATGAAGGGCAGCGAGTGGTCGGCCGACTGACGTGTGGTCGGCGTCCGCTTGGCGGGGTCGGCGATGATCGAGTAGGCGGGCTCGTAGATCCGCACCGTGATGCCGCGGATGCCGGTAAGGTCTCCGGCCAGCCCCGGATGGGCCGCGAAGAGATCGACGAGCGATTGGAGCGCACCGGCCGACTGGTGCTCGTAGAGTCCGAGTTTGAAGTGCATGGAGTGGATCGAGAAGACATCCCCTGCCAGGCCGAGCTCGAGGTCGAAGGGGCTCCGGCCGTCGGGGCAGGGCTCGTTCTTCCGATAGATCGCCAGCGGGTTGCGGAAGATGTCCCGCGGCCCCACGAAGCCGGCGAGCGCCCGCCGCGCACTCGTCACGGCGACCTCCGAGGAGAGCGCGGCCGACGCCCCCTTGCTGTCGGAGAGCTGGTGGCCGGCGCGGATCGCCCGAAAAGGCACGTAGTGCGCGACGACCATGCCGATGGCCGACTCGATCTGCTCGGCGGTGCCCCCGAGGGCGGCGGCATAGGCCGCGGCCGAGGCCACGGCGCCATGGTGCACGTGGTCGATCGCGTATTTCCGCAGCGCGAAGACCTCCGCCAGGCGGCCGCGGATCTCGTCGATCAGCAGCATCAGGCGGAGGGTCATGTCGCCATCGAGCCCGGCCTCGCCGGCGGCGGCGATCGCGACGGGGTAGTAGTCGTTGTGGCCGAACTCGCCGGCGATCCTTCCCTTGGCCGCGTCGTGGCCGAAGTTGGTGCCGTTGGAATCCCACTCGCGGACGGCCGATGCGTTGGCGGCCACGGCCCGCTCCGTGAGGCAGCGGCGGGGCGACCCGAAGCACACCGCGCCCCGGCCGCCGGCGAGCGGCGTCGAGGCGAGCGCCTCACGTCGGAGCACGGTCGGGGCATTGGCCCGCTGGGCGATGGCCGAGACGCCGCAGCCGACGCTATCGAGGTGAAAGCGCTCCAGGAGTCGGAGCGTGGCGGCGGCCACGGGCCGCGGATCGCGGAACAGGAAGTCGAGGGCATAGTCGGCCAGGCCTCGCGCCTGG
>Ga0075471_10003486_pt1 | contig 10212 bp, 5 predicted proteins | sample DEB19_08_DNA_2_FD_74787 | JGI IMG/M metagenome (GOLD analysis project Ga0075471, IMG submission 74787) | Aqueous microbial communities from the Delaware River and Bay under freshwater to marine salinity gradient to study organic matter... | ecosystem: Environmental > Aquatic > Marine > Coastal ... | reverse complement strand
GGCGAAAACGACGAACTCGCCGCGCTGGAGAAAAAGAATCGCGAACTCATGACGAAACGCCGCGAGGAGCAAATGAAACGCACGCGTGATCGCGTCGCCGATTACCTACAGGCCACGCGCGAGCTCGAAAAGTATCCCGAGGAAGCCTTTGGGCAGATTCTCGACGCGAACGATCTCAATCCCTTCATCGTGCATCGCTTCGTCGCGTGGCTCGACAAGCATCCCGGCGTCGAATTGACCGAGGAACGCCTCAGGCAGGCCGATTCGCCCGCATTCGTGCCCGACGAGCACATCGCGAACATCGAGATGTGCTTCCCCACCGGCGTCACCACCGAGCTTTGGAAGGCGCAGGGCGATGTGGACCGCCATCTTATCAAAACAAGCATCGTGCCGGCTTACGCCACCATTTTAAAAGACCGCGCCCTGCCCAGCACCCCACGCGTCTTCACTCGCGGCAACCCACTCACCAAAGGTGATGCCGTCCCACGTCAGTTCCTGAGCCTCTTCGGCAACCAAACGCCCTTCACGAAAGGCAGCGGCCGGCTCGAACTCGCGCAGGCCATCATCGATCCGCGCAATCCACTCACCGCCCGCGTCATGGTGAATCGGATCTGGCAGCATCACTTTGGCCGCGGCCTCGTCAGCACCCCGAGCGACTTCGGCAAGCAAGGCAGTCCCCCAACGCATCCCGCGCTCCTCGACTGGCTGGCCACCGAGTTCATCCGCAGCGGTTGGAGCATGAAGCACATGCATCGCCTGATTATGCTTTCGGAGACGTATCGTCGATCCGGGCTCACACCGCATCGCCTCTCCTTCGAAGAAGCCCGCGATGCCTGGCTCGCCGCCGCAGGCCATCTCGCTCCGCGCCTCGGTGGCCGTCCCGAGCCTCTCTTTGCCGCCAGCAACACCCGCCGCACGCTCTACGCCTTCGTCGATCGCGAAAATCTGCCCGCCGTGATGCGCACCTTCGATTTCGCGAATCCCGATCTCTCCATCCCCCAGCGCACCGAGACCACCGTGCCGCAGCAGGCGCTTTTCGGTCTCAATCACCCGTTTCTCGTCCAGCAGGCCAAAGCGCTCGTGAAACGCGTTTCGACCGAAAAGTCGCCCGAAGCCCGAATTGACCTGCTGTATCGCTATTTGTTCCAACGCAGCCCAAAAGCCGATGAAATGGCCTCCGCGCTATCCTTCGTCTCCATCGATGAAAAGCCCATTCTCGCCGAAAACGATCACGCCAAGGCTTGGCAGCAGGGTTTCGGTGAGTGGGATGAGAAAACAGGCCGCGTGAAGAACTTCACTCTACTGCCACACTTCACCGGCCACGCGTGGCAAGGCGACGAAGATTGGCCGAACGCCAAACTCGGCTGGGCACAGCTCACAGCCAAAGGCGGTCATCCTGGAAACAACCGCCAGCACGCCGTCGTGCGTCGCTGGATTGCACCTGCCGATGACCGCTACGACCTCCGCTCGACCTTGATACACGAACCGAAGGTCGGAGACGGCATCCGCGCCTTCGTGAGCCACTCCCGCCTCGGCAAACTGCTCGGCACCAAGCTCCATGGTTCCCAAGCTGACCTCAGCCTCACCTCCATCGCCTTCCAGAAAGGAGACACCCTCGATTTCATCGTCGATATCGACATCGGCTTGAACAGCGACCAATTCCTCTGGTCCCCGCAACTCAGCACCACTCAAACCATCGCCGGTTCTGGCGGCGACGCGCCTGCTGAAGTTTGGGACGCCAAAAAAGACTTCCCCGCCTCGCCCAAAACAACGCTCACCTCCTGGGAGCAACTCGCGCAGGTGCTCATGCTGTCGAACGAGTTCATGTTTATCGATTGATATGACCAGCCTGCCTTTCACCCGCCGAGACTTCCTTGCCCGCTCGGGCATGGGCTTGGCAGCGCTAGGTTTGGCGGACTTGCAGGCTGCGAAGCCGCACTACGCGCCGAAGGCGAAGCGGGTGATTCATTTCTTCCTCAATGGCGGACCGTCGCATGTCGATACGTTTGATCCGAAGCCGGCGCTGGCGCGTTATGCGGGGAAACCGGTGCCGAGTCATCGCATCACGGAGCGGAAGACGGGCGCGGCGTTTCCTTCGCCGTTCAAATTCGAGCGGCGTGGGCAAAGCGGCATCGAGGTGAGCGAGTTGTTCGCGAAAACAGCGGCGCACATCGATGACATCGCGGTCATCCGCTCGATGCAGGCGCAGGTGCCGAACCATGAGCCGTCACTGATGCTCATGAACTGCGGCGACTCGATCCAACCGCGTCCGAGCCTCGGTGCGTGGCTGACGTATGGCCTTGGCAGCGAGAACTCGAACTTGCCGGGCTTCATCGCAATGTGTCCGGGCGGCATGCCGATCAAAGGCGCGGAGAATTGGCAGGCGGCGTTTTTGCCAGGCGCGTTTCAGGGCACCTACGTGGATTCAAAGCACGAGGCGGTGGACCGTTTGATCGAAAACATCCGCAGCCCACACGCCGACACGAGCGTGCAACTCCGTCAGCTCGAGCTGCTGCGTCGCATCAATGCCGCGCACAAGGCCGAGCGCAGCGATCCGCGGCTGGAGGCGCGCATTCAGAGCTTTGAGCTCGCTTTCCGAATGCAGTTGGAGGCTGCGGATGCGTTTGATATATCACAGGAGCCTGAACACATTCGGAAAATGTATGGAAAAGGCGTTCACGCCCGACAAACGCTCATCGCGCGACGTTTGCTGGAGCGCGGGGTGCGCATGGTTCAGCTCTGGCATGGCGCGGGGCAGCCGTGGGACAACCACGACAACATCGAAACGAACCACCGCAAGCTCTCCGCCGACATCGACCAGCCCATCGCGGCCCTTTTGAGCGATCTAAAGCAGCGCGGCATGCTGGAGGACACGCTCGTGCTCTGGGGCGGCGAATTCGGCCGCACGCCGACCGTCGAGATGAGCGGATCGAAGTCGAAACTCGGCCGAGATCACAATCACTACGGCTTCAGCGTCTGGATGGCCGGCGGCGGAATCAAAGGCGGCACCGTGCACGGCAGCACCGATGAATTCGGCTTCGCCGCGCAGGAGAATCCGACCAGCATCCACGATCTGCACGCCACGATCCTGCACCTGCTTGGCATCAACCACGAGGAGTTGACCTACCGTTATGCAGGTCGAGATTTCCGTCTAACAGATGTCTACGGCGAGGTAATCCACTCCGTGTTGGCATAAAAAGGCCACACAGCAGGGCCGTGCGGTCTCAGTCAAATGACGATCGTTGCTTTACTTCGCCGCCGACGCGGACTTCCACTCCCAAGCTTCATTGAAAAATCCAGCATCTGAGATGCCGCCAGGCGCTTGAGATGTCTTCGGCTGATTGAGGTCAATCACTGCCCAATCGGGCAGTTTGGGGATTTGACGGGCATTGTTCAGGTAATCGTATTCACGGTAAGTGAAACTGCTGTTGAGCACGATATACTTCGCGGGGTTCAGCGGGTTTGGGAAGATCAAGACGGGCACGTGCGTGCTGGCATCGTAGTCTTTACCGTTCGCAGTGATCTTTGTCTGCGACCACTGCACGGGCAGTTTGTCGATGATCTTGGCGAGAATGGCGTTGCTGCAGGGATCTCCCCAGAGCACGAGGTTGCTTGAAGCGATGTCCGCATCGGTGATGGCGGCGTCATCCTTTACCGGCGCATCCCCACGGAACTGGCGGCGCCACTCAAATTCAGCGCGTTCGAGCTCTGCCTTGCTCCACACATCAACCTTGGCATTCCACGCAGACTTGGTGGGCTTCACAAAGACGAATTTGTCCATGAAGGCATCGTCAATCGGGCCGCAGATACCGTGCTTTTTTACTCGTTTGCCCTGGTCTTCAATCTCAGGACTGAGCGCCTGCTTCCATTCGCCATTCTTGAGGCGGAAATGGGCACGCCAGGAACGATCGGACCGCGGACGTGAAGCTTGGATCCGCTGGCCTTCGATGTTCACATTCACTTGGCTGAGTGGCCAAAGTTTGCAGTGTCCAGCGGGCATGTCGAAAGTGAAAGCCGTGATGTTTTGAAGCTTCACCGCGACTTCGGTTGGACTCACCACACGCGCATGAATACGGCCACGATTCCAATGCTCCTGCAACGCATCGACAACCACCCAGTGCATCCGGTTGTAACGCAGCTGCCAGGTGGAAAGATGCACATCCTGAGGATTGCGGTCGCGACCTAGCGCACAGATATCGGCAAGACGCTTCTCGATCTCGATGAGCGAGTCTGGATGAATTTTGTGCCCGGTTTGTGGGCCGATGATGTGCATCAAATCCGCTTGTTCGCCGCGCAGCGCACGCTCCATGATATCTGCCGCCTGCTTCTGTTTGTCGATCTCACCGCTGTAGGCAATCGTCGGGCACATCTGGAGATTGAGCGCGTTGTCCGTGGCATCATACCAATGCCACAACTTTTTTTGATACCATGAAGCCGTGCTCACATCCTCACTTTGAAAACCACCTAAAAACTCCGCCGTCTCCGCAAAGCCAGCTCCTGGATTAGCTGCACACCATAGGTCAGCATAATGCACCGCAAATTGCCAAGCGGCAGCGCCTCCCATGCTGAAGCCGCGCATCACGATGCGATCGTCGTCGATGGCGTAGAATTTCTTGGCGTGTTCGAGGGCTTCCAAGGCGTCGATCTCACCAGCGAATTTGTTCGCGCAGCAATAACGACCGTAGGGATGCAGCACGATGGCGTCTTTCGGCTGCACATTGCCGACTTGCTTCGCCCGTTGATCGACGAAAGCAAGCTCACTGAGCGTCTCACCGCGGCCATGGCACCAGATATCGGTGCGAACGGGGGCTCCGACATAGGAATCGGGAATGACAAGCCCGTAGGGCTGCACGCTACCGTCGATCTTTGAGCGGTAGGCACGGACGACGAGACCTTTTTGCTGCGTCCAGGGTGCCTTGCCTTCTTTGAGCGCCTCAGCGCGTTTCAGACCCTCGGCCAGAGCCTGATCGGCGGCCTTTACCTCTGCCAGCTTGTGGATCTCGTTGTATCGCAGCGCCCAATCGACCGCTTTGTGGTAAACTTCCACGTCTGGCAGCAGATCGGCGAGCAGCGGGTGCTTCGACTGAGCCTTGGTGGCCTCATCGATCGCCGAACGGAGTTTGTCGAGGCCTCCCATGAGACGTGTCTTGTCCGCATCCGGAACCTTCACACCAGGAGGTGGGATGGGCCGCACATTGTCCGCGAGGTTGTCCTTGGGGCCATCCGCCAGCACAGCGGAAGTGATGAAGAAGGCAAGTATAGCGAGGTTGGGCTTCATGGAAGCTTGGAAGTGGTCAAGGGCATCAAGAAGGTCAAGAAGAAGACCGTTGTGGAAGATGGAAGTCTCCCGCCTTAGTTTCAGCCCATGCGTTTTGCTCTGACCCTCTTGTTTTTCCCGCTTGCCGTGCAGGCAGTAGAGAAGCTGCGTTTCAACCGCGACATCCGCCCGATCTTGTCGGACAAATGCTTCCATTGCCACGGACCAGATTCGAAAAAGCGGGAAGCCGATCTAAGGTTGGATGATCGTGCTGCAGCGATCAAGGACGGACACATTGTGCCTGGCAAACCTGAGAAGAGCCTCATTCTCGAGCGCATCCTCACCAGCGATCCCGATGAGCTGATGCCGCCACCGAAATCCAAACTCGGCCAGCTCACAAAGACCGAAGCGGAGACGCTCCGCCGCTGGATCAGTGAAGGCGCCGAGTATGAGGCACATTGGAGCTTTGTGCCGATTCCTTTGCCCGTGGGCAAAATGGCGGTGCAGGATGCGGCAAAGCGCATTGATGAAATCGTGAGTGCAGGCTTGCAGCCGCGTGGGTTGAAGCTCCAGCCGAGGGCGGAGGCATCGACTTTGAAAAGAAGGCTTCATTTTGATCTCATCGGGCTTCCTCCTGATCCGTCTGACCAGACGCCTGTATCCCATCTGATTCCGAAACTGCTGCTTTCTTCGTCATTTGGTGAAAAGTGGGCCACTGACTGGCTGGATGTCTCCCGCTATGCCGACTCGTATGGGTTTCAGGTGGATCGTGAGCGGGAGGTATGGCCATGGCGGGACTGGGTGGTGAAGACACTGAACGAGAACCTGCCCTTCGACCAATTCGTGACTTGGCAACTCGCTGGCGACCTGCTGCCGCAGGCCACGGACGAGCAGATTCTCGCAACGGCGTTCAACCGCCTGCACCAACAGGAAGCCGAAGGTGGCAGTGTGGAGGAGGAATATCGCGTGGAATATGTGGCAGATCGTGTGCAGACTTTTGGCACGGCCTTCCTCGGTCTCACCTTCGAGTGCGCCCGTTGTCACGACCACAAATATGATCCCATCGCGCATAAGGAGTATTACGGGCTGTTCTCCATGTTCCAAAACATTGACGAGGCGGGGCTGTATGCGTTCTTCACACCCTCGCCGCCCACGCCGACGCTGATGATGATGGACGAGCCGACGAAGGCAAAGCTGGTCGCAGCCAAGGCGAAAGTAGCGGAACTGGAGAAACAGTTACCGAAGCATCTCTCAAAACCTGATCTGGAGCATGGGGAGATCGCCCGCTTCCATTTTGACAAGCTGGAGAAGAACACGCTAGCCAATCAGCTTGACGCGAAAAACCCTGCGACGCTGAAAGGCGAGAACAAGCTTGTACCAGGCCGTGAAGGAAGTGCGGTGCAGTTCACCGGCGATGATTCAGTGGACACCAAAGTGGGCCATTTTCAGCGTCATGAACCATTCAGCGTTTCGCTGTGGATGCAGACGCCCGATATGAAGGATCGCGCGGTCGTGTTTCATCGCTCGCGGGCTTGGACCGATGCCGCCAGCCGCGGTTACGAACTGTTGATCGAGGGCGGGAAATTGAAGTGGTCCCTCATTCACTTCTGGCCGGGTAATGCAATCTCCATCCGCACCAAGCAAACCATCCCGCTGAAGCAGTGGCTGCATGTCATTGTGACGAATGATGGCTCCAGTCGGGCGGAGGGGCTGCGGATTTTCATCGATGGTCAACAGGCGGCGGTGGATGTCATTCGTGACAATCTGACCAAAAATATCCTCGGCGGCGGTGGCGACACGATTTCACTCGGCGAGCGGTTTCGGGATCGTGGCTTCAAAGGCGGCCTGATCGATGATTTTCGCGTTTTTAGCCGCGATGTTAGCCTGCCACATGAGTTGATGATCGATAAACTTACCGCCGCTCGCGCGGAGGTTACGAAGCTGCTTGAAGCGCAAAAGGAAATGATGGTCATGCGAGAGCTTCCGCAGCCAAAGAAGGCCTACACGCTTGTTCGAGGTGAATACGACAAACGCGGCGAGGAGGTTGGACCTGTGACGCCGGCTGTCTTGCCGCCGATGAAGCCAGAATGGCCGAAGAACCGTCTCGGTCTCGCAAAGTGGCTCACGGCACCGAATCATCCACTGCTCGCTCGTGTAACAGTGAATCGAATCTGGGCCAGTCTGTTCGGGCGAGGCTTGGTGAAGACAGCAGAGGATTTTGGCAGCCAAGGGGAACGTCCACTGTATCCCGAGTTGCTCGATTTTCTCGCCGGGCACTTCATCGCAAGCGGTTGGGATGTGAAAGGGCTTATTCACACCATTGTGTTGAGCCAGACCTACCAGCAGCGCAGCATAGCCGATGCCGCGACGATGGCGGATGATCCGGATAATCAATGGTTGGCGCGTGGTCCACGGCATCGTCTGAGCGCGGAGATGATCCGGGACAATGCGCTCGCCATCTCCGGCCTGCTGCAAACACAGATTGGTGGTCCGCCGGTGAATCCATATGAAATGACGGAGGCATTTAAACCGATCGGCCCGAGTGCTGGCGATGCCGTCTTTCGCCGCAGTCTCTACACGACCTGGCGGCGCACCAGCCCGCCGCCCGCCATGCTGGCTTTTGATGCGCCGCGTCGTGCGGTGTGCAGCGCGAAGCGCGAGCGCACGGACAGCCCGTTGCAGGCACTGATCCTGCTAAATGGACCGCAATTTGTGGAAGCTGCCCGCGTGCTCGCGGAAAAACTCTTCACAGAATCCAAAGGAGACATCGCCAAGCTGATCGACAGTGCTTTTCTGCATTGCCTGACCCGCAAGCCGGATGCGAAGGAGTTTTCCATCTGCCAACAACTCCACTCGGAACAGTTGGCCCATTTCACGCAGGACGCGACCGCTATGAAGAAGCTCCTTGCTGTGGGCACGCGCAAGGCCAAATCCCCCTCCCCAGAGCTGGCCGCTGCGGCCGTCCTTGTTCAAGCACTTATGAACCATGATGAGTGCGTGGTGAAGCGTTGACATCATGCTGGCACCCCGCGAACTTTCGACACAATGAGCCCATTCCGACACCCATGAGTGCTCCGATTCTCGATCCTTATGCTTTCCAGCTCGCTGGCTATTCCGAGTCCGATGTGGAGGAGATCCTGGCAGATCTTGACTACCTGCATCGAAACTCCCGTTGGACACACCGGCGTGACCAAATCGAGCGCATGATCGTGGAGTCACCTGTCATTTTGACCGATTTTCTTCGTAGTGTGGCACCGGAGGTAGTGCGAAATGCCATGATCCCGCGCCGCGTGAAGGAAATCGTACTGCGCCACTAGCGGCATGTCTCAAGCCATCGCTTCCGCGACGGATTTGAACATGTAATAACCCCAACCGTGGCTGGCATCGCCATTCCAATCCGGATCGTAATGTTGAGCACGGAAGAGGAAGCGCTCCGGATGCGGCATGAGTCCGAAGACACGGCCCGAGTCATCCTGCAAGCCAGCAATGGCCTGAGTGGAGCCGTTCACATCGCTCGTGTAAAGCAGCGCGGCGTGGCCGGATTTAACATACTTCACCGCATCATCGCCCTCTGTGACGAGACGGCCTTCGGCGTGGGCGATGGGCAACTCGAACTGCTCCGGTAACTTCGTGAGATAGGGGCTGGCTTTACCGCTGGTCTTTTTCAGCCCCGCCCACTGGCACATGAAGCGACCACTGGTGTTGTGGATGAGGCTGCCTTTGGGCAGCAGATCAAGCTGGGTAAGAATTTGGAAGCCGTTGCAGATGCCGAGCGCATAGCCACCGCCAGCCACAAAGGTCTTCAGCTTGTCACCGAGCTTTGATTTCGTGATGAGCTGGGCGATACGGCCGGACATCACATAGTCTCCGTAGCTGAAGCCGCCGGAAAAGACAATCATCTGCGCCTTACCTATGGAGCCAGCCTCTAGCAGAGCCACAGGGAGCACCTCCGTGGTGAAGCCCGCAGCTTCAAGAGCGCGGGCGGTTTCGGCATCACAGTTCGTTCCGGGAAATTTGATCAGCAGGGCGTGGGGCATGGGAAGGAAAAGCCACCACCATGGCGATGCTCGATTGAGGGTCAAGGAGCGGGTCAGAAAGCAGGATAGAAGCCTCCCGCAGCAGTCGTCCGCGATCATGATTCCGGCATTCGACAGCGGCGAAATCGCATGCTAAGCACCCTGCCCCATGCCAGCCATAGCTAACCGCATCGACGCCCGTTTTGCCGCCCTTCGTGACGCGAAGAAGAAGGCCTTCGTCGCTTATGTCTGCGCGGGCGACCCCACGCTCGATGCTACAATCGAAATCGTTTTGGCCTTGGAACGTGCCGGGGTGGATGTCGTGGAGCTGGGCGTGCCCTTCTCCGATCCATTGGCTGATGGTGTCGTCAATCAAATGGCTGCCGACCGTGCCTTGAAAGCCGGAGCCACAACTTCTGGCGTGCTGAAAATGATTCGGACTTTGCGGACAAAGAGCCAGATCCCACTCGTGCTTTTCACCTACCTGAATCCCATCTACACCTACGGTTACGAACGCTTCCACATCGACGCAGCTGCCGCCGGAGCGGATGGTGTGCTTGTTCTCGACCTGCCTCCAGATGAAGCTGCGCAAAATGCCGAACTGAAGCCGGCACCCGAGCTCCGCCATATCCAGCTCATCGCGCCCACCAGCCCCGCCAACCGTATCGCCAGCATTGCCAAAAGCGCCGAGGGATTTGTGTATTATGTAAGCCGTCTTGGCGTCACAGGAGCGCAGGCTGAGATCGCCACCGGTATATCCGAGCAGGTCGCCGTGATCCAAGCGGCCACCACGGTGCCTGTGTGTGTGGGCTTCGGTGTTTCGAATCCCGAACAGGCCGCAACCATTGCCAGCAAGGCCGATGGCGTTGTTGTCGGCAGCGCCATTGTGAAGCTCATCGAGCAAAACGGTGAATTCCCCGAATGCGCCGCGAAGGTTGA
>Ga0075471_10003485_pt1 | contig 10213 bp, 6 predicted proteins | sample DEB19_08_DNA_2_FD_74787 | JGI IMG/M metagenome (GOLD analysis project Ga0075471, IMG submission 74787) | Aqueous microbial communities from the Delaware River and Bay under freshwater to marine salinity gradient to study organic matter... | ecosystem: Environmental > Aquatic > Marine > Coastal ... | reverse complement strand
GCGCCGTCACACTGGTCACGCGTCGATGGCGATGGCGGCCTCAATACCTGGGCCGTCAGCTGGGTGGCCCACGCGCTGATCGAGGATCCCACCAAGGTCTTCGAGGCGAACATCTTCTACCCGCAGCACCTGACGCTGGCCTACTCGGAAGCCATGCTGCTGCAGGGGGTATTCGCCCTGCCGGTGATCGCGCTCGGCGGGTCGGCCGTGCTGGCCTACAACGTCGCCGTGTTCAGCGGATTCGTCCTGACCGGCTGGTTGTTTTGCCTGTTGATTCGGCGCTGGACCGGCTACTGGTCGGCCGGCTGCATCGGCGGGTCGCTGGCCGCCTTTAACGCCTTTACACTCGTCAACATCACGCACCTGCAGTTCCTGCACGCGGGATTTCTGGCGGTCATGCTGTACGCGCTCGATCGCCTGATCGTGACGCCGCGCACCCGCGATGCGTTGTGGCTGGCGCTCGCCTTCGTCTTGCAGGCCCTGGCGTCCATCTACCTGATGGTGTTTGCCGTGTTTGCCCTTGGCTTCGCCCTGGTGGCCAGGACGGGTGAGTGGATCAGGCGCAGCGTGCCGCTGGTCGCCCGGCTGGCCGGCGCCGCGGCTGTGGCGCTGGTGCTGCTGTGGCCGTATCTCGCGCCGTATCGCGACCTGAACATGGCGGAGCACTTCGTGCGATCGGCCGACGAAGCGGAGTCGGCCTCGATCGAGAACTACCTGTCCACCGGCGCGCGCGTGCACTTCGACTGGTGGAGCAGGGAGCTGGGCGGTGGCGTCTCGACGTCCGTGTTCCCGGGCATCGTCGCGATTACGCTGGTGGCGCTGGCGTTTGTCGATCGCGACCAGCATCGCGATCGTCGATTCCGCATGTGCGCCGTGGCCGCTGCCGGCTGCATCGTCGTGTCGTTTGCGCCGTCGCTGCCGTTCTACGCGTCGCTCCACGCGGCGGTGCCGCTGTTGCAGATGGTGCGCGCGATTCATCGCATCGGGCAGGTGATGCTCCTGCTGGTGGCCATCCTCGCGGGCTTTGGCGTCGCGGCGCTGGCGCGCGCGTGGGGCGGGACGCGGACCTGGCCCGCCGCGGTTGCCGGCATGCTGATCCTCGTCAACGGCGAGGCGTTGCGAGCGCCGATCGACTACGGCTGGTTTAGCGGCGTGCCTGCCGTCTATGGGGTTCTTGCAAAAGAACCTGCGGCGGTCGTCGCGGAAGCACCGTTCCCGATGCCTTCGCAGTGGTTCTTGAACAGCCCGTACATGGTGAACTCGACCCGCCACTGGAAGCCGTTGCTGAACGGATACAGCGGCTTCCGACCGGCATCGTACGACACCGCCTATGAAGCCATGCGCGCCTTCCCGTCGGACGCGTCCCTGATTGCCCTGCACCAGCTTGGCGTGACCCACGTGGTGGTGCACAGGCGCGAGATGCTGGGCGCGGCGGCCGGCGAGGATCCCTTCGGTCGCGTCCCTTCCATCCGCCTCCTGGCGAAGGACGACGACGTGTTGATCTACAAACTGCTGGCGCAGTAACCCGGGCCGACCGCTAGCACTCGGGTCGAGCGGGTGAGATCCACAACGCGCACCACCGTTTGCTAGGTGGACCGTTCAGCGCACTTGGCGTTGCTGTAGCCGGATCTGAACGGCGTGACGATTCCCGTCGCGGCGTCGAAACGGTGACGCGTGACGCACGCGGTGTCGTTGGCGAGCAGGTGAATCGAGATCGATGGCGTGTCTGACACCGTCTTGACGTAGTGAATGTCGTCGAGCGGCGGCAGCAGTGTGTAGAAGTCGCCGTGTTTCACCGTTTGCTGTCGCGCGATTTCAAGCGTGGCGTGCGACTCGTCGCTGGCATCATCGAGACGGCGATAGACCGTTTCGTCCTGAACGCCCCGATAGACCCCGATCAGTCCCCACGCGAGGTGATCGTGGATCGGCGTCTGGGCGCCTGCGGGAATGACGAGCGAGAAGAGGCAGAGCGAGCCATCTTCAGCGCGATACAGCGCGTATTGCCCGATGCCGCCACCCATGCCGCTCGTGAGGTCGGGTTCGCCGTATTCCTGCGGCGGCCAGTTGTCAGCGGCGAGTAGCTTGCCGAAGGCGGGACGCAGCGCCTCGACGCGCGCCTGCGTGTCGGAGATCTCGGCGGTCAGCCGCTCGGTCGTCTCGATCAGCGTTCGTACTTCGGGCACATCTACGAGAAAGCCGTAGTGTTCGTGTCTGTGCCCGAAGTCACACATCAGTTTGAACCTGAGAGCTTCTTCAACTGCGCCTCGATGGCCTGCATCTCCTTGATCAGGTCCGCATAGCGATCGTAGGCATCGCGGCCAACGCGCTGGTCGGCCTGCGTGACCATGCGCTGGATGTTGGCGAGCTGGCTGAGCAGCATCGGCTGCGTGTAGATGCCGGGGGTATCCACCACGCGGGCGTAGAGCGCCTGCAAGGGGTGATCGTACTTGGTGTTGCTCGGCGAATCGCCGGGCAGTCCGGGCGCGAGCTGCGGCTTCAGGCCGGCCTTCTGCATGGCCGCTTCGATGCTGACCTGCAACTTCCGTGCATCGCTGACCGCATCGCGCACCTGCAGCTGGAACTTCACCTGCTCGGCGATCGCCGCGTCGGTGACGCCATCGGCGGCCACGCGCGGATCTGACTTCAGGTCGAGCGTGCGCGAGATCACGGTGGCGCCAGCGGTGAGCTTCACGGTGTACTTGCCGGGCGGCACCATCGGGCCGCCCTGGCCGCCGGCTGGATTCTGTGCGGTCCACGGACCTGGGTAGCGGAGGTCCCACGTGATGCGCTGCATCCCGGCTTCGGCGCGAATGCTGGTCGAGCCCTGTGGACCGCGGAAGAACGGTCCGCGCATCTCCTGGCCCGGCGCGCCCGCGGCGCGCGGCGGCGCCACGTTAAAGGTGCGGAGTACCGCGCCACCGGCATCGAGCACTTCGAGCTTCGTATCCGCGCCAGGCGCGCTTGCAAACCACAAGTCGAACTGCGCGCCCTGGAACGGGTATTCCGGATCGACGTTCGAGAACGGCGCCGTGCTGCTGCGGTAGCGGATCGTTTCTCGCGGCTGGAAGAACGCGACCGCGGGAAGCGCCTGTTCGACTTCTTCGTTGCTGAAGCCAAGGCCAGCGGTGGTCTTCGGCGTGCCGTTGATGAGCCGCGCCAGTTCCTGCAGCGGCGTGATGTTGTCCATGATCCACGCCGAGCGTCCCATCGTCGAGATCACGAGGTCGTTGCGATGCACCTTGATGTCGGTGATCGGGGTGGTCGGCAGGTTCTGCTGCAGCGTCTGCCAGTTCTTGCCGCCGTTGAACGACACGAAGAAGCCGAACTCGGTACCGGCGTAGAGCAGGCCGGCCTGGCGGGGATCTTCGCGGATCACGCGCGTGGGATGGTCGATCGGCAGGCCGTTCTTGCCGTCGGTCAGCAGCGTCCACGTCTCGCCGTAGTTGTCGGTGCGATAGATGTACGGCTTGAGATCGTGTTCGCGCATGTAGCGGTAAGCGGCAATGTAGGCGCGGCCCTTCATGTGCGGCGAGTCTTCGACGGTCTGGATGCGCGCACCGACCAGGTCCTTGGGCGTCACGTTCTTCCAGGTCTTGCCGTTGTCGCGCGTGACGCTCACCGGGCCGTCGTTGGCGCCGACCCAGATCACGCCCTTCTCGAGGCGCGATTCGATCATCGCGTAGATCGTGGAGTAGACCTCTTCACCGGTCACGTCGCGCGTGATCGGGTTGCCAGAGACGATCTGGTACTGCGGCTCCTTGGCCGTCAGGTCGGGACTGATGATGTCCCACGAAATGCCCTCGTCGATCGAGCGGTGCAGCACGTGTGACGCCTGGTAGATCACGCGCTCGTCGTGCGGCGAGACGTAGACGACGGTCTGGCGCGGGAAGCGGAACTTGATCTCGTCAGGATCGTGCCCGTAGCGGTTCTGCGGGTAGACCCAGTAGTGCTTTTCCTGACCTGTCTCGGTGTTGTAGCGGCCGACTTCGCCCTTGCAGGCGCCCCACACGATCTTGCCGTTCTTCTTCGGCCAGATCTGCCCGGTCTCGCAACCCGACGCCTGCTGCCACGCCTGCGACGGGTGCTCGAAGCCCCACGACACCGGCGGGATGCTCGGGATGATCAGCGTGCTGTTGTCCTGCTGCGGCATGTAGAGGCGATAGGGATACTGCTCATCGACCGCCACCATGTAGTACTCGGCCGTTGGCTGGTTGAGGATCGAGGACCAGCTCTTTGCGCCATTGAGGCTGACGTTCGCGCCGCCGTCGTTTACCTGCAGGATGATGTTCGGGTTGTCGGGGTTGAACCACATGCCGTGGTTGTCGCCGTGCGGCGTTTCCACCGAGCTGAACGTCTTGCCGCCGTCGATCGACTTGTGGAGGCCGAGTTCGTTGACCCACACTTCGTTTTCGTTCTTCGGGTTGACCGTGACGTAGTGGAAGTAGAACGGCCGCGCGCGCAGGCGCTGCTGGCTGTTGACGAGCGCCCATGTCTCGCCGGCATCGTTCGAGCGATAGAGGCCGCCTTCGTTGCCCGGCGCTTCGACCATGGCATACAGCACCTTGGAATTGCTGCGCGCGATGTCGATGTCGATCTTGCCAATGAGCTTGGCGGGAAGACCCGCTGAGATCTTCTTCCAGGTCTCGCCGCCGTCGGTCGACTTGTAGATGCCGCCTTCGGTGGCGGGGCCGCCGCTGATGATGTCCCAGCCCTTGCGGAAGCCGCGATACATCGCCGCGTAGAGGATGTCTGGATTTTCCCAATCCACCTCGATATCGCGGCCGCCGGTCTCGTTGTTCACAAACAGCGTCTTCTTCCACGTCTTGCCGCCGTCGGTGGTCTTGAAGATGCCGCGTTCCTCGTTCGGGCCAAACGGCGATCCGAGCGCGGCGAGCCATACCGTGTTGGTGTTGAACGGGTGCACCTTGATGCCGCCGATCTGGCCCGATTCCTTGAGGCCCATGAACTGCCACTTCGCGCCCGCGTCGGTCGACTTGTAGACGCCGCGGCCGATGATCACGTTCGAGCGGATCGCGGCGCTGCCGGTGCCCACCCACACGTGATTGGGATTCGACGGCGCGACGTCGATCGAGCCGATCGAACCGGTGCCCGTGATCTGGCCGTCACTGATCGGCTGCCAGGTGATGCCCGCATCGTCGGTCTTCCAGACACCGCCGCCGACGCCGCCGAAGTAGAAGGTATGCGGCTGCTGGCGTACGCCGGAGTACGCGGTGACGCGCCCGCCGCGCGTCGCGCCGACGCTGCGCCACTTCAAGTCCTTGTAGGCGTTGGCCGGAATCAGCTGGTTGGCGTCACCCTGTGCGGCAGGGGCAGACGGCACGGACACGATCAAGGCGGCAAGCGCGAATGCGCCTGCGGCACGGGCAAGGGTCGAATACGTCATTGCAAGAACCTCAGCGGAAATACAGCGACTGAAACGCGGCGGCAGAACGACGACACCGGCCGCAGGCGAAGAGTATATGCCGCCCGCGCGGGGCGGAATTGCAACGAGTTATCGATGCGTCCGGACTGGTTTTCGATGGATCAGTCGGTGTCGCGGACGCCGACTTCCATTTCCCCGGACCACCGCGAGACGTCCTGGTGAATCCCGAGCTGGTCGAGCAGGCGCGAGACCGAGTAATCGACCAGGTCGTCGATCGACCCGGGCCGCGTGTAGAACGCCGGCAGTGGCGGCGCGATCACCACACCCATCCGCGACAGCTTGAGCATGTTGTCGAGATGGATCTCGCTGAACGGCGATTCGCGAACCGCGAGCACCAGCTTCCGCCGCTCCTTCAAGACGACGTCCGCCGCGCGATGAATCAGGTTGTCGCCAATGCCGTGCGCGATGGCTGCCAGCGTGCGGGCGCTGCACGGCGCCACCACCATGCCCATCGTGACGAACGACCCGCTGGAGATCGACGCGCCCTGGTCGCCGAGCGGGTGGTAGACGTCGGCCAGCGCCTGCACCTGGTCCGGCGTGTACGACGTCTCGTGGATCATCGTGCGCGCACCCCATCGGCTCATGATCAGGTGCGTTTCAATGTCGGTGTCCTTCAATCGTTCGAGCAGGCGCACGCCGTAAATGGAGCCGCTGGCTCCGGTGATGGCGACGATGAGTCGGCGTGGTCCTGCTGTCATAATCGAAGTATTGTGTCATTAATGTACCACCGCTACCGCGCTCTCGGGTTCTGCTTGCTGGGCCTTGTCGTGTTCGTCTCGCCAGTTCGTGCGCAAAGCGCGGCAACTCCGGCAACCGCCGACCCGCCTGCCATTCGCCGCTGGCTCGACGTCCAGTCGCTGATTGCCGCCATGCGATATCGCTTTACCGAGAACAGCGCCGGCCGTGAGACCGTGTCAGACGTGCAGTGGCAGACGCAGTTTCGTGGGCGCCTGCTGTTCGACAAAGGCGGCAAGTACCACATCGGCAGCTTCGTCACGACGGGATCGTCGTTCCGCTCTGGATGGAACTACACCGGCGCCGGCCTCAACGAGGAGAACCATCCCTTCAAGGTGCGTCAGTTGTGGTTTGGCGCGGCGCCAACCAAGACCTTTGAGTTCCAGGCCGGCGGCCTGGCCGTGAATCGCGGGGAGCTGTCCGACCTCATCGCGTCAGACAACGACAGTTTCATCGTTGCGACGCGCGTGACGGGACGCCCGGCCAAGGGGTGGCTGACGCAGCTGTCGGCGACCGTCGGGCACTTCGATTCGAGTGCTGAGCCGGATCTCTTCAAGCAGCTCGACGATGCGGATGACATCAACTACGGCCAGGCGCTGGTCGGGTTCAGGTTCGGTCCCCGCGTGTCGGCGTCGATCGATTACACCTACGAGGACGGTCGCGACGTGCTGCGCGAGGGCGTGACGGTGCGCCTGCCGTCGTCGGTAGCTGTGGTGACGTCGCTGCGCGCCGAAACCTATCAGCGCGTCGATCCGGACAGTTCCGCCGGCTTCAATCTCTCAGCGGATCTTCGGGTCCGTAAGCTGACGGGGACCGTAGGGGTGGTGTCGACCGATCGTGGGTTTGGGCCCTTCAACGGTGATCGATACGAGCTGGGATCGCGGTACTACTACGTGCTCAACTACCCGGTGACCCCCGAGTTTGCATTGCAGCTGTTTCACACCCGGGCGTTCAACATCGATTTCCCGATCACCATCAAGCAGCGTTTCGACTTCGTCCTGACGTGCAACCCGACGGCGTTCCTGAAACGCCATCGGGTGTTCTGATCGCGGCCGCTACCAGCCGACCCGCAATCCCGTCGTCCACGACACGCCGCTATAGGCGCCGCCGTCGTTGGCGCGGTCGCGCATGTCGGCGAACTGGACGCCCGTCTGAAGCTTCAGCCGGTGACCGTAGAGCAGGTAGTTCGCCCCGGCATAGCCTTCGCTGTAGCGATCGCCGTTGCCACGGGTGGTCTTGTTCTCGTAGCTGGCCAGTGACAACCCGTTGTTGCCGTTACTGCGCAGGAAGGTGTAGCGCAGCACGAACTGCAGCTTCCTCGTGGCGTTGACGTAGGGCATGGCCATGACGCCGAGGACGTCGCGCTGTCCGAGGTAGCCCTTCGTCTTCGACAGGTCCGAGCGGAAGCCCCACCGTGGCTGCTCCAGCCTGAAGTTGACCGAGCCGATGTGCTCGAACTTCTTGGTGAAGGTGTTCAACGCATCTGGATGCTGGTAGAGATAGTTGCCGGTGACGACGGCCTCGCGCACGCCGATTTTCTTGCCGAAGTCGTAGCCCAGTACCGCCAAGGTGAACACGCTGGCGTCGAATCGCCCGAACTCCCGGTTCATCGAGCCGGCCGAATACACGCCGGCCCGGTAGTTCCACGGCGCGACGCGTCCGGAGACGCTGACGCCAGGCATGTATTCCTGGGTGAACCAGATGTTGTTGGCCAGGTTGCTGCGATCGATCGTGACCAGCTCGCGAGAGGAGGTGGCGCCTTCCTGCGTGAACGGAATGCTTTGCTTGCCGACCATCACCACCGACTTGGGATTCTTCTGCCACGCGACGTAGGCGTCGGTGATCCGCATGTAGAAGGGATTGCGCTCCTGCGGGTTCACCTCCATTTCGGCGTGCACCAGGTAGTTCTGGAACATCGTGACGCGTGTGCCAAACCTGACGCGCCGGATGTTCGACTCGCGCCAGTCGCCCTGGTCGGCTTCGACCATCGTCAGGTCGTGCTGGAAGCGGCCGGTGAACAGCACCCGCTGCACGACCGGATTCGACTTGTCGTTGTACCAATCGGTGAGCTTCGACCAGACGCGATCGTAGGTCGAGGGCGGTTTGGGATCGGCGTTCTGGGCGGAAACAGGAAGCGACGTCAGGGCGAGCAGGGTGACCGCAGCGGCCCACCGGGCAAATGTCATCCCGTAACACTAAGAAACACAGATTTTGCGAACGTTACGTCAATGTGAATTCTGTGTAACGTCCTCGCGACTGTTCCGGCTCAGGGCGATGTATACGACCAGTGAGGCCCCCAGGGCCGGCAGTGTGGCACCGATGGATGAGGAGAACCGGTAGGCGATAAAACCACCCAGCCAGGCGACGATTCCGGCGAGGTTGATGGCCGGAAGCGCGGCGGCATCGTAGATGCGGTCGACATCCAGCCGTCGCTTCAGGATCGCAAAATGGGCGAGAAATACGCCGCCGACCGGGACCAGGACCGAGCCGAGCAGCACCATCAAGTCGGCGAATCGGGTCAGCCACCCCGATGAAACCAATCCGAGTGCGGTGCCGATGATGCCGATCGTCCACACCGATCCGGTGCCGGTCGATCGAGCCGACAAGGTGCGCCATGCCAGCGACGACAGGTAGATGTTCACGAAGTTGGTGGTGACCGACGCGATCGCGATCAGCAACGTCGTCCACCACCCGACGCCTGCCGCATTCAGCATCGTGCCCGGATCGTCGCTGCCGGCGATGCGGGCGAGCGTCCATCCCACAGGCATCAGCCACAACGAAGGTAGCGCAAGCCCGGCAAAGACGGCTCCAGCCGCGGCCCCGCCCGAGCGCGTGAAGCGCGAGTAGTCGGCAAACATCAACAGCCACGACACCTGGTAGCCGATCACGACGTCCAGGCCCCAGAGGGCTGGTGGGGCGGGCAAAGCTGGTTGGGCTGGTGGGGTCGAAGCGTTTGGGCCGAAGACCGCGTATGTCAAGACGCCGCCGGCGATCACCATCAACGGCACGGCGATTCGATCCGCAAGGCCAACCGCTTTCGGTCCCTTGGCAACAACGGCCGTCGCGGCGAGTCCAAGGATTGCGGCCCACATGCGGGCGCTGTCGGATCCGCCGAGCATCTGCGCGCAGGCCGATGCGGCGATCTGGTTGTTGATGGCAATCCAGGCGAAGTTGGTGAGGTACAGCAGCCCCGACGCCAGTTGCGCACCGCGATAGCCGAGCGGCGCCCGGGCGGCGATCATCGACGGCACGCCGGTGCGCGATCCGACCGGTGCGAGTACGGCGACCAGCAGGGCCCCGAAGACCGCTCCGCCAAGTGCGATGCCGACGGCGCTTGATCCCTCATACCGGGACCCCAGCACTGCGCCGGTCTGCATCGTGGTGGCCACCACGTTGGCGGCCGCAAAGATCAGGAATAGATCGAACGCGGACTGCGTCCGCTGCGACTCGGGGACCGGGGCAAGGTCGGCGGCGTCCACAGGGCTAGCGGGAGCGCCACTCGTTGAGGAGTGCGCGGAACTTGTCGACCGCCGGCGCGGCTGATGGCGCGAGGTTCTGCAACTCGTGCGGATCGGAGACAAGGTCGTAGAGCTGCTCGTTCTTGCCGCCTCCGCATTCCATGAACTTGAGCATACTCGGCGGCGCGTAGTCGACGACCGCAAAACACGGTTGCTTGAGCTTGGTCTGGTGAATCGTGTGCCGCGGCATCGCCGGGCCTAGCAACGACACACCCTCCCAATCAGGCGGAACGGGCAATCCCAGCCGATCGACAATCGTTGGCGCGATATCGAGCTGCGACGCAAATGCCAGGCCCTGGTACTGCGTTGCTGAACGATCGTAGATCAGCATTGGAATGTTGATTGTTTCCTGGTGCAGCCAGTTGATGTGCCCGTAGGTTCCGCGATCGCCAAGCGCCTCGCCGTGGTCAGCCAGGATGAACACGATGCTGTTCTGCAGGTACCCCTTGCGGTCGAGCGCCGCGAACAGTGCGCTGATCGTGGCGTCGACTTCAAGCACGCCGTTGTCGTAGTTGTT
>Ga0075471_10003481_pt1 | contig 10215 bp, 9 predicted proteins | sample DEB19_08_DNA_2_FD_74787 | JGI IMG/M metagenome (GOLD analysis project Ga0075471, IMG submission 74787) | Aqueous microbial communities from the Delaware River and Bay under freshwater to marine salinity gradient to study organic matter... | ecosystem: Environmental > Aquatic > Marine > Coastal ... | reverse complement strand
TCGATCACGACGCCCAGCAAGGCGTCGAGTTCGGTCGGACGGCCGGCCTCCACGTCCTGCAACATGGAGGTTCGGTGGGCACCCACTTTGGCCGCCATGTCGATGCGCTCGTCGGCGTCCACCGCGAAGGCGGCGCCGAGCCTTTCGGCCACCGCACGCGCCTCCTCCATCATCGTGCGGATGACACGGCGCGTGCCAGGGTTGCTGGCAAGGTCCTGCAACGTGCCGTGCGTGAGCACGCTCACCGGATTGAAGCTGAGGTTGCCCCACAGTTTCAGCCAGATCTCGTTCCTGAGGTTGGGCTTCACCGGGCTCTTCACGCCGGCGCTGGTGAGCAGACTGCTGAGGAGTTGCACGCGCCCGGTCTTCTCGCCCGAAGGCTCGGCCAATGGCATGCGGTCGCCGTAGTGGTGCGCGATGATGCCCGGCGCCTCGATCTCGGCCGCCTGCCAGACCACGCAGCCGAGCGCGCGGTCCGGCCCGATGCGGTTCCAGATGACGCCACCCGGATCGACGCTCTCGAGCCGCGTTCCCTCCAGCGGTCCGCCGATGCCGTGGAAGTACCACCACGGGATTCCGTTCTGCGCGAAGAGGATCGCGGTGTCCTTGCCGATCAGCGGCATCATCTGGTCGATGACGCCAGTGATGCCATGCGCCTTCAGCGTGAGGATGATGAAGTCCTGCGGGCCCAGCTGCTTCGGATCATCGGTGACGGTGGGGCGCACAACGTGAGTCTCGCCTGCCTGCTTCAGCGTCAGGCCATTGGCCGTCATCGCCGCGAGATGGGCACCGCGCGCCACGAGCGAGACATCCGCCTCGCCCTTCAGCGCAAGGCGCGCGCCCACGTAGCCGCCTATGGCGCCTGCCCCGAAGATGCAGACCTTCGTCATGCCAGGCCCAGCTTCTGCGCAAGACCGATGCGCTGCAGCTTGCCGGTGGCACCCTTGGGGATCTCGTCGAGGATCACGATCTTCTTCGGCACCTTGAAAGCCGCGAGCCTGCCATTGGCGAAGTCCTGCAACTCGCGTTCGGACACGGTCTTGCCTTCGCGCAGCACGACGGCCGCCGCCACATCCTCGCCCAGCTTGTCATGCGGCATGGCGAAGGTGACGACCTGCGCCACGGCTTCGTGCTCCATCAAGACTTCGTCGACCTCCATCGGTGCGATCTTCTCGCCGCCGCGGTTGATGATCTCCTTCAGCCGGCCGGTGATCTTGAGATAGCCATCCGCGTCCATGAGGCCCTGGTCGCCGGTGTGGAACCAGCCGAAGGCGAAGCCCGCCGCGTTGGCCTGGGGGTTGTTCTCGTAACCCGGTGTCACATTGGGCCCGCGCGTCACCACCTCGCCTTCTTCCCCGGCCGACAGCAGGCGCCCGTCAGGCGACATCACCGCCACCATCGGTCCTGCCGCACAGCCGACGAAGCCGGGCTTGCGCTGGCCCGGCGGCAACTGGTTCGACGTCATCTGGTGGGCATTCTCGGTCATCGCATAGGCCTCGATGACCGGGCAGCCGAAAGTCTCTTCCAGCGCATGGAACACGGGCACCGGCAGCGAGGCGGAACTCGAGCGGATGAAGCGCAGCGGGTTGGCCTTGATGATATCCGCATTGCGTTCGGCGCGGGCGAGAATCGCCTGGTGCATGGTGGGCACCGCCGTTACCCATGTGGGGCGGGCCTCCTCCAGCCAGCCGAAGAACTTGAGCGCATTGAAGCCGGGCGTGGCGAAGACCGATGCGCCCGCGGTGAGGGTTGCCAGCACCGCCGCCATCAGCCCGTGGATGTGGAACAGCGGCATGATGTTGAGGCAGCGGTCTGCTTCGGTGAGCTGCAGCGTGGTGCGGATGTTCTTGGCGGAGGCCAGCAGGTTGGCGTGGGTGAGCGGCACGATCTTGGGGCGCGAGGTGGTGCCCGAGGTGTGCAGCACGAGCGCCACGTCATCGCCCTCGGCATAGCCCTGGACGGATGGGGAAGCGACGGCATCACCGGAGATCGTGAAGGCCCCGGCCTCGGGCCGGGGAGCCAGCGTCAGCACAGGAATCCCCAACCGCTTCGCCGCGGCGATGGCGGGCGACGTGCTGCCCTCCTCAACCAGCAGGGCCTTGGCCTTCAGGTCGTCCATGTAGAAATGGAACTCGTCCTCGCGATAGGCAGGGTTCAGCGGTGCAGCGGTGACGGCGCAGGCGGTGGCCACGAAAGCCGCCGCCATGTCCGGCCCGTTCGGCAGCACGATGGCCAGCTTGTCGTTGCGGGCAAGGCCACGCCTGCGCAGGGCGGCGAAGGTGTCCTCCACCAGGGCGGTAAACCGGCCATAGGAGAGATCGTCCCGACCGGAGGCCGAGAGGGCGATGCCGGAGGCCGGGCGGGGCTCGAGGAGGGATTTCAGGATCATTCAGGCAGTCTGCCCATTTCACGGCAGCCGTCAACGCCGTGCAATTGAAGGTCAGGCCTGCATCCGCTAAGACCCAGCCCATGACCGACAGACTCATCATCGCGCTCGCGCAGCTCAACCCGACGCTCGGGGCGATCAACGCCAACCTGGACCGCGCCCGTGAAGCGCGCCGGGAAGCGCCCGATGCCGACCTGATCCTGTTTCCGGAGCTCTTCATCTGCGGCTATCCGCCGGAGGACCTGGTGCTGCGCCCCACCTTCGTCGCCGCCTGCCGCGCCGCGGTGGAGGAGCTGGCGAAGGAGACCGTGACCGGCCCCGCCGTGCTGATCGGCCTCCCCTGGCGCGAAGGGCCCCATCTCTACAACTCGGTGGCGCTGCTCGCCAACGGCAAGATCGAGGCGGTGCGCCACAAGTTCGACCTGCCGAACTACGGCGTGTTCGACGAGAAGCGCGTGTTCAACGCCGGGCCCGCCCCCGGCCCCATCTCCTTCAAGGGCGTGCGCCTCGGCGTTCCGATCTGCGAGGACATCTGGACGGAAGAGACCTGCGAGACCCTTGCCGAGACCGGTGCCGAGATCCTGCTCTCGCCCAACGGCTCGCCGTTCGAGCGCAACAAGGATGACGTGCGGCTCAACCTCGTCGTTGCCCGCGTCACCGAGACGGGGCTGCCGCTCGCCTACCTGAACCAGGTGGGCGGGCAGGACGAGCTCGTCTTCGACGGCGCGTCCTTCGTGCTGAATGCCGACCGCCGCCTCGCCTGGCAGATGCCGATGTTCGAGGAGCAGATCGCGCTCACCGAATGGCTGCGCGAGGATGACGGCTGGCGCTGCGTGCCGGGCGAGATCGTCGAGGTGCCTGAGAACGAGGCCGAGACGTGGAAGGCCTGCGTGCTGGGCTTGCGCGACTATGTGCTGAAGAACCGTTTCCCCGGCGTGGTGCTGGGGCTTTCGGGCGGCATCGATTCGGCCGTCGTCGCCGCGATGGCGGTGGATGCGCTGGGGGCTGACCGCGTGCACTGCGTGATGCTGCCCTATGCCTATACCAGCCACGACAGCCTCGTCGATGCCGAGGAATGCGCCAGGCTTTTGGGCGTGCGCTATGACGTGGTGCCGATCAAGGAGCCGGTCGAAGGCTTCCTCTCCGCACTGCAACCGATGTTCGAGGGCACGCCCCCCGGCATCACGGAGGAGAACCTGCAGTCACGCTCGCGCGGCGTGATCCTGATGGCGATCTCCAACAAGTTCGGCGCCATGGTGCTGACCACCGGCAACAAGTCGGAAATGTCGGTGGGCTATGCGACGCTCTACGGCGACATGAACGGCGGCTACAACCCGATCAAGGACGTCTACAAGACGGAAGTCTATCGCCTCGCGGAGTGGCGCAACTCGCTGGGTTACGTCATTCCCCAGCGCATCATCACCAAGGCGCCGACGGCGGAACTGCGCGAGAACCAGAAGGACCAGGACTCGCTGCCGCCCTATGAGGTTCTGGACACGATCCTCGAAGGCCTCGTCGAAAACGAGATTCCGGTCGACCAGATCGTGGCGAAGACAGGCTACGAGGAGGCCCTTGTGCGGCGCATCCAGCACATGCTCTATATCGCCGAATACAAACGGCGGCAGGCCGCACCGGGCGTCAAGATCACGCGCCGCAACTTCGGCCGCGACCGGCGCTACCCGATCACCAACGCCTTCCGGGACGGGCGCTGACATGAGCACCATCGTCCGCTTCGCGCCCTCGCCCACGGGGCGCATCCACATCGGCAATGCGCGCACGGCCATCCTCAACTGGCTGATGGCGCAGAAAACCGGCGGCCAGTTCGTGCTGCGCTACGACGACACCGACACGGCGCGCTCGACGCAGGAGTTCGCCGACGGCATTGCCGCCGATCTCGACTGGCTCGGCATCAAGCCGCAGCGCGTCGAATGGCAGTCAAGGCGCTTCGGGCGCTACGACGAGGTGGCGAACCGGCTACGCGCCGCGGGCCGGCTCTATCCCTGCTACGAAACGGCGGACGAACTCGACCGCAAGCGCAAGCGCCAGCAGGCCCGCAATCTGCCGCCGGTCTATGACCGCGCCGCGCTGAACCTCACGGGCGAAGAGCGCGCGAGGCTCGAAGCCGAAGGCCGCAAGCCGCATTGGCGGTTCAAGCTCGATGGCCGCATGGTGGAATGGAACGACCTGATCCGCGGGCCCCAGCACATCGACACGCGCTCGCTGTCCGACCCCGTGCTGGTGCGCGAGGACGGCACCTATCTCTACACCCTGCCCTCGGTCATTGATGACATCGACTTCGGGATCACGCATGTGGTGCGTGGCGAGGACCATGTGGTGAACACCGCCGTGCAGATCGAGATCACCGAGGCGCTCGGCGCCAGGCCGCCGACCTATGCCCACCACAGCCTGCTGACGGGTGCGGACGGCAAGGGCCTGTCGAAGCGGCTTGGCTCGCTCTCCATCGGCGCAATGCGCGAGGGCGGGCTGGAGCCCATGGCTGTGGTCAGCCATGCAGCGCTTCTCGGCACCTCCGACAATATTCATCCGTGTGCGGATTATGGCGGGCTGGTGGAGGGCTTCGACCTTGCAAAGCTCTCCCGCGCGCCTGCCCGCTTCGACGAGCAGGAACTCGTCCACCTCAATGCCAAGCTGCTGCACCACCTGCCGTGGGACACGGTGAAGGCCCGGCTTCCCGGCGACAGCGAGGCCTTCTGGCTCGCGGTGCGCGGCAACATCGGGAAGCTGGCGGATGTCGCCACATGGCGCACCGTCGTCTCCGGCCCGCTGGAGCCGGGGATCGCGCCCGAGGATCGTGACTTCATCACCGCCGCCCGCGCCCTGCTGCCGCCCGCGCCGTGGGACACCACCACCTGGAAGGCCTGGACCGACGCCGTGAAAGCCGCCACGGGCCGCAAGGGCAAGGACCTGTTCATGCCGCTCCGCCGCGCCCTCACCGGCCTCGACCACGGCCCCGAACTCGCCCAGCTGCTGCCGCTGATCGGTCGCGAAACGGCGCTTGAAAGACTCGGATAGTTGTCAACAAATTTGTTGACATGCCAGTTTGAAAGACCCATTTTGACAGCATTCATCGATTACCCTTCCCCAACGTCAATATTCGTCGCATCGTGGATGTGATGGGAGGGTCAATCGATGAACTATGCCGAGTTCCGGCGCTGGTTGAAGAAGCAGGGATGTACCTTCGAGACTCATGAAGGTGGCAGCGGTCACATCACGGTTCTCTACAGGGGACGGCGGTCGCAACTTCCAGCTCACGGTTCCGGAAAAGATCTGAAGACGGGTCTCGTCGAGACCATCAAAAAGCAGCTTGGATTGAAATGATCTCGTATCGCGTGAAATTGCAGGACGACGAAGGCACGGTGCTCGTCACCTCGCCTGACTTTCCAGAGCTCGTCACGTTCGGCGACGACCGGGAGGATGCGCTGTCCTACGCGGTGGGCGCCTTTTCAGAAGCCATTGCAGCGCGCATGGCCCATCGTGAACCGATCCCGGTTCCGTCCAAGGGCAAGCCCTCTGAACCGCATGTGGCGTTGCCGTTGCAGGTCGAACTGAAGGTGCGGCTCTATCAGAACATGGACGAGCTCGGCGTGCGCAAGGCCGACCTGGCGCGCCGGATGGACCTGCACCGGCAGGAAATCGACCGGTTGCTCGACCTCAACCACGCCACCAGCATTTCGAAGCTCGAGAAGGCGTTCCACGCGCTCGGCAAGACCCTCGACATCAAGGTCGCCTGAGGTACATACTCTCACGATGATCCTCGTGGGCCAGTTCGACTCTCCCTTCGTGCGGCGCGTGGCGGTGACGCTCAATCACTATCGCATGCCCTACACGCGCAACCCGATCTCGGTGTTCCGCGACGTGGGCGAGATGCAGAAGATCAATCCGCTGGTGCGCGTTCCCTCGCTCATCCTCGAAAGCGGCGAGGTGCTGATCGATTCCTCCGCCATCATCGATCATCTGGACGAGATGGCGGGGCCTGCCCGCGCGCTCACCCCGGCGCATGGGCCGGAGCGGCGCAAGGTGCTGCAGGCCGTGGTGCTGGCCACCGGGCTTATGGACAAGTGCGTGGCGCTGTTCTTCGAGCGGCTGTTCCACATCGACAAGCACATCAACCGCGATTTCGAGAAGCGCATGGTGCTGCAGATTTCAGCCGGGCTCGAGAAGCTCGAGCATGACTGCGGCGCGCCGTGGTTCTTCGACGGCAAGATGACGCAGGCCGATATCACCGCGGGCTGCCTTGCCGGGTACATGAAGATCCGCGTGCCGGACGTGTTCCCGCCCAACAAGTATCCGAAACTGCACCACCTCGCGCTCCATTGCGAGACCAGGGAGGATTTCGTGAAGGCACGCCCATCGCCCGAGGAAACGGTGCCGGGCGCCACGCGGCACTAAAGAAGTTTCAACCCGCCTGCCGTCTCCACCGCCGTTTCGAGGTCCGTGATCCGGTCATAGGCCGACACCGGCAGTTCCGAGAAGCCAGTCAGCAACAGCCGCTGTCGCACATCGGCAAGTGAAGGATCGGAAAAGGCCTTGTGCAGCGCCGCGCGCAGCGAGGCCACATTGCCTGCTCTGGTGATCCACGGCAATCCAGGCACGGCGGGCGACCGAGCGATCTCCACCAGGCCTTCCAGCGCGGCCGGCCGGTAACGCCGCGCCATCTCCACGCAGACGCAGTCAATGGCGCAAACGTCGGCCTCGCCTGACTGCACGGCGGCGAGCGAGGCGAGGTGGCCGCCGGTTTCAACGGCCTGCGCGAAGAACTGCCCGCCACGCGCCAATGGCGCAAACACGAGTTTCAACGCCAGCATGCCGGACATGGAGTCAGGCGTGTTCACCGCCGCCACGCTGCCGCGGAACTGTTCGAGCGGCTGCTCCCGCCGCGCCAGGATGATACTGCGATAGCTGGGGCCTTCGCAGCCATCGGCGGCGTAGTGTGGCGTTGCGACATAGGCCACCCTGCCCTTCAGTGCATGGGTGAAGGGATAACCGCAAGTCTGGGCGAACAGCAGGTCATCCTGAAACCATGGGGCAGTGAAGTGCGTCGGCCGCGACAGCGGCAGTCCCATACCAAGACCAGTTGCAATGGCCCGCCACCAAAGGTCCGTTGCCTCGCGCACCTCCGGCCAGTCATACATCTGCAGCGCGGCGATCATGGATCCATGCTATAGCATCGCAATCCGGCGGCAAGGAACGAACGTACCGCGTCCATGAGCAAAATCTCCGTCGTCATCCCCACCCGCGGCCGCCATGCCTTCCTCCGCCAGGCCTTGGAGAGCGTGCTTGCGCAGGGCCACACGCCGCACGAGATCATCGTGGTCGATGACGGGGCCGGTGCGGCGGAGGCCGTGGGGCAGATGCACCCCGCGATCACGGTGCTGGACAACCGCGAGCGCGGGCCTGTTCCGGCCCGCAACCTGGGCGTTTCCCACGCCACGGGCAACTGCATCTGCTTTCTCGACGACGATGACTGGTTCACTGACAACAACTACTTTAGCAGGGCGGCGGAAGCCTTCGACCGTGGCGCTGACTTCTGCTTCGCCGACGGCATCCTGCGCTTCGAGGACGGACGGCCCGACCTGCCGTTCGCGCACGATGCCGACCTTGGCACCCTGACGCAGGATAACACCATCCTGATTTCCGGCGTCATCTATCGCCGCGCACTGCATGGCGCCCTGGGGAAGTTCGACGAAACGCTGCCCTTCTACTGGGACTGGGACTGGTACCTGCGCATCGCCCGCGCCGGGCATCCGCTGCTGCACATCAGGAAGCCCGTGGTCGCCATCCGCGTGCATGCGCAGAACATGTCGGGCGAATCGCTGGAGGCGCTGCGGCGGGCCAATCTGGACAGGTTTTCCACAAAGCACGCGCTGCCCCCGATCCCGCTGAAGAACCATCTCGACATCGCCACCCGTGCGCCCGGAAAGCCTCCGGCACCCCGAGCACAATAAGCAAATATCTGTTTTTTAATGATTTTTTTGACTCCCTCATGTCGCACAGGACACCGAGCCGCTATTCTCAAGGGTTTTTCAAACCACCTTCCGGAAAAAGCCCGAAAAATAAGAGTTTTCGCGAATCGAAATCGGCGTTAACGCGGTTTCCAGCCAACCCCAATAAGGAGAGACAAAATGGCTACTGACGACAAGATCCAGACGATTGCCCTGTCCAAGATCGCTGCCGAACTCGCCGAGAAGCACGAGATGTCGAAGAAGGCAGCGGGCGAATTCCTCAACGCCTTCGTCGAGCTGACCGTCAAGAACCTGAAGAAGGGCCACAAGGTGCGCGTCACCGGCCTCGGCATCTTCCAGGTCAAGAAGCGCCCCGCCCGCATGGGCCGCAACCCGGCCACCGGCGAAGCCATCAAGATCAAGGCTTCCAAGAAGCTGGCCTTCCGCGCCGCCAAGGAAGTCAAGGACGCCATCTAAGTCCTGCCCGGATTTTCTAACCTGAAGTGGCCCTGCCCGATGGCGGGGCCATTTCTTTTTGCGGATGAATTCTTTTCACCGCGGGCGGTAATTGCGGACCCCGGCCCCGAGGGTCTAGAACACCGTCCGAAACTCCCATGTTGCAAGGATATTTTCGATGAAGACCCAGGCTCGTGTCGTGGTGATCGGTGGCGGCGTCGTCGGCTGCTCGGTGCTCTATCATCTCACCAAGGCAGGCTGGAAAGATGTGGTGCTGGTCGAGCGCGACATCCTCACGTCCGGCTCCACCTGGCATGCCGCCGGCGGCTTCCACACGCTGAACGGCGACCCGAACGTGGCGAAGCTTCAGGGCTACACCATCGCCCTCTACAACGAGCTTGAGAAGATCTCCGGCCAGGCCTGCGGGTTGCACCGCTCGGGCGGCCTCATCCTCGCAGATACACATGAGCGCATGGAATGGCTGAAGATGGCCCATGCCCGCGCCCGCTACTTGGGGCTGGAGACCGAGATCATCTCCATGGCCGAAGCCAAGAAGATGCATCCGCTGCTGGAGGAGAAGTATTTTGTCGGTGCCATGATCGACGCGGCCGACGGCAACCTCGACCCCGAGGGCACCACGCATGCCTATGCCAAATCGGCCCGCATCGGTGGTGCGGAAATCTACCAGGACACCAAGGTGGAAGAGCTGAAGCACCGACCCGACGGCACCTGGGACGTCATCACCAACAAGGGCAACATCCACGCCGAGCATGTCGTCAACTGCGGCGGCCTCTGGGCGCGCGAAGTGGGCCGCATGGTGGGGATTGAGCTTCCGGTGCTCGCCATGGAGCACATGTATCTCGTCACCGACGAGATGCCGGAGGTGGTGAACTACAACAAGGAGCGCGGCCACGAGCTGCCGCACATCATCGACTTCAAGTCCGAGATCTACATGCGCCAGGAGCGTTCGGGCATGGTGCTCGGAACCTATGAGCGCGCCTGCGTACCGTGGAGCCCGAAGAACACACCCTGGGGCTTCGGCCGCGAGCTGCTGCAGCCCGACCTCGACCGGATCGCGCCGAACCTGGAGCTTGGCTACAAGCACTTCCCCGCGCTGGCGAACGCCGGCATCAAGCGCGTCATCAACGGGCCCTTCACCTTCACGCCGGATGGCAACCCGATCGTGGGCCCGGTGCAGGGTGTTAAGAATTTCTGGCTCGCCTGCGGCGTCATGGCCGGCTTCAGCCAGGGCGGCGGCGTGGGCCTCGCCCTGTCGCAGTGGATGGTGAACGGCGATCCGGGCTTCGACGTCTGGGCCATGGATTGCGCCCGCTTCGGCGAATGGGCCACCCGCACCTACACCAACGAGAAGGTGCGCGAGAACTATTCCCGCCGCTTCTCGATCCGCTT
>Ga0075471_10003478_pt1 | contig 10220 bp, 5 predicted proteins | sample DEB19_08_DNA_2_FD_74787 | JGI IMG/M metagenome (GOLD analysis project Ga0075471, IMG submission 74787) | Aqueous microbial communities from the Delaware River and Bay under freshwater to marine salinity gradient to study organic matter... | ecosystem: Environmental > Aquatic > Marine > Coastal ... | reverse complement strand
GCGCCCTGGCAGTTCACGGCCGACACGATCGACCGGATCCAAAGCCTGTACCTCGTCACGGAGGGCCTCTCTCCGTCGAGGCACCTGCCTCCCGGGCGAATCCCGCCGCACCCCTACTTCGCGCTGCGAGCCCTCGTGGGAGAGCGTGCGCCTTTCCTCCTCCACCGGATCGGCCGGCTCGATCGCTGGCAGGCCCTGCTCCTGCTCGCGATGGTTCCGCTCGCGTTCGTGATCGGCGCCGGCGTGGGTCGACTCGCCTCGATGCTGCTGGACCGCAGCGTCCATGCCCGGGTCGCCCGGTCGCGCGTCTTCCCGGTCGCGATCGCCTACCTCGTCGGGATCGGCCTGCTGAGCCGCTCGCTCGACCTGTTCGGGTTTCCCGAGCGCCTGCGGAAGGTCACGCTGCCGACCCTGGGATCGGTCGCCATCGTCGCCGCCGGGGCGGTCGCATGGCACCTGCTCGCGCTGCTCGGGCGCTGGGCCGCGACCCGGGCGAAGCGCACCCCGGAGCAGACCGACGACATCGCGGTGAACCTCGTGGTCGCCGCGGGACGAGTCGCCATCGTCGTCGCGGCGGCGCTCGCGACGGCGGACCTGCTCTCGATCCCCGCCACCCACATCCTGACCGGGCTCGGCATCGGCGGGCTCGCCTTCGCGGTCGCCGCCCGGGACACTCTCGCCAACATCCTCGGCGCGGGAAACCTCGTCACGGATCGCCCGTTCCGCAGCGGCGACTGGATCGACGCGGGCATCGTGCAGGGATCCGTCGAGGCGGTCGGGATGCGGTCGACCCGCATCCGGACCGCCGAGGACAGCGTCGCGGTGATCCCCAACGGGCGACTGTCCGACGCGCTCATCAACAACCTCGGCGCGAGGCGGCACCGCGTCGTGAAGCTGCGACTGCCGGTCACCGAGGGCGCGACCCCCGACCGGCTGCAGGCCTTCGTCGAGGCGATCCGCAACCGCATCGTCGGCGACCGCGAGTTCGTCGCGCGCGAGACGGAGGTCGGCGTTTCCGACATCGAGAACGGTGGCGTCCCGGTCGTCGTGAAGACCTACCTCGTCGTGAAAACCGACGCCGAGGAAGTCGCGGCGCGCCACGCGCTCGCGATCGACCTGCTCCGGCTCGCCGAGGAGCATCACCTGCGGCTGGGAGCGGGAATGCCTTCGCCGCAGCCCAGGGCCTGAGATTCCGGGCGGCGAGTCGATCGGTCACGGGCGAGCGAGGGGGGGCGGAATGCACGGATTCGGAGCGAGGGGACGACGGGCGGCGGTCGCGGCGGCCTCCCTGCTGGCGGTCGTCTCGTCGGGATGCACGACCGGGCTCGGCCCGATGACGCTGCGCACCGAGCGACCCGACTACAACCGCCAGCTCCTGCGATCGCACAACGCCGAGATGCTGCTGAACCTGGTTCGGCTTCGCTACAACGAGTCGCCGCTCTTCCTCCAGGTCGGATCCATGGTGGCGAACTACAAGTACGAGGCGGGATTCAGCGGCGGGGCCGGGCTCGGCGCGGGAAACGGCGGGACCTCCGGCTCCGTCGGCGGCAACCTCGACTACCGCGAGCAGCCGACGATCACCTACTCGCCGCTCATCGGGGAAGAGTTCGCGCAGCGCATGCTGACGCCGCTGCCGCTCGAGTCGATCATGCTCTTCGAGCAGTCGGGCTGGAGCGCAAACCGCCTGATGCTCGTCGGCGTGCAGCAGATCAACGAGGTCTACAACGCCCCGACCTCGGCAGGCCCCACCCCTCGCACCGAACCGGACTACGAGGCCTTCCTCGATCTCGCCGAACGACTCGAGAGGCTGCGGGACGCGGGTCTCGTCGGCTTCAACTGGGAGTTCCCGAGTGCCGGCAAGGGACCGACGGGCCGGGCCCCGCACGCGAAGGCTTCGAGCGGCGCGAAGGCCTCGATTGGCCCTTCGAAGGAGTCGGCCGGGACCGAGGCGAGCCCTCCTCCCGGCGGCCTGCCGCGCATCTGGCTGCACGAACCGGGAGATCCCGCGGACCCGCTCGCGGCCGACGTCGCCGCGGTCCGCCGGATCCTCGACCTGCCGGCGGGTCTCGACGAGTACGAGCTCGACGGCTTCCCCTTCGCACGCAAGCCCGACAGCGTCGGCATCCGCTGCCGCTCGCTGCTCGGCATCATGTTCTTCCTCTCGCAGGCGGTCGAGGTCCCGCCGGAGCACGTCGCGGCCGGGCTGGTCACGGTGACGACGGCGAAGGACGGACATCCCTTCGACTGGCGGCGCCTCACCGACCGGATCCTGGCGATCCACTCGCAGAAGACGGAGCCGCACGACGCCTTCGTCGCGGTGCGGGACCGCGGGTGGTGGTTCTACGTTGCCGACGACGACCCGGACTCGAAGGCGACCTTCACCCTGCTCGACATCCTCTACTCGCTGCAGCAGGCGACCGGCCACGGCAAGATGCCGGTCCTGACGCTGCCGGTGGGCGACTGATCGAGCGGACTGGCCGCGAAGCCGATTGACTCTCGTCCGGAACGCGGGCTAGCCCGGACTTCGATCTTCGCTGCAGCGCCCGCCACGCGGCCGAAGTCGCGCCGGGAAACGATCAGACTCGGAGGGGGCCCCTCGGGCCGGGAGATTCTCGACATGAAGTTGACACGACGCGCTTTCATCCGGACCACGGTCGCGCTCGGAGCGGGCGCAGTCGGAGCGACGACGGTCCGGGCGAAGGAGTCGACGACGCCCGGGGGCGCGACCGTCGAGGACACGACGGCCCACGCCGTGCGCTGGTTCGGCGCGAAGGGATACGCGCCGGACGTGGCGGCCCCGCTCGTCACCGGGATCCCCTTCAACGGCGGCCTCAATTTCGACGACCACTTCGAGGCGTCCGAGAAGGCGCGCTACGTCGTCCAGCCCTGCTCTCGGGTCGAGGACCTGCGCAAGAAGGACTCCCCGGGCACCTTGCCTCTCTTCACGATCTTCGGAACTGCGCCGGACCCGGGCAGACCGCTCGCCGATCACGTGAAGGACCTCGTCGGCTTCCTGACCGGCCCCGCCGGAATCGACCCCGCGCGCCTGCGCGTCACCACGACGGAGCTCTCGAAGTCCGTGTTCCCGGTGCTCGCCGATCTCGGGATCGCCTCCGACCGCATCCGGCTGCAGCCGGTCGAGAAGGCGAAGCGCGAAGGTGCCGGCTCCGGCTTCTTCGCGCCTTCCGGCCATCCCCAAAAGCCCGCGTTCGCGACGTTCTCGGTCGAGTTCGCGATGTCGGACGGCAGCGAGCTCGAGATCGCCGAGATCGGCACGGAGTCCGGGGGGCGCACGTCGGGCGCCGGTGGCTTCGGGCTCGAACGCGTCACCATGGCCCGCAACGATCGCCCGATTCCCTGGAGCGAGAGACTCCCCGTCTTCAAGGACGCGGTCGAGGCGGACGCGAAGAGCCGCGGGGTGCCGCTCCCGCCCGGGTACTACGAGGTCCTCGGCCTCCCTCGCCCCGACGCGGTGAAGAAGAGCTGACGGCGGCAGGGCCGGGGATGCCCGTGGCGCCCCTCGCCGACGCCCGGACGGCTTCGAACCGGCAGCCCGTGCGCCCGGGACCGACCGCGACGACGTGCGGCGACTGCGAGCCTCGCGGGTGAGCACGGTCTGGTACTTCGCCTACGGCTCGAACCTGCAGTCCGCGACGCTGCGCGGGCGGCGCGGGATCCAGGTCGTCCGCTCGGCCGCGGTTCGCGCGGCGGGGTGGCGTCTCGTGTTCGACAAGCCGGGACTCCTGGGCCGGGCCGCGTTCGCGAACATCGTGCCCGAGGAGGGTGCCGAGGTGCTCGGCGTCGCCTTCGAGATCACGGTCGACGACCACGCCCACGTCGAGCTCACCGAGGGCGTCGCGATCGGGAACTACCGGCGCGTCGAGCTCGCGGTCGAGCCGCTCGATGCGTCGGTGCCGTGGGCGCCCGCGACGGCGCTCTCGCTGTCCTCGGACAAGCGCGACGCCTCGCTCCTGCCGACGACGCGCTACCTCGGCCTCGTGATCGAGGGTGCGCTCGAGCACGACCTGCCCGATCCATGGATTCGCTCGCTCCGCGCCGTCCCGGTCCGGGAGGAGACGGAGGAGGAGCGCTCGTTCCGGGCGGTCGTGGACGAGGCCATCAGGCGGAGGTGAGATCGAGCGACGGACTTCGCGCGACGAGGATTCGCAAGGCGTCGAGGCGCGGACGCGCCGCGCGAATCCAGAGGGCCGCCTCGGCCGCGGCGCGGTCGACGTCGGCGAGCATCGCCGGTCGGCCGGGATCGACGGCGGGCACGAGCGCCTCGACCCGGTCCCGCTCCGCCGCGAAGTGGGCTCGCGCGAGGTCCAGGGCCTCTCCGAGGACGGCTTCTGCCGCGGCGCCCGCGGCCGCGCGCGCGGCGGCGACCATCGACTCGAGCGCCGGGCGGAGCCGGGCGAGCAGGTCGCCGGCGAGTGCGGGCGGCACGTCGCGCAACGTAGGGTCGTGCGCGGCGAGGCCCCGCGAGCGATCGCGCAGGTCGCGGTCGATCGAGACGCGCAACGGCGTCGAGGGAAGGAACCGCCCGAGTCCGAGGCGTGCCGGCGCCGAGGTCTCGAGCACGAAGAATGCTTCGACGATCGTGTCGCCGGCGGGTTCGCCGGCGAACGTCGCGAGCGCGAGCGTACCGGCCGGCGAGGACAGCAGCCGGTCGAGCGCACCGACCGCGATCGGGTGGTCCCAGGTGAGGAACTCGACGTCCTCGCGGCGGCAAGCGATCTCACGGTCGAAGGTCGCGGTGGCGCCCTCGGACCCGATCGCCGGAAACGGCTCCCCGGACGTTTCGTCGGCGAAGAGACGCCAGAGGCCCGGGCCGAGGTCCTCGACCTCGACGCTCGCGTGGTCGAAGGCGCGCTCCAGGAATTCGCGCAGCGCGGGGTCGGCGTCCCGTGCCGCGATCGCGCCGACGATCGACGCGGCCTCGGCGCGACGAAAGGACGCGCGCTCGAGCAGCCGGTCGCGACCCGCCGCATGCCGAGCCGCCACCTCGTCGCGCATCGCGTGCGTCTCGTGGACGAGCCGCTCGACCGCTTCCTCGTGCGCGCCACGCGCGTCCGCGACCACCCGGTGGCGCGCGATCGCGAGCTCGGCGAGACGCGCGCCGAAGCACTCGAGGAACGCGTTTCCGTCGGGCGCGGGACGCTCGAACGCGTCGAGCCCCTCCGCGTACCAGCGCTGCAGCAGCTCGTGCGCACTGCCGACCACGAACGGCACGTGGATCTCGACGTCGTGCTCCTGCCCGATCCGGTCGAGACGCCCGATGCGCTGCTCGAGCTGCTCGGGGTCGAGCGGCAGGTCGAAGAGCACCAGGTGGTGCGCGAACTGGAAGTTTCGGCCCTCGCCGCCGATCTCCGAGGAGAGCAGCACGCGCGCGCCGTCGGGCTCGGCGAACCACGCCGCCTGCCGGTCGCGCTGGACGAGCGTCATGCCCTCGTGGAACACGGCTCGCTTCACCGAGATCTCGCGCTCGAGGGCGTCGACGAGCGAGAGCACCTGGTCCGCGGTGCGGGCGATGACGAGGATCTTCCGGGGCGCGGTGCGCCGGATCAGCCCGGCGAGCCACCGGACGCGCGGGTCCCCGGGCGCGACGGCGACCTCCCCGTCCACCGGGCGATCCCCGGCGTCCGAACCGGCGGCCGACGGATCCGATGCCACCTCCCGCGCGATCGCGTCGAGCACTCGCGGGTCGACGCCGGTCGCATCGAGCGGCGCGGGCCGCGCGACGCGACGGGGAAATCCGCCGACGGAGGCCCGCGTGTTGCGAAAGAGAGCGCGGCCGGGCCCGACACGGTCGAGGGCGATCGTCTCCGCCTCGCGGTCGCCGCCGTCGAGGACGAGCGACCCGTCGTCGGGAACGGACTCCGCGGAGGCGGCGAGGGCGACGAGCCGCGCGGCCTCCTCCTCGCGGGAAGCCTCGGCCCGGTGCGACTCCCAGTCCGGGTGGCGCACGGGGTCGAGCAGGTGCAGTCGCGCGAAGTGCGACTGCTCGCCGCGACGCGACGGCGTGCCCGAGAGCAGCAGCACGCCCGCCGAGTTCCGTGCGAGCGCGGCCACCGCGGCGTAGCCCGGGCTCGGCTTGCCGGGCGCCCACGAGAGGTGGTGCACCTCGTCGACCACGAGCAGGTCCCAGCCGGCGGCCGCCGCCTGCGCGCCGCGTCCGCCGGGCCCCGCGAGAAGCGGAAGCCCGCAGAGGACGAGTTGCTCGTCCTCGAAGGGATTGCCGCCGCTCGCCGACTCGGCCGCGGCGCAGCGCTCCTCGTCGAAGATCCGGAACCGCAGGTTGAACCGGCGGAGCAGCTCGACGAACCACTGGTGAACCAGGTGCTCCGGCGTCGCGACGAGGACGCGCTCGACGCGACCGGTCGCGATCAGCCGGCTCGCGACGAGCCCCGCCTCGATCGTCTTGCCGAGCCCGACCTCGTCGGCGAGCAGCACGCGAGGCGTGTCGCGAGATGCGACCTCGCTCGCGATGAAGAGCTGGTGCGGCAGGAGCCGGATGCGGGCGCCGACGAGGCCACGCACCGGCGATCGCGCGAGGCGATGGCGGTGCACGAAGGCCTCCTGGCGCAGATCGAAGAGCGATCCCGCGTCCGACTCGCCGCGCCGCAGGCGCTCGACGGGGCCGGGCGCGCCCTGGCTCGGGGCGACGTCGGATTCCGCGAGGCGGTGATCGCCGTCCGAGTAGACGAGCAGTCCGCCGACCTCGTCGACGCGGTGCACGACGAGGCTCGAGCCGTCGCGAGCGAGGATCGCGTCGCCGGGGACGAAGACCGCTCGTACGAGCGGTGCGGTCGAGGACGCGTAACGACGACGGCAGTCTGCGGCATCGAACGCGACCTCGACCGAGCGCGCATCGACCGCGACGACCACGCCGAGGCCGAGTTCCGGCTCGGCGCCGCTCGTCCAGAGCTGGCCCGGGCGGAAGTCCGTCATCGCTGGCCTCGCGGCGAGCCGAACCGGGGCCCCGCGTCCGGACGGGCCGAGCCGGGGCCCCCGTCGACGCGAGGCCGGGCGATTCGGGAAGAAGGAGCGCGCCGCGTGCGCGGAGCGGGTTCGCCTCGGAGCGGGATGCGCCGGGCGGCGGATCCCGCTACGTCGCGACCGAACCTCGCGATTCCAGCCCCGGAGAAACCCATGTCACGCGCCGCGACCCGTGGACTACCCCCGCGCCGCCCGTCTCCCTTAACCCCTGCGCGGCCGCGGCAGCCAGTCACTCGACCCTCCGCCCCCGCATCCCTCGGACGCGCCGGGGGGACGGGCTCGCGAGGACGGAGGTCCGCACCGTGAAAGCTCCCTTTCCGCCTCGGCGAAGCGGCCTCGTCTACCTGACCGAGGGCGGCCAGGAGACCGAGGTCATGTTCAAGCACCGGTTCGAGCTGCCGGAGTTCGCGATGTTCCCGCTGCTCGACGACCCGGCGGCGGTCGAGAGGCTGCGCGAGATGTACCGCGCGGTGCTCGACACCGCGGCTCGCCACGGCTGCGGCCTCGTGCTGGGCGGGCTCGACTACCGCGCGAGTCCCGACTGGGCCGGCCTGCTCGGCTACTCGCCCGCGGCGCTCGCGGACGCACAGTTGCGGGCGATCGACTTCCTCCGGGAGGTCGGCGAGCCCTACCGGCCCCGGCTTCCCGCTCTCTACTACGCGGGCGTCGTCGGCCCGCGTGGCGACGCCTACGCGCGCAACGAGTCGATCACCGCCGAGAGCGCCGAGGAGTACCACGCGGTGCAGATGGCCAACCTCGTCCGCGCGGGCGTCGACATGGCCGAGGCGATGACGTTCAACGGCATCCCCGAGGCCGTCGGCGTCTCGCGTGCCGCGGCCGCTGCGGGCCTGCCGGTCTCGGTCTCCTTCACGCTCGACGCGAATCACCGCCTGCAGTCGGGGCCGACCCTGCGCGACGCGGTCCTGACCGTCGACGAGCTCGCGGGCGAGGCCCGGCCGTCCTTCTACGGCATCAACTGCTCGCACCCGCTCGAGTTCCTGCCCGCCGTCGAGCCGGGCGAGTGGTTCGAGAGGGTGCGCAGCCTTCGCCCCAACGCGGTGATGATGGACAAGGTCGCGCTGTGCTCCCTCGGCCACCTCGAGTCGGGCGACCCGGTCGACCTCGGCCGACGCATGGGCGAGATCGCGCGTCGACATCCCCACCTCGACGTCGTGGGAGGTTGCTGCGGCACCTGGGACGCGCACCTCGACGAGATCGCCCGCAACGTGGTCGCGGTGCGGAAGGAGGCCGGCGCGAGCTGAGCGGCGGGCGCCCGCCGCGCGGGGCCAGGCGGCCGTCGGACCGCGAGGCCGACGGGGCGGGGGCCGGGCTCGCGGCCCGGCCCCCGCCCCGTCGTCAGTTCACGTTCTGGTCGAAGATCCGGTCGATGTAGGTCTCGTGACCGGGCGTGCACGCGTTGCGGTACACGGACTGGTAGTCCGTCATTCCCTTCGCGACGGCCCCCGTCCCGCCGCCGCAGCAGTTCCCGCCCGAGATCCCGTTGGCGAGGAAGAGCTTCTGCGACGCGCCCTCGTGGACGTAGTACAGCACGTCGTCGCCGTCGGCGTGGCTGTCCCAGAGGTCGTGGAAGGCCTGCGCGACGTTCCACTCGTTCACGTTGCCGTCCGAACTCGAGACGCAGGCGCTCCCCTCGACGTCCCGGCCCGAGGCGGCGGTGCAGCTCGCGTCGCCGCGGCTGCAGGCGACCCAGCCCGGCATGAAGTCGGCGTAGCCCTCCGTGAGCGCGAGCCCCGAGTTGTAGCGGGTGCAGATGCTGTGCGAGAGGCAAGATCCCGACGGGAAGTGGTTGTTCCACATCTCGTAGTGGAGCTGGTGCGCGAACTCGTGCTGCACGACGTCGGGGCTCACGCCGTGCCCGGCCGTGAGCCAGACCGTGCCGCCGCAGTTGGCGCAGCTCCAGGGGATGCCCGACCCGTCGCCGCAGTCGAAGGACGTGTTCGGGAAGTAGACCTTGAGCGGGCTCGACCGCAGCGGGTTGATCTCGCCGGTCCAGTAGAGCTTCGACCACATGAGGTAGGCGGCGTGGTACATCTCGCCGATGCCGTTGGCGGTGCCCCCGTCGCAGTCGGCCCAGCGATGGCCCTCGTCGTGGCTGGTCGAGATCGCGGTCTTGTCCGGGTTGCGCCAGCGGAAGAGGTCGTCGGACGCGGTGCGGGGCTCGTAGTAGCGGTTGTACGCGCGGAAGACGACGCGCAGGTTCTGGCCCGTGTATCCGCTCTGGTTCACGACGAGCGTGTAGCGCCCGTCCCACTGCACCCAGTCGCTCGCGAGTTCGACCCACGAGCCGCCGTTGTTCCAGTAGGCGACCGCGACCCAGCCCCAGCCCGGGTGGAGCGCGTGGTCGGTCCACTTCACCGAGAACTTGCCGGAGATCGTGTACGTCGTCGCCGCGGTCCGGGAGAGGCCGTCGGCGGAGGCCGGTCGGGCCGGGGCCTGGCCCGCGGGGTTCAGCGACATGCAGGATCGCGGGAAGGCGTCGCAGTCCGGACGGGTGTTCTCGCAGATCTTCCCGCCTTCCGGGCCGCCGCTCGTGGGATCGTAGGCGTAGATGAGCTCGTGCTGGGGATCGTATTCGAGACCCGCGGCCGGGATCGCCAGCCGGGGCGTGCGGTACTCCTCGAGGGCGAAGAGCTGCGAACTCTCGTCGCCGGTGGTCGTCCCGGGCAGCTTGCCGATGTCGGCCAGATCGAAGCGCTGGAAGAGATCCTCGTAGGTCGTCCGGCGGAACTTGCCCGTCGTGCCGCCGGCCGTGTCCGCGACGATCTCGTAGAACAGCGTGAGCCACTGGCGCGCATCGCCCGGGCCACCGCGCCCGATGCGGTCGAGCAGTGCCGCGATCTGCGACGCGCGGGGCTTCCGCGAATCGAGGAGCGACTGGGCCACCGCGCCCGAGTCCTGCGGGTTCACCGCGAAGACGTCGAACGGAGAGCGGACGGCGATCCGGCTCGTGCGGTCGGTGTCGCTCGTCGGGTTCGAGACCGCGGCCCCGGGAAGGAAGTCGAGCGCCATCTTGAGCGCGAGCCGCTGGCCGCGCCGCAGCAGGAACACGCCCGGCAGCTCGGACTTGCTCGCCTGGCAGAGGCTCCACTGCGGGTCGGCCTTGACCTCCTGGGCGCCATAGCCTGCGAGGGCCGCGTCGAGGGTGTCGACCCGGAAGAGCTTCGAGCGTTTCTGCCCCTCGCCGTCGAAGGCGCACGGCG
>Ga0075471_10003474_pt1 | contig 10236 bp, 7 predicted proteins | sample DEB19_08_DNA_2_FD_74787 | JGI IMG/M metagenome (GOLD analysis project Ga0075471, IMG submission 74787) | Aqueous microbial communities from the Delaware River and Bay under freshwater to marine salinity gradient to study organic matter... | ecosystem: Environmental > Aquatic > Marine > Coastal ... | reverse complement strand
GCAGCGGTCCGACACCTGGTGCAGGCCACGGCCGGCGGTCGGACCGGCGGCTGGCCGCCGCTGGCCGGGGCGTGGCAGGCCGACGAAGCATCTGCGGAGGCGTTCGCCGTGCTTCATCCATCCGCGCTGCGACCGACGGCGCGGGTGATCGCGACGGCCGTTCCCGCGTCTGCCGCGGCCTCGGCAGCCGTGCCAGCGGTGGTGGTCGACCGCGAAGGCGCCGCGACCATCGTGGGCCATCTGTGCGAGACGTGGCGCTGGCAGCGGCAGGACGACCGGCGCTATCGCTCGTACTGGCGACAGAGCATCCTCGCGCTCGCCACCAGGCACCAACTATCCCGCCTGTTCACCGCGACCTTCCACGTGCGGCCCGTCGCTCCCGAGGAAGGAGACGCGGTGCGGATCGACATCGTGCCCGCTCGGGCCGACATGAGCCTCTCCGGCTGGCGTCTCGACCTGGCCGGTGTCGCGTCGGCGGGGCAGGATGCATCCGCGGGCGGGATGCGACGGATCGACCTGCCCACGGCCAGCCCCGGCGGTGCGACGACGGTCACGATCGACGGACTGGGGGCGGGCATGCATACCCTGACGCTCGTGCCTCCCGACACCGCGGCCCCCATCCAGCCGGTGCGACACACCGTGCTCGTGGCGCAGTCTCCGCTCGAGCGGGCGGGCGATCCGGCCGCCACGGCGGCCCTCGCGGCCGCGGCACGGGCCAGCGGTGGGGCCACCGTCGCGCTCGAGGCGATCGCCACGCTGCCGGAGGCCGTCGCCGCGTCCGTCGCCACCGCGGCCGAGGCGGCTGCGCCGCCGAGACCGGCGGTCGATGGACGATGGACTCGGCTCGGCTCGCTCGGGCTCGCCCACACGCTGCTGCTGTCCCTGGCGATCGCCGGTGCGGCCGCGTGGTGGCAGCCGCGCGGCGGCCGGGCGGGAGGATTGCCGTGACGACACTCCGTCGACCAGACACGAGCGACCATGCCGGCGATCTGCGTCGGTCGATCGACCAGGCCGTGCGGCGTGCATGGCTCGGCCGCGGGCTGGCCGCCGCGGGCTGCTGGCTTGCCGCCGCCGCCGCCGTCGTCGCGACGCTGGCGGCGATCGACCTGGCCAGCGGCGGCCGGCTCGGCATCTCGCTCCTGCCGGTCGCCGCGAAGGTGCCGCTCGTGCTGGCCGTCGCCGCCGCCCCGGCGGCGGCACTGCTGTGGCGACGGATCAGCCGCGACGGCTGGCCGAGCCGGCTGGGCATCGCGTTGGCCACTGAAGCCCACGTTCCTCGGCTCGGCGAGTCGCTGTCTCGGGCCGTCGGCTTCCTGGACGAACAGCCTTTCGGATCGCCACCGCTGCCGCCGGCCGCTCGCGGCTTTCGCCAGTTGGCGGTCGAACAGGTAGCTTCGGCGGCGCAAGAGGCGGGAGGGTTTGTCGTTCCCGGATTCGCAGCCGACGTCGGCTGGACGGCGGCCGGGCTGGCGGCTGTGCTTCTGGCATGGTCCTCCATGACGATGCTGCCGAAACGCTGGGCTGACGCGGTGCGACGGCAGGTTGCGGCGCCATCCGCCGACGCGTCCGCCAGTCCGGCAGCCGCGGGCGGCAACAGCATCGCTGACGAGCCTTGGCCGTCGGAGGCACGGCTGGCCGGGACGCGGCTGGCCGGTGCGGCGGCGACCGAACGCCGGCTGGCCGGACTGCTCGCCACGATTTTCGCGCGGGCGCCGGGGCTGACTGCGGCGTCGCTCTCACCCGCGGCGCGCCGCGAGCTCGAAGCGCTCGCGGCGGTCCCCACCGAGTGCCAGCGCGAGATCGACGCCGCACGACGGCTGCTGTCGGCCGCCCTCTCCGCCTCCGCCCTGACGGCTGGGCACGGCGATCGGATCCGACGGGCGCTATCGCAGCTCGAGCCGCTCGAATGGGAAGCGCGGACGATCGCAGCCGACATTGCCGCGAACCGCCTCCACCGCGCGGGCGACGCCGCGCTGGCCGTCGCCGACACGCTCGCCGCCGCCGCCGCGACCCTGGGGGCGGCAACCGACGCGCCGCCGGCCCAGGCGGCCTTCGGCCCGCTCGCCGCCGCCGCCGCCGCCGCCGCCGCGCTCGACCGCAGCCTCGCCGCGGGCACGGATTCGGCCACGGTCGTAGCGGCAACGGGCGCGTCTCCCGACGGTGCGGCGACGACGGGCCGGGACGGCCCGACCGAAGCCGGCAGCCTCGTGGTGGCAGGCGGCTCGGGCAGTGCCGCGGCCGCTCCAGCCGGCGTCGGTGGCGGCGCCGAGCCGCGCCGGCCTTCACAACTGCCGGCGGATGCGGCGCCGATCGAGCAGGTCTGGAGTCTGCGCCCAGGCGGGGAACGACCGCAAACCACCCCGGAAGCCGTGGAACTGGGGCCGCCCGCGTACCGGTCGGCGATCGACACCTACTATCGGCTGCTGCTCCAATCTTCGTCTTCGCCCGAGTCGTCTCCCGAGCGGCCCGGCCGCCGTTCACAGCCCCCCCGCTAAAGCCCTGCCGATGCGGTTCGCTCACACCGACACACGTTCCCGCCGCGCGATGGCGACCGCCTTGGTAGCGACGGCATGCCTTGTCGGACAAACCGCCGCCGACCAGCACGGCGATCAGTCGAGCCGCGCTGCGATCGCACGGGCGGCGGAGCGTGGCCTCGGCTGGCTGGCGGAGGCACAGCATGCCGACGGTTCGTGGGGATCCAACGCGTTTCGCGGCAGCGCCGCCGTCACCGCTCAGGTCGTGATGGCGGTGATCGCGGCCGGGAGCACGCCCGCATCGGGAGAGCACGCCGAGATGCTCGCCCGCGGCATCGAGTACCTCGTCGGCTGCAGCGGTGCCGACGGCCTGATCGCCGGCAACGAGCAGGCAGCGCACGGGCCGATGTATGCGCATGCATTCGCCACCATGGCGCTGGCGGAGACCTACGGCGAAGCCGGCGATGATACGAGGCTGGCGGGCATTCTCACCGCCGCCCGCGGGCTCATCGAGCGCACGCAGAACGAAGAGGGCGGCTGGCGCTACCTGCCGCAACGACGCGACGCCGATGTCTCCGTGACGGCCGCGATGCTCGTGGCGATGCGGGCCCTGCACGACAGTGGGTTCGAGGTCTCCGACGACTCGGTCGAGCGGGCCGGCGGCTTTTTGACGGAACTGCAGAACGAGGACGGCGGCTTCCGCTACCTCGCGGCGGCGGGCCCCAGCGGAACGCCGCGCACGGCCGCCGCGGTCTGCGCCCTGCTCGTCGCCGGCCGCGCCGATGGAGTGATCGAACGAGGATTCGCCTGGCTCGAAGGCCACCCGATCGTGCTCGGGTCCGCCGACGGCTACGCGCTCTACGGACTCTCGTACGAGGCCGCCGCCCGCTGGCGGTGGCAGGGCCGACACGCCGCGCGCAAGGCCGTCTGGGAATCCTGGCACGCCGCGACCGCCGCGCAGATCGTCGCGGCGCAGAACGAGGACGGCTCCTGGTCCGATCCTTCCTGCCCCGAGTACGGCACAGCGGCCGCGATCTCGATCCTCACGATCCCCGACGGCCTCGTGCCGCTCTTCCAGCCCGAGTCCGTCGGCATCGTGCCGGAGGCCCCGTGATCCCGACCATGAGCATGCCGTCGCGGCGACCGCATTCGTGGCTGCTCGTCGCGCTCACGGCGGTGATGGGGTGCTGCGATGCCCTCGGCCACGACGCGTCCGGTGCGCGGCGACTGGAACTGGCCGATCAGGTGCACGACGGCGTCGTGCCGCTGACGATCACGGCGGACCGATCCAACTGGCGCACGGAGCGGGGAGGCGACGGCCAGGCAGCCGCATTCGACGTGGCCACGTCTCACATCGTCCGCTGGGGCCGCTGCCCGCCATGGCCGGCGGGGCCGATCGTGCTGCTGGCCGACGGCGGCACGATCGCGGGCCGCATCGAATCGGCCGACGAGCGGACCGTCGTCGTGGCGTCGCCGACGCTCGGGCGGATCGCAGTGCCGGCCGCCGCCGTGCGTGGCTACCGCGCCAGCCCGGCCATCGGCCCCGCCTCACTGGCAACGACCCCAGCGCGGCACGAGCGGATGCAGCTGCTGCTCCTGGCCAACGACGACCGCGTGGCCGCACACCATCTCGAGTGGCTTCATGATGCGGTCACGGTCGACGTCGGCCCGCCGCAAGCGTCGGCCGAGGCGGCCCGGGCGACGGTGTCCATGCCGGCGGACGTAGTGCGGGCCATCGACTTCTGCCGGCCCGCCACCGCAGCCAGCGGGCCGAGGATCCTCGTGGCGACGATGGACGGGTCGCGCATCGCGATTGGTGCGCTCGAATCCGCCTCCTCCACGGACGGCATGCGGCGCGTGCGGCTCGCCGTGCGGCTGCCGGGAGGGGACGTCGTCGCCGAATGCGACGCCGATGACATCGTCGCCCTCGTGGTCGACGGCGGCCGCGCCACGTTCTTGGCGGGCCGCGAACCCGCCTCGTACGAGCAGACGGCCGCATTCGGACCGGCGTGGCCGCTGGCACGGGGCCATGCGGTCACGGGCGATTGGCCAGCGGTCCGCGGCACGACCGCGTTCACGGCTCTCGGCATTCACGCGCCGGCACGGGTCGGCTACCTGCTCGACGAACCGGTCATGCGGTTCGAATCGCTCGTGGCGATCGACGATTCGGCAGGGGAGGGGGGCAGCGCGATCGTGAGGCTGCTGGCGGGCGGAGGGGGTGCGGGGACGCGGGAAGTGTTTTGCTCGAGGCCGCTCCGAGGCGGAGAGGAGCCGCTGCGGATCCGCGTCGATTTCGCCGCCGCCACGGAGCTGGTTCTCGTCGTCGAGTCCGCCGACGCGGGCGATGTCCTCGACCGGACGCTCTGGCTCGATCCCGTCGCGGTGCGTCGGACCGCAGCCGGCGCCGACGCGGCCGAGTGAGCGTCGATGCCGCGCCGGTTGCCGAAACCGTACGGCGGCAGATAGGGTACCGCCGGCTGTTCGGCCTGCCCGCCGGCCGCCAAAGGAGGAACGCATCATGACGCCGACCGTGCACCGCGTTGCCTGCGTGGTCCTGCTGTGGGCCGGCGCCTGGAGCGGAGTGCCCGCACTCGGCCAGCAGCCGGTGCGGCCGATCCCGCCGCCGGGCATCGACGTGCCGGAACAGGATGCCCGGCAGCTCGCGGAAGGGATCCGTCAGCTCGGCGGGCAGATCGAGATCCTCCGCAAGAAGCTCAAGGGCAAGCCCCGCCACCTGGCGCTCCTGCCCGACGTCGAGATCTTCCACAAGTCGGCCGATTGGGCGGTGCGGCACCGCGAATTCTTCGATCCCAAGCAGATCGCCGTCGCCAAGGAGCACCTCCTCCGCGGCATGCAGCGAGCGCAGGAGTTGGCCGCCGGCAAGCCCTCGTGGATCAAGGCCACGGGGCTCGTCGTGCGAGGATACGTTTCGGCAATCGACGGCTCCGTCCAGCCCTACGGGCTCGAGGTTCCCGAGACCTGGAAGCCCGGGGAGAAGGGGGGCCGGCGGCTCGACTTCTGGATGCATGGCCGCGGCGAGAAGCTCAGCGAACTCGACTTCATCGAGCAGCGGCTGAAAAACAAGGGGGAGTTTCAGCCGCGGGACGCCTTCGTGGTGCACCTCTACGGACGCTACTGCTGCGCCAACAAGTTCGCGGGCGAGGTCGACCTCTTCGAAGCGCTAGCCCACGCTCGGGAGCACTATGCGATAGACCCGCGGAAGCTCGTCGTCCGCGGCTTCTCGATGGGGGGCGCGTCCTGCTGGCAGTTCGCCACGCACTTCGGATCGCTCTGGGCGGCCGCCGCACCGGGCGCCGGCTTCGCCGAATCGAAGGAGTTTCTCCGGCTTGGCACGAGCCCCGAGAAGCCGCTGCCCCCGGCCTGGGAGCAGACGCTGTGGCGGTGGTACGACGCGACCGTCTACGCCGGCAACCTCGCCAACGTGCCCACGATCGCCTACTCCGGCGAGACCGACGGCCAGAAGCAGGCGGCCGACATCATGCTCGCGTTCCTCGACCGGGAGGGGCTGACGGTACCGCACGTCATCGGTCCCCAGACTGGCCACAAGTACCATCCCGATTCGAAGCCCGAGATCGAAGCATTTCTCGCCAAGGCGGTGGCCGAGAGGGTGGCCGTGCCGGAGAAGATCCGTTTCACGACCTACACGCTCATCTATCCGAAGATGGGCTGGGTCGAGGCGGAGGGATTGGAGCGGCACTGGGAGCGGGCCGACGTCGTGGCCAGCCTCGTGGCGGACGGCATCGAGGCGACGACGAAGAACGTCACGGCGCTGTGCCTGCACGCCGCCGAACTGCCGCGGTTCGCGGCCGCCGAGAAGTTGCCGGTCACGATCGACGGCATGCGGCTCGACGTGCCGATCGAGGACGGCCGAGCGCGGCTGCACCGCGAGCAGGGCGGCTGGCGGGCCGGCGCCGCTCCCGCCACGGGGCTCCGCAAGCAGCCGGGGGTCTGCGGGCCGATCGACCATGCCTTCATGTCGCCGTTCCTGATGGTGCGGCCCACGGGCAAGCCGCTGCACGACAAGGTGGGGCGATGGGCGGAGGCGGAAGCGGCGCATGCCGCCGAATTCTGGCGGAAGGTGTTTCGCGGCGATGCTCCGGTGAAGGACGACAAGGCCGTCGGCGACGCCGACATCGAGCGGTGCAACCTCGTGCTCTGGGGCGATCCCGCGAGCAACGCCGTGCTCGGCCGCATCCTGCCGCAGCTACCGCTCGAATGGACGGCCTCGACGCTCCGCGTCGCAGGCGCCACCCACGATGCCGCCCACTGTGCGCCGGTGCTGATCTTCCCCAATCCGCTCAATCCGCGCCGCTACGTCGTGGTCAACAGCGGCGTGACGTTCCGCGAGGAGGCGCTGCTCAACAACGCCAACCAGATCCCGAAGCTGCCCGACTGGGCGGTCCTCGACCTCGACGTTCCGCCCGACGCGGTGCGGCCCGGCAAGGTGCTCGACGCCGGATTCTTCGACGAGCGGTGGGAACCGCCCCGGCCGTGACCGACGGACCGCGGAGCACTACGCCCCGTACTTGCCGAACCGCAGCGCGTGGGCCATCGCCAGGAGCATGAGGTGCTTCGCCGGAAACTGGCCGAAGCCGCCCCGCAAGCAGGCCCGCTCCGAGAACTCCTCGAGGCCGTCCGGCCGACAGGTGTCGGCCACGAGCAACGTCGGCACCGGATGCCAGCTGTGGCTCTTGAGCTTGCTCGGCGTGGAGTGGTCGCCCGTGACGATGAGCACGTCGGGCTTGAGCTTCTCGATCCGCGGGATCGCCCTGTCGAGTTCCTCGATCCGCTTCACCTTCTGGGCGAAGGCGCCGTCCTCGCCGGTGGAGTCGGTGTACTTGAAGTGCAGGAAGAAGAAGTCGTAGTGGTTCCAGCACTTCGCCAGCTCGTCGATCTGCTCGTCGAGCGACTGGGCCTTGCCCACGAGCGTCATGCCGGCGAGTTGGGCCAAGCCCTTGTACATCGGATAGACGGCGATCGCCGCCGCCCGCAGTCCGTAGAGGTCGAGGTAGCTGGGCAGCTGCGGCTTGGCGGCGAAGCCGCGGAGCACCATGCCGTTGGCCTTCTTCTCGTCGGCCAGGATCGTCCGGGCCTGCCGCACGAACTCCTTGGCGACCTCGGCGGTGCGCTGGGCCACCGGGGAGGCCGCGGCCGGATCGAGGGGCGCCACGCCGGTGGCCTGCGGATCGGTGTCGGCGACGGCCCCGTCGAGGCCCTTGCCGCGGAACACGACCACGAAGCGGTGCTCCTTCACCGGCCGCACGAACGTCTCCACCCCGGCGATCTTCACGGCCTGCAGCCGCTCGACGACCTGAAAGCTCTCCTCCGACGGGATGCGCCCGGCGCGGCGGTCGCTGATCAGCCCGGCGGAGTCGAGCGTGCAGAAATTGCCCCGCGCGGCGACGTCGTCGGGGCCGAGTTCGAAGCCGATCCCGGTGGCCTCGAGCGCGCCGCGGCCGATCTTGAAGGCGAGGGGGTCGTAGCCGAAGAGGCCGAGGTGGCCGGGGCCGGAGCCGGGCGTGATGCCGGGCAGCACCGGCACGCTCAGGCCGCTCGTGCCGCGGCGGGCCAGGGAGTCGAGGTTGGGGGTGCTGGCGGTCTCGAGCTCCGTCCTGCCACCCGGCTCCATCGGCAGGCCGCCAAGTCCGTCGGCGACGAGCATCACGATCTTCGAGCCGTTCTTCTCGACCAACTCCCGCACCAGGTCATGCTCTGTCACGATTGGCAACTCCTCGGGGTGAGACAAGGTTTTCGGCCGTTTCCCCGCCGCCTGCAAGAGGAGCGACCCGTTCGCGGGATGGATCACCCGCCGGCCGTCGGGCCGGGGCTGGCGTCCACGGCCCGCCGCAGCGCATACCGCGTCGCCACGTGCAGCAGGAAGCCGACGGGACCGGCGAGGAAGGTGAGCACGAGCGCCAGCGAACGGAGCGGCCATGGAATCCCCAGCCGGACGGCGTCCCGGGCGATCCACGCCCCCACGACCATGTCGAAGACGAGATAGTGCGCCCAGGCCGCGGCGAAGACCCAATCGTCGGTGAACACTCCGCGCAGGCCCGCGATCGTCGTCACGTCTCCCGGCGGCGGACCGTTCTCGCAGAGCTTCCAGCCGATCACGACGGCATAGCCGGCGGCCAAGAGCCCGGGCACGACCACCGCGCAGAGCACGTGGGAGACGAGCCTCCTGCCCGGCGCGGCGACCAGCGCGATCCAGGCCGCGAGTGCGACGGTATTGGTGATCTGAAAAAACTGCTGGGCCATCGCGGCATCCATTACATTTCGAGTCCTGGACCACACCGGCTCACAGGCCCGGAAGCCGACAGGGCCGATCTCGTGCGGTGGCCCGGTCGCGCCCCGCAAAGCCTACCGGCTGGCCGCCCACCCGACACCCTCCGCCCCGCGCCGATGAGCGTCATCCGCCCCAAACCTCCCGAGGATCCGCTCGAGTTTTCCCTGGCGGCGCTTCGTGCGGCGTCCGGCGACGACGCGACGGCCCTCGCGCCCTCCGACGCCGAGCTCGAGCGGGCCCGGGACGCCGCCGTGGAGGAGACACTCGTGCAGCTGCCCGACAGGCTGCTGGCCGACTACAACGGCACGGCCACGGGCCGCACGCGGGGGACGAGCGAGCTCTACGCCGTGCTCCAGGAAGCGCGGCGGATCCGCGATGCGGTCGACCGTGTCGTCGTGCTCGGCGACGCACACTCGACGCAGGCCGCCCGCGCGGTCTTCGACTGCTGCTGCCATCCCTTCCACAACGAGCTCTCCCGCGGCGAGCGCGGCGGCCGGCCGAGGCTGTCCTTCGTCGGCCATGCCGCCGACGGCGACCTGCTGCAGGGGATCGTCGACCTCGTGGCCCCGGCAGGGGCCCTTCGCGGTGCCGACCTGCTCGACCAGTGGGCGATCGTGCTCTGCGAGACTGCTCCGAGGCCGGCGGTGGACGTCCTGCTGCCGCTCCTGCTTCGCAGCGTCGGCGGCGATCGGGCGCGACTGGCGGACCGTGTCGTGCCGGTCGCCAGCACGGAAGGCGGAGCAACCGATCTGGCCACGGCCATCGGCTGTCGGCGGGTCTTCTCGCTCCCCGATGGCCGCGCCGGATGCCACGGTCCGCTTACGGCCGCGGTCCTGCTGCCCGCCGCCATCGCCGGCGTCGACGTGGTGCGGCTGCTGCAGGGGGCGGCGGCGATGAACACGCGGTTCAGGGAGGCGGCGGCCGTCCTCAATCCCGTGCTCCAGCTTGCGGCCGCTGCACGGCTTGCGGCCCGGCGGGATGCCGCCACGCCGCGGCTCTGCTCCGCGGACGCCGAACGGCTCCAGGGCCTCGTGCGGTGGCACGACCAACTCCGCGCGCCGACCGCTGGAGCGGCGGCACCCACGCGGCCCGCGGCTATCGTCCGACTGCTCGCGGGCGAGCCGCGGCGGGATCCGCTGTCCGCCGTGCCGCCCGGGCCGTCGGCGGCTGCCGCCGAGGGGCTCGACCAGATCCTGTGCCGCCGAGACGGGCCGTTGGCCGCGCCGGCCGCGGCCGCGGAACCACCGCCGACCGCCCCCTTCATCAGACTCCCCCGCATCGACGAGCACGCCATCGGCCAGCTGCTGCAGCTGCTGCTGCTGGCGACCGCCGTGGACGCGCGGCTCGCAGGCTGACCGGCGGCGGGTATATTTCGCCTCACACGAGGACGCCACCAGAGACGAGGAGCCCCCGATGCCGATCACGCTCACCTGGACCGGCCACGCCACGTGGCTC
>Ga0075471_10003469_pt1 | contig 10244 bp, 13 predicted proteins | sample DEB19_08_DNA_2_FD_74787 | JGI IMG/M metagenome (GOLD analysis project Ga0075471, IMG submission 74787) | Aqueous microbial communities from the Delaware River and Bay under freshwater to marine salinity gradient to study organic matter... | ecosystem: Environmental > Aquatic > Marine > Coastal ... | reverse complement strand
CATCGTTGGCGGCTTCGACGTACTCGAGGACCATCTCGGCGATGGCGATGGGGGTCGGAGCGGACATCGCCTTGGCGATGCACTCTTCGGCGGCCTTCCACGCCTTCATCGGCTCCAGCTTGTCCGCGCCGAAGTGACCCGCGATGAGCTCGGCCAGGTCGTCGATCTCCTCGAGACGGCCCTTGTACAGGCGCTCGAACAGGAGGTGGTCGCCGTAGAACGGCTGGCCCTTGGCCTGCCAGTGCAGGGTCCAGTAGAGGTGGTGCGCCGCCCGAAGGGAGGCCCAGAGCTGGAGCATGGCGGCGAGTTGCGGATTCATCGTGAGCCTCCCGACGCCGCAAGCGTATCATGTCGGTCGGCAAAAACAAGACGCCCGCCCTGGCGTGAACCAGGACGGGCCGAGCTTACGGTCTCGCCGAGCTTGAACTGCAAGGAGTCCTTGCAGGCCGGGTCTACGGTCCCCTCGTCAGGGGCAGATCAGCGAGCGATGTTCGCGGAGGGCGGGGGCGGGAGACGGAGACCGCCCGCCGGGACCGGGGCCACCGAGACAGCCGCGGGGGCCGGGGTCACAGCCGACGGAACGGCGGGAGCCGCCGCGAGGTTGCTGCCGCCAGCCACGGCGCCACGCGTCACGACCGTGGGCTTCGCGCCGGAGGCCACAGCCGCCTCGAACGCCGCCTTGGTCATGAACTTGTTGATCGTGGCGTAGCTGCCCTGGACGCCCTGCTGGCCGGGGACGAACTCGACGTACGCCTTGCGGCCGCCGTTCTGCGCGGTGAGGAACCACGCCTCGTTGATGTCGCCGCCCTCGATCTCCTCGCTGCTGAAGCCGAGGCTCAGGAGGATGGTCTTGATGGCGCCGAGACGGCCGCGGAGCGACTTCTCGGGGAGACCCTGCACCGGGAGGTGGAGGAAGTCGAACATCTTGAAGCCGTTGTCGAACTGGACGTGGAGGCGACGCGCGTCGGCCTTGTCGCCCTGCTTGTGCTCGAGCTCGGTGATCGAGACCGAGTAGTAGCCGGCCTCGGGAGCGGAGGCGCCGAGGGCAGCAACGCCCTTGAAGAGAGAACCGTTGATGGAGAAGGACATGGAGTTGGCTCCTGGCTGATTGACGTTGATGGTGGGGGTGGTTGACGTGAACGACTAGCTGATGGAGGGCGGCGGGGGCAAAGCCACGCTGCTCTTCACTGGCTCGTCCTTCTGCCCAAGGTCGAAGAGGTTCCTCGCCTTGCGCTTCAGGAGAGTAGCGCGGGCAATACCATCCTGGCAAGCCCAGCGGAGATGAATCTGCTCAACTTTCTTGTGAGCGTCTGCGATCTGCTTGATAGCTTCGGGGACGGAAACCCCCTCAACCAGCTTGGCGGCGAGCTCGTCGGCGACGTCGTCCTGCCACTCGAGACCTGCGACGCGCGCGAGCTTGTAGCCGCCCGCCGAGGCCCGCAGGATCTCGCGGAGGTTGCCGGGGGTCTTCGTCCAGCACACGCCCGTGCGGTCGCCCGTCACCCAGTCGGGCGACGTGGGGTCGCAGAAGTAGGTGCCCGGGAACCAGGGGTCGGGGTAGGTCGGGTCGACCTGGGCGCGGACGTTGATGTCGCACCAGCTCGGGAGCGTCTCCGTCTGGTTGCGGCTCGGGACGTTGGGGCCGCCAGGGCAGTAGACGCCCTCGGCGTTGGTGCCGGGGAGTCGTTCGTGGAACGTGAAGGCCAGGTGGACGCCCATGTGCCGGGCCATGCCCGACAGCACCAGCAGGTACTTGTTGAGCTGCTGGTAGGCGTAGAACTTGTCCTTCTTCCCCGACTTGCCGAGCGGGGCCTCGTCGTGCCACGCGAGCATCGAGCGGTCGCAGATGTGGCTCGCGTCGTCGATGATGATGGCGCCGTACTGCGCGGCCAGGCCGCTCCGCACGACGTGGTCGAGCAGCGGCACCAGCTCCTGGAGCGTCTGCGGGGGCGTCGGGTAGACGCTGGGGGTGAAGCCCAGCTCGTTCTGGGCGACGAGCGTCAGCGCGCTCGGCACGCCGAAGCAGAGGGCGGTGGGGAAAGCCGCCAGCATGTCGCTGGTCTTCTTCTTCTTCGGCTTCCCGTAGACCGTGACCATGATGGTCGGGTTCTCGGTATCAGACATGGGGCATCCATGAGGCAGGGGGGTGTACCGCTGCGTGAGCCTCATCCGCAGCGCCTTGTCCCTTAGTGGGACTCCCGGGGACCGACAAGGGGTCCCCGGAGAAGAATCACTCGAGCAGCGCCGCGCCTGGGCCGGCAGCACAGAGGTTCAGTGCGGAGCACGCGCCGTACCGCCCGTAGCAGGAGAGCTCGTTCTGGGCCTTGGGCCACTCCCAGGGGTCCGTCGTCAGGTCGAGCTGGGCGATGGCGTGCTCGGCCATCCAGAGCTGCCGGGCGAACTGCGCGTCGCGGTGGGGCGTCGCCGGGACCGCCACGCGCGCGACCCGGTACGGGCTCATGGACTGCACCAGGTTGAGCCACACGCCGCCGAACTGCTCGCCGTAGAGCTGCTGGCCCATGATGCGGAACGCCGCGAACCCGCCGTCGATGGCGTAGCCCGTCGCGCTCGAGTTCGCGTTGACGTTCGCCTGGTGCTTATGGTCCCAGACGTAGTAGCGCCCTGCGCGATCCCGTGTTACGAGGTCGATGCGGCGGGTGAGCGTGATTGCCGTTCCGTGGTCGGGGTGTCCCGGCGCGGCCAGTGGCGTGACGTCAATCTCGACTCCGTCCAGCGCGTACCACCCGCCGCCCCGTTCTTCGGCAACCCACAGACCCCAGGCTCCAGCCTTCACTCCGATGACGGCTGTGACGGGCGCCTCGACCGCGATGACATCACCGGGAGGCTCGGGGTACTTCGCGACGTAGCGACGGAACACCTCGATCATGTTCTCGAGGTGCTCATGGCCGCCGTACTTGTCACACCAGGCAGCCGCCGCGTCCTCGGGGTCCATGAACAGCGAGGGGTCGCGCACGACCATCGTGTCGACCACGACGCCCTCGGGGAGCCGGGCGCCCCAGATGGCGTGCTGGTGCGCCTGGAGCGTGTGGCCGATGCTGCCCTTCGTCAGCGCGCTGATGGGCGGCCCGACGTCGGGGAAGTGACCATTTTCGTCAGCCATCAGGTCCTTGCGGTACTGGTAGGCGAAGAGCTGGGGGCACTTGAAGTAGTTGCCGACGCGGCTCCAGCCGCGGCTCGACTTGCCTGCGTCGATGAGGATCTTGTTCATTCTTCGTCCAGGATGATGAGTTTGGAGACGACGTCGTCCATGAGGGCCTCGCGGTCCTCCATGCCGAGCAGCTTGTCGCCCATGCCGCGCAGCTCGTCTGCCGCCAGAAACGACTCGATGGGGCCGAACTTGTCGGTCAGGATCTCGACGACCCGCTCGTCGTAGGTGTTGGCGGCCACGACGACCTTCAGCAAGGTAGCCCGCCCGCCGTGCCTGTCGAACCGGCCGCGCCACTGCACGAAGTCGCCCGGCTTCCAGGGCAGCATGGCGAAGATGGCGAGGTCCGCAGTCTGCATGCCGTCGACCGCCACGCCGAACGCCTGCCCCGTCGCCACCAGGCAGCAGGGGCCGCTGCTGTCGCGGAAGGTGTCCATGATGTCGTTGCGCTCATGCTCGCTCACGCCACCGTGGCCGACCCACACGACCGCGCCGCGGCACGCCTCGTCGCCGGAGGTGACGGCCTTCCGGATGGCCTCGCCCCAGATCTCGGCCTCGCGCCGGCGGGCCGTGAACACGACGACCTTGCCGCCGCCCTTCAGTCCCTCGACGGCTTCGTTCACGACGTACCCACGCTTCCTGGAGCACGCTTCGGACAGCCGGGCTTCAATGAGCTGCTCCTGCGCGGGGACGTCGTCGTTCCGGCCGTGCATCTGCTTCACCAGCTTCGCGATGGCCTGGGCGTAGGTGGTCTGGTCGTCGAAGCGGTCGGCCTTCCCCTGCTCGCTCACGGGCAGGTAGACGACCTGCACGCGCGTCGGGGGCAGGCTCGAGTGGCTCTCGGTGTACGGCACCTCATGCGCGAAGAAGGAGCAGCGCGCCCGGAGCTCGTCGAGGTTGGAGCTGCCCTTGTCATCGAGGCCCCCGTAGAGGTTGGCCTGGGCGTCGCAGTACCTCTGAGCGAAGCGGCGGTAGCTGTGCGCGAAGCCGCCCGGTGCGAGCAGGTCGAGCTGTGCCCAAAGTCGTCGCGGACGGCCGTCGTCGAGCGGCGTCGCCGTGAGCCCGATGCGGAGCACAAGGCTGTCCATGCGGCTGGCCTCCATGATGGCCACGGCCCACGCGTCCTTGTCGCCCGTGGCCGTCTGCCGCGCCTGGAACGACACGCCGCCGTCCGTCTGCTGCACGGCCTTCCAGCGCTTCGACTGCCCGTGGATGTGCAGCTCGTCGAGGATGAGGACGCTCGGCGTCTGGGACTGCACGAAGCCCAGCCAGTCGACCAGGGCCTCGGCCCCGACGATGATGAACTTTCGCTGGCCCGTCGAGGCGCAGTGGTCGAGGTACTGCTCCCACGTCATGTCCTTCGCGCGGCGCTCGCCCTCGGGCAGCAGCCGGAACGGGAGGATGTTCGTGTACTGCTGCACCTGGCTCCACCAGACGTGGCGGGCCTTGGCCGGGCACACGACGACGACGGTGCCCTGCCGGGTCAGCGCGTCGATGAGGGCGCCCACGGTCTTGCCCGCGCCGCACGGCCAGATGTTCAACACCCAGGGGCGCGTGGAGGCCCACGCAGCGCTGCGCTTCTGGTAGGGCGTGGACATCTGCGCGACGTAGGGCTTCAGCTCTCCCCGCGCGACCTCCGCGGCGATGGTCTGCACGCCGACCGTCTCCAGGGCCGTGAGCGTCTCGGGGTCCTCGGGCCAGGTGCCGATGCCGTCGGTGTGGCGCCCCTCGCCCGTGAACGGGATGCCGTAGCAGTTGAGGTAGTACTCGACGATCCAGGCCGCGTGCAGCGGGACGTAGAGCTCGTAGTGCCCGACGCTGGGGGGCAGTGCGTCCTTCCCGATGCGGAAGCGGCGCCGCCCCTGGAACGCCCAGGCGAGGACGCCGGGCACCGCGCCTTCGAGGAGGCCGAGAGCCTCGGCGACGTCGGGGGCGCGCGTCGTGAAGATGAAGTGCGGCTGCTGCCACATGACGGACATGGACATGTCGGGGCTCCTGCCGGGAGAATAACGAGCGGTTTCCACGGCGTCAAGGTTGACACGGTGGAACGAACCAGGTAATCTGCCGGGGGAGGGTTCACACCATGACCGAAACCGCGACCGACGAGTTCGTCGTCTTCATCGAGCGACATCGCAACGTCAGACACTGGTCGCGCGCCGAACTCGCGCGACGCGCAGGCATCACACAACCAGAGATCAGCCGAGCCATGAGCGGCGTTCGCATGCCCACGATGCGCCACGTCCGCGGCTTCGCAGCCGCCTTCTCCAACGCCCCCACGGGGCACGCGGAGCCAGCCGACTACGCCCAGTGGATCTCTGTCCTCGTCGACCTAGCCGACCGTTCCCGCCGCAACACCCGAGCCGCCAAGGAGACCAAGACCCCATGACCCCCAAGCTCTACGCCACCTTCGACCACCAGATCGAGCTCGCTGTCGACGCGCTTCACGTCAACCCGCAGCTTCGCAACCAGGAGCTGAGCGAGATCGTCCGCGCCAAGCTGCTCGCCGAGGGCTGCGCCGCACCGAAGGGCCTGAACGGCCACGTCATCGCCCGTGCCCGCGCCAAGGCGGGTGTGCCGTCGCGCAACGGTCGCCCCGTCGGGTCGAAGAACAAGAAGACCCTCGAGCGCCAGGCAGCGGCCGAGACCGCCATGAAGGCCATCGAGGCTGAGACCACCCGGTCCCTGAACGCCGCCCTGGCGGGCATCCCGAGCCGCCCCTCGACGGGGATCTTCACGGGCACCGAGGTCATCAGCATGCGCCGCGGCCCCGTGCCGCCCACGCTGACCGAGCTGCTCCAGCCCGTCGCCAAGCTCATGCGCGAGCGCGGCATCTCCCGCATCGAGCTCGATGCCGAGGGTCTCCGCATCGAGCGCACCATCTCCGAAAGCGTGGTGCTCTGATGGCGCTCAACGAGAAGCTCGACACCCTCATCCCGGGCGCCCTGCTCATGGAGCCGCGCGAGGTCTACGATGATGCGGTCCTGGGCATGACCTTCGACGGTCGCGCCATCTATGACCAGGAGCACGTCATCCGCTGCACCATGAACGCAGACGGGATGTCGTTCGAGGATGCCGTGGAGTGGCATGAGTTCAACACGTTCTGCGCCTACATGGGGCCGAAGACCCCGCTCTACGTCCAGCTCGACTTCAAGGTCGACGTGGACGACGAGTTCGCTGGACTCGACGACGAGGACTGCAACGGCGAGGAATAGGCGCGTGACCCCGACGACCCAGCACCATGCTGGCGTCGCCGGGGCCACGGTCCCAGCCGATTTCCCCGGCGAGACTTCCTATCTCAGTACTTCTTCGGCTTGTAGTCCTTGCCGTCGAAGATGAGAGACTCGCCACACCGCTTGGGGTCACGGTATGGCGCACCCAGGCTGATGTGGACCCAGGACTTGCCGGGGGGCTTCTCCAGGATGCACTGACCGAACTTGATGCCCGACTCGGTCACGATCCACTTGTGCAGCTCCTCGTCGGAGACACCGCAGCCGATGTCCGCGGCTTCGCCAACCAGGTGTTGGCTGGTCTTTGAGCCCCCTGCCCGAGCGTTCACAGAGGGGCCCCTGAAGGCGCTCGTCACGGAGATCGGGCCGAACTTTGCACGGACGACCTCGAGCATCGCAGCGAGGTCCGTCAGCGCCTTCATGTACGCCTTGGCCTCCTCGCGGTTCTTCGCCTGGAGGTCCTTCTGGCCGGTGCGGGTGAGCTCGTCGAACGTGAAGTGCGGGGACAGGTTCACTTGCCACCTCCTGCGGCGGGCTTGACGCCGATGCGCTTCAGCGCGCTCTCAACCTTGGCGACACGCTTCAGCAGCTCTTCGCCGTCGAAGTCGTCGGGCAACGCGACGGAGCCCTTCTCCATCTTTCCCAGGCGAGCCTCGAGCGCCGCGACCTTCGCCTCGGTCTCGACCTGCTTGGCCGCACAGGGCGGCGGCTGGGCGCCGTTAAGCCCCTGGGCCTGCGCCTGGAGCTCGAGCTCCTTCATCTTCTGCTCATGTTTCTGCTCGGACATCTTCGTCCAGAACTTCCAGCCTGCACCGCCGCCGACGACGGCGAGGATGGCGAGGCCGAAGGCGAGCATCGGGTTGGCCTGGGCGACAGCCATCGGGTCGAAGCCCGCGGAGGCCGGCTCGGCGACCGTCGCAGCGTGCGTCTCGACCTTGGCGCCGTCGTCGACAACCTGCTCCACAACCGCCTCTTTTTCGGGGGTCGGTTGCACAGTCGTCTCAGCCGGGATAGTCGAAGAGGCAGACGGGGCCGCGCTTGTTGTAGTTTCGGATGGTTCCATCTTCTTGTGTTCCTTGCGCTTGCGCGCCTTGGTGTGGTGTCGTGGCTTCGCGGCGGGTTCCGCGACGCCGAACGACAGGATGGCTCCTTCGGGAATGTTGCAGCCACGGAGGCGCTCCGCGGCGCCAGGACCGATCCAGATGCGTCCGTCCTGGTCGAGCTCGCAGTCGGGCCTTGATGGCTCCGGCTCGTCGGGGTCCACCTAGACGTCCTCGACCCAGACAACCGTCGCGCTGACGTCGGTGGCGTTGACGCTGGTGGCCGTGATGGTCAGCGTGTCGCCGGCCTGCATGAACAGCGCCAGGTCGGTCACCGACTCGGTGACGTTGCCCGTCTTCGCGACCGAGAACGCGTAGACCTGGGTGCCGCCCGTGACCGCGGTCGCCGCGGAGTCGTAGTCGGCCGCAGAGGTCGTGGCGTTCACGCGCTGGAACTGCGGCGCGGTCAGGACACCGTTCTTGTAGACCTTGACGTCCACCGTCTTGGTGCCGTCGGCTGCCAGGCTGAAGCGGTCGATCTGGAGCTGCGCCGACGAGCGTCGATTGATGTAGGTCGTGCTCGCACGCAGGGACAGCACGGGGGTCTCGACGCCCGCCGAGCAGGTCTTCGTCCCTGTCACGCCGAACTGCGCGCCCAGGAAGGTGACCTGCCCCTCGACGAACGCGCCGCCGCTCGCCCCACGCGACTCCCGCGACGTGCCCGTCCCGGTGTTCCGGCTCTCCCACGCGAGGAAGAGGTTGGGGTTCCGTAGGTTCGTGCTTGTGCGCGTGTTCGCGTTCCGCACCACATGGACGAGCTGGGGGCGGCCCGTGAAGCTGTCGACGACGTAGAAGAACGCGTCGCCGTAGCCCAGGTACTGGAACTGCACTCCGAACACGTTGCCCTTCGTCCAGTCGGCCGTCATGCCCGTGGGACCCGTGCCGTCCATGCGGTCGGTGTTCCAGGTCGTCTGCGCGATGAACTGCTCGGTCGGGGCCACGCCCGTCGTCACGATGGCGAACGCGCCCACCGCGCCGCTCGTCCCAGGAGCGAACGTCGAGGCCCCCGCAGGCCCGGCCGTGCGCCGCACGAAGTAGACGACGTTGCCGACCGCCGCGGCGTCCCAGCCGCCCGCCGCCTGGGAGTAGTTGGCCGCTGCGATCTCAGCCGCCGTCACGGCGGTGTTCGCGCCGTTGGTGACGGGCACCACGACCGGAGTCCCCCCATCCAGGGTCACCGTGACGTTCGTCGCCGACGACGCCTTGGTGGTGATGGTCAGGGTCTGGACCTCACAGGTCGCTGCCTCGGTGTAGAGGATGCCGAACGTCGTGCCGTTGTAGCCAAACTGGTAGCCTGCCTCGACGTTGTACAGCCCGGCGGTGCGCCGGTTGCCCGCGAACCCGCCGCCGATGAACCTGGCGGTCCACTTCGCCATCGTGGATTGACCCGCCCGGTACTTCGCGACCTTCTTCGAGATCAAGCGAGCGTACCCATCGGTCGAGGTTCCGCTGACCAGAACCACCTCGCCGTTGTCGACCGTGACGCTGGCCCCGGTGCCGTAGGTCTGGGACGTGACCAGGAGCGGGTTCAGGTTGTAGATGAACGCGACCTGGGAGGTCGGCTCAGGGGAGACGACTTCGACCTCCCCAAACCCGCTCAGCGGGCCGTCAATCGAAACGGACGGGAGGCCGCTGACGGCGGGGTAGACCTGGCGCATGGGCTAGTCTGCCATGTCGCGCGCGACGTGCATCGAGAGGCTGCCGAGACGGATGAGGAGCTCGCGGGTCTCGGCCTTGTCCAGGCGCTTGCGCCCGTCGGCCCCAGGCTTCAGCGCCTTGGTGATGAACTCGACGAGCTGCTCGGCCTCAACGGCGAGGGCGATGGCTTCGACGGCGTCGATGGGCATGGGACCTCCTAGGCGACGATCTTCTTCTTGATGGCGTGGATGTCGGTCTCGACCCTGTCGAGCCTGGCGTCGAGCTGGCTCAGCGTGGCCTCGAAGGTCTTGCGGTCTTGCTCATGGGCTTCGACAGTTTTCTCGAGCGCCGTCACCATGTCCTTCAGACCCTTGGACTGCGAGTCCAGGTAGGACTTCATCATGGGCACGATCTGCTTGGCGAGCCAGATGAGGATGGCAACTGCCAGGGCAAGCGCGCCGAACGGGCCTGTAAGCGCCGCGATGAGCTGTTCCATCCCGCCTCCTTCGCCGGCCCTAACCGACCAGCTTGAACCTGGCGAGGTCGTCGCCGCCGGCATCCTCAAGTTCGCAGAAGTCTTCATCCCACTGCACGACCGTCACGGCCGGGTAGCTCGGAAGACGGTCGATACCGGTCCCCGCCGGGAGACGCGCGGTGGCAGTCGCTGGGCACTGCGCGACGTAAGCCTCGATCTGTTCGGTGTAGGTCATGCGCCCTCAGTACTTCAACAGGATGCAGTCGCCGGTCGTCGTCGTACTCGGGGCCAAGGCGTACCCCACCGTCGCGCCGGCGTTGCTCACGATCTGGTTGCGGAGCATCCCGCGCACGAATGTCTTCTCGCGAAGCCGCCCACCATACGCCACCGTCGACGCAATGGGGATGGGAATACCGACGAGCTCCCCCGCCGCGTTCGTCATCTCCGAGATCGTAGGCGTGGCGGTGAACCACATGCGCCGTGCGGCATCCGTGGTGTTCGTGCCCTGGCGCTTCAGATACGTGTGCGAGACGTTACCGGCGGCGGCGTTGTGGGTGAAGATGTTACCCGCCGTGGCATTAGCCAGGTACGTCGTTGGTGCGGTCGTACCGCTCGTCCAGAGGCCGTAACGACGCCCG
>Ga0075471_10003468_pt1 | contig 10245 bp, 7 predicted proteins | sample DEB19_08_DNA_2_FD_74787 | JGI IMG/M metagenome (GOLD analysis project Ga0075471, IMG submission 74787) | Aqueous microbial communities from the Delaware River and Bay under freshwater to marine salinity gradient to study organic matter... | ecosystem: Environmental > Aquatic > Marine > Coastal ... | reverse complement strand
GACCGGCGGCAGGCAGCCCGAGAGGTACTTCTCGGTCCCCGCGACGGTGCCCTTCTCCGGCGCACCCGCGTAGATCCAAAGCCGCAGCAACTCGAGCTCGTCCTCGGAGAGCGCGCCCGCGTTGAGCGGCATCGGTGCCCCGACGATCTGCGCCGAGCCGGGGCGCGTCTTCGCGAGCACCTTGAGCCACAGCCAGCTGCGCTCCTTGTCGCCGGGGCGCACGCGCTCCATGCCGCTCTTCTCGAGCGAAGGAGCGCCGACCAGGTTGCGCCAGGCGACGTCGGGCGACAGGTCGAGTCCGCCCGCGGCGGCGCTGCCGTGGCAGGCCTGCTCCGCGCAGCCATGGCGCTCGATGATCGCCTGCTGGATCCCGGCGAAGGTCCCGTCGAGTGCGGGGCCGTCGGTGCAGGTCGGGTCCCCGCCGCCCTGGCGGGGCAGCGCTCCGTCGGACCCGCCGCCGCACGCGGCGACGAGCAACGCGAGCAGCAAGGCCGCGGGGGCGGCGACGAGCGCGCGGTGTCGGGTGATCGGGATCGGGTTCGAATCCGGCATGGGGCCCTCGAGGTGCCTCCCGCCCGGGGCGGTCCGCCGACGGCGTCCGCGGAAGGCGGACGGGACGGGCGAGGGCACGCGACCCGTCCCGGCTACCTCGCCGTTCCACGAGCGGTCAAGACGCGGTCCCCGCGCGGGGGCGGATTGCGGCACGTCGGGTCGCCGCTATAGGCGAGCCCGTGGCCAGTCCAGTCGACGAGCTCCCCGGGAGCGCACTCGCGACCCCTGCGGGCGAGCCCCCCGGAGCCGCTCCCCGGCGCGTCTTCCTCGAGACCTACGGCTGCCAGATGAACGTCGCCGACTCCGAGCTCGTCCGCGGGCTGCTCGCCCGCGAGGGCTGGGTCGTCGTGCCGGATCCGGCCGAGGCGGACGCGATCCTGGTCAACACCTGCGCGATCCGCGAGAACGCCGAGGAGCGGGTGCTCGGTCGCTTCACGCAACTCCTGCAGCACAAGCAGGCGCGCCCCGGCGTGCAGCTCGGGCTCCTCGGCTGCGTCGCGACGCACCAGCGCGAGCGCCTGCTCGAGCGGGCTCCGTGGATCGACCTGATCGTCGGGCCCGACGGCTACCGCGACCTGCCGGTGCTCCTGCGCGGAGGCACCGATCCGCGCATCGAGGTGCGGCTCGACCGCGACGAGACCTACGCCGACCTCGCCCCCGATCTCGCTCCCGGCCCGCGCGCGTTCCTCACCGTGATGCGCGGATGCGACAAGTTCTGCACCTTCTGCGTCGTGCCGTTCACGCGCGGCCGCGAGCGCAGTCTACCGGCGGAGGCGGTTCTCGAACAGGTCCGGTCGGCGGTCGGCGAGGGCAAGCGCGAGGTCGTGCTGCTCGGCCAGACCGTGAACGCATGGCGGCACGACGGGCTCGACTTCGGCGACCTGCTCCGGCGGGTCGCGCGCGTCCCGGGAGTCGAGCGCATCCGCTTCACCTCGCCGCACCCCTCGGACGTCGGCGAGTCGATGATCGACGCGATGGCGGGCGAGGAGAAGGTGATGCCGTGGCTTCATCTTCCGTTGCAGTCGGCGTCCGACGCGGTGCTGGCCGCGATGCAGCGCGGCTACGGCCTCGACGAGTACCGCCGCCTGCTCGAACGGATCCGCGCGCGCGTCCCCGGGATCGCCGTCTCGACCGACGTGATCGTCGGGTTCCCCGGCGAGGGCGAGGTCGACTTCGAGGCGACCGAGAGTTTCCTGCGCGAGGCGCGCTACGACTTCGCCTACCTGTTCAAGTACTCGGCCCGCGAAGGCACGCGCGCCTGGAAGATCGAGGAGACGGTCGACGAGGCGGAGAAGGGCCGCAGGCTCGAACGCCTGATCGCGCTGCAGGAGGCGATCTCGCTCGAACGCCACCGCGAGCAGGTGGGTCGCGAGGTCGAGGTGCTGGTGGAGGGCCCGTCGAAGCGCCCGCCGGGACACGTCCACGGCAAGACGCGGGACTTCAAGACCGCCGTGCTTCCCGGCGACGGGATCGAACCCGGCGCGCTCGTGCTCGCGCGCGTCGAGGACGCGACCGCGCACACGCTGCTCGCGGTGCCGGCCGCCACCGCGGGCCTCGGCGCCTCGGCCCTCGGTCGATCGAAGTCGGAGCCCCGGGATCCCGGGCGCTCGGACGGCGCGACGCCACGCTGACGAAGACGTGTCCGCTCCCGCCCGGGGGGCGGGACGTCACCGGGTCCCGAGCCTTGCGGCCGTCAGGCGTCTCGTCCGTTCGCGGCAGTCGGCGCCGCACTCCGGGAAGAGCTCGACGAAACGCGCCTCCGCGACGCAGTGTTCGCGCAACGCCGGCGGCGGGTCGGTGCAGCCCTCGAGCAGCGAGGCCCACTCCTTCCGGAACGCCGCCGACCGCTCCTCGGGAGGCATCGCGCGAAGGGCCCGTCGATCCTCGCCCGACTGCCAGATCGCGACCGCCCCGACCGCGAGGACGATGAGAGCGAGGCTCACGCGGCCTGCGAGCGAGCCGACGTCGTTGCGGTCCTCCGCATGCGACGGGCGGACCGGCCGGGGTGCCTCGGCTGGGTGCGACACGTCAGGCCTTCGCGCCGGCGTCGCCCGCCGCCTCGGCGGCCGCGAGGAACGCGTCGAGCCGCGCGTTGAAGCCCGCCACGTCCTGCGCGAACGGCTGGTGGCCCAGCCCCGGCAGGATGACGAGCTCGGAGCCCGCGAGCGCGCGGTGGGCCTTCACCGATCCGCCGACCCCGATCCAGTCCTTCTCGCCGACGACCACGAGTGCGGGCACGCGCACGGCGGCGAGCTTCGGCGTGAGCGGCTCGGGAAACAGCGTCGCGATGGCGCGGCACCCGCGCGCGAAGCCCTGCGGGTCGCCCATCTTCGACTCGTCGGGCAGGCGCCGGGCACCCATCGCGGTGAGCGCCGCCGCCATGCCCTCGTTCTCCGCGATCCCGGCCCAGCGCAGGTAGAACTCGTTGGCGGCCTTCTCGTTGCACTCGGGCGCGGTCGCGACCAGGCACAGGCTGCGCACGAGGTCGGGGCGGTCGAGGACGAGCCGGCTCGCGACCACGCCTCCCGCGGAGTGCCCGACGAAGTGCGCGCGCTCCACGCCGAGCCGCGCGAGCAGGCGCGCCACGTCATCGGCGAGGTCGGCGATCGCCCAGGGGCCGGGCGGCGTGGCCGAGCCGCCGTGCCCGCGCATGTCGGGGCGAATGCAGCGATGGCGGCCGCGCAGGTGCTCCGCCTGCGCGGCGAAGGTGTCGAGGTCGGCCGCGAGACCGTGCAGGAAGACCACCGCGGGGCCGCTGCCTTCGTCCACGAAGCGGACCCGCAGGCCGTCGAGATCGACGATCGATTCCAAGCTGCCTCCTCCGCCCCTCGGGCGCCCACGGTCCTTAGACGACCGCGCGGTCGCGCCGCCAGCCCGGGCGCTGCGGCCGCGCGGTCCCGGTCGCGGATTGCGCGGGTCGGGGGAATCGGCCTAGGCTCGGAGCCGTGACGACGGCACGTTCGAGCCGGCTCGGTGCGGCCCTGGCCGCCTGCGCGGCGATCCTCGCCGCGTCGTTCGCCGCGGCCGACCAGACCGGCGGCGGCAGCCTCCGGGGCCGTGGTCCCGGCTGTCCGGACCACCAGGCCTGCTTCGAGGGATTCGCCGCGAAGCAGCGCGGCGTGAAGACCATCGTCTCGGGCTTCCGCGAGACGCGCACCGCGCCCGGACAGGCGCCGGTCGTGGTCTCGGGGCAGTTCTCGTGGAAGTCGCCCGGGAACCCGACCTGGCGGTTCGATCGGCCGGAGAAAGGCGGCGGCGACCAGCCGCTGTTCGTCGAGCTGGGACGCCTCTTCACCTCCACCGACCAGTACGTCGGCGGCCGCTTCGACAGGGTGGCCGGCAGCGGCGGTCCGCAGACGGTGCACCTCGTGCCCCGCGACAAGGGTGCCTCGGAGACGATCGACGGCATCGACCTCGACGTGGATCCCTCGACCGGTCTCGTTCGCAGCGCGACCGTCCTCGAGAAGGACGGCACGACCACGCGGGTCGAGCTGGTGGAGGCGGCGGTCGATCCGCCGGACCCCCTTCGCTGAAGCTTCCCGCGCCGGGCGACTGCGGGTCCTGCTCGCGATCGCCGGAGCCGCGGCCTTCCTCTGGCTCGTGCAGCGCGCGGGCCCGGCGACGATCGCCGATACGCTCGCGAACGTCGACTTGCGCCGGCTCGCGCTCTGCATCGCGATCGAGTCGGTGATCTTCACGGGCTACGCGGTCCGCTGGGGATGGGTGCTCGACGCGGCCGGCGGCCACGCCTCCTTCGGCCGGCTGCTCGGCGCCCGGTTGGCCGGCGTGGCGGCCGGGGCGCTCACCCCGGGCGCGAAGATCGGCGGCGAGCCGCTGCGCGCGTTGCTGCTCGCGGAGGCGGGCGTGCCCGCGGGGCCGGCGATCGCGAGCGTGGTCGTCGACCGCGGGCTCGAGCTGCTCGCGAACGTCGCCTTCGCGGGCGGCTACTGCGCGCTCTTCGCGCTCCGCGACGCGGCCGGTGCGTGGCGCGTCGTGCCGGTCGTGGTCGCGAGCGGTCTCGCGCTGGCCGCCGCGGCGCTCCTCCTGCGCGATCGGGTCGGACGCGGTGCGGGACTCGTGCCGGAGCGCTTCCTGCCGGCGCTGGAGCGTCTCGGCGGGACGAAGGAGGTCCTCGCGTCCACCGAGGCGTCGCTGCGGGCGCTGCTCTTCGGGCGCCGTCGCCTGCTGCTCGCGGTGCTCGTCACGGCGCTGGTCCTGAACGCGCTCGTGTTCGCGGAGTACGCGGTCCTGCTCGCCGCGTTCGACGCCCGCGCGACGCTGCCGGAGCTCGCCGGCGTGCTGCTCGGCGTGGGGATCGCGCACGCGCTTCCGGTGCCGGGCTCGATCGGAACGCTCGAGGGAGCGCAGGCGGCCTTTGCCCGGGCGGCCGGCGGAGGGGCCGCGCTGGCGGTGAAGGCGGCGACCGCCGCGCGCCTGCGGGACCTGCTGTGGACGACGCCCGGGATGCTCTGGCTCGCCACCGGGGCCCGGGGAGGGCAGGGTGGGCCGAGGCTCCCGGGGCCGGTGCCGGGGCACGGAGCGTCGCTTGAAGTCGACGGCTGAAATTCTCTACGTCACCAGGATCGGTCGACGATGGGGCGGTGTGTCGGGTCCCTGCCGGGGCTCGACCGACGTCGCCGCCTTCCGCGCCGCGAAGGAGCCTTCAGTGAATCGACCAGCAGCCCCGAGGGGTCGCGGACTCCCCGTCGCGACGATGCTCGCCGCCGGGCTCGCGCTCGCCGCCTGCGGCGGCCGCGCGGCGCCGCCCGCGCCGCCTCCACCCGAGGTCGTGGTGGCGCCCGCCGAGACCCGCGACGTGTCGATCGCCTCGGAGTGGGTCGGCACCACGCTCGGCTTCGTGACCGCCTCGATCGTGCCGAAGGTGCAGGGCTACCTGCTCGAGCAGAATTACCCGAACGGCCGCTTCGTGAAGAAGGGTGCGCTCCTCTTCACGATCGACCCGAGGCAGTTCCAGGCCGCCCTCGACCAGGCCGAGGGCCAACTCGGTCGCGCGCAGGCGGAACTCGGCCGCACCGAGATCGACGTGAAGCGCTACACGCCGCTCGTGAAGCAGGGCGCGGTGAGCCAGCAGGAGCTCGACAACGCGACGCAGCAGAACTACGCGAACCTCGCCGCGGTCGCCCAGGCGAAGGCCGCCGTGCAGCAGGCCGCGCTGAACCTCGAGTGGACCAAGGTCTACGCACCGATCGACGGCGTCGTCGCGATCAACACGGCGCAGATCGGCGACCTGGTCGGCACGACCACCGTGCTCACGACGATGTCCACGCTCGACCCGATCAAGGTGCAGTTCCCGATCAGCGAGCAGGAGTACCTGCGCTTCGCGAGCGCGATCGCCGAGCGCGTCGACGGCGGCTCCGAGCCGCCGAAGCACGTGAGGATGATCCTGTCCACCGGCGAGACCTACGAGCACCCCGGCGTCATCTCCGCCGCCGATCGCCAGGTCGATCCGCGGACCGGAACGATCACCATCCAGGCGCTGTTCCCGAATCCGGACAACATCCTGCGCCCCGGCCAGTTCGCCAAGATCAAGACCGACACCGACGTGCTGAAGGGCGCCGTCGTGGTGCCGCAACGGGCGGTCGTGGAGACGCAGGGCGCATTCAGCATCTACACGGTCGGGCCCGACGGGCGCGTCGTCTCGAACTCGGTGACCCCCGGGCCCCGGACGGGCAGCGACTGGGTGATCTCGCAGGGGCTCGCGCCGGGCGCCCAGGTGATCGTGGAGGGCGTCGAGAAGGTGCGCGCCGGCATCCCCGTCAAGGTCCTTCCCGCGAAGCCGGGCGACGCGCCGGGGATGATCCTCCCCTCGCCGACCGCCGCCGCGGCAAAGGCCGCCTGACCCGAAGATGTCCCGCTTCTTCGTCAACCGTCCGATCGTCGCCATGGTGATCTCGATCATCATGGTGATCCTCGGGATCGTCGCGATCGTGCAGCTCCCGATCGCGCAGTTCCCGAACATCGCGCCACCCGAGATCCAGCTCACGGCGACCTACGTCGGCGCCGACGCGCTGACCGTGGAAGAGTCGGTCGCGACGCCGATCGAGCAGCAGATGAGCGGCGTCGACGGCTCGATCTACATGTACTCGAACAACGCGAACAACGGGCAGATGAACCTTCGCGTCGACTTCGAGCCCGGCACCGACGTCAACACCGACCAGATCCTGGCCCAGATGCGCTACTCGCAGGCGGCTTCCCAGCTGCCGCTCGCGGTGCAGAACTACGGCATCACGATCCGTCCGTCCGCGACGAGCCCGCTCGCGCTCTTCTCGGTCTACTCGCCGAAGGGCACCTACGACGCGCTCTTCCTGACCAACTACGCCTACATCAACATGAACGACCCGATGACCCGCGTCCCGGGCGTGGCGCAGGTGCAGATCTTCGGCGCGGGCAACTACGCGATGCGGCTCTGGGTGCGCCCCGACACGCTCGCGAAGCTCGGCGTCACGACCACGGAGATCCTGCAGGCGATCGAGTCCCAGAACACCGTGAACCCCGCGGGGCAGATCGGCGGAGAGCCGATCCCCCCCGGCCAGGAGTTCACCTACACGGTGCGCGCCCAGGGCCGGCTGCTCTCGGCGGAGGACTTCGAGCAGGTCATCGTCCGGGCGAACGAGGACGGCTCCTACATCCGCGTGAAGGACGTCGCGCGCGTCGAACTCGGCGCCCAGAGCTACTCGACCGTGGGGCGCCTGAACGGGAAGCCCGCCGCGATCCTCGCGATCTACCAGCTCCCCGGGACCAACGCGATCCAGACCATGAAGGCCGCCGAGGCTCTCATGGAGGACATGAAGTCGCGCTTCCCCGAGGACATCGACTACGTCGTCTCGCTCGACACGACGCTCTCGGTGACCGAGGGCATTCGCGAGATCGTGCGCACCCTCTTCGAGGCGATCGCGCTCGTTCTCCTGGTCGTCTTCCTCTTCCTCCAGAACTGGCGCGCGACGCTCATCCCGATGCTCGCGGTGCCGGTCTCGCTCGTCGGCACCTTCGCGGTCTTCCCGCTGCTCGGGTTCTCGATCAACACGCTCTCGCTCTTCGGGCTCGTGCTCGCGATCGGCATCGTGGTCGACGACGCGATCGTCGTCGTCGAGGCGGTCGAGCACCACATCGAGGAGGGGATGTCCCCCCGGGACGCCACCCTGCAGGCGATGAGCGAGGTCACCGGACCGGTCGTCGCGACCGCGCTGATCCTGGTCGCGGTCTTCGTGCCGACCGCCTTCATCCCCGGCATCACCGGCAGCCTCTACCAGCAGTTCGCGCTCACGATCGCGGTCTCGGTCGTCATCTCCGCGTTCAACGCGCTCTCGCTCTCGCCCGCGCTCGCGTCGCTCCTGCTGAAGCCCCGGACCGAGTCGAAGGGGCCGCTCGGGGCCTTCTTCCGCGCCTTCAACCGGGTCTTCGGCCGGATCACCGACGGCTACGTCGGCATCTCGCGGCACCTGATCCACAAGGCGCTGTTCGCGATGCTGGCGCTCGCCGGGATCGCCGCGCTCGGAGGCTTCCTCGGCTCGAAGCTGCCGAGGGGATTCCTGCCCGACGAGGACCTCGGCTACTTCTACATGAACGTGCAGCTGCCGAACGCGGCGTCGATGCAGCGCACGGACGCGGCCTGCCGCAAGATCGAGGAGATCCTGTCGCGTACGCCGGGCATCCAGACCTACAACACGATCGTCGGCTTCAGCCTCCTCTCGATGACGAACACGACCTACAACGGCTTCTACTTCGTCACGCTGAAGCCGTGGGCCGAGCGCGACGAGCAGGGGCTCGACGCGGCCACGATCATGCAGCGGCTGAACGCCGAACTGCACGAGTTCCCCGACGCGGTCGCGTTCGCCTTCCCGCCGCCCGCCATCCCCGGCGTCGGCACGGCGGCTGGCGTGACCTTCATGCTCGAGGATCGCTCCGGATCGGGCATCTCCTTCCTCGCCGACCAGACGCAGAAGTTCCTCGCGGCGGCTTCCAAGCTCCCGGAGTTCATGTCTGTTTCCACGACCTTCATCCCGAGCGTGCCGCAGTACTTCGCGACCGTGAACCGCGACAAGGTGCTCAAGCAGGGCGTCGATCTCCAGTCCGTCTACAAGACGCTCCAGACCTTCATGGGCGGCTCGTTCGTGAACTACTTCAACCGCTTCGGCCGCGTCTGGCAGGTCTACGTGCAGGCCGAGGGCGATTTCCGGAAGACGCCGGGCTACCTGGGGCAGTTCTACGTCCGCAACAACGCGCGCGAGATGGTCCCGCTCTCGGCGCTGGTCGACATGGACACGACCCACGGTCCCGAGTTCACGGTCCGCTTCAACGAGTACCGCTGCGCCCAGATCAACGGGATCCTCGCGCCCGGGGTCAGCTCCGGGCAGGCGATGGCCGCGCTGGAGAAGGTCTTCGCCGACACGATGCCGCGCGAGATGGGCTACGACTACAGCGGCATGTCCTACCAGGAGGAGGTGGCGGCGAAGGGCGTGCCGCCGAGCGTGATCTTCGGCTTCTCGCTCCTCATGGTGTTCCTGATCCTGGCGGCGCAGTACGAGAGCTGGTCGCTGCCCTTCAGCGTGCTGCTGGGCATGCCGATCGCCGTCTTCGGCGCCTTCCTCATGCTCACCGTTCGCCGTTTCGTGAACGACGTCTACGCCCAGATCGGCCTCGTCATGCTGATCGGGCTCGCCGCGAAGAACGCGATCCTGATCGTCGAGTTCGCGAAGGACGAGCTCGACAAGGGGAAGGAACTCGTCGAGGCGACGCTCGCAGGCGCGAAGCTGCGCCTGCGCCCGATCATCATGACGGCCTTCGCCTTCATCTTCGGCGTGCTGCCGCTGGTCCGCGCGACGGGCGCGGGCGCGGTGTCGCGCCAGATCATGGGCAGCACCGTCATGGGCGGCATGCTCGCGGCGACGATGATCGCGATCTTCATCATCCCCGTGTCGTTCTACGTGGTCGAGAAACTGAGCGGCGGCGGCGCGGCGCACGGCGGCGGCGAGGGGGCCGCGGCACCCGCGGCAACCGCGCCGGCCGGGGAGAGCCACGAGTCGTGAGGCGCCCGGTCGCGATCACCGCCCTGGTCCTCGTCGCGAGCCTTCTCGCCGGCTGCCCGGTCGGGCCGAATTTCCGCCCGCCCGAGTACCCGGTACCGCCGGCGTTCCGCGGCGACACGACCGCGACGGGCGCGACCGGTGCGCCCGCGGCGTCGCTCGCCGACCTGCCCTGGTGGAAGGTCTTCGACGACCCGGTGCTGCAGTCGCTGGTCGACGAGGCGATCCGCGGCAACTACTCGCTCGAGGCCGCGATCGCCCGCGTCGAGCAGAGCCGCGCCGGCGTCGGCATCGCGCAGTCGCAGCTCCTGCCGCAGGTGGGCTACCAGGGCAACGCGGAGCGGCAGCGGGAGATCCTCCTGCCGTCGAGTTCGGCCTCGACCTTCAACTCCTTCCTCGGCGCGTTCAACCTCGCCTGGGAGATCGACGTCTGGGGGCGCATCCGGCGCTCGACCGAGGCCGCGCGCGGACGACTGCTCGCCTCCGAGGCGACGCAGCGGGGCGTGACGCTGGACCTCGTGGCGGAGGTCGCGTCCCTCTACTTCGAGCTGCTCCAGCTCGACCGCGCGCTCGAGATCGCCGACGAGAGCGTCGACTCCTTCGGGTCGACCCTGCAATTGTTCCAGCGCCGCTACGTCGGCGGCGTCGG
>Ga0075471_10003467_pt1 | contig 10246 bp, 10 predicted proteins | sample DEB19_08_DNA_2_FD_74787 | JGI IMG/M metagenome (GOLD analysis project Ga0075471, IMG submission 74787) | Aqueous microbial communities from the Delaware River and Bay under freshwater to marine salinity gradient to study organic matter... | ecosystem: Environmental > Aquatic > Marine > Coastal ... | reverse complement strand
GCCACGAAATTTCTGAACGGGCATTCGGACCTCACCGCGGGTGTCGTCGTGGGGCGTGCCGCTTTGATGGAGAAGGTGCGTGGGGTCGTCCGTCGTCTCGGCGGATCGCTCGACGCGCTGAACGTATGGCTGCTCGAACGCGGGATGAAGACGCTGCCTTTGCGCGTCGAACGTGCCTGCGACAACGCGCTTCGACTCGCGCTCGAACTGGCGTCGCATCGCGACGTCGCCGCCGTTCATCACGTGGCGCTGCCGTCGCATCCGGATGCGGCCGTCGCCCGTCGTCTCTTCGGCGGACGCGCGGCGTTGCTCGCCTTCGAACATCGCGGGGGAGGCGCCGCCGCCGCCGCCTGGCTCGATGCCCTCGATCTCGTCACGCACGGACCGAGTCTCGGCGGCGTCGAAACGCTCGCCGTGCGCCCGGTCACCACGTCGCATCGCGGCGTGCCCCCGTCCGAGCGGGCGGCGATGGGGATCCACGACGGACTGATCCGCGTCGCGGTCGGAATCGAAGAGGCTTCCGACATTTGGAACGACATGAGGGCCGCCTTCGCCGCCGTTTCTCCGTGAGGATTGTTCACGACGGGGGAAAATCACTCGAAATCGCCTCGGGTCGGCCCCTATACTCGGAATTCCTCAGCCAAGGAGCCCCGCCATGAGTCAGTCGATCGTCATGCCACTCGACGAACCCGCGACGTTCGATGTCGCGGGTGGGCGCATCGCGAACACGTCGACGCGGGCGGCGACGATGTTCGGACTCCGGCGGGACGGGTTCGTGGGGTCGGAAGTCGCGTCCCATTTCGCCGGCGCGGATCCGTGCGCGATTCCCGTGGGCGACTCGACCGAAGCGACGTGCATTCGGAGCGACGGTTCGACCTTTCGAGCGCGGCTGACGCGCATCGACCACGAGACGATCGGTCTTCGCTACCTGCCGGAACCCTCCGAAGTCATCGACCTCGCCGAAGGCCAACGCACGATCGTCGAATCCATCATCCGCGGTGAATCGCTCGAAGACGTTCTCGGCGAGATCGCCCGCTACGCCCAAAAGCACTCTCCCGGCGGCATGCGGTGTTCCATCCTTCGTCTCGATGAAAAGGAAGGCGTGCTGCGTGCGGTCGCCCAGCCGTCGTTGCCGCGGGACTTCGTCGATGCCATCGATCGATTGAAGCCCGCCCATCAATGCGCGTCGTGCGGTCACGCCGCGTTTGCCGGTGTTCAGGTGCTGACGACGGAGATCGCGGGTGATCCGTGGTGGTCCGCTTTCGCCGATTTCATGGCGCAGCACGGCATTCGGTCGTCGTGGTCGAGCCCGATCCTTTCGCCGCGAAACGGCAAGGTGCTCGGTACCTTCGGGATGTACTACCCGGCCCCACGCTTCCCGACGCCGCTCGAACTCGATCGCATTCAGACGTTCACCCACCTCGCCGCACTCGCCATCGACCGCCATCAGTCGGAAGTGTTGCGTCGCGAGCATGTGAACCTGCTCGAAACCGCCCGGCTTCGCGATACCTTCTTCGCGACCGTGGCCCACGATTTCCGCACGCCGTTGCAGGCGATCGTGATGGGCGTGGGACATCTCGAAACCAGTCTTCCGCGCCCCGACGCCGACCAGCGCCTCGCGCTTCAGTCGATCAAGGACGCGGCGGCCTACCTCATGAATGTCGCCGAGGACGCGACGCAACTGGCGCGTCCGGCTTCCGAAGTGGCCCTCTCCCGCGAGGCGTCGAACCTCGCGACGCTCCTACGTCGCGCCGTGGGTGTCGTTCAGGAACAGGCGTCGAGTCGCCAAGTGGTGTTGGACGTCGTCACGCCCGCGTTCATTCCCGAGATCTCGGTCGACCCGAAGCGGTTGTCGCGCGTCATGGTGAATCTCCTCGCCAATGCGGTGTCCTACTCGCCGCCCGGCACGCGTGTCCGCGCCGAAGTGACCTACGACGACTCCAAAGCGACGATCGGCGTCTCCGTGACGGACTCCGGACCGGGACTTCCGCCGGGCGCCGACGAAGTCGTCTTCGAGCCGTTCGTTCAGGTCGGCGACTCGCGTAAGCAGGGCGGTGGTATCGGTCTCGGACTCGCGATCGTCAAGCGCTTCGTCGAGGCCCACCGCGGTCGTGTCGGCGTCGTCTCCGACCCCGGGCACGGCGCCAAGTTCTGGTTCACGTTGCCGGTCCCGCCGGGCGCGCGGGTGATCCCGACCGCCGTCGGTGGGGGCGCCGTGTTGCCCGCCGCGGTCCTCCGCGGCTATACGGTCGTCGTCGCCGACGACGAGGATGCGGTGCGGGCGGTGGTGAAAACCGCCATCGAGCGCGCGGGGGCGGTGGTGTTCGAGGCCGCCAACGGCGAACTGGCGCTTCAGTTGCTCGCGGCCCACCGGGTCGATCTGCTTTTGCTCGACGGGTCCATGCGCGACGTCGACGGCGTCGCGGCGCTGCGCCGCATTCGTGCCGACGCGCGGATCCGCAAACCGCGAATCGCGATGCTCACCGGAAGCGAGACTCCCGTTCAGGGAACGATGACGTATCGAGAACTCGGTGCGGAGATCGTCATCGAGAAGCCGATTCGACCGCGCGACCTCGTCGCGAAACTCGCGTCGCTCCTGCAGGGCGGCACCGCGGCCTCGGCCGGAGCTTGATCCGTCGCGGGACGCGTGGCGTCCCGCGCGGAGTGGGTCACTTCGGCATCGTCGCGACCACCCGGTCGCTCACATAGGCCGCGAACCGGGCCGGGGAGATGAGCGCGACGCGCCATCCTTCGAGCGACGTGGTGTCGGCTTGATCGGTGTCGTGCCAGTTGCGGACGTCCTGTTGCACGTCCTGACGCGCACCGTCGAACAATCCGTGGGCATTCCAGATCACCTCGCCGGTGCTCGCCGACACGAGATCGACGCGCAGCCCGAGGGACATGGGTTCGTACGGCTTCCAGTGCGTGACGGTGGCGAACAAGACCCCGTCGGCGCGGTAACGCCGGGCCAACGCGATGAGGGCATCGCGGGGAACGACGCCTTCGCGCATCACTCCGGTCGGCATCACGTCGCGCAGATGTTGCGTACCGAGAGGGACCACTTCGCAGGCTTGGCGTTGAGCCAAGGCGCGGATGAACGCCGACCGCAGGCCTTCCGCTTCGGCGGGAAGTCCGGAAACGTCCTCGAAGGGAGGAACGACGACGCGGCGGATGACGCGTCCGTCGGACGGAGCCTGAACGTGCGACTGGGCGATGGCGACGGGCGGCGGCGTACCGCCGTCCGATGCGCAACCCGCCAGCGCCACGAGCACGAGAATCGCGACTTGCTTGAGCGACATCTCAGCGGTCCTTCACGAGCTCGCCGAGCTTCGCCTTCAAGAGTTCCTGTTCCATCCGCAGACGGGCGGCCTCGGCGGCGAGGCTGCGTTCGAGGGCGGCGCGTTCCTTTTCGGACGCGGCACCGAGCAGCGATTCGAGGCGTTCCTTGTCTTTACGGATGGCGGCGAGTTCTTCGCGCAACTTGGTCGTCTCATCGGCACGGGTCGCCGTCTCGGCTTCCGTTTCCGCGAGACGCTTGCGCAGGCGCTCGACTTCGTCGGTGCGGTCGGCGAGCAACTGGAGCGTGCTCGGGTCCGACTGTCGGGCCGATTCGTCGAGGGCCAGAGACGGGCCGTCCTTCATGAACGATTCGCGGATCGGTTCCCGCGTGGTTTCGGTGGGCGTGGGCGTCGAACCGCAGGCGGCGAGACCGACGACGATCGATGCGAGGAGGATGGATCGCGCGTTCATGATGCGAGCTCCGTGGCGGCGTCGTACATGCAGTCGACGATGATCGTCTCGCCGCATGGACAGGTGATTTCGATGGACTCGACGAGGTTCCCGTTGCGGACGACCCGAACCACGGGCTTTGCCGCGGGCATCGGACCCGCGGAGGGGCCACCGTGGACGTGGGCGGAGGTGACGGCGTGGCTCTTGATGATGCGCGTCGGTTTCATGGGTTATCCGGCTTCGGCTTCGTCGGCGGTCAGCGCGCGGTTCAACTGGTGAAGCGCACGGGCGTGGAGTTGACACACGCGGGATTCGGTGATGCCGAGAACGGCGCCGATTTCCTTCAGGCGCAGTCCTTCGGCGTAGTAGAGCACCACGACGCGACGCTCCCGCTCGGGGAGTTCCGCGATCGCAGCGGCGAGACGTTGCTTCATCTCGGCCTTGGCCGCGAGATCCGACGGATCCTCGCAGCTCGGCGTCGCGAGGCAGCGCATGAGGGGAAGTTCGTCGTCGTCCGCTTCCGTGGTGGCGTCGAGCGACACCACCGTGGCGCCGTGGCCGTTGACGAGGACGTCTTCGACCTGCTCGACTTCGAGACAGGCGTGTTCCGCGATCTGCTCGGCGGTCGGTGCGTGACCGAGGCGGTCGGCCAGAGTCCGTTCGACGCGGGCGACGTGACGGACGCGGTCGCGTCGCGAGCGGGGCACCGGGTCGTGCTTGCGGATTTCGTCGAGGACCGCACCGCGAATCGCCGTGAACGCGTGGGTCTTGAACGCCGCGCCCTTCGTCGGATTCCACGAAGCGGCGGCGTTCATCAGTCCGAGAACACCGACTTCGAAGAGGTCGTCGCGATCGAGGGTCGCCGGAAGGCGCAACGTCAGTCGACCGATGACGTGATGGACGAGCGGAAGATGCTCTTCGATCAAACGGTTCCGATCGGAGTCCGTCATCGCGGCGTACGGGGTGCCGATCATGCGACGTCGGCTCCTTGCGCCGGCGGCGTGGCCTTCGCGTTCAGTACCGAATGCGCCAGCGATCCCGCCATCGCGCCCGCGAGGACGCGCACCACGAAGCCCACGACGAGCGCGCGAAGGAGCGCGTCGGGCGCGGGGATCCCCAAGAGAAGTCCCGTCGCGAGCGTCAGGACCCCCGTGGTCATGCCGACGGCGATCCCCACGAGCCGCCCGAAAGCACGGGCGGGGCGCGGCGGAGTCGGCGGCGTTTCGGGGGTAGGGCGTTTCATGGTGCGTCGAGGCGCGGATTTCCTCCGCATCCCTTCCATCGGCGTTTCAAACGGACGTCTTCAGAAAACCTCGCGGTTCGGTAGACCTTTCCCCAAGCCCCGATCCAGTGGAGGCTTACGAGTGTCGGAGAATCCGACACTCGACCGTCGTCGTGGGGGATCGCCGCGCCGTTTCAGGCCCCGACGATCATGCGGCGGCCCCCGCCGCCTTCGGCGCGGGACGCCCCGCGTCCGCGGGATTCGGGATGGTCCCCGCGGCGTCGATCGTGCGGGCCGACGTGACCTCGTTGAACGACAGGACGGAGATGCGCGGCTGCATCGCGCGGAAGAGATCCGCGAGGTAGCGACGCACCGACGCGCGCACGAGGAGGACCGGCTCCTTGCCCTTTTGCTGCGCCTGTTGCCATGCGAGGACCGCGAGATCCTGCAGACGACGCATCACGTTCGGTGAAAGAAGGGCGGTCGCGCGAGGATCGTTCGATCCGGAGATCGCGTCGGACAGGCCCTGCTCGAACGTCGGGTCGAGAGTGAGTGCGTGGATGGCACCGCCCGAAGCACCGAACAGTTCGACCAAGGTGCGGGAGAGCTTTTGACGGACGATCTCGGCGAGCTGATCCGGGTCCTTCTGCTTGCGACCGTGGTCGGCGAGCGTCTCGAGGATGAGCACCAGGTTACGGATCGGAATCCGCTCGCGGAGCAAGGCCGACAGAACGGCCTGCACCGTCCCGAGCGGGAGAATGTCGGGAACGAGTTCGTTGACGACGGCGGGATTCGCCTCTTTCGTGCGGTCGACCAACTTCTGAACGTCGTCGCGCGAGAGGATCTCGTGGGCGTGTTCGCGCAAAAGTTCCGTCAGGTGGGTGACGAGGACGGATTCGGGATCGACCACCGTGCAGCCCATGGCTTCCGCGTCCGCCTTCGCGGAAGACGGGACCCAAACGGCCGGAAGGCCGAACGTCGGATCGGTCGTGCGGACGCCGGGGAGCCCGTCCTTGCCGAGTCCGGGGCCCATCGCGAGCCAATGGTCCGGGTACAAGGCCCCGCGGGCGATTTCCTGGCCCGCGAGAAGGACGCGATAGCCGTTCGGCTCGAGCATCAGGTTGTCCTTCATGCGGATGGCCGGAATGACCACGCCGAACTGAAGGGCGAATTGCTTGCGCAGCATGCCGATGTGCTCGACCAACTGCGACGTGCCGGAAGCGCCGCACGCGAGAGGAATGAGTCGGTAGCCGACTTCGACCGCGACGCGATCGACCTTCAGCATCTCGGTGATGGCTTCCGGCGAAACATCGGATGCCTTGGCGTCCGGGCCGCCGCCGGTCGGCCCCGAAGGTGACGACGGACCGCCGTTCGCGGTGGCGGTGCCTTCGGACGACGGTGACGCCTTCTCGGCGTCGGCGGCCTTGCCGAGCACGAAGAACACCACCGCCATCAACGCGAAGGGAATGATGGGAAGTCCGGGCAGGAGGCCGATGAGCACGGTGACGCCCGCGGCGAGTCGCAGCGCGCGACCGCTCAAGAGGAACTGCCCGACGATTTCGCGGGACAACTGATGCCGACCGCGTTGCTTCGTCACGAGGATGCCCGAGGCGACCGAGATGAGCAGCGCCGGGATCTGCGCGACGAGCCCGTCGCCGACCGTGAGCACCGCGTACTTCTTGAGTGCATCCGCCGCCGCCATGCCGTCGGCCATGCCGATGCCGAGGCCGCCGAGAATATTGATGATCGTGATGATCAAACCCGCGACGGCGTCGCCGCGGACGAACTTGCCCGCACCGTCCATCGCGCCGTAGAACTCCGCCTCGGACGAAATGATCTCGCGGCGACGGCGGGCTTCGGTTTCGTTGATGAGACCCGCGTTGAGTTCGGCGTCGATGGCCATCTGCTTGCCGGGCATCGCGTCCAACGTGAAGCGTGCCGCCACTTCGCTGATGCGGTTCGAACCCTTGCTGATCACCACGAACTGGATCACGAGCAGGATGGCGAAGATGACGAGACCGATTACGAGATTGCCGCCGACCACGAAGTCGCCGAACGCCTGAATGACGTGACCCGCCGACCCCTTCATCAGGATCGAGCGCGTCGACGCCACGTTGAGGGACAGGCGGAAAAGGGTCGTGAAAAGCAGAAGACTCGGGAACGTGGAGAACTCGAGCGGCGCCCGGCACGAAAGGGTGATGACGAGGATCAGCACCGAGAGGCTGAGATTGATCGCGAGGGCGACGTCGATGAGCATCGCCGGAAGCGGCACCAGCAACGTGCACAGAATCGCGAGGAGAGCGCCGGCGAGAGCGACTTCCGCATGGCGGAAGATGCCTCGTTCGGGGAGTGCGGTGGGAGTGGTCATGCGGAGGCTCCCTTCGCGTTGCGGCGAAGGACGTAGGCGAGGATCGCGGCGACGGCTTTGAACAGCGAAGCCGGGACGAAACCGCCGATCTTGACGGTGCGATAGAGCTCGCGCGCCACCTCGGGGCGGGCGATGCACGGGACGCCGTGCTTACCCGCTTCCGCGATGATGCGGAGCGCGATGAGGTCGGCACCCTTCGCGACGACGCGCGGGGCCGGATCTTTCCCGCGCACGTAACGCAGTGCGACGGCGAAGTGGGTGGGGTTGCGGATGACGACCGTGGCGGTCTTGACGTCCTGCATCATGCGCATGCGGGCGATCTCCCGCTGACGCTGCTTGATGCGACTCTTGACCTGTCCGTCGCCTTCCTGTTGCTTGTGCTCTTCCTTGACTTGCTGCTTCGTCATCATGGCGTCGCGCATGAACGACCAGCGCTGCCAAAAGAAGTCCGCCCCACCGATGACGACGAGGAATAGTCCCGTCTTCATCGCCAGCGTCAGGCAGAGATCCGCGGTCAACGCCGCGAGGTCGCGGACGTGCATCGAAGCGAGTCGAGTCGGATCGGGAATGAGGGTCGTCACCGTATCCCATGCGATCCACGCGACGATCAGGAGTTTCACCAAGGCGAGAAGGAGAGCGACGACCGACTTCACGCTGAAAAGGCGAGCCGCATTCGCGACGATGTCGAGGCGTTCCCACTTCCATTCGAGGCGGTCGGTCTCGAACGAGAAGCCGACCTGGAGGAATCCGCAGAGCGCGACCGTGGCGAAGGCCGTGAGCAGGAGGGGAAGGATGAGAACGCCCGCCGCCAGAGCCGTTTCGGTGAGCAGCCCGCCGATGCCTTGTTCCGCGACCATCTCGTTCCAACCGAGGGACAGTCCCTTGCGGAAAAGGGCGAGGAGCGGTTCGACCACGTCGGATCCGAGCAGTCGGAACGCGCCCGCCACGAGAAAGAGCAGGACCGCCGCGGGGAGTTCGCGCGAGTAGGCGACTTGGCCTTTCTTCGCGAGTTCCTCGAGATGGCGCGGTGTCGCCTGCTCGGTCCGTTCGTCACGGTCGAAAGACATCAGCGCGTCCCTCCCGAGGCGACGGTGAACAGTTGCTCCGACGTCCGTTCGAAGACGGCGTCGAGGACGGGGCGCATGACCGGAAGGGTCAGAATCAGCAACGCGAGTCCGGCGCCCATGCGAATGGGGTAGGACGCGTCGAGGATGTTCCATTGAGGCGCGACGCGCGCGAGCAGCGCGATCGCGACCGTGAGCACGACCATCGCGACGAAGACCGGAGCGGCGACGCGCAACGACGCTTCGAGCAGACCGCCGCCGAAGACGGTCAGGCTTCCGAGGAGATCCGCGTCGGGAGCGAACGCGCCCGGTGGCACCGCGTCGAAGGACTTCACCACCGACGCGATCACCGCATGATGAGCCCCCATGATGAAGAACAGGGTCAGCGCGATGATTTCATAAAGGTGGGCGACGAGCGGAGAGGCGATTCCGGTGGCAGGATCGATTTGATTGGCCATGTTGAGGCCCATCTCGTGGGAGATGAGGGCCCCGGCGCCGCGCACCACTTCGATCCAGAACCGGGCGATCCAGCCGAGCAACAGCCCGAACAGGAACTCGCGGAACGCGATCCCGAGAAGGGGCAACGGATCCGATCCCGGATCGACGAAGCCGCGGTCACGTCGGGCGGCCGCGATCGCGATCCCGATGAACATCGCCAACCCGAGTTTCGTGAAGCGCGTCGACGGTCCGGTTCCGAAGGCGGGAATCACCGAAAACGCCGCGAGGATCCGCACGGTGTGCAGACCCGCGTGACGGATTTCGGCGTCGAGATTCCCGATGAAGTCCATCAGTGGCTTCCGAGGGTTCCGATTCCCATGAACATGCGGCGGGTGAAGTCGATCATCGTGGTGAGCATCCACGGGAGCGCGAGCAGGAGCGCACCGACGACCGCGACCAGTTTGGGCACGAGACTCAGGGTCTGTTCCTGCACCGACGAGACCGCCTGGAAGATCGCGACGAGCACGCCGACGAGCAGCCCGGCGAGAAGTGCGGGTGCCGAAAGCATGAGTGCGAGAGTCAGGCACTCGCGGGCGAGGGAGATGACGGTTTCTTGGGTCATGTCACACCGAGAAGGAGTTCACGAGGGAGCGCACGACGAGATCCCAGCCGTCGACGAGGACGAACAGGAGGATCTTGAAGGGCGTGGAGACGACCACGGGAGGCAGCATGAACATGCCCATGGAGAGCAGGATGCTCGCCGTCACGAGGTCGAGAATGAGGAACGGCAGGTAGATGAGGAAGCCCATCTGGAAGGCCGTGCGCAGTTCCGAAAGCGCGAACGCCGGGATGAGCACGGTGAGCCCGAGGTCTTCGGCCTTCTCGGGAAGTTCATCGTTCGAAAGGTCGACGAAGAGCCGGATGTCTTCGTCCCGCGTGTGGGTGCGAAGGAACGTGGCGAGCGGATCGGCGGCGTTGTCCGCGGCTTGGCGCAGCGAGATTCGGCCGTCGAGATACGGCTCGAGCGACTTCGTCTGCACTTCGGAGAGCACGGGTTTCATCACGACGACCGTGAGGAAAATGGACAATCCGATCAGGACGGGGTTCGGCGGCAATTCCGGGATCGAGAGCGCACGTCGCACGAACGACAGCACGATCAGGATGCGGGTGAATGCGGTCACCGTCATGAGGAGCGCCGGAGCGAGGGCGAGGAGCGTCAGGATGAGGACGACCTTGACCGGCTGCGAGAGGTCCTCCTCTTTGAACTTCGCGGTCTCGGACGACGGCGGAGTCGTGGGGACGTCGACGCCGTCGAGCGGTGCGTCGAGCATCGCGTCGATGCGGTGGGACGTCGCCTCGGGCGTCGGTGCCTGAGCGGCGGCGAACGTCGCGAGGAGGCAGATCAGCGCGAGGAGTCTCACGCGG